>LSQX01054194.1_pt2 | contig 105021 bp, 97 predicted proteins | sample 654561 | NCBI WGS metagenome assembly LSQX01 (sample SAMN04489861, study PRJNA283612) | anaerobic digester metagenome | isolation source: 4 biogas reactors fed with cattle manure at either 37C or 55C with and... | place: Denmark: Kongens Lyngby | collected 2014
ATTCAGCTTTACGGTCGTAACTCAGTTTCAGGCACCTATGGTTACTTTAAAGATAACGCCTTGTGTAAAGGTGACTTTAAAAACAGTGTCAATGAGCAGCCAGGTTCGGCTTCTGTAGTGCAGTCAGTTTCCTCGTCTTTAAATGCCATCGGTTATTCAGGGATTGGTTACCGCACCTCTTCAGTTCGCGCGGTACCCTTGGCTGCTAAAGCTGGCGATCCTTTTATTGAGGCAACCCCAGAGCAGGCTGCGTCTGGCGAGTTCCCATTGTCGCGCTACCTTTATGTGTATGTGAATAAGCGTCCTAATCAAGCCTTAGCGCCACTGGATCGCGAGTTCGTAAAGCTTATGCTGTCTAAGCAAGGCCAAGAAGTTGTGCACCGCGATGGCTATGTGCCATTACCAGCTGATGTGGTTAAGCGTTTGTATACCGATCTCGCGTTGTAACCGCGCGATTGGCAGGTTAAAAAAAGGGGGCTTAGGCCCCTTTTTCTATTTGTCATTTTACTGTCACACAAAAGACTTAAAGTGCAGACAACGTTTATTCCAAGGGTCAGGCTATGCAGGATATATCGGCGCTATTAGAGCAGGAACTGAACAGCCCTCGTATGCGTACTCGTCGTAAGTTTCGTGCGTTGAAAGATAGGTTGGCGCGTCGTGCGATTGCTGTGGGCGGCTGGAGTGTGATTGTTGCCATTACACTGATTTTCTTTTATCTACTCTATGAAGTGATGCCGCTGTTTAAAAGCGCGAGCATCCAGCAAGAAAGCAGCTTTGAATTGCCTGAGGCGGCACGCTCTAGCAAGATATTGACTATGTTCACTGAAGAACAAAATGAAATAGCAGGCTTGCTGACCGACAGCGGTACACTGGTGTTTATTAATGCAAAGAATGGCCAGCTGCTATCAGAGCAGCAGCTACCGCTACAAGAGGCGGCCATCAGCAGTGTTAAAATCAAAACCCCAGGCGATAACACGCTATTAATGGGGCTGGACAACGGCCAAGCGCTGGCGGTCGATACTCGCTTTAAAGTTGAATTTGATCAGCAAGGGCAACGCTTAGGGGTTAAGCCCAGCGTCACGCGGTTGTTTAACGGTAAAACCGTATCGCTCGACCCAGAACAGCGTGCGCTGCACTATATTACCCAGCAAAAATCTCCGGATGGCATGTTGCTCGCAGGATTGGTGGGTGAGGGGTCTATCGTGATGACGCTGCTGCGTCAACGCACTAACGCTATCACGGGCGAAGTGCGCGAGAGCCTGCAACCGGTCAACTTCCCCAGCAGCACCGCCTACCAGCGCTTACTGATCGCGCCCGACCACCACTATATGTTTGCCCTACGCAGCAATGGTCGTTTGGATGTGTATGACTCACGTGATTTGGCTAATATTCAGTTGTCGCACACTTTGACATTGGTTGAGCCGGGGCAAAAAGTCACCCAGATGATCTTTCAGCTGGCGCAGCAGTCTTTGCTCGTGGGGGATTCACAAGGGCAGATTACCCAGTACTTTATGGTGCGTGATAAGCACAATCAGCAACAGCTGACTCAAATTCGCAGCCTAAAATTAGGCGATGCGCCGATTAAGATTCTTGAAGCCGAGCAGCGCCGTAAAGGCTTTGTCGCGATTGATGACACCGGCCGCGTGGGCATCTTTAATACCACGGCAGAGAAAACAGCCATTGATCAGCCGCTGTTAAAGGAGGCACCGCTGTTTGCTGCATTGGCGCCGCGTGGCTCGATGTTGCTGGTGCAAGATACGCAAGGTGTTTTCCAGCGTTATGCGATTGATAATCCACACCCAGAAACCTCAATGAAATCGCTGTGGGGCAAGGTCTGGTATGAAGGCTATAGCGAGCCAGAATACACTTGGCAGTCGTCTTCAGCATCCAATGAGTTTGAACCCAAGTTTAGCCTGACACCTTTAGCCTTCGGTACCCTTAAAGCGGCGTTTTATGCGATGTTGCTTTCGGTACCTTTGGCGGTGTGTGGCGCCATGTATACCGCCTACTTTATGGCACCAGCGGTGCGCCGCAAAATCAAGCCCGTGATTGAATTGATGGAGGCGTTGCCGACAGTCATCCTTGGCTTTTTTGCCGGTTTATTCCTTGCGCCCTTTATGGAATCGCATCTGCCCGGGGTCTTTACGGTGTTGCTGATTTTGCCGCTGGGGATTGTCACCTTTGCCTTTGCTTGGGCGCAGCTGCCAGCTCGCATTCGCGACTTGATTCCAGAAGGCTGGCATGTGGTGATTTTGATTCCACTGGTGGTGGTCTTGGCATGGCTGTCGTTTAGCTTAAGTCAGCCGATGGAGCTGCTGTTTTTCCACGGTGATATGCGCAACTGGTTAAGCAATGATCTGGGAATTGATTTTGACCAGCGAAATGCCATGGTGGTCGGTTTTGCCATGGGCTTTGCGGTGATTCCAACCATTTATTCGATTGCTGAAGATGCCTTGTTTGGCGTACCTAAATCCTTGAGTCATGGTTCTTTAGCCTTGGGTGCAACACCTTGGCAAACCGTGGTTAAAGTGGTGTTGCCCACTGCCAGCCCAGGTATTTTCTCGGCGGTGATGATTGGTATGGGCCGCGCGGTGGGCGAGACCATGATTGTGTTAATGGCCACCGGTAATACGCCAATTATGAATGCCAATATTTTTGAAGGGATGCGTACTCTGGCGGCCAATATCGCCGTGGAAATGGGCGAGTCAGCGCTGGGTAGCAGTCACTACCGAATATTATTTCTGGCTGCCTTGGTGTTGTTCTTATTTACCTTCGTGGTTAACACCTTGGCTGATGTGGTGCGGCAACGACTGCGCAAAAAATACAGCACGCTTTAATACGGCATTGATACAGGTTTAGGAGCTCAGGATATGCAAGTTTCGCTAAAAAAATGGGTGGCCAGTGGCAGCCCTTGGGTGTGGCTCAATGCCGGTGCTGTAGCGATCAGTGTGGTGTTGGTGTTGGGTTTGCTTGGGGTGATTGCTTCACGTGGCTTGGTCCACTTTTGGCCGTCGAGCCTGCAAGAGTACCAATTCGCTGACAGCCATGGCTCGCAGATGGCGGTGCTCGGTGAGCGCGTGCAGCGTGAGCAGGTGACAGCCGAACAGATTCGTAATGCTGGGCTTGAAGTGCCTGAAGGCGTGCAAATCCTTGATCGCCAATTGATTAAAGTGGGCAATCGGGATATGTACGGTTCAGACTTTCGCTGGGTGTTAGAGCGTCAACTCAGTGATCTAAATTACCCAGAGAATGCCGTGGCGATTGAGCGGCGTGAGTGGGGTAATTTTTACGGTTATATTGTCGGGGTGAAAGAAGAGGGCCAAGTGGTGGCACAGCAGAGCGAGACTGATAATCAACTCTGGAGTGAAGTGCTGGATCGAACCGAGCGTGCCACCAGTATTTATAAAAACATTCAACGCCTTGAGAGCGGGACCATTGGCGCGGTTAACTATGCGCTGGAAAAACTGCGTTTAGCCGAGCGTAGCCTAGTGTTAGATGGGCTGGATACGCCGCAAAACTTGGCCGAGCTGCAGGCTGAAAAGGTCATCTTAGAAGCTGAGTATGCACGCCTCGAAACCGAGCTAATGGCGCTGTATACACCCTTTAAACGTGATGCTTTGATGATGGTCACGGCAGACGGTCAGCACAAAGAAATCAATTTCAGTGATATTGTGCGACTTTATCAGCCCAACTCGCTGAGCCTCTGGCAGAAAATGCAACACTACGGCATGAAGCTGGTTGAGTTTGTGTCCGATGATCCACGTGAGGCCAATACTGAAGGTGGTATTTTTCCAGCGATCTTCGGCACTGTGTTGATGGTGATGATTATGTCGCTGATCGTCACTCCTTTTGGTGTGATTGCTGCGGTGTATTTACGTGAGTATGCCAGTCAAGGGTTTATCACGCGCACCATTCGGATTGCGGTGAATAACCTCGCCGGCGTGCCATCGATTGTCTACGGTGTGTTTGGTTTAGGCTTTTTTGTCTACTTTATTGGTGGCAATTTAGATCAGCTGTTTTATGCCCCGGCTTTACCTTCGCCCACCTTTGGCACCCCAGGTTTATTGTGGGCTTCGTTAACCTTAGCTTTACTGACCTTACCTGTGGTGATTGTTGCTACGGAAGAAGGCTTGTCACGCATTCCACGCTCCGTGCGCGAAGGCTCGCTGGCGCTGGGCGCCACTAAGTTTGAGACGCTGATGCGCGTGGTGATTCCGATGGCCAGCCCGGCGATGATGACGGGGGTAATTCTTGCCGTGGCGCGCGCCGCCGGCGAAGTAGCGCCGCTGATGTTAGTTGGTGTAGTCAAGCTGGCACCAAACTTACCGCTGGATATGAATGCGCCGTTCTTGCACTTGGAACGTAAGTTTATGCACTTGGGCTTTCATATTTATGATGTGGGCTTTCAAAGCCCGAACGTGGAAGCTGCGCGTCCGCTGGTGTATGCCACCGCGTTGATGTTGGTTGTGGTGATTGCAGTACTCAATCTGACCGCCATCGCGATCCGTAATCGCCTACGGGAAAAATACCGTGCGCTGGATATGTAATTGATTATTTATTTTATTAAAAGGCAGCCATCATGAGTTCGACAACAACAGCTACACATGCGATGAAATTCAGTGCGCTGGGACGGCCGGTGCAGCAATTGAATTTAGCCGATGAAACGCCCTGTATTGAGGTGAAGGATATGCACCTCTACTACGGCAGCAGTAAGGCGCTCAATGGCATCACTATGCAAATCCCAAAAAAACGTATCACCGCCTTTATTGGTCCATCGGGTTGCGGTAAATCAACCTTGCTGCGCTCGTTTAATCGGATGAACGATTTGGTTGATGGCGTACGTATTGAGGGTGAAGTGACCATTGATGGTCATGATATTTATGCGAAAGGGGTGGATGTGGCGGATTTACGTCGCCGCGTCGGGATGGTGTTTCAAAAGCCCAATCCTTTTCCTAAGACAATTTATGAAAACGTGGCCTATGGTTTGCGTATTCAAGGAATTAACAATAAACGCTTATTGGATGAGACAGTGGAATGGGCGCTGCGTTCTGCGGCGTTGTGGGATGAAACCAAAGACCGTTTGCATGAATCGGCCTTAGGTATGTCGGGCGGTCAGCAACAGCGTTTGGTGATTGCTCGCACCATTGCCGTTAAGCCTGAGATTTTACTCTTGGATGAGCCCGCCTCAGCACTGGACCCGATTTCCACCTTGAAAATTGAAGAGCTGATTAACGATTTAAAAGACCGTTTTACCATTGTGATCGTGACCCACAATATGCAACAAGCGGCGCGGGTATCGGACTACACCGCCTTTATGTATCTGGGGCAACTGCTGGAGTTTGATAGCACTGATAAGTTGTTTACCAATCCAGCCAATAAACAGACCGAAGACTATATTACTGGGCGTTATGGCTAAGCATTATTGATATAGGTTTGCTTGGCGGGTCCTTATCTAAGTGGGCCTTGCTTGCGATCGAGTGTTGCAAAAGCCAGCAGATTGGACTGCAGGGACGCAATCGCGGGCATGGCCTGCTCTGACATAAGCATTGCGTACAATTATTTACCTACAAGTGAGCGCCTTTTATGAATATCAATCAAGAAAGCCATAGCACGCATATTTCGCAGAAGTTTAACGACGAATTAGAAGAGATTCGTAGCCAGTTACTGGAAATGGGCGGCATGGTGGAACAGCAAGTCAAAGATGCGGTGCAGTCGCTGCTCGATGGTGATACGCGCTTGGCCACTGAAGTGCGCGCTAAAGATCAGCAGGTCAATCATCTGCAATTAGAAATTGATGAATTTTGCACACAAATTCTGGCCCGTCGTCAGCCTGCCGCCTCAGATTTACGCTTGGTTTTGGCGGTGATTCGCGCTACAGCAGACTTGGAACGTATCGGTGATGAGGCCAGTAAAGTGGCGCGCGCGACCCTGAAATTGGCAGAAGAGGGGGCATCGCCGCGCGGTTATATTGAAGTGCGGCATTTGGGCAACCATGTGCGGCAGATGGTACAAGATGCGTTGAATGCTTTTGCTCGCTTTGATAGTACACAGGCACTGGCAGTGCTGCGTGAAGATGCCAACGTTGATTTAGAATACCGCTCAGCCACCCGTGCTTTGATCACCTTTATGATGGAAGATCCACGCGCGATTTCCCAGGTGATGAATATTATGTGGGTGCTGCGCTCCTTGGAGCGGGTCGGTGATCACGCCAGTAACTTAGCTGAGTATGTGATCTATTTGGTTGAAGGCCAGGATGTCCGTTACGCCGAACTTGAGCAAATCGAAGCAGCGATTGCACAGCGTAAACCTAAAAATCAGCCCGCTGGCTAGGCGCTGATTCAATCTGGAATATTGGCGTTAAGGCTCAGTCGTCTCAGCGACTAAGAGACTTCTAATAACTGCGTTGAGTTAAGATAAAAAAGCCCCAAGGCGCAGTCAGCGCACTTGAGGCTTTGTTCAGTGATGACCTCAGGTCAGATCCGATGCAGGTTAGTAACGCGCATCTTTTGGTTTGTTACCGGTGGGCCAGTCATTCACTTTGCCAGGGAAGTCTGGACGGGGTTTATGGGTAAAGAACTCAGAGACATCGACCGCATCTTGATCGCTGAGGACGTTACCATGACCCCAGAGGCCTTTGGTTTGAATACCCATGGGCATATTGTATTTGACAAAAGCAGCTGCTTTATAAGTACGCGCCATGCCTGCACCAATATTAAAGGACTCATCGCCCCATAAGGGTGGGAAGACAATATCGCCACGGCTGTCTTTCATACCTTCGCCGTTATCACCATGACAGGTGGCGCACTGTACGTGGTAGATCACCTCGCCGCGTACGGGGTCGCCAATCAGTGAGGTATCCACCTCGCCAGCGTTGTTGATCGCAACTTTTTGGCTTTTTGGCGTGTTTTGCGCCAACCATTTCATATAAGCCACCATCGCCTGCATTTCGGCTGACTCACGGTCTAACGGCTTGCCGTTCATTGAACGCATAAAGCAGCCATTGATACGGCCGATTAAATCAACTTCTTTACCTGAGCGCGGCATAACCCGTGGGTAGAAGTTATAGCTGTTGATATAAGGGTCACCCAGCGGGATTTTACCTTGCGAGATATGGCAGCTATTACAGTTCATCGCCGCGCCAACGTGATCAGGCAGTAAACGCTTGGTCTCATTGAGCAAACGTTTGCCATAGAAAATCTGCTCAGCATTAGGCTCCTTCAAGATGGAGGTATCTTGAGGTAGGACATAGGTGCCGATATCTTGGTTGGCATCGTCAGTGGTAACTAAGTCAAACTGAGTTGCATTGCGCTCAATCGGTTTGGGTGAATCACAGCCGCTCAGTGCAAAGGCACACACCGCGACAGTAATGACTGTCAGCGGTAAACGAAGAAAGCGCGTGCTGGCAGCATCAGGCAGATTTAAAAGTGAATTATTCACGGTTTGGCTCCTTCTGCTGCAGCAGTAATACTTAAATCAGGTGGTAGATCTGTAGCGGTTTTTGGTTTTTTGCTAAGGAAATGACGCATTTGCACCACATCATCCACATTAATTTCGCTGCCCTGATTGGTCCAGCTGTTGCGGATATAGTTGACCACCTCAGCCACGTCAGCATCACTTAAGTTGATAAACTCAGGCATGGTAAAGGCCATACGATCATGCGGCGTATCGGGCATGCGACCACCACTTAAGGTGATTTGCAAGACGGAGTCGGCATCGCGAGAGTAAACGGCACTGTTGCCATCCAGCGCAGGAAAAATACGTGGCACACCTTTACCATCAGCGCGATGGCAGATTTGGCAGTATTCCGCGTATAAAATCGCCCCGCGTGAATCGTAGACACCATCCAGCAGTTTTTGTGTAGTGATATCTTCTTTGGCTGCAATGGTGACCGCTTCACCGGGTTTTGGACTTAAGGTTTTCAAATAAGCTGACATCGCATAGAGGTCGCCCTCGGTCATATATTGCGTGCTGTGCTCAACCACTTCAGCCATCGCACCAAAGGCCGCGGTGGTTTCGGTACGGCCGGTTTTAAAGAAATCAACCAGTTCGGCAGTGCTCCAAGTGGCCAGGCCATCGTGCTCACCGCGTAGGCTTTTTGCTCGCCAGCCGTCGATCACTGCGCCGCTTAAAAACTCTTCAGAGTCAGCATTCGATAACGCCAATTCTTGGAAGCCAATACCACGTTCGGTATGGCATGAGCCACAGTGACCTGGACCTTCAATTAAATATTGGCCGCGGGCTAACATGGCGTCATCGCTGGCTGGGATAAACTCACGCTCAGGCGCGAAGAGGGCTTGCCAGTACGCCAGTGGCCAACGCCAGTTCAACACAGGCGGCAGTTCGCTGGCGCGGTTGGGCTGCTTGACTGCTTTTACGCCTGACATAAAGAAGGCATACATGGCCGCCATATCTTCGTCTGGCATGATTTGGTAAGACGGGTAGGGCATCGCAGGGTAGAGCGCGCTATTGTCTTTACGTACACCATGCTTGGTGGCGTTATTGAAATCGTCAAAGCTGTAGTTACCAATACCGGTGTCTTTATCGGGGGTGATATTGGTTGAGTAGATGGCCCCCAGCGGTGTCAGCATGGGTAAACCACCGGCGTAGGGTTCACCTTCAAGGGTGCTATGACAGGCGACACAGTCTGCTGTGCGCGCGATATATTCGCCTTTTTTGATCAGCTCAGGATCATTAATATCAACTTGAATAACGCTGTTGCTGGTGCGCAGACTCGGCAGCACCTGTCCCAGCGTAAACGCTAACGCGAGTCCTCCGACCCCTAGTGCGCCGATTATGGCTGGCCACTTTTTCATAAGCCTTACTCCTTCAGGCAAGTATAGTTGCCATCGTTTATGGTTAGGTTAGGCATCGATCTATACGTGCCACTTCTTGACTTAAGCTGAATACGCTGCCCAACTTATTTTATTTGTATAGAGTTTAATAACATAAGTTACTAATTAAAAGTAATAAGGTGGCAATCAGAGATAATGTCGTTCTTGATCAATGCTTTATAAGGTTAGCGTTGTTTTGATTGCACTTTTTTGTGTGATGTTGTACTGCTTGGCAGAAGTAACAGAATGCAGTAATGGCTGGGGAAATATGTAGCGCTGTGCGCAAAGCCAGGCGAGTTAAAAATACTTAAACTCGCTGGCTTTGGCTGTTGACCTTTGCATTGCAGCGCTGTTTAGGCGCGGGTTATTTTTAGTGCAGGGGTTGCTTGTAGATCACCCTCGGCAGCCAGCAGTTGCTTGGCCTGACAGCGCATTAAAAATCGGGCTGGGCGACTGTTGGTATCTTGGCTTAGGATCAGTTCGAGTAGATCGCCTTGCAGTAGGGCGCTTGTTAAGAGTGCAGGTTGCTGATCAATCCAAGCGCGACCTGTGACTTTTTGGTATTTCTGTTTAAGTTCAACACGGTAGGTTTCACCACTGCTGGCCTGCCACTGCCAAGTACCGGCTACTTTGGCTGGCACAATCCACTTGTACAGGCTAATACCGCTAAAATCTTGGCGCTGATCAGCTTTCCAGTCGCCCATATTAAAAGAGTGGGACACAATGCGCGTGCCCGGACGCAACTCATCGAGCAGCCTAGGGCGTAGCTGGAGGTTAACTAAATCAAGTAAATACAAGGTGACAACTGTGGCTTGGCTAAAGTCCGCTTCGAGTAAATCACCTTCAAAGAAATGCGTTAAATACTCGACCCGAGTATGCGCGGCATATTCGATGGCTTCTGTGATGCGCATTGGATCAATATCAATGCCCACGCCGCGTGCATTGCGTTCTGCCGCAGCGGCTACAACGATACGCCCATCGCCACAGCCCAAGTCATATAGCACGTCTTTACTGCTCACTTCAGCTAAATCGAGCATGGCTTGCACTATCTTTTCATCGGTGGGCACGTAGGGCACATCTAAAATAATATCAGCCCCGCCGTCAGAGTCATCATCAAAATTAAGATCTCTAAAGTCGTGCTCGGCTAAGCCGTAATCATCCTGATCGTAGTCTAAGTCTCTGAGTTCATCGATTAGCTCGTCATCATGACCAAAGGTTAAATCACTGTACAAGGCAGGCACCTAAAAATAAAAATGTATATTTAGCGCAAGGTTCTGCGGCTGTATGTCTTATATTTCATCGCTCAGTTGGCTCAATAAAACCGATGCGCAACTGACTATGAAGAGGCTATTAAACGCTATGGTAGCTGCAATATAAAGATTGCTGGCATTGGTTTTAAAATATAATGGCTATGTCTAGTCTTCCGCTGCGGCTGGACTGATAAAACGATCGCCCATTAAACCAGCATCGAAATGCCCCACTTTGACGTAAATCAGTGCACCTTGTTCTAAGGTAAAGGGTGCGTGGCTGCTGTACCTGGGGTTTCTGAGCCAGCTGCCGGCTGGATAGTGGCCGTGTTCGTCACAGAACTGACCTTGCAGCACTAGTATTTCTTCGCCACCAGCATGCAGGTGTTGGTTAAATTGCGTATGGGGCGCCCAGCGCACTAGCGCGGTGTTGACCCCATTGTGTTCATGCAGGGGCAATACCGAGAGCCCATCGACTAAGCCAGGACGCCAAGTGGCCTGCTGGGTATTGAGTGCCAGCGGCCTGTTGTCGTCTTCGGCAAACTGCCAAAGCTTAACCAGTAGCGTGCAGCCCGCGGTGGAGAAGGGCTGATGTGATGTGCCTGGTGGGTTGCGTAAATAGGTGCCAGCGGGGTAATCAGCGTGCTCGTCGGAGAACATACCCTCTAGCACTAGAATTTCTTCGCCGCCATGATGGGTGTGTGCGCTATACCCACTACCGGGTGCATAGCGCACAATACTGGTGGCACGAGCAACTTCAGCTCCGGCGCGATCTAGCATCATCCGGCTGATCCCAGGCAGAGGTGAGTCGACAAACTGATACTCATCGGGACGTATCACTACGCGTTGACTGAAGTCGCTATTGAACTGCATCGGGATACAGCCTTAACCAAAGTGACTGAAGCACAGTTTATTGCCATCGACATCTTTGACGTAGGCGCCATAAAACATATTAGGGATGCGCTGTCCTGGCGCACCATCGCAGCTGGCGCCGAGGGTGATGGCTTTGTTGTACATACTATCGACAGCTTCTTTTGAACCTGGAGCAAAGGATACCATAGTGCCATTACCGGCCTGCGCTGGGGCTTGGTTGAACGGAATACAGACGGCCAGCATCGGCTCAGCCATGCTTTTACCAATAAAGCTGATGCGTTCCATATCCATCAGGATTTTAGCGCCCTGATCGGCGAATAACTGGCTATAAAATGTTTTTGCAGCGGCTAAATCACTCACACCTAAGGTCACATAATTGATCATATTTTAAATTCCTGCTGAAATGAGTAAAAGCTATACAATTGCTATGCAATCAATATGCGTCAATAGTGCCATTTTGACGCCCTCGTTTAAAGCGTTATCTGAATCGCCATGACAAAGTGCGGTGACATGTAGATGGTGACAATCTTTACTGATTCACTGCTGGTGGCGCAACAGGTATTAATAGTTCATTAGCCCTCGACGATAGGTGCCCGGTGTACTCCCTGTCCATTTACGGAAAGCACGATTAAAGCTGGCCAAGTCTTCAAAGCCCAACTGCCCAGCCAGTACCACTAAAGACGCCGAGCCACTGGTGAGTTGCTGGATAGCAATATCACGCCGTACTTCGTCTTTGACTGCTTGAAAATGGGTTCCCTCGGCAGCTAAGCGGCGTGACAAGGTTCTGACGGACAAATGTAAGGCTTGCGCCACCTGCTGGATAGCCGAGCCTATTTGCTCGGACTCACTTAAATGATCTCTCACTCGGTGCGCGAGTAGCTGTTCGCCAAACGAAACGTAAATCCAATCGGCAGGCGCTTTTTGCAAAAAACCACTCAGTTGTTGCTTCGTTTGCCGAATGGGTTTGCGCAGCAGTTGACGGTCAAAGTGAATCGCGGTCCAAGGCTGATCAAAAGCGACTTCACCGGGGTAAAAGTATAAATATTCATGGCTGTGCTGGGGTTGAGGGTAGGCGCAGCTTATTTTTAAGGGCGGAATTTTTTCTGCAATCAGCCACGAGGCCATACCGTGCACCAATTTTAGCATCAGTTCATGGACTAAGACGCGATCACCTTGGGGTGGGGTTTTTTCGATAAAACGCATGGATGCCACTTTATCTTCAATCACCAATTGATAGGCCGCATCATCCAAAATCAAGCGGAAAAACTGGCTAAAGCGGTGTAGCGCGATCTGCAGATTAGCTGCGTCCAGTACGCTTAGACACAAATATTTCAGGGTGCCGCCGCGTAAGGGTCGACTAAAAAAGCCTGGCGTTTCATCATCGTACTCATTGGCTAATAAGCGATACAGGCGGGCAAATTGTAAAACCGTCACGCGACCATGGGCGGCTTCTAATAAGAAGAATGGAATCTCGGCCTGAGCCAAGAACTGCTTACGTTGTGCTGTGCTGGTGGTCAGACCTTGAAACAGATTATGCACAAAATGCATCGGCACGGTTGTAGAGGATGTGTCCATCACTGACTCTTCTGAGAAACAATAAAATTGGCGTGAAATGTTAATTTTTTGGCTTAAAACGCCAACCACTTATTTTAAATTGGCCTAGTATGAAGCACGCAAATCTGTGTTAAAGCGAATAATTAACAGAAAATCAGCTGAATACATAGATGAATTGCCAAATAGAACAAAAATAATATAGTTAAGCGGAGAACTATTATGTTTTTCAAAACTGCGCCTGCCATGGCCGCTTTAGTTAGCCTATTGCCTAGGTTATCTTCAATTTTTATTGCCCCGTCTGCGCCAAAGACCGTCCAGCGTCTAGGTGCCAGTGTTGGCCATCGGGTTAATACAGTAGGGGCACAATTATGATGAACATATCCCCGCAAGCCAATTCGATTGGTGCGGCGCTGAGTCGTAGCGCGCGTAAAAATCCGACCGCAGTGGCCTTAAGGTTCCAAGATCGACAGTGGAGCTATACCGCCTTGGATTTGGCGGTCAATAAAATAGCCAATCAGCTCTTACAGCAAGGGCTTAAGCCGGGCGACAGGGTGGTGGCCTATGGTAAAAACTCGGACGCCTATGTGCTCGCTTGGTTGGCGATTTTACGCGCGGGTATGGTGCATGTGCCGACTAACTTTTCGCTCAGTGATAAAGAGCTGCGTTATGTGCTTGAGCAGTCAGAGGCACGTGGATTAATCAGCGATCTCAGCCTTGCAGCACAGGTTGAATTGGCCACCGCGGGGATTGATCTGGTTTTTCAGGCGCGCTTTTATGCGGGTGAAGCGGCTGATTTAGATATTTTACAACTGGCTTTAGCGGATATATCTGCCAGTCCACCAGAGGTTAGCGTGGATGGCGCTGATATCGCCCAGTTTTTATACACTGCCGGCACGACCGCCGCACCTAAAGCGGCGATGATGACGCACCAAGCCTTGATGGCTGAGTACTTCGCCTGCATGGTGGAGTTAGATTTTAAGGCCAATGAGCCGATGCTGGCCGCATTACCTTTATACCATTCAGCGCAAATGCACGTTTTTCTTATGCCGGCACTGTTGCTCGGTGTCAGTGTGCGTCTCATGGAAAGTCCCTTACCCGATCTCTGCTTGGCCTTGATTGAGCAAGAATCGATTGTTTCATTTTTTGCCCCGCCGACGTTTTGGATTGCCTTATTGCGTCATCCTGATTTTGATCAACGGAATCTGAGCAGTCTAAAGAAAGCTTATTATGGCGCCTCAATTATGCCGGTGCCGGTGCTTAACGAATTACAACAGCGTTTGCCTGGGGTTGGCCTCTACAACTGCTATGGTCAAAGTGAAATAGCGCCCTTGGCTACGGTATTGCGTCCAGAAGATCATGAGACGCGTCCCGCCTCAGCCGGGCGCCCCATCCTTACCGTGGAAACACGTATTGTCGATGCTGAAATGAATGATTTACCGCCAGGGCTGCAGGGTGAAATAGTGCATCGCTCACCGCAGTTGCTCACTGGCTACTGGAAAAAACCCGAGATGACGCAAGAAGCCTTTACTGGTGGCTGGTTTCATTCCGGTGATGTCGGCTATATGGACGAAGACGGCTATCTATTTATCGTGGATCGTATCAAGGATGTGATTAATACCGGCGGCGTGATGGTGGCCAGTCGAGAGGTGGAGGAAGCGATTTTTACCCATCACTGTGTCTCAGAAGTGGCCGTGATTGGTATGCCTGATGCTAAGTGGGTTGAAGCGATTACCGCCGTGGTGGTGCTTAAAGACAATCTGTTGGTCAGTGAATACGAGATTATTCAGCATGTGCGGCTGCAGTTGGCGGCCTTTAAACTGCCGAAGAAAGTCGTTTTCAGCCAGTCACTACCGAAAAGTAGCGCTGGGAAAATTCTAAAACGACTGTTGCGTGAGGAGCTTCAATAATGCTTAAAGAAGATGACAATACACCGTTGTTTTACGACATGATCTGCCGCTTTTTAGAGCAGGAAGCAAATCCCCATTACGATGCTTGGGAAGCCGCCGGTCAAGTGCCGCGCGAGTTTTGGCTGAAGCTTGGTGAAGCAGGCATGTTGGCGATTGATCTGGCCGAGGAATATGGCGGTAGCGCTGCTGATTTTGGTATAACCCAGCTGGTGCTAGAGGAGATTTCTCGGCGTGGCTTTGGTGGTTTGGCCAGCGCGTATAATATTCATGCCAATATCGTGATTCCTTATGTTGAACACTTAGCCAGCGCCGAGCAAAAGCAACAATGGTTGCCGCGTATGGCCACAGGTGAGGTGATGAGTGCTATTGCCATGACTGAGCCGGGTGCTGGCAGTGATTTGGCCAATATAAAAACCCGTGCGGTCAAAGTGGCTGAAGGCTGGAAGTTAACCGGCTCAAAAATCTTTATTACCAATGGGATGATGGCCGATATGGTGATTGTCTGCGCCAAAACTGATCCGGCTGCGGGCGCGAAAGGGGTGTCGTTATTTTTAGTCGACAGCCATTTAGCTGGTTTTTCTCGTGGTAAACCAATTCGTAAAATAGGTCAGCATGCCAGCGATACGGCTGAGCTGTTTTTTGCCGATATGCTGCTACCAGCTGATGCATTGTTGGGTGAAGAAGGCGCAGGCTTTACCTATTTGATGCAAGAGCTACCACGTGAGCGCCTTGGCGTCGGCGCACAAGCACTGGGCGCTATGGAAGGGGCGCTGGCGCTGACGCTTGAGTATGTCAAGGAGCGTACTGCCTTTGGCCAGAGCATCGCCAGCTTTCAAAATACGCGCTTTAAATTAGCGGAAGTGCGTGCGCAAATTGATATGGCCCGTGCTTATTTTAATCACTGCGTGGCCTTGTATCGGCAGCAGCGTATGAGCAGTACCGATGCAGCTATTCTAAAATTACAATTGACCGAAATGCAGTGCCAAACCATTGATCAGTGCTTGCAGCTGTTCGGTGGTTATGGTTACACCTTGGAATACCCGATCTCACGCTTTTATGTGGATGCACGGGTGCAAACCATTTACGCTGGCACCTCGGAAATCATGAAAGAAGTGATTGCGCGTTCAATGCTTGGTAAATAAATAATAAGGACAAGAAGATGAAGTTTAACTCAGTGGTTATCGTTGAGGGTGTGCGCACCGCTATTGGTGGTTTTGCAGGAAGTTTGTCTGGCTTAAGCCCGGCAGATATGGGTACAGTCACGGCTAAAGAAGTGATTCGGCGCAGTGGTGTGGATGCCGAGCAGATTGATCATGCGGTGTATGGCCATATTATTACCACAGGCGCGCAAGATGCCTATTTGGCACGGCATATCGCTATCAATGCAGGTTTAGCGCATAGCTCGGCGGCGTTTAACGTCAGCCGCTTATGTGGCTCGGGTTTGCAGGCGATTATTTCTACTGCGCAAATGATTGAAACGGGCGACAGCAAGCTGGCCTTGGTCGGTGGTGCTGAGTCCATGAGTCAGGGCGGCTATTTATTGCCTAAAGTGCGCTCTGGCCTGCGCATGGGTGATGGCGTGGTACAGGATTTAACCTTGGGTATCCTGAGCGATCCATTTGGTACAGGCCATATGGGCGTGACTGCAGAAAATATTGCGGCCCAATACGGTTTTACCCGCCAACAGTTGGATGAATTTGCTTTGGCCAGCCATCAGAAAGCGGCTGCCGCGATTGCTGCGGGACGTTTTGCTGAGCAAATCGTGCCTGTTATGGTTAAAAAAGGCCGTGAAGAGGTCTCGTTTGCTACCGATGAGCATGTGCGCAGCCAAGTCAGCCTTGAGGATTTAGCTAAGCTTAAACCGGCCTTTAAAAAGGATGGAGTTATCACTGCCGGTAACGCGTCGGGTATTAACGATGGCGCGGCGTCGTTACTCTTAGCTGATGCTAAAACAGCGGCGCAGCAAGGCCTTAAAGTGCGCGCACGTCTCGTCGCCAATGCCTTCTCTGGGGTTGATCCAGGCTTTATGGGCTTAGGTCCTATTGTGGCGGTGAATAAGGCCTTGCAGCAAGCCGGCTTAAGGATTAGCGATCTGGATGTGATTGAGTCCAATGAAGCCTTTGCCGCACAAGCTATGGCGGTGGCTCAAGAGCTTGGCTTCCCAAGCGAACGTGTCAATCCGAACGGTGGCGCTGTGGCTATGGGCCATCCAGTTGGCGCTACAGGGGCTATTTTGACCGTCAAAACCTTGTATGAACTGGAGCGCTGCAATGGACGCTACGGACTTATCACCTTATGTATCGGTGGTGGTCAGGGCATTGCACTGATTATTGAGCGGGTCAGCTGATAGCGCGCGGGGCTGCACTCCGCGCTGAAGCAGTCGCGCGCGCGTGACGATGGAATCATTGGCTGGCCTGTATCATTATTTTGCATATAGGCTGGCCAGTCTGAGTAGATTGGGCGGATGTTTGTTTCGTCTCTGCTAAAATGCTGGACTATATCAGTGTTACGCCTGATCTTATGTGCACACATCTTTCATCCGTGTGGGCTAAGCTTAGTGCAGCTAAAACTATATAAAATTCAGCATCAATGAGAGCCCTATGATTTTTTTACCTCTGTATCGCAGCGTTGCCCAGAGCTTATCTGAGGGCGACTTGCCTGAGTTTTTTGATTCCGCCACTGTGCCACAGTTGGCCGCTGTTTTATCCATTCAGACGGCGCAGAAACTGGCTGATGAAGGACGTGGGCCGGGCTTTATAGAGCGTCAGTTTGCGAAAATGATCAGTGCTGGCAATCAGCTCAACCGCGATACACCGTTCGCCTTTCACGCCTTGGTGCGTGAGCGTTTTGCGCGTGAGCCCTTTGCTGCGGGTTTGGCGCGCTTGGCCAATATCAAGGTGAATGTCTTAGATGATGAGCACCCGGTAGATCCAACACGTTATCTCGACAGTGACGCTGAGTGGGACTTTAGCTTTAGTGCGAGCTACCACAAAGAGGTAATGCCGCTGCACCGTGTGTATTTCGATGAGTATCAAGCTGAGCTATCGGTAACTGATCCACAAAATAGAGCGCTGCGTGAGTTTTTAGCTGCGTCAGACGAGTCATTTAATCTGCAAGGCTATGCCGGTTCGGGCAAAACTCACTTAATCAGTCGATTTACCCAGTTATTAGATCCTAAGCGCACCTTATTATTGGCCAATAGCGCAGGCCAGCTGCAAGCATTAAAAAGTAGGGCTGGCGCGCACTTTGCAGGGATGACCTTTGCCCAAGCGGCAGGGCAGGTGCTGGACAATAATTGGCTGTCAACCAGCTGGCGGCTTAAGGATAAAAGCCGTTTGCATCAAACATTTCAGGTCACTCATGCTGAAATTGCACAGACCTTTGCGATGCCCTCCATTAGTTATTTATCGCCTGAGCAAGTGGCCGGTGTTTGTGTCAGAACAGTAGCCAGTTACTGCAATAGCATCGCGCCGGCTATTGATGTCGTCCATCTGCCGGCGGCCATCGCTGGTAATCTGGTGTTGTTGGATAAAATGGTGCTGCTGGAAATCGTTAAACAATATTGGAGCGAGCTGTGCCGGCCGACTGACGCGCACATTAGGTTGCCGATCCGTGGCTATCATCGGATCAAATTATTATCTTTAATTGATGGCGTGCTGGATACGCAGTACAGCCATATTATTGTTGATGAAGGGCACGATATACCCACACCGATGTTGCAGATTCTCGATCGCAGCCCGCAAGCGGTGATTACCTTAAGTGATGAGTTGCAAAACCTCAATGGCATGGCGCCGGTGCGTGATAGGTATATTCGTCAGCGCTATATTGCGCAGTCGGTACGCTTGGGTAAACAAGTGGAAAGTGTGATTAATCCACTGATTCAAGCCCATCCAGGCGTGACAAAACAGTTGTTTAGTGGTCGAGCAGATCATTGCACTCACTTACAACACTACACTGGCTGGCAGATTCCGCAGCAGGCCAGCACCATTATTGTGGCCGATGAGTTCGAGTTGTTTGCTTGGTTTCAGCGGCTTACGCATGCTGGGGCATCATTTGAGTTGGCAGAAGCAACCTTTAAAAACTTTATGACCTTTGCCCAAGACTGTATTGAACTCTATAACAACGCAGAGCGGCCACGGCATGGTTTGATTTTCCGTTATGCAACTTGGGATAAGTTAAGCGAGGCAATGGCCAATAATCCATCATTTGAGGCCATTGAGCGCATGTTGCAAAAAGGTTACTCGCAGGCCGATTTCCGTGAAGCGGTTGCGCGCTATGTGCGTAAAGGTGCGGGGAAAATTATCTTGGCGCGGGTCAGTGATACCAAAAACATGGAGTTTTCCAGCGTCTACCTGTCTCAAGGTCTGCTGGTAAAGCCTACAGCGCATGACAATACAAACAGCCGAGCACGTTTGTTTTCAAGTCTATACACCGCCTGCACGCGTGCTCAGCATGAGCTGATTGTACCCGATGGTTTTTCGGACTGGGTTGCCGATGCAGTCAACTGATATCTTTGCTGTTAAAGCCAATATTGGAGTGGCTGCTATGTTTGATATCAATACTATGGCAGCCTTTTTAGGCGGGTGCACAGCTCTTGATTTTGCTGTGTTAATATGTTCAACGTTTATATTGGTGGTATTTAACTCACAGGTCAAAGCGTTACACGATAAATATTAAATAATATTGTTGAATATATATTGAGGTAGAGTCTTTAAATATAAAGCCCGAAATTTAATTAAAAATCGGGCTTTATTTGATATATCTTTACAGTTTTACTGATGCAGATCGTTTTACTTGAAAAGTTAACGCCAGTTGTTTTAGAAGGCTAAACCAACTTTAACTCCAAATTCGTCATTTTTTAGCTTGGTGTTGTCGACATAACGTTTGTCTTTTAGCTGATAGTTGGTCTTGTTGTAGTACACACCTGCTGTGAGAGGCATGTCGTTATAACCCTTGTCCCACATAAAGTCTAACTCAGCATATGGGCTGTATTTGTCCTTTAGGTCGACGGTTGTTCTACCAATGTGCTGAACCTTGATTTTGCTCTCAGCGTTAATATTATAGCGCGTACCGACTTCTAGGCGGGCTAGCACTGTGTCAAATTTATGGTTGAAGCCCGCTGCAGCTTTAGCAAAAGGCGACTGGGTGGTAAAGCGAACGTCGGCGCCTTTAGTATCGTCAACCTGGCTGTGTCTATAGCCAGCACCTACAATACCATCAACATAGCTGCGGTTACCGAGGTCCATTCGATAACCAATATCCGCTTCTACTTTGGCTTCTTTGCTTTTGACATCATTTCTTTTACCGTATTTTGCTTCAATTCCAGCTTGATAAATGAGGCCTTCTGTTCCGGTCATTTTATTACCGTAATTGTAATAAATACCTGCTTTAGGCATGCGCTGTTTATTGTTGTCTAATCCGCCAATATCAGATGAGAGTTTATATTGATTATAGCTTCCGGTAATACCGATGTTGGATACTGGATCAGCTGCTTGTAATGCAAAAGGTGATAATAAAAAGCCTGCCGTTGCAGCACTGATTAAAATATTTTTACTGATCATAAATGTACTCCGTTAATTATGTTGCTTACTATTTAAGATCACGCTACTTGCATAAAAGTTCAATTTTAATATTTAATATAATTATGTTTTCAATTAAAAGATCTTTCTGGAAGGTTTAATGTGCCAGTAATATGTAGTGCTGTTATAAATATATTATAAATACTACGATTATTGGGTTGGTGCTCAGGTGCAGCGGTTGTGTTGTCTAGCGCTGCATAGTTGGGTAGGGAATGTACTCTTGATTGTCGGTTGGTATTTTTGCAAATTGCTGATCAATCCATTGCTGGCGCGCCTGCTTGACCCGCTCGATACGGCTGGAGACAAAGTTCCAGTCCATGTAGCGGTGACCGATGTCATCACCGCCGATTAACACCACTTGGCTGTCATGCTCGGCGCGAATAATGATCTGTTGATCGTCACTTAATAGCGCAAGTCGGTGCTGGGCGATGCTCAAATCTTGGATGCTGATTGCGCCGCTCACAACGTACAGCCCGCGCATGGCAGCGTGGGGCAAGGCTAAGGACTGTCCGGCCTTAAGCTTGGCCTCAATGTATAAGGTTGAGCTAAAGGTTTTGACCGGAGAAGTGACGCCGTAGGCTGTGCCCATCAACACGCGGACGCTGACACCATCAATCTCCAGCGAAGGGATCTGCGCGCTGTTGTAGTGATAAAATGCAGGCTCGGTTTCTTCATCTTCTGCGGGTAATGCCAGCCATAATTGAAAACCATGGATGGCGTGCGGCTGGCGTTTGACTTCGGCAGATTGCCGCTCCGAATGCACGATGCCGGAGCCTGCGACCATGAGGTTTAAATCGCCGGGACGGATGCTTTGTACGCTGCCCACAGAGTCTTGATGGAGCATTTCACCGTCAAGTAAATAGGTGACAGTGGCCATATTGATATGGGGATGCGGCAGGACGTTAACGCCTTCACCTGCTGGAAAGTCAGCTGGCCCCATGTGATCGAAGAAAACCCAAGGGCCAATCCGCCTGGCACCGCGACTGGGCAAGCTGCGACGTACGCTGAAACCGCCGAGCTCTTGGTCTTTGGGGTGAATCAGTTGCTCGACTCCTGTGCCGCCGGTTTCAATATCACAGGGTGAATCTGTGCTGTTGTTTTGATTGCTCATAGTGTTGTCCTCTGTTCGGCCTGCAAGAATCAATGGTTCATATGCTTGAGCAGTTTGCTTGCGCACGCTCGCTTCATTAAGTGTCACCCAGTCGCTCTGTGTAGAGCAAAGTGTCCCTCAGATTTCTTTTTGATTCGCTAGCCACTGTGCATCAGTCTATCTATCCTTTGATGGGCGATGGATGTCGACAGCAAAGGTGTAGCTGGCGGATTTGCGCGATGGGTGATGCGATCATGTAAACTACTCGCAGTTTGTATAACACTTTTTATCGGGAGGCGCTGCATGGCAGATGAATTACAGGTCTTATCCAATGCACATTTCGCCCAAGTGGCGGAAGGATTTGAACGCAGTCCTATTTCTAAGCAGTTAGCCACATTAGCGGGTAAGGTTTTTCCATTATTAACACTGAATAAAAATCAGCATTGGTTGGATTTTGGTGCCGGCACCGGCGCGCTCAGTGTTCCTTTAGCCGAGTATGTGGGGCAAGTGACGGCGCTGGATACGTCGGCGGCGATGCTGGCTCAGTTGAGTGAGAAAGATGTCGCCAATATCACTGCGCTTGAGCAGGATATTTTTGGCGGATTAAGTGAAACCTATGCTGGGGTGATCAGCAGTATGGCGCTGCACCATGTCGCCGATATTGCTGGGCTACTAAGTTGCATGCATCAGTGTCTGGACGAGGGCGGGCAGTTGGCGCTGATTGATTTGTACAGTGAAGATGGCAGTTTTCATGGTGATAACGCCGGCAAGGGGGTGGTCCATCTGGGGTTTGATCCTGAGCAATTGCTGGAGCAAGCCGCCAAAGTGGGTTTTAAACAGTTAAGTTATCGCGAGATTTTTAACATTAAGCATAAAAATGGCCGCAGTTATCCGATCTTTTTATTATTGGGTCGCGCTTAGGTTGTCTGCAGCGGTTAGGCGCAAAACTTTTTGCGCAGCATCATCAGTTGTCTGCAGTACGCCTCGATAGTGTAGGTTTGATCCTGTATCGCCTTGCTGCCTGGGTACTGCGGTTGACAGCTCTAAACGCGCATCTGGGCCATTTTGGCAATAGATTGCGTTGCTTAGCCCCGTTGCTTCAGTGACACTAGGCGGCTATCAATCCTATTGACGCTAAGTCGGCGCCAATGATGAGTGGGTAAATCAGGAGTGAACAGGTTGATCAAACGTATTGGCTGGCTGCTAAGTGCTGCGCTGCTGACTGTCATAAGTGGCTGCGGGGAAGGCGAGGCCGTGGTCGAGCCTGTTGATGTCTCGCGCCCGGTGCCAATGATGGTGGTGGGCACCTCCGATAAAACCTCAAGCTTGCGTTTTCCTGGGCGTGTGCGTGCCGCGCAGCGTGCGGATTTAGCTTTTAATGTGCCGGGCCAAGTGCTTGAGTTACCGGCCAAAGAAGGGCAATTGATCGAGAAGGGTCAATTGGTGGCGCGTCTCGATGATGCGAACTACCGTATTCAAATGCGTTCGGCACAGGCTAAATACAATAAGGCGCGCACTGATTACGGGCGCGTTGAGCAATTGTGGCAGCGCAGTCAGGCGGTGGCCAAGGCGGAGGTCGATAAACAACGTACGGCGATGGATGTGGCGCAGGCGGATTATGCTTTAGCTAAAAAAGACTTTGATGATACGCGGCTTATCGCCCCCTTTACTGGTGTGGTGACCAAGCGTTATGTGGAGAATTTTAGCAATGTCGAAGACAAAGAAGCCATTGTCAGTCTGCAAGATCTAAATCATCTGGAAATTGTGATTAATGTGCCTGAGCGCATTGTGCGTAATACGCCTAAGAACGTGGCCGGTTATGCGATATTTGCTGATCAGCCTGAGCTACTACTGCCGGTGACCTTGAAATCCTTTTCCTCGGAAAGTAACAGTCAAACCCAGAGCTATGAAGTGGTGTTGGCACTTGTTTCCGGTTATGAACTGACTATTTTGCCGGGTATGTCCGTGGATGTTATTCCGCAACAAGTGCTGCAAGAGCTCAGTGCGGGACATGTCAAAGTACCGCTGCAGGCTATTTACGCCAGTGCTGACAAGGTGACTGGTGTCTGGGTGGTCAATCCTGATACCTCACGCGTGAGCTTACAGCCAGTTGAGTTGGGCGATGTGCTTGGCACTGATGTGGTGGTGCTAAAGGGCTTGAAGGGTGGTGAGACCATTGTCACCGCAGGCGTGAGTCAGTTGCGTGACGTGATGTTGGTTCGATCCCTTTAATTCCGTGTCGGACAATACATACAAGGCGTATATACCGTGAATATTGCTGAACAAACGCTGGCTAAGCGCACCATTGCTTGGATGCTGACCGCTTTGGTGTTGCTGGGGGGCTATCTGAGTTATGAGAAACTCGGCCGTTTTGAAGATCCAGAGTTTGTCATTCGCCAAGCGGCGATTACCACTTCTTACCCCGGTGCTTTACCTGAGCAAGTGGCTGAAGAAGTCACTGAGGTGATTGAGGAAGCGGTACAGCAGCTGCAAGAGCTTAAAGAAGTCACCTCAGTTTCGCGGATGGGCAACTCGCTGGTTAAGGTCGAAATTGACTTAGCCTTTGCCCAGAATAAAGCCGAGCTGGAGCAGGTGTGGGATAAGCTGCGGCGTAAAGTCAATGACGCCCAACATAAGCTGCCACCGGGTGCGGGGACGTCTGTTGTCAATGATGACTTTGGCGATGTCTATGCACTGTTTTTTGCCGTGACCGGTGAAGGCTACAGCTTGCAAGAGATCAAAGACTACTTAGATGTGCTAGAGCGCGAGTTGTTGCAAGTGCCGGGCGTGGCGCGGGTGGCCACTTTGGGCGAACCTGAAGAGGCGATTTTTATTGAGATTGCTTCGGCAAAAGCAGCACAGCTGGGTATTGCTCAAGAAGAAATCTATCAGTCATTGCGTCAGCAAAATGTCATTACCGCTTCAGGTGACTTATTGGTTGGCCCGCAGCGGGTACATTTTAGTCCCAAAGGGCAAGTGGATTCGGTGCAAGCCTTAGGCAATATTGCCCTAGGTTCGCGCAGCGGTGAACAGGTGATTTTCCTTAAAGATATCGCCAAAATCACCCGCTCAACGATTGAGCCACCGCGCGCTTTAATGAGTTTTGATGGCCAGCCCGCGATAGGTTTAGGTATCTCCCAAGTGGCTGGCGGTAACGTGGTGGATATGGGCGATGCAGTACGCGCACGTTTGCAAGAACTGGATTTGCAGCGTCCGATTGGTATTGATCTGCAGATCATCTCTTATCAATCCGACTCAGTGCGTGAAGCCGTGGATGGTTTTGTTGTTAACCTAGCCGCTGCGGTGGCCATTGTGGTTTTAGTCCTGATTCTCTTTATGGGTTGGCGCAGCGGCATTATTGTCGGCACGGTTTTACTGTTAACGGTGGCTGGCACCCTAATTGCCATGTATATGGACGATATCGCCATGCAGCGGGTGTCGCTGGGTGCACTGATTATTGCGCTAGGTATGCTGGTGGATAACGCCATTGTGGTCACTGATGGCATTTTAGTACGCATGGAAAAAGGTGAGGCGGCTGAAAGTGCGGCCATTGCTGTGGTGAAAGGCACGCAGTTTCCCTTGTTGGGCGGTACTGTGGTGGGTATTTTGGCCTTTAGTGCCATAGGCTTATCTCCCACGGATATGGGTGAGTACGCCGGTTCGCTGTTTTGGGTGATTCTCTATTCAATGATGCTCAGCTGGCTCTTTGCAGTGACTTTAACTCCGCTGCTGTGCGTGACTATGCTTAAAGTTAAAGCCGCAGGCAGCGCAGAGCCAACCAGCGGGGTGTTGTACCGCTACCGTCGCTTGTTGCATATGGCGTTGGGGCATCGCTTAGTGACGGGCGTTTTGCTGCTGAGTTTATTGGCCAGCGCTATGTTTGGATTTAAGTGGGTGCAGCCTGGCTTTATGCCCGATTCAGCCCGTCCGCAATTTGTTGTGGATATGTATTTACCCCAGGGTTCAGATATCCGTGAAACGGCCAAAGTGTTGGAGGCGATGGCTGAGCATGTCCAGGGTAAGGATGGCGTCACCTATATCACCCGTTTTGTGGGTCAAGGTGGTTTGCGTTTTATGCTGACCTACAGCCCTGAAGATCCCAATAGCAGCTATGGTCAGTTATTGATTGACGTGGAGGATGCCTCAGGTATTGCTGCGTTGGTGGATGAGTTGCAACATGAGCTGGCCGAGCGCCATCCATTGGCTGCGGTCAAAGTCTGGAAGTTTATGTTGGGCCGTGGCGGTGGTAAAAAGATTGAAGCCGCTTTTAAAGGGCCGGAGCCAGATGTGCTGCGCCAATTAGCCGAGCAAGCCAAAGCCATTATGGCGCAGGATCCTGGAGCGATTGCCATTCAAGATGATTGGCGTGAGAAAACCCCGGTGCTGCGTCCGATTGTGGATGAGGTGGCCGCACGCCGCGCCGGTGTCGATATTACCCAGATCAGCCAAGCGTTAAACCGTGCTTTTACTGGCGAGCGCGTAGGCGTCTATCGTGAGCAAGATAAGTTGATTCCCATTATCGCCCGGGCTCCTGTTGCGGAGCGTTTACAAGCGCAAGATATGGAAAACGTGCAAGTTTACAGCCCAACCGCTGAGCAATATTTGCCTGTGGGGCAGTTGGTGACCGGCGTTAAAGTGGAGTGGGCTGATGCTATTTTGCGCCGTGTGGATCGTTTTCCAACCATTATGGCGCAGGCCGATCCGCTACCAGGAGAGCAGTCGGATCCTTTATTTAATCGCTTAAAACCGAAAATTGAAGCCATTGAACTGCCACCGGGTTATCGCTTGGAGTGGCATGGTGAGTACAAGGATGCTAAAGAGTCTAATGAAGGCTTGGCCATCTCTGCACCTTACGGCTTTACTGCGATGGTCTTAGCGGTGGTGCTGATGTTTAACGCGCTACGTCAGCCCTTGGTGATTTGGTTAACTGCGCCCTTGGCCATTATTGGGGTGACCGTGGGTTTGGTGATCTTCCAAGTCCCCTTTGAGTTTATGGCGATTTTAGGTTGCCTGAGTTTGGTGGGGATGCTGGTGAAAAACTCGATTGTTTTGGTCGATCAAGCCGATGCGGAAATACGTGACGGTAAGGCGGGCTTTATTGCCGTGATTGACGCTGCTGTCAGTCGTGCGCGTCCGGTTTTTCTGGGTGCTGTGACCACTATTTTAGGCGTAGCCCCCTTACTTTGGGACCCGTTCTTTAAGAGTATGGCAGTGGTGATTATGTTTGGTTTGGCCTTTGCTACGGTGTTAACTTTGGTTGTGGTGCCGCTGCTCTATGTGGTGATTTTTCGTATTGCTGCTGAGCCAGAGGTGACTGCTCAGGACTGAACAGTGATTGAGCCTTCAGCTATTGTGCTGTTTTACTCAGTAACGCCGCACAATACCGGCGTTTGTTTGATTTTTAAGTGAATGATAGCAAGGGGGTTGTGGTGCCTTATTTGTTGCTGGGCCTGGCTGCGGTTATGTTTGGTTTATATAACGTGTTTATTAAATTATCTGCGGATCATATTCAGGCAGTGTTGGGCGCGGTGATTCTACAGTTTGTTGCGGCATTTTTAGGCTTAGGTTTATTGATCTACCTTAAGTATGCCGATAATCTTACTCTGCATCTCAGTCCGCGCGGCGTCACGCTGGCGGTATTGGCAGGCGCGGCGATTGGCGTAGTAGAAATTCTTACTTTTATTATTTATGGGCGCGGTGTTGATGTGGCGGTTGGCAATCCTTTGATTGTTGGTGGCTCGTTGATTGTGACCACCGGTATCGGTTGGTTGTTTTTGCGCGAAGTATTAAATCCATGGCAAGTGGTCGCTGTGTTGAGCATTATTGCTGGCGTAGTGGTGCTGGCTTGGCAGGCAGGACGTTGATGATGACTGATACACAACACACACCGCTGGGGTCGTATACGCAGGCGATGACTCGCGGCTTTGTCGATGACCCGGCGCAGCGCAACGCGGTTGAGGCGTTACAACAATGTTACCAAGCCGTGCAGCAGGGCTCAGCTCGCGCACGAGGCGTCTACTTATATGGGCGCGTGGGGCGTGGTAAAACGTGGCTGATGGATCAGTTTTATCGTAGCTTAACGGTTCCTGCACGACGCCAACATTTTCATCACTTTATTCAGGATATGCATCAGCGCTTATTTCGTTTAACCGGCAGTGCTGAGCCTCTGGCGAAAATTGCTGATGAGTTGGTGAGTGAGATCCAAGTGTTGTGTTTTGATGAGTTATTTGTCAGCGATATTGCGGATGCGATGATTTTAGGTGGGCTGTTTCAAGCGCTGTTTGAGCGCGGTTTAGTGGTGGTGGCGACCTCCAATCAGCCGCCTGCAGATTTGTATTATGAGGGCTACAATCGTGAGCGTTTTTTACCGGCGATCGCAGCACTTGAGCAGTATATGCAAGTGGTGGATGTGAATGGTGAACAGGATCATCGCTTGCATAAGGGTGCCACTGTTCAGCGCTACTGGGTCAAAGCGCCTGAGCAAGATAGCGTTATGCCTGAGCTGTTTACCCAACTCAGTGCAGGGCAGGTGGTCGAGCAGGGTCGACTCAATTTAGGCGCGCGCAGCTTACTAACCCAAGCGTACAGTGAGACAGTGTTGTATTGTGATTTTGCTCAGCTTTGCGAACAGCCTTTGGCCGCCATAGATTTTATGGCGTTGTGCGATAGGTTTCAGGCGGTGCTCTTGAGTGCGGTGCCGGCACTTGGTGGTGAGCAGCAGGCGGCGAAAATCGCCCGTGGTACTGAAGATGCGGTGCAGCGGGTGGATGCCGGTGACCGTGAGCTGCCTAATCTAGCGCCTGGTGATGACAGTGTACGACGTTTTATTGCTTTGATTGATGAGTGCTATGATCGAAAAGTGACGGTTTATATTGAGGCCGCGGGGCCGCTTGAAGCGCTTTACACACAAGGGTATTTGGCGTTTGCCTTTCGTCGCACTTACAGCCGCTTAAAAGAAATGCAGTTAGAGCGTTTTGCAAAAGACTAAGCTATGCTTTGTTAGTATTGTTATTATTGGTCGTTTTTAGTATGGGACGCGTTATATGCACCTAAGTATTCGCTTACTGGGTTTAGTCAGCCTTGTGTTTTTAGCCGCCTGTTCATCACAAGCGCCAATACCGGCACCTGCTGTGCAATCTAAAACACCCCCCATCATGAGCTTTAATCCGATGGCTGATGATGTGTTATTTCGCGCCATTGGCTTGGTTGGTACGCCTTATGTCTGGGGCGGTAATACACCCGCGTCGGGTTTTGATTGCAGTGGCTTAATTGGTTTTGTGTATAACGATGTGACTGGTATTCGTTTACCCAGAACCACCACGCAGATGATCCAAATGAAAGGCCAGACGGTGTCGCGCAGTAAGTTGCGCAGTGGTGATATTCTTTTCTTTAGTACCGCAGGTCATGGGCGCGTCAGTCATGCAGGGATTTATGTCGGTGATGGGCGTTTTGTACATGCCCCTTCATCGGGCGGCACCGTGCGTTTAGACAGTGTAAATTCTACATATTGGAATAACGCTTATTTACAAGCTAAGCGCGTTTTAAGCAGTGAAACTGTGGTGTTGAATCCTTAATGATCGACAGCGCACTAATCTATTGCTCAGCACTAAGCTGGCGTTGAATTAAAGCATAAAGAGAGTTGATATGAACGAGCAGCAACGGCCACGTATAGGTATTATCGGCACCGGTGCGATTGGTGGTTTTTATGGCGCGATGCTGGCGCGTGCAGGCTTTGATGTGCATTTTTTATTGCGCAGCGAATATGCAGCGGTCAGCAGCAATGGTTTGCGCATTAATAGCGCCGTGCATGGCGATATAGTCGTGCCGCAGGTGCAGGCTTACCAGGATGCAGCGCAGATGCCGGCCTGTGATTGGTTGCTGGTGGGTGCTAAAACCACCAGTAATGCCGAGCTGGCGCCGATTATCAATGCAGTTGCTGCGCCGGGCGCTAAAGTGCTGTTGTTGCAAAACGGCTTATCGGTTGAGGATGAGTTGCGTCCGCTCTTGGAGCCGCATCTGCATTTATTAGGTGGGCTGTGCTTTATTTATATCAATCGCAGTGCGCCCGGGATTATTGAGCATCAGGCCAATGGCACGGTTAATCTGGGTTACCACAGCGGCCCAGCAACAGAGGGTGAGGGCTATGCCATTGCTGAACAGGGTGCTGGGTTCTTTCAGTTGGCCGGTTTAGAGTCGAAGGCATTGCCACAATTGCAGCGCGCCCGTTGGCAGAAGCTGGTGTGGAATATTCCTTACAATGGTTTGTCAGTGCTGCTTAACAGTAATACCGAGCAATTAATGCGCGAGCCGCATAGTCGGGCATTGATTGAGGATTTAATGCAGGAAGTAACTGCTGCGGCAACGGCCTGTGGTTATCCTCTGTCGGAGAAGGTTGTGCAAGGCACGTTGAAATCAACCGAGTCGATGCCCGCCTATTTACCGAGCATGTACCATGACTTTAGCCAAAAGCGCCCCATGGAGTTGCCCGCGATTTATAAGGCACCACTTGAGGCTGCAGAGGCTGTCGGCTGTGCGATGCCTAAAGTAAGAATGTTGCTGCAAATGTTGGAGTATGTCGCAGTTTAGTGCTGTGTGCGTATGCAGCGAAGGTCAGTTTGCCTGAGTCGCTTGCCAGCAGGCTGTATAGCCGTCTCCTTCTATCTGATGGGATAGCTGCTGCGCGATCTGGGTTAAAATACCCAGCGAGTTGCACGACACTACTAGGGTTTGTTCGGCGCAACAGGTAAAATGTGTTTTTTTACCTGTTGCGGATCATGTTATGAGTAGTTTGTCAGCCGACCAGAAGAAATTACAGAAGCGTTTATACCGACTTGCAGGCGAGGCGGTAACTGATTTCAATATGATCGAAGATGGCGATAAGATCATGGTCTGCCTGTCCGGTGGTAAAGACAGCTACGCGATGTTAGATGTGTTGCTGCACCTGCAAAAAGTGGCGCCGATTCAGTTTTCCTTAGTTGCCGTGAATATGGATCAGAAGCAGCCTGGCTTTCCTGAGCATGTGTTGCCAGCCTATTTAGAGTCTGTTGGTGTTGAATACCATATTATCGAAAAAGATACTTACTCAATCGTTAAAGAAAAAATCCCAGAAGGGCGAACCACCTGTTCGCTGTGTTCGCGCTTGCGTCGTGGCACGCTATACACTTATGCGGATGAGATTGGTGCGACAAAAATGGCGCTGGGTCATCATCGTGATGATATTTTAGAAACATTTTTCTTGAATATGTTTTTCGGTGGCACCCTAAAAGCCATGCCGCCTAAGCTGTTATCGGATGATGGACGTAATGTGGTGATTCGGCCTTTGGCCTACTGTAAAGAAAGCGATATCGCAGACTATGCGCAGCTGCAAGGCTTCCCCATTATTCCGTGTAATTTATGTGGCTCACAAGAAAACCTACAGCGCCAAGTGGTCAAAGGCATGCTGCAAGAGTGGGAAGATAAAACCCCCGGCCGTTTAGATATTATGTTCCGAGCCTTACAGAACGTGGTGCCCTCGCAGTTGGCCGATCGGCAGCTGTTTGATTTCGCCAGCTTAACCATTGATAACCAAGCAGAGCCACGCTATTTAGATGTGATGAGCTTGTAACGGCTTGGCATCACGCCGTGTCAGGCTGTAAAGCACCACTAATCGTAGAGTTGAGGGTCAGGCATGAAACTGTTAGTCGTGGAAGATGAAGCGTTATTACGCCACCACCTGAATACGCGGCTAGGCGAGCATGGTCATGTGGTGGATGCCGTGGCTGATGCTGAAGAAGCCTTAGGTCGGATTGGCGAATACACGCATGATTTAGCCATTGTCGATTTGGGCCTACCCGGTATGAGTGGCTTGGATTTAATCCGTGAGTTACGTCATCAAGGTAAGCAGTTTCCTATTTTAATTTTAACCGCACGGGGCAATTGGCAAAATAAAGTGGAAGGCTTGGCCGCCGGTGCGGATGACTATTTGGTTAAACCGTTTCAATTTGAAGAGTTAGAAGCGCGGCTGAATGCTTTATTACGACGTTCCTCTGGTTTTGTTCAGTCCACAATTGGTGCTGGCCCCTTGCTGTTGGATTTAAATCGCAAGCAAGCCACGCTGCTGGATAATCCACTGGCGCTGACCGCCTATGAATACCGTATTCTTGAGTATTTGATGCGCCATCATCAGCAAGTGGTATCTAAAGAGCGCTTAATCGAACAACTCTATCCTGATGATGAAGAGCGCGATCCCAATGTGATTGAGGTGCTGGTTGGGCGTTTGCGCCGCAAACTGGAAGGTGAGGCCTGTTTTAAACCGATTGAAACAGTGCGTGGTCAAGGGTATCTATTTACTGAACGTTGCCGTTAACAGGGTGGTTATTTAGCATGCCACTGCAGAATAAAAATAAAGCATCGTCGTTACGTATGCGCTTAATGTTCGGTGCGGCGTTCACCGTATCCTTGTTTATGCTGGCTTTATTTCCGGCCTTGCAGCAAGTGTTTACCTCGGCGCTAGAACAATCCATTGAGCAACGTTTGGCCGCTGATGCCAGTGCCTTGATTTCTGCTGCAAGTGTGTCTAAAGGGCAGTTGCGTATGCCGGAAAAACTGCCTGATGAAGAGTTTGACATTCTTCCTGCTCGGCAGTTGGGCTTTATTTATGATAATAAGGGCAGCCTGTTGTGGCGCTCACGCAGTTCAAAAAACGTCAATATTAATTATCAGCCGAAATATGATGGAACACAGAACCATGAGTTTCTGCGCGCGCAAGATAGCGAGGGGCGTGAGTTTTTTATCTATGACGTCGAAGTGGATTTGCTTAGAGGTCAGAGTGCTTATTTTAGTATTGTGACCATGCAACCGGTCAGTGATTATCAAGCGATGTATGGCAATTTACGCCAGCAGCTCTATGTCTGGTTATGCTTCGCGCTCTTGCTCTTATTGGGCTTTCTATGGCTAGGTTTGGGCTGGGGGATTCGCAGTTTACGCAGCTTAAGCGCTGAGCTGGATGATGTTGAAATGGGGCGGCGAGCGTCATTAAGTGATGAACACCCACGTGAGTTATTACGCCTGACGCGCTCGTTAAACCGACTACTAGAGAGTGAGCGGCAACAAAGTGAGCGTTATCGTCACTCTTTAGATGATTTGGCGCACAGTTTAAAAACACCGCTGGCGGTATTACAGGGCGTAGGCGAGGTCTTATCGACACAGCCCAGTAATGCTGAGCAGGTGCGAACCTTGCAGGGTCAGGTTAATCGCATGAGCCAGCAAATCAGCTATCAGCTGCAACGTGCGCGTTTACGTAAAAGTGGTTTGCTGCGCTATCAAGTCAAACTTAAGCCCTTGCTGGACAGTTTGCTTGAGGCGTTAGATAAGGTGTATCGAGATAAGCGCGTGCAGGTGACGCCAGTCTTCTCTGCTGAGTTGCGCGTGCCGGTCGAGCAGGGCGCATTGCTTGAGTTGTTGGGTAATATCTTAGAAAACGCCTACCGTTTATGTATCAATGAAATACGCATCAGTGCGCAATTGACTGCAAATGGCTGCGAGTTAATGGTTGAGGATGATGGTCCAGGAGTACCCAAGCATCAGCGCGAACGTATTTTAAAACGTGGTGAGCGCCTAGATACCCAATATCCAGGTCAAGGCATTGGAACTGCAGTGGTGAAAGATATTATCGACAGCTACGGTGGCCAATTGTTTGTTGAAGACTCTGTTTTAGGCGGGGCACAGTTTCGGATTATCTTCCCGCTCAATTAGTGACTGCGCAGCGCCTGGAACTCTAGCGCTGAATCTGTTTGTGGGTATAGCTCAGCTTGGCGCCACAAACTTTACACAGGTAATGCAGGCCTTTATTGATGCGCGCATGGCGTTGGGCACTCAGGGCGAAAGGTTCGCGGCTCTGGCATTCACAGCGATATAAATAATGGGTTTTGGCGGTGCGCTTGATCGCATAGTTATGACAGCGTTGCGCCGGAAGTTGATAGACATTGAGCATCAACGCTTGCCACTCAGGGCCGTGGGCTCGAATGCGCGGGCCATAGAGTTGATAGGCCAACAGATGCGCCACTTCGTGAGCCACCGTATGCAATAAAAAATGCTCTCGGTTCTCTTGATAGAGCACTGGATTAAAGCGCAAAAGGTTTTCACTGATATGCGCAACGCCAGCTTTTTGTCCACGCAGTTGTAAACTGATCTCTGGCCGTTTGAAGGCACAGTTAAAATGATGTTCGGCAGTGGCGTAACAGACGTCAACGCGTTCTTGGAGAAAGTTAGGCATAGTTAAACTTGACTGTACGGATTTTTAGCTAGAGAGAGTGGTGCTAAATACTAGCAGATTGCAACCCATCCTAGTGATCTTCGATATAGAGTTGAGGCACGCTGGCGGCTATGGCTTGGCGGCATAGATAAAAGCAGAATGCGTAGCGTTAAGCGAGCGGACTGCGTTAGAACATGCGCTTAAGCGCTTGAATATCGCGCTAAGTGACTTATTAGTAACAATTTTCCGTGAAAAGACCGCACTACAGAGGTAATATGCGCTGCTTTGCTTTATATGAAAAATGGATAGCATTTTATGGATATGTGGTTAGCGGTACAGGCGTTTATTTTGGGTGTGGTTGAGGGATTAACTGAGTTTTTGCCTGTGTCCAGTACAGGTCACCAAATTATTGTCGCGGACGCGATTGATTTTGGTGGGCAGCGTGCCAAAGCCTTTAATATTATTATTCAGCTGGCCGCTATTTTGGCGGTGATGTGGGAATACCGCCGCAAAATTGTTGAGGTTGTAGTGGGCTTGCCGCGTGAAGCAAAAGCACAGCGCTTTACTGTCAATCTATTGGTGGCTTTCTTTCCTGCAGTGATTTTAGGTTTGAGCTTTGCTGATCTAATTGAAAAGTGGTTATTTAATCCTATTACTGTGGCAACGGCGCTCGTGGTGGGTGGCTTTGTGATGCTTTGGGCTGAAAAGCGCCCGCATAAAATAGCCGCAGAAACGGTAGATGATATGAGTTGGCAGCAAGCTTTAAAAGTGGGTTGTGCACAGTGCTTAGCCTTAGTTCCCGGCACCTCGCGTTCGGCATCGACTATTATCGGCGGGCTATTTTTTGGTTTGTCGCGTAAAGCCGCTACTGAGTTTTCGTTTTTTCTAGCCATGCCAACCATGATTGGTGCAACGGTGTATTCGGTGTATAAGCACCGTGAGTTGTTTGCTGGTGGCGAAGATATTTATGTGTTTGTGATTGGCTTTATTACCTCTTTTATTTTTGCCATGCTCGCTGTGCGCGCCTTGCTGAAGTTTATTGCCAGTCACAGCTATGCCGTGTTTGCTTGGTATCGTATCGTGTTTGGTGTCTTGATTTTAGCCACTTGGCAGCTTGGTTTTATCGACTGGGCATCGGTAGGTGAATAGAGGTATTGCGGCGGCGGTATAGACCTTCCTTGTTGAGATTAGATCTGGCTCAGTGGCGCGGCGCATGCGCCGTTACTGAGTTAATAGACTTGACAGTAAATGTGTTTGAAACGTATGTTTGAAACCTTTATCTGGAGTAAAAATTGCATGGCTCAGTCAGACACCGTAGAGCGAATTTTAGATGTGGCAGAGATTCTGTTTGCGGAGAAGGGCTTTGCAGAAACCTCGTTGCGCCTGATCACCAGTAAAGCTGGAGTGAACTTGGCCGCCGTCAACTACCATTTCGGTTCAAAAAAATCCCTGATTCAAGCAGTGTTTTCAAGGTTTCTTGGGCCGTTATGCATCAGCTTAGACGAAGAGTTGCAGCGTCGTTCCGCGGCTGATCAGCCGGCTTGGACGGTTGAGCTGCTCTTGGATGTCTTAGTTCAGCAAACCTTAGCGGTGAAGCCGCGCAGTGGTAATGATTTATCTATTTTTATGCGCCTGTTAGGTTTGGCCTTTAGTCAAAGCCAGGGGCACTTACGTCGCTATCTAAATGATATGTACGGCCCTGTGTTTCATCGTTATATGCTGCTGTTACGCCAAGCAGCGCCGGAGGTTCAGCCGATTGAATTGTTCTGGCGCGTGCATTTTATGATCGGTGCGGCAGCCTTTAGCATGTCCGGGCTTAAAGCCTTGCGTGCGATTGCCGAAACTGAGTACCAGGTGCATATGACCACAGAGCAAGTGTTGCGCTTAATGGTGCCTTTTTTAGCCGCGGGTCTGCGTGCTGAAAGTGTGATTGATGCGGTAGGTATGCAGCCGGTGCTGAAAAAGAAAGCGCCTTAATTCTTAGAAAGAGTGGTGAGGTTATGTTTGATTACCTGCATGTGTCCATTGCAGAGCAGCGCCTGTATGCTTTTTCTAAGCAGCAATTACAGCGTGTTTATACCGTTTCTACCGCACTCAATGGTCCTGGTGAGCAAAATAACTCAGGATGCACACCACGCGGCTTGCATTATATTCGAGCCAAAATAGGTGCCGATTTGCCGCCGATGGCCGTGTTGCGCGGCCGTCGTTGGACTGGAGAGATTTTCAGCGCAGAGTTGCAGCAGGCCTATCCACAGCGTGACTGGATTCTCAGTCGTATTCTTTGGCTTAGCGGCTGTGAGAAAGGGCGCAATCGCCTCGGTGCTTGTGATACCTTTCGTCGCTATATTTATATTCATGGCACTGCCGATGAAGCCCTGTTAGGGCAGCCGTATTCCCATGGCTGTATTCGTATGCGCAACCAGGACATTATTGAGCTCTATGCGCAGCTGGCCGATACCTGTCTCGTTGAGATTAGTGAGCATGCTGTAGCGGCGCCGATACAGCACAGCCACAGTAAGGAATCATTATGCAAGGCTCGTTAATGTTGGATATTGGCGGCACCTATCTGACCGCCGAAGATCGTCACCTCTTGCGTCAGCCACAAGTCTGTGGGGTGATTTTATTTGCTCGAAATATTGAGCATCCGCAGCAGGTGCGTGAGTTATGCCATGCCATTCGTCAGGTGCGCGGTGATCTGTTGATTGGCGTTGATCAGGAAGGCGGTCGTGTGCAGCGTTTGCGTCAAGGTTTTGTTGCTTTGCCCGCCATGGGCGTGTTGCAGACGGCCGTGAACCCTGCTTATGTCGCACAAGAGTGTGGTTGGTTGATGGCCTGGGAAGTATTAGCCATGGGCATCGACTTTAGTTTTGCGCCAGTTTTAGATTTGAACTATGGTCGCAGCAGTGTGATTGGTTTGCGCGCCTTTGGCGCAGATGTTGAGACCGTCACTCAATTAGCGGGTGCTTTTTTACAGGGTATGCAGGCGGCTGGGATGCCTGGCGTGGGTAAACATTTTCCTGGGCATGGCTGGGTGACGGCTGATTCGCATGTGGCGATTCCAGTGGATGAGCGCAGCTTGGCTGAAATTCAGCGCACAGACATATTACCTTTTAAACACTTGCAAGGTTATTTGGCGGGCATTATGCCAGCACATGTGATTTACCCAGAGGTCGATACTGCACCGGCGGGCTTTTCTAAAGTGTGGTTGCAAGATATCTTACGTCAGCAGCTGGGTTACAGTGGTGTACTCTTTAGCGATGATTTGTCCATGGCGGGTGCACATGTGGCGGGTGACGCGGCGCAGCGAGTGCTTGCCGCACTTAACGCTGGGTGTGATGTTGGGTTATTATGCAATGACCGTGCGGCAGCAGAACAGGCATTAAGCGCTTTGCAAACCGAACAGGTCACACCCTGTACACAATTATCTGCTATGTATGGACATTATACAGCGCAGCATGATTTTCAGCAGCATCCGCGCTGGCAGGCTGCACGACAGGCGTTAAAAACCATTAAAATCAATATATAAGAGGTGGTCAATGAATAAATACGCGATTATTGGCGGTACAGGATTAACCCAGCTGGAAGGTCTAACGATTCGCGATGCGATGTTTATTGACACCCCTTATGGTGCGCCTTCTGCTGAAATTTTACTCGGTGAGTATGCGGGACGTGAAGTGTTTTTTTTAGCGCGCCATGGTCATCCACACCGCATTCCGCCACATGAAGTGAACTACCGTGCCAATTTATGGGCATTACGTCATGCTGGCGCCAATACAATTTTAGCGATCAATGCCGTGGGTGGTATCACCGATAACTTAAAAACCGGGTGCTTCTGTATTCCGGATCAAGTGATTGACTACACTTCAGGACGTCAACATACCCTGTATGAAGGTGGGCTTGAGCATGTCACCCATGTCGATTTCACTTACCCCTATGATGAGGCGTTGCGCAAGCGTTTAATCGCGGCGGTGGCGGCGTGTGGCTACAGCTGTAACAATCATGGCGTGTATGGTTGCACGCAAGGTCCACGTTTAGAAACCATTGCTGAAGTGAAGCGTATGGAGCGTGATGGTTGTGATGTTGTGGGTATGACCGGTATGCCAGAAACGGCGCTAGCCCGAGAGTTGGGATTGAGTTATGCCTGTTTGGCTCTGGTCGTTAATCCTGCGGCGGGTAAAGCCAAAGGTGGGATCACCATGGCGCAAATTGATGCAGCGCTGAATGTGGGGATGTCTAAAGTTAAAATTATTTTAGCGCGGATATTAACTCAGGCTTAAGCGTGCACAGCGCCATAAGCTGCGTCTGGATGTGGGCTTATGGCGTTCTACGCAACCGCCACGCTGACCAAGGTCAGCGCACTGCCGTGTAAGCGCGAAAACTGCCCTTGTAGCTCACAACCTAGGCGCCATTGGGTGGATAAATCTTTGCTCAGACGTAAGCGCGCATGGCCCATTGCGCTGTTCTCCAAATCCAGTACTTGGGCGTCATGGAAACCAAAGTAGGTCCCGGTCAGGGGATTAAGCGCTTTAAATAAACTCTCTTTAAACGAAAAAACCAGAGTTAAATACATGGCTTGCTGGTTGCTGTCTAGACGATTGTAAGTGTATTGCTCGTCCGGCGTTAAAATCGTTTTAGCTAAGCGCTGCGCACGCTGGATGGGGATTGGTTTTTCTATATCTAAGCCCAATCCTTGCCAATAGCGGCTGTCGCCGACAATGGCGGCTGACAGATTATGACTGTGTGACATCGAGCCACAGCTGTGCGTTGGCCAGCGTGGGGCACGACTGTTATCTTGCTGGGTGGGCAGACTGGCGTGACCGGTTTGTTGGCGTAAGGCTTCGCGAGCACAGAGTCGTGCGGCTAAAAATTCAGCTTGGCGTTTAAGCGCCGCTTGCGGTGGCGCGATGCCGTAATGGCTAAACAACTCAGGACTTAATGCTTGTGCGGTAAAGCGCGTGGAGACCAACGTACAGCCGGCTAAGGGTATAGGGAAGGGCCAGTGTTGCTGGAGGTGGCTTAAAAAAACCGCAAGTGACGCCGCATCAGTCATTAAATACACCTGTTGTACTGCTGTTTTATAAATAAATAGTTATAACTCTGGAATAAATTCACTGTTGCAGTTATAAGTAGTCGAATATTTTAAGGTTGCCTGCACTGACTGCTGAGGTTTTTATGAAGCTACAACAACTGCGCTATATCTGGGAAGTGTCCAGAAACGGTCTTAACGTTTCTGCCACTGCACAAGCCCTTTATACATCGCAACCGGGTATAAGCAAACAAATACGTTTACTGGAAGATGAGCTGGGCGTAGAAATTTTTGCCCGCAGTGGTAAGCATTTAACTCGAGTAACGGCAGCCGGTGAGCGCATTATTAAAACCGCTGGCGAGATCTTGCGCAAGTGCGAAAATATTAAACAAATTGGCCAAGAGTTTTCTGATGAGCGGGTGGGTACCTTATCCATTGCCACTACGCACACCCAAGCGCGTTATGCCTTGCCCACGGTGATCAGTGGTTTTATGCATGAATACCCAGATGTCGCCTTGCATATGCACCAAGGCACGCCCACGCAAATTGCCGAGATGGCTGCCGATGGCACTGTCGATTTTGCTATTGCCACTGAAGGTATGGATCAGTTTGGCGATCTGATTATGATGCCATGTTACCGTTGGAATCGCTGTGTGGTGGTGCCCAAAGGTCATCCGTTGGCCAGCGTTGCAAAACTAACTCTCGAAGCTTTAGCTGAATTTCCGATTGTCACTTATGTCTTTGGCTTTACCGGCCGCTCCAAGCTGGATGAGGCTTTTAGCCAGATTGATTTAGAACCCAAAGTGATCTTCACTGCTGCCGATGCCGATGTGATTAAAACCTATGTGCGCTTAGGTTTGGGGGTTGGCATTGTCGCGGGTATGGCGGTGGATGCTGTGCAAGATCAAGATTTAGTGGCTTTAGATGCCAGTCATTTATTTGAGTCCAGCGTGACTAAAATTGGTTTTCGTCGTGGCACTTTCTTGCGTGGCTTTATGAGTGACTTTATTGAACGTTTTGCCCCACATTTGGATCGCGAGATTCAAACCAAGGTCATTCAGGCGCGTAGCAAAGAAGAAGTGGATGACTTGTTTAAAAATATTGAGCTGCCAGTGTATTAGAGCTGAGTGTTTGTGGCGGTTGTCGTCGACGGATCAGTAGGCCAGTAATGATCGGCTAAATATGCCTCATTCGCTGATGCTTGTCGTATAATCGCCGCAGATTTTTATTAAATAGCTTAAGGATCACCATGACTGATTACCGTGAAACGCTGCATGATAATTATGGCCAGTTTTTTAAGATTGAAACAATGCTGCATGAGTTTCGTACTGAGCATCAGCATTTAGTTATTTTTGAAAATGCTCGAATGGGTCGCGTAATGGCGCTCGATGGAGCGATTCAAACCACCGAAGCCGATGAATTTATTTATCATGAAATGCTTACCCATGTGCCGATTTTAGCCCATGGCAGCGCGCGTAATATCTTGATTATCGGTGGTGGTGATGGTGGCATGTTACGTGAAGTATGCCGTCACGACAGCGTGGATCGCATCACTATGGTGGAAATTGATCAAGCTGTTGTTGATATGTGTAAAGAGTATTTACCCAATCACTCCAGTGGTGCTTACGATGACCCACGGGTGAATTTGGTGATTGATGATGGCATGCGTTTTATGGCCAACTGCACTGAAAAATTTGATGTGATTATCAGTGACTGTCCCGACCCTACCGGCCCGGGCGAAGTGCTGTTCTCCGAAGGTTTTTATCAGGCTTGCCATCGCTGCTTAACGGATGAGGGAATTTTCGTTGCGCAAAATGGCACGCCATTTTTACAAATCGATGAAGTGAAAACCACTGCTAAAAATATTCAAGAATTGTTTGCTGACTGGCACTTTTACCATGCTGCAGTGCCCACTTATATTGGTGGCAGTATGACTTTTGCTTGGGCGGCTAAAAATCCTCAGTTGCGTAAACAGCCTTTGGATATTTTACGCCAGCGCTTTGCCGGTAGCGGCATTGTGACCCGTTACTACAATGCTGATATTCATCAGGCCGCTTTTGCTTTACCGCAATATGTTTTACAAGCCATTGGTAAGCCTAGCAACGACTAAGCGAGGCCGTGTTCTGCCCTTATGCACTAGGGCAGAACGCTACTATGTTTGGGTGCAGATCAAAGGCTGATATGCGGTGTCACATCGAGACGAACTGCTTGCTTCAGTAGCGTCTCGATATGTGTTTTTAACACCTTTAAATCACGGTGGGTGATATCTGCGCTTGAGCTGACTTCAAGTTTTAGATAGGTCTCTGGGCTACTCACTTGTACGAGTAATACGTTGATATGCAGTTGTTTACCGTATATCTCCAAGCTTAGCTCATCGACCTTGTGCTCTACCTGCCAAGTGCTATAAATGCTCTGAAATGACCATGTCAGGGGTACCGCAACGGTGATCATTAGGACTAAAGATAGAGCTAAACCACGTCGCGCTTTCACAATAGGTGCATAGCCTAAGACCAAAAAAGTCAGTGCCGCCGCCAGTGCGATGCCCACCAAGTTGGTGACAAATAATAGTGCAGCGCCACTGATCACTTGCCAGTCCCACCAGCCAATGCCAATCCCTGCTACACAGACGGGGGGGACCAGCGCAACGGCGATCGCCACCCCCGGCATACTTTTCATAACGCTTTCACGTGCATGCGCATAGGCTGCGGCCATGCCAGAGACGATCGCCACCCCAAGGTCAAGTAGATTGGGGTGTAAGCGGCCGGCCATCTCTGGAGTGATGCGGGTAATCGGCATAAGTAACGCGAGCAAGGCCGCCATACTCAGCGCTAGGGTCACCCCAATGATAATGGTGACCATGGACCTTTTGAGTAAGATTTGATCGTTACGCAGTAGCGCCATGGCTAAAGAGACAATCGGTGACATTAAGGGCGCTAGCACCATGGCACCGATAATCACTGCGGGGCTGGACAGAAATAAGCCCAAACTTGCCAATAAGCTGCTGAGCATCATCAGAGAAATAAAGCTGCTATGGGCTTGTGCATTCTCGCGCAGCTGTAAGAACAGATCTTTAAAGTCGTCCTCTAAGGCATGGGTAAACAGCGGTAAACGTTGCTGGATCATATTTAAGCGCTGCTCATTCAGTGGCAGATTTTCGAGCTTAAGTGTGTCTTTACCGCCACGTTGACCGCCTTGGGTTTCATAATAGGCGTCCGGTAAGTTAATTTGCACCGCTTCAGGGTACAACTCTAATTCAATGCTTTGCGCTTCGCGTTTTTGACTGTCGACATAGTAGATGAGGGGGCTGCTGCTCTCGATTCGCAAATAGTTGCTACGTACATAACTCATAGCATCGGGTAAACGACTGACTTTTTTGTCTGAATGAAAAGAGGCGCGGATTAAAAATCCTAGATATTGGCTGATGGACTTAGGCGCAATCAGTAGGGTGGAAACTTTACCGTCTTGCACTGAAATACTGGTATTGATCAGTCGTGCCGCCGCATTAGTGACGTTATTTTCAATGGCAATTAAACCCGTGATCGCTGTTTTTACGCTGTACTCACTGCCCACCGATAAGGTGATGCCAAAGGGCTGGATGGCAAATAAGTTGCGCAAACTATTCCATAATAGGGCTATAAAATAAAAAATACGCCGCCAGGGTGAGACGGCGCGTTGCCGGTAAGTGCGGCTGCGTTGATCAAGGAAGGGCGTTTTACCCAGCATAATTGAGCCCAGCGCCACTTCATTGTTGCAGCGCAACACATCAATGGCTTTGCTTGAGGCGGAAAAAGCCAGCTCAATATGATCCTCCGGTTTTGCGCTGAACATAAACCAGTCACGTAGGCGTACTTGTTGATCATCAACGGGAATGACCCCTAGGCTAAAGTTTAGCGATTTGGCCAGATCCATCAGCGGAGCTAGATCGCTATCGCTGCATAGGGCAACCACATGCTCAGCATGCTCGAGCGCGCGCCCCGGCTGTTCTAAAAAATCAGTGAATGGCAGCGGGGTCAGAGTGATTTGATTGGCCTTGGCAAACTCAAACACGGTTTGAATATGAGGGTTATCAGCGTCCTCATATACAAATAAGGCTTTGCTCAATAGCATGGTCGTCTCCTTAACCCCTCGTTATAAAAAAAGCCGGATGATTAATCCGGCTTTTTAGATGGTGCAGGCTGCCGCAGTTTAGACTGGGAATAACTCGCTAAGCTTCATGGCTAACATCATATCGCCTTCAGCGCGCAGTTTACCGCCCATAAATGCTTGCATACCATCGGTTTCGCCAGTGGCAATGCCTTTAAAGGTTTCGCTGTCCATGATTAAAGTGACATTGGCGTCATCATTTTCGCCAGCTTGTACATCACAGGTACCGTCTTTAACAGTAACGTAGTAATTTTCAGCATCTTCAATATTGAATTGGAAGATTAAATCTAAACCCGCAGCAGCTGTAGCATTAAATTTAGCGGTTAGAGTGTTAATGATCTCGGCGGTAGAAGACATAGTAGATCCCTTTTAAGGTTTTTGTGCGGTATATGCCGCGTGATATGAATAACTCAAAGGTAACGGATGAGTTTCTTCTTTAACAGATGAGGGGCGTGGCGCGCCATGATCTGCTGCTATGTGAGTAGTGGAGATTATTGTGAACCCGCTAAGCTGTCAAATGAATTTCATACGATTGTTTGAAAGTCTCTATAAAACAGTCAGTTCATCCCCGTCTGGCGGGGTCGTTGCTTGTTGAATGGTGCAGCTGATACGGGACGGTACAGATAATCGTTATGAAGGCGGGTACTGGCTCAGGTAAGATAACAATCAATATCGTTTAAGGAGGTTACAGTGGATTTTTTACTTGAGTATGCCGGTTTTTTAGCCCGTGCTGTCACAGTGCTGGCGGTGATTGTAGTGGTATTGGTGGTGGCGACCTCTTTACGTTCGCGCGGACGTAGCAAAGGTGGGGAGTTATTGGTCAGTAGCTTAAATGAGTTCTATCAAGACTTAAAAGACACTGTTGAGTACAGCGTGCTGGATAAAGCGCAATTAAAAGCTTTAAAGAAAGCCAGTAAGACTAAATTACAGCAAGAGAAAAAAGCTGGTGTTGAAAAAAAGCGTGTCTATGTCTTAGATTTTGATGGTGATATTAAGGCTTCGGCGCTAGACAGCTTGCGCCATGAGATTACTGCCTTGCTGAGCATTGCTAAGCCAACCGATGAGGTGGTGCTGCGTTTAGAAAGTGGTGGCGGGATGGTGCACAGCTATGGCTTAGCCTCTTCACAGTTGGCGCGTATTCGCGAGGCGCAGATCCCGCTTACTGTGTGTGTGGATAAGGTCGCGGCCAGCGGCGGTTATATGATGGCCTGCATCGGCGATAAAATTATCAGTGCGCCCTTTGCGGTGTTGGGCTCAATTGGCGTAGTGGCGCAATTGCCTAATATTCATCGTCTATTAAAGAAGAATGATATTGATGTTGAGGTGCTGACCGCCGGTGAGTACAAGCGTACTATGACCATGTTAGGTGAAAACACTGAGGCAGGGCGACAGAAATTCTTGCAAGAATTACAAACCACGCATGATTTATTTAAGCAGTTTGTCGCACGTTTCCGTCCGCAGTTGGATATTGATGCCGTGGCGACTGGGGAGGTTTGGCTCGGTACAGATGCGCACGCTTTAGCCTTGGTTGATATGCTCCAAACCAGTGATGAGTATTTGTCAAAACAAGCTGAAGAGACAGATATGTATCTGCTAGAGTTTATCCAGAAAAAAACCCTGCAAGAGCGCATTGGTTTAAGTGCCAGTAGCGCAGTCGAGCATGTTTTTGATAAAGGCTGGGCGCGTTTACAGCAGCGCTTTGTGGGCTAATACAAGGTCTAAAAATAAGAGTGATTGAGGAGTTTTGCATGAGTACATATCAAGCATTGTGGGTGACGGAAACGCCACAGTTTGCACAAAAAGTTATTGAGCGCTCGTTGGATGATTTACCGGCTGGCGAGGTACTGATTAGGGTGCATTACTCTTCACTCAATTATAAAGATGCGCTTTCGGCGACCGGTAATCGAGGGGTCACGCGTCAGTTTCCGCATACGCCGGGGATTGATGCGGCGGGGGTGGTTGAGCAGTCCAGTGTGGCGGAATTTAGCGCAGGGGATGAGGTGATTGTTACAGGCTACGATTTGGGGATGAATACCTACGGTGGTCTGGCGCAATATATTCGAGTACCTGCCAGTTGGATCGTCAAGCGCCCCAGTGGCTTGTCATTACGTGAAGCCATGGTGCTAGGCACTGCGGGGCTGACTGCAGCCTTGTGTGTCGACAAGCTGATCAATGCTGGCGTTGCTCCACAGAACGGCCCTGTGCTCGTCACAGGCGCCAGTGGCGGGGTTGGTTCAGTGGCAGTGATGCTGTTGGCTAAGCTGGGCTTTCAGGTGACGGCAGCCACAGGTAAAGCCGAGCAAGAAGGCTTTTTGCGCCAACTGGGTGCTAGTGCAGTGATTTCTCGTGCGGCCTTAGCTGAGGGCATGGATAAGCCGCTATTGAGGCCTAAGTGGGCTGCAGTGGTGGATACTGTCGGTGGTGACTTATTGTTTAATGCGCTCAAAGCAGTGCAGCACAGCGGCAGCGTGGCCTGTTGTGGACTCACCGCAGGGGTGAATTTTCAAGCCAGTGTCTTGCCTTTTATTTTGCGAGGGGTCAACTTGCTTGGGGTCGACTCGGTAGAGTTACCTTTAGCGCATAAAGCCGCTATGTGGGATAGGTTGGCGCTGCAATGGAAGCTTGATTTAGAGCCTTTGGTTAAAGAAATCAGTTTGTCGCAAGTGCCCGAGGCCATAACCACCATGCTGGCCAGTCAGCAAGTAGGGCGTACTTTAGTGCGCATGGATTAGATGTATTGATCCATAAGCAATAAAAAACGGCCACGCAAGTCAATTGCAGTGGCCGTTTTTATCAAGGCTAAGCTAAATTACTGGGTGTAGCGTCTCAGCACTAAGGTGGCGTTGGTGCCGCCAAAACCAAAGCTGTTGCTCATTACCGTATTTAACGTAACGTTTTCTTGCGTTTTTTGCACGATAGGCAAGCCTTTGGCTTCTTCATCCAGCTCTTCAATGTTGACTGAACCGGCAATAAAGTTGCCTTCCATCATCAGCAATGAATAGATGGTTTCTTGTACGCCAGCGGCGCCCAAGGAGTGGCCTGATAGACTTTTTGTAGAGCTGATCGGTGGCGCTTTATCAGCAAAGACTTCACGTACCGCACGAATCTCCGCCACGTCACCCACTGGAGTAGAGGTGCCATGGGTGTTGAGGTAGTCGATCGGTGTATCAACGGTCGCCAAGGCTTGTTGCATGCAGCGTACAGCACCTTCACCACTCGGTGCGACCATGTCGTAACCGTCAGAGGTGGCGCCGTAGCCAACGATTTCTGCATAGATTTTAGCGCCACGTTTGAGCGCATGTTCTAGCTCTTCAACCACGACCATACCGCCGCCGCCCGCAATCACAAAACCATCACGCTTGCTGTCGTAGGCACGTGAGGCTTTTTCTGGGGTGTCGTTGTATTGGGTGGACAGTGCGCCCATCGCATCAAATAAGCAGCTTTGGCTCCAATGCTCTTCTTCACCACCGCCGGCAAACACGATATCTTGTTTACCCAGTTGGATTTGCTCAAGTGCTTGACCAATACAGTGCGCACTGGTGGCGCAAGCAGATGAGATCGAGTAGTTGACGCCTTTGATTTTAAACGGAGTGGCTAAACACGCCGATACAGTGCTGCCCATAGTGCGAGTGACACGGTACGGGCCAATACGCTTAACGCCTTTTTCGCGCAGGATATCAATGGCCTCCATTTGGTTAAGCGTGGATGCACCACCGGAACCGGCAATTAAACCTGTACGAGGGTTGGAGACATCTTCAGGGCTTAAACCACTGTCTTCAATGGCCTGCTGCATCGATAAGTAGGTAAATGCAGCGGCTTGGCCCATAAAGCGAAACACTTTACGGTCAATTAATGCTTCTAGATCAATATCAACAGAGCCTGAAACATGGCTGCGCAAGCCCATTTCAGCATACGATGGGTTAAAACGAATACCAGTATTGCCTGCACGTAAATTAGCAGCTACGGTATCTTTGTCATTACCTAGGCAAGAAACAATGCCCATTCCGGTGATTACAGCACGACGCATACTGGTCATCCTTTAGAAAGAGTCTGTGGAAGTAAATAAGCCGACACGCAAGCCTTCGGCGCTATAAATTTCACGACCATCAACGCTAACGGTACCGTCAGCAATGGCGAGAATTAAAGAGCGGTTAATGGTGCGCTTAATATCGATTTGGTAGGTGACTTTTTTGGCAGTGGGTAATACTTGACCAAAAAACTTCACATCACCTGAACCCAGTGCGCGGCCACGACCTGGATTACCTTGCCAGCCGAGGTGGAAGCCGACCAGTTGCCACATTGCATCAAGACCTAAGCAACCGGGCATCACAGGGTCACCTTCAAAGTGGCAGGCAAAAAACCATAGATCAGGGTTGATATCTAATTCGGCAGTGATTTCTCCTTTGCCGTATTTTCCGCCGGTGTCACTGATGTGCACAATGCGGTCAATCATAAGCATATTCGGTGCGGGCAATTGCGCGTTACCTGGTCCGAAGAGCTCTCCTCGACTGCACTTGAGCAGTTCTTCGTAGGTGAAGGCGTTTTGTTTGGTCATGCGGGCTCCTCAACGTGCCTAATCGTGTACTGCAATGGGCGATGGATATCCATCTGACGAATGGTTTTATTTAATCTATTGCTGTGTTTTTAACACATTTAATAACGCTTAACAAAAAAACTCTATTCAACTTAAGACTTTTATCGGCCTACAGGCTTAAGTTAAACCCTTTAACAGCGTTTCCCTTAAGAACCTTTGCAGACTTAGACCGCAGATACTCGCAACAAGTCACAGACTGCCAGAGATGAAGTGCGCTGATTCAGACAAATATACCCTATGGTACTGCTATTAGACGCTAGGCGTTGCTCAATCTGCTTATAAATGATGCAAGGGGATCAGTAGGGTAAAGATAGAGCCCTGTTTCGCTTCACTGATCACACTTAATTGCCCTCCCATTTGCTCGGCTAAGGTGTGAGCAATTGACAAACCCAGTCCTGTACCACCGTAGTGTCTTGAAATACTTTGATCGGCTTGATGGAAGGCATCAAATATAGAACTCAGCTGTTCTGCTGCGATGCCGATGCCTGAGTCAGCAATCTCGCACTTTAATAGTATTTGTGATGCGTTTATTAGCGGCGTCCAATCGACCGTTAGGCTTACCGTGCCATGTGTGGTGAATTTTAAAGCATTGGCCAATAGATTGACTAAAATCTGGCGCAAGCGTGTTGGATCACCCTCAACGTTTAGCGAGGTCAGTTCCAGCGGCAGGGTAAACACCAGATCAATGCCTTTTTGCTCTGCGCTGTATTTAAACACGTTGTACAAAGAGGCAAACAGCTCGTCTAACGAAAAAGCAATGCATTCCAAGCGTAATGCATCATGCTCAAGGCGTGCGAAATCCAAAATATCATTAATCACACCAAGCATTTGTAAGCTTGAGGTGTGGGCGATATGGGTGTATTCAGTTTGCTCTTTGCTCAGGTCCGTTTGTTCAAGCAGTTGCAGCATGCCCAACACGCCATTCATCGGAGTACGCAATTCATGGCTCATCATCGCCAAAAAGTCTGATTTAGCATGGTTGGCGCGCTCTGCTTCTTGCTGTGCTTGTTGCAGTTTTGTTGTGTATTTTTGCTGTGCCCATTGTGCGTGCTGCAAGGTTTGGCTGAGCAGATTAATATGTTTGCTCAGTTCACCCAGTTCACCATTGTTCATATCAATCAGGCTGGGAGTGTGGTAAATGCCTTTTTCGAGGGCTTGCAGTTTTTGTCGCATTTCTCGAATAGGTATAGATAAGCTGCGTGCTAAAAAGTAAGCCACGGTCCAGGTTAAAATCAGGGTTAAAAAAATCAGCCACAGGGCACGAAATAAAACCTGAAGCTGTTGTTTTTGTAGGGTTGTGTCGGTCATACCAATCAGCACATGACCTATGGTTTCTTCTTGATTAGGGGTTTGCGTAAGAAAGCTAGAGGATAAAAATAGCGGATCAATAGCAATGATTTGACGGGTAATGTTGGCTTGGAATGCGGGGCCTGTACGCGGCGCTAAGCCGTTTTTCTCACTGCGGGTTAAACGCTGCTGTTGGTCGTCATAGATTTCAATAAAAGCAATATGAGGATGTTTTAAGATATTTTGTAGTAAGGGTTCTAACGCCTCTAAGTTGCCAGAGATAACACTAAATTCTGCTGCGGAGGCGAGCTGGTTAACAATCAGTTGCCCTGCATTGGTTAATTCTTCTTGTAAGCTTTGTAAGCGCGCTAAGGTAAAATAACCCGTGAGTAAAAAAGCGATCAGCACTGCAGGAAGTAGGCTGACAAATAGGGTGTGGCGATGAATACTGCCGCCCAGTACTCTTTTCATAGTCATGGCCTGTGCTGTTTAAGTTGTCTGGTTAATTCGCCAGGATGACTGTTTTGAATACCCAGTGAGCGTGCCACCTGCTGGTTAATCATCACTTCACATTCTTCAGCATAGAGGTTTGACGGCCAAGCTGTAGCGGGCTTTTGTAACAGCTGTTGTAGGGTATTAATCCAATTGTTTTGGCTGCTGTAGGTTGATGCGAGGCTGCCCGCTTTTATAAAAGCGGCTGTGGGACCGAGCAAAGGTTGTTTGCGCGCATAGCTGCTCAGGAGGATGCTTTTAATCGTCTTTGGATTATAGATTTGCGCATCATCAAGGCCGAATAAAGCATCGGTTTTATTTAATAGATTGGCGATACCGCGCGCATCATAACGCTCAGGCCAGGCATAGGTATGCAGGGTCAGGTGTTCTACCCGCATGATCTGTTCAATTTCATTGAGTAAAAATGCGCTGTCAGCACCGTAGAGCACACCAATATCCTGCACACCTGGCAGCATTATTTTTAATAAGGCGACTTGCTGATCAAGTGGTGGGTCGCTCCAGAGAAAGGTCAGGTGTTTAGGCTGCTGCTCGCCTAAGCGCTTATGCGCTTGTACCCGACTGACTTGCATAATTAAGGTCGCCGGTGCGCTGTGTCTGAGTTGTAAACGCCAGTCCAGTAACTTGGGGCCGAGCAAGATCAGTTTTGTGTCTTTTGTAAAGCTGCTTTGTGTTTCTAGCTGGGCACGGGGCATATAGCGGATGGCCTGATCCGGTAGCGTTTGTGCCAATTTTTGTGCAAAGTTGCGCGCGGCAAGACTATCCTGCTCAGCACTTAGAATCACCTGGGCATAGACAGGTAAATTAAGGCAGCATAGCAAGCTGCATAAACAGAGTAAGCGCCATCCGTAAGCGAGCATCTTACCTTTAAAACTCCAGCTGCACGGTCGCATAAGCAGTGTCATGGGAGTTGTCCTTATCGTTAGTGCGTCCTACTGGCTGGTTGTTGAGTGCTTTTTGTAGATTGACTGCCATGGTCAGGCGTTTGTCGGCTAAATTGAATTGCTTGGCGATCCGCACGGTGGCCAGTTGTAAATCATTTTCTCTGAGATCTTTCGCAGCAAAATACATCAGGCTGCTGCTCCAGTCGTGGCGCCAATTGTGCAGCCAAGTCAGCGAGCCGCTATGGGGCGGTGTCACGTTTTGATCCAGTTTGTTGCTGGCATGCTCTTCAATATAGGCATAACTCAGGCGTAAGCGGTCCTTCTCCGAGGCTTGCCAATTGGCTTCAAGTTCACTGCCATAGAATTTTATATGGTCACTATTACTCAGATTAAAGGCGTTGATGCTTGGCGAGTGACTGATCATACGATTGATTTTTTCTTCGAAAAGCTTGAAATCAAGGGTGATGCGTTGCTCGGCGAAGTGGCCATTATAACCCAATTCGTATGCACGAATTTTTTCTTGCTTAAGATCACCACTGCCTTGCGCACGGATAAAAAAGTCAGCCGTACTGCTTTGGCCAATTGTTGGGCGTAAGTCACGCACTCGGTAGCGCCAGTCGGCATTGTTTTCAAACATATCTGGCGAGCGTACTGCTTCACTGTAGACCGCACGCAAACCATGTGCTGGGGTAAATAAGTAGTTCAGTGCTAGGCGTGGCGAGAAAGCGTCACCATTGCTGCTGTCATGCTCAAACATACCGCCACCTTGTAGCAGCCAGTGCTCGGAGGCATACCATTCGAACTGACTGAATGCGCTTATAATATCTTTGCGTTGACGACCATTTAAAAAAGATTGTGAGCGGGCTTGATCGTAGCGGTAACTTAAGCCGCTGATCAAACGCAAGCTGTCGGAGATGCTGTAGGTATCTTGTAGTTCAATATCCACTCGTGACTCAGTGCTGTCTTCATTAATCAGGCCGCAGCTGTGGGCTAATGGCTGTGACATGTGGCCGAGCAGCCATGTTTGCAGTTCTTTTTGGCGAGCACTGGGGTGGCTGATAGCTGTACCTTTGCGCAACTCTCGTTGCTGTGTCGGTGAGGAGATTTGCCACAGTTCAGTTAACTCAGGGCTAAAGCTGATTTGCGCATCACAGCCACGCCATTCGCGTAACCGCTCCCAATGCTGCATATTGGTTTGGAGAGAAAGGCTGTGTTGTGAGTTGACGCTTGTGTTCCAGCGTAGGCTGGCGGCGTAGTCTTTGGCTTGCTCGTCAGAGTTAGGATCTTGTTCGTTAGGTTTAGGTGAGATGTATTTATCAAATATTGAACTGTAGTTATTGTTAACTTGATTGCTGCCTTCTTTAAACGCCAGCTGCCAGTCAAGATTGTTCTGCTCGTTGAGCTGGTGATTGGCTCTTAAGTTAAAGCGGCTCAGGCGGCGGCCATCACGTAGTTGGCTGCCATCTCGGCGGGTGTCAAAGCCTTGGTCAGTTAAGCCCGATAGCGATAAGCGCATATCGGAGTGATCGGTATGCCAAGCTTGTCTGGCATACCAATCGCGAATACCATTTTCCCCTAGATTGGTTTTGAGCAAGGTACCGTGGGTATCTTTAGCGCTGAGGGTGATGATATTAATCACCCCTAGCAGGGCATTAGCACCATAGCTAACGGTGTTAGGCCCACGAAACACCTCAATGCGCTGAATATCTTCAATAGCCACTGGTAGATCAGACCAGCTCACTTGCGCAAAACCGGCGCGGTAGACAGAGCGTCCATCAATTAAGACTTGTAAGCGCCGTGCTTGCCCGGGGCTGGTGCCGTGGTAGTTGACCGTAGTGAGATTGCCGCTCTCGGGCACGACCAGCATCCCCGGCACTAAGCGCAGCAGATCAGTGATATTACGCGCACCGCTGGCGATAATTAATTCTTGGTCTATAGTGCTGACACTGCCCGGTACTGCGGCAGGTGGTTGGTATAAATGTGTGGCCGTCAGTACATCTGGTAAGGCTAAGTCATCGATAAAAATATCATGTGTATGCGCCCCTTGCGCCAAACTCGATGAGAGTATGACGGATAGCAGTACGCTTAATTTTAAATAGCTTGGCTTTAAATATATGCGCTGCAAGGGGCTCGCCTCTTAAGTTGATCAACAAAATAAAGCGATAGTTTAACCGAAAATGCTAAACACTGGTTATGCTTGAGCAGCCCCGTATAATGATGCAATCGCCGATCTATGGCAGAAGAGAACACAAGCATGCAAATCAACAAACCCATCGCTGTATTAGGTGGCGGTAGTTTTGGTACTGCCATCGCTAATCTATTGGCCAGTAATCAACACTCAGTACGATTATGGATGCGTAATGCAGAACAGGCGCAAGCGATTAATCAAGACCGAACAAATCCGCGTTACTTAAAAGGCGTGCCGGTACTTGAAGGTGTCGAAGCAGTCACTGATTTAGCTGCGGCTTTAGCCAACTGTGATTTGATTTTTGTCGCGTTGCCATCGACTGCGCTGCGTAGCGTATTAAGTCCGTATGCCGATGTGCTGCGTGAGAAAATGTTAGTCAGCACCACTAAAGGTATTGAGGCGCAGACCTTTATGCTGATGAGTCAGATCTTAGAGGATATTGCACCTTTAGCGCGCGTTGGGGTGTTGTCGGGACCTAATCTTGCTCGTGAAGTCGCTGCACATGCGCTCACCGCTAGCGTTGTGGCCAGTGAAGATGAAGACTTGTGCCGTACCGTGCAAGCCGTGCTGCATGGCCCGACGTTTCGTGTCTATGCCAGTCGCGATCGCTTTGGCGTTGAGTTGGGTGGGGCGCTGAAAAATGTCTATGCGATTATTGCGGGTATGGCCGCGGCGATGGGTATGGGTGAGAATACGAAAAGTATGTTGATTACTCGTGCGCTGGCGGAAATGACCCGTTTTGCGGTGAAGTTGGGTGCCAATCCCATGACGTTTTTGGGTTTGGCGGGAGTGGGCGATTTAATTGTCACCTGTACCTCACCGAAAAGCCGCAATTATCAAGTCGGTTTTGCTTTAGGTGAAGGTCTTAGCCTTGATGAAGCTGTGACGCGTTTGGGCGAAGTGGCGGAAGGGGTGAATACTTTGAAAGTACTTAAAGCTAAGGCGCAAGAATTGGGTGTGTATATGCCTTTAGTGGCGGGGTTGCATGCGATCTTGTTTGAAGGGCGCACCCTCGAGCAAATTATTGGTGGACTGATGACGGGCGAGCCAAAAACCGATGTTGATTTTATTTCAATTGATGGCTTCTAAAAGAGGATTGAACCATGGCAACACCTGAGAAAATTATCCGCCGTGAGTCATTGGTACTGCGCGTGTTATGGATGCTGTTGTTTTTATTGGTATGGCAAATTGCGGTGCCCTTGTTGGGTATTTTAGTAGTCGCGCAGCTGTTTTATCGCCTTTTTTATGGTGCGCCCAGTGCCCATTTTATGAGTTTTGGTGACAGTGTAAGCCAGTATTTAGCGCAGATCGGTCGTTTTGCCGTATTCCACAGTGATGAAAAACCCTGGCCGATGGGCGATTGGCCGCAAGCGCGCGCGGCTGATGGTGAAACCGCACATACGCCTAAAACTAAAGCGCCTGCTGACGCCGTGGTCACGGCACCTGTTGCCGCGGCTGCATCAACGCCGGCCACTGAGCAAACGTCAGAGGCATCAGAGGCAACAGACGTAGCAGAAGAGCAAGCCATAGAAGAGCAAGCGACAACGCTTAAGGGGCAAGCATCTGACGAGCCTAAACCATGAAATTATGGCTATTAAGACATGGTGCCGCAGGGCCTTATCAGCGCAATGATGCTGAGCGGCAATTGACCGAACCGGGCCGCCAGCAAGTGCTGCAAGCGGCGCAGTTGTTGCAAGGTCAGCAGTTTGATTGTGTCTTATCCAGTCCTTATATACGTGCGCGGCAAACAGCTGAGCTCTTATGCGCCACCTTACAGCATCAGGGTACGATTGAAATTGTGCCTTGGCTGACTCCAGAGGACGATGTCCGAGAAGTCACGCGTAAGTTGGACGGCTATTGTGTTGAGCGACTCCTTATTGTCGCGCATCAACCCTTACTGGGCGCTTTGGCCAGTTGGCTCACAGAGGCAGATCGTCAGCATGGTTTGCCGATGGAAACGGCCAGTGTGGCATATTTAGAAGGCGACTTTATTGGTGCCGGTAGCATGCACTTAAATGCCTTGCAGCATGTTGCACAATAATCGATACACTCTCCCGTATAACAACGGTTAAAAACTAAGGAGTACCGCGTGTCTGCTTCTGTTCGCGAAATACGTATTCAGCTACCTCATATTGATTTAGCTGCACGGGTCTACGGACCGGAAGATGGTCAACCGGTTTTAGCCTTGCACGGTTGGCTGGATAACTCGATGACCTTCGACTTACTGGCGCCTAAACTGCGAGGTTTGCGTATCGTTGCCATTGATATGGCTGGCCATGGCCACTCTGGGCATCGTGCGCCTGGCGCAGGCTATCAGCTTTGGGATTATGCTCTGGATGCCTTAATGGCCACGCAACAGCTTGGCTGGGACAAGTTTTCTCTACTGGGGCACTCCTTGGGCGGGATTGTCAGTGTCATGCTGGCTGGCGCAGTGCCTGAACGCATTGAGCGTATCGCCTTGATTGATGGTTTGGTGCCTGATACTGGTGAAGCGGATAAAACGCCGCAGAAACTGGGGCAAGCGCTGCTCGCACAGATTGATTTGGCGGCAAAAAAGAAAACCGTTTACACCAGCATTGAGCAAGCTGTGCAAGTGCGTATGCGCGGTTTTATGCCCGTCAGCCAGTTGGCCAGTGAGTTATTAGCTCAGCGTGGCTTAAGTCCTGTAGCGGGTGGTTATAGTTGGAGTAGTGATTCACGTTTAACCTTGCCGTCACCCTTGCGCTTAACCATGGCCCACGCTAGTGCTTTTGTGCGCGCCGTGCAGTGTCCGATGAAGTTGATTGTGGCGGAGCAGGGTGTTTTAGTGAAAGAGCCTGATTTTGCCACATTCACCGAGGCCTTTCCCTTGGATATGCAGCACTTACCCGGTGGTCATCACTTGCATGTTGATGATGAGCAAGGTGCGCAAGCGGTCGCTGAGTGTGTTCAAGCTTTTTTTGCTGCATCATAGCCCTGGCTAAGCGCGTGGACTCAAGCCTTTATCGAGAGGAGACATTATGAGCGATGTGTATACAGCGGTGATACCGTCTGAGCATAAGGTCTCCTTCGGTGTAGACGTGCTGAGGTTGCAACAGGGCTTACACATAGCTGTCCGTGCTGAAGCGGATGAGCGTTCCATACACACTGCACAGACTATGTTGGTAAAATGATAATGCATAATTGGATGTTAAAAACGGCGCTGGCCGTGTTACTCAGCACACTTGGCAGTCTGACTTACGCTGAAGATTTTTCCGAGTTATTAAGTCTTGAACCCTTGCGTGATGCAAAAATCATAACCCAAGAGCAGCACAGCAATCTGGAAAAAATTTATCCACAAGGCTCAGTACGGCGCATCAGTGGTAAAACACGCTACAGCGGTGAAGTATTGGTGCGCGGTTCAATGGAGAGATTAACCGTACAATTGGCCTCCACCCATGAGGCTTTAGATGCCTTTGCCGCCAGCCGCGAACTGCTGCAAGGGCAGCATGCCGATCTGTTGTACTGGTGTGTCGCGCGCGAATGTGGCCCGAGTAGTTTGTGGGCTAATCAGGTCTTTGATAATGCAAGGTTGTACGGGCCCGATGATCGCCAAGCCTATGCGCTATTTCGCTTGGCGGATGAGACACAGTCAGCTTTAATCGCGGTATATGCCATTACCCGTGGCAATGGCCGTGGTTTCTTGCATATTGAAAATTTTCAGGCAGAACAACTGCCGACTGATTTACGGCCGACCGCGACCACCTTGGAGCGTCAGCTGAGCACTGATGATCAATTGTTTCTACCGCGCTTAACTGATTTGCCTGATGCGGTGTGGACGCGTTTGCTGGTTGGGGCATTAAATCAGAACAGCACCATGCGTGTCAGTCTGGCCGGTGAGCACGCGCAAGCGTGGCGCGATGCTCTGGTTAATCAAGGCGTGCGCGCGACTCGTATCGAGTTGGAGGCCGAGTTTGCTCAACCCGGATTACTGTTGCAACGCTTACCCTAGGCTGTTTTTTAAATGGATATAACACATGTTCAGTAATGATCGGTTATTAGCACAAATCTTGCTGTTGGCCTTACTGGGTGCCTGTTTATGGGTGCTGACACCTTTTATTAGTGCATTATTTTGGGCGGCGGTATTGGCGTTTGCCAGTTGGCCGTTGATGCGCTATTTAACCCGTGTGTTTAACGGTAATACCTCTTTGGCGGCGAGTGTCTTGACCAGTGGTTGGGTGTTAATCGTCGCCGGCCCTTTAGTGTGGCTAGGTTTTAATATCGCTGACAATATTAAAGCGGCCACTGAATTGATTAAAGACTTACGTGTGACCGGCTTGCCGGATGCGCCTGAATGGTTAGTGCAGGTGCCGGTGTTGGGCGAGCGTTTGTTGGAGTTATGGGAAACCATTGACCAGCAAGGTTCGGCCTTATTTTTAGCAGTTAAACCTTATATGGGGAATTTGGGCAACTGGTTATTGGCGCGCAGTGCCAGTATTGGTGCCGGTATTCTTGAGCTGGCGCTGAGTTTGGTGCTGGTTTTCTTCTTTTATCGCGATGGCCCACGTTTAGCTTTGTTTGTTAAAGATTTAGTGCAGCGTTTAATTAAAGAGCGCGCTGATTATTACATTGATCTTGTGGCCGGCACGGTGCGCCGCGTGGTTAATGGCGTGATTGGGACCGCGGCAGCGCAAGCGGTTGTTGCGTTATTTGGTTTTGTCGTGGCAGGGGTGCCAGGAGCTTTGCTTTTGGCCGCGCTGACCTTTATGTTGAGTTTAATCCCTATGGGCCCGCCGTTGGTGTGGATTCCAGCGGTGGCGTGGCTGTTTTTCCAAAATGAATATGGCATGGCGATCTTCCTGCTGTTATGGGGCTTCTTGGTCATTAGCAGCGTGGATAATATCCTCAAGCCTTACTTGATCAGTCGTGGCGGGAACTTACCTTTGGTGGTGGTTCTAATGGGCGTGTTTGGCGGATTATTTGCATTTGGTTTTATGGGGCTGTTTTTAGGCCCGACCTTGCTGGCGGTGGCGTACAGCTTGGTCAGTGATTGGATTGCCAGTAATCATCCGAAAATCGAAATGCATTAATTCACAGTCAATAAAGAGGATAGACATGATGCGATTATCTTGGATAGGCGTGCCTTTAATGGCCGTGATCTTGGTGGGGTGTGCGGCTAAAACCAATCACCGCAGCAGTTGTGCACAGGAGTTGGATAGCGCTTGGGCTGAGTTGGATCTGGCCAAAGCTGAAGGCTTTGCTGGCACTATCAGTTACTCAAAAGCTTTAACACTTATAACCGGTGCAAAAGCTCAGCAGCAGTTTGAAGCCTATGCGGGCTGTACACGCAAAGCTAAAAAAGCGCGTTTTTATATTCGTGAGTCACGCGCCGGACGCTAAAAGATATAGAGTGCTACCGATTATTGCGCTGGTTTTGGTTTTGGCTTTGCGTGCGCAGTCATTGCTGGCTAGCATAGTCAACAACTAGAAATGGAGTTTTACTATGCGCAATCAGTTAGAACGCTGTATTCAAGCCGTTAATCAGGTGGTCTTGGGCAAAGAACAGGCTGTGCGCCTGGCTATGGCTTGTTTATTAGCCCGCGGCCACTTACTGATTGAAGACCTGCCCGGTATGGGCAAAACCACCTTAAGCCATGCGCTGGCGCAGGTGTTGGGCTTAAAGTATCAACGCATTCAATTCACCTCAGATTTATTACCGGGCGATATTCTTGGTACCTCTGTATTTGATCGCGAGACTGGGCTGTTTGTTTTTCATCCCGGGCCCATCTTTACCGAATTATTATTGGCTGATGAAATCAATCGCGCTATGCCTAAAAGCCAAAGTGCCTTATTGGAAGCTATGGAAGAGGGGCAGGTGACGATTGAAGGTGCGACGCGGCCCTTGCCTGAGTCTTTTTTTGTGATTGCTACACAAAATCCGAGCAGTCAAGGCGGCACTTTTAACTTGCCCGAGTCACAACTGGATCGGTTTTTAATGCGTCTGTCGTTAGGCTATCCAAATGCCAAGGCTGAGCGGCAATTGCTAGAGGGCGCTGGGCGTAGGCAGTTGCTAAGCGCGTTACAACCAATGATTGAGCGTACAGTTTTATTAGCGGCGCAGCAACAGGTCAGTGAGGTGCGTGCCAGTGATGCTTTGATCAGTTATATATTGCGACTGGTCGAAGCCACACGTACGCATGCACAACTGGCGTTTGGTTTATCACCGCGTGGTAGTTTAGCCTTACTGGCTGCGGCGAAAGCTTGGGCGTTTTTAGCCGGACGTGATTATGTGATTCCAGAAGATGTGCAAGTGGTGTTGCCGGCGGTGGTCAGTCACCGTTTGCGTGAACAAAACAGCCCGCAGGGTTTAGGTAATGGCGCGATTGTGCAAAGCTTACTGACTGACGTAGCTGCGCTGTAATGCTGAGCAGGCTCTGGCGCAAACCAAGGCAGTGGTTTGCCGCTTGGCTGACACGGCGCTTACCGCCTGTGCAACGCATTCGCTTGCAGCAGCGGCATATTTTTATTGTACCCAGCGTAACGGGTGCGGCTTATGCCGCTTCTTTAGTGTTAATGCTGCTGGTGGCGATTAACTATCAAAATAGCTTGGCGTATGGCCTGACCTTTCTATTGGCCTCGTTGGGGCTGCTGAGTCTGTTTCATACTTGGCGTAATCTTGCTGGTTTAACCTTGTCTGCGGCCGGCAGTACGCCATGTTGTGTCGGTGAATACGGTAGTTATCGATTGCGCTTGAGCAGTACAAACAATGATTATCAGGCCATTGCTGTGGGTTGGGATCGAAGGCAGTTAAGGTTACTCGATGTGCCTGCTGAGACTGAACAGTACGTGGAATTGAGCGCGCTAGGACAGCGTCGAGGCTGGCAGTCAGCACCACGTTTGCGCATTGAAACACGCTTTCCACTGGGCTTATTTGTCGCCTGGAGCCAGATTGATTTAGCGCAAAAGTGTTTGGTCTATCCACAGCCCTTGCATGCGCCTGTCTCAGCTGCGCTAGGACAGGGTGAGGAGCAGGCCAGTGAGCAGGCCAAAATGTCCGCTGGCGTTGATGATTATCAGGGCTTAGCCGCTTGGCAGGCAGGCGACTCATTGCGGCGTATACATTGGAAAGCCTGGTCCAAAGGACAGGGTTTATTAGTCAAGCAGTTTAGCGAGCAGCAGGGTCCGCAGCAGGTCTTAGACTTTGATCAGTTATCTGGTGATGTGGAGTGGCGCTTATCAATCCTGTGCGCGCAGGTGCTTAAAATAAGTCAAAGCGATCAAGCCTATAGCCTGTTGTTAGCGGGGCAGCAGATTGGCCCTGATCTCGGTTTAGCGCACCGTCAGCGTTGTTTGCGTGCTTTAGCTTTGTATGGGGTCAGTGATCTATGAAAACTGCAGCTGTTGCTCATCAAATGCCGCAAGATATCCCGCGCACAGGACTTATTTGGTTGTTGCTGGCACAGGTGTTGGTGATTATTCCGCATGTATTGCATGTGCCACTATGGTTGCTTGGACTCTGGTTGGTCTGTGCGGTTTGGCGCGTGCAAGTGTTGCGTATGCGTCTGTCCTTTCCCAATAGTTGGGTAAAAGCTGGGTTAATGCTGGGCTGTGGCTTTGCCGTCTATTTAAGTCGGGGCAGCTTGGTTGGGTTGGATGCAGCGGTGGCCTTATTGATTACCGCTTTTATTTTAAAATTGCTGGAGATGCGCACGCGCCGTGATGCCTTAGTGCTGATATTTTTAGGCTTCTTTACCCTTGTCACCAGTTACTTATTTGCTGATGGTTTACTCGCCGCTTTGTACAGTGTTTTACCGCTGCTTGCATTGCTCTCAGCCTTGCTTGGCCTACAGCAAAGCAATTTTTCCGCACAACCTTTAGTCACTTTAAAATTAGCCAGTCGTTTGCTTGCTCAAGCTATACCTTTAATGGTGCTGCTGTTTGTCTTATTTCCGCGTCTAGAACCCTTGTGGAGTATGCCGCAGCCTAAAGAACAAGGCAGTATTGGCTTGTCCAGCAGCATGTCGCCGGGTGACTTAGCTGATTTGGGGCAGTCATCGGCCTTAGCTTTTCGTGCTCGTTTTGAAGGCGCTATTCCTGCGCAATCACAGCTGTATTGGCGTGCGCTAACCTTGCCGTATTTTGATGGGCGCAGTTGGTCGATCAGCCAGCGCTTAGATACGCAGGCGGTACAGTGGCAAGAGCAAGGTGAAGCGCTCAGTTACAACATTATTATGCAGCCCAGCGCCCAGCCTTGGTTATTTGCCTTAGATGTGGCGAGTAGTGAGCAGGCAGAGATCCGCTTGATGGGTGATTTTCGTTTGCAGCGCAGCACGCCGGTCAATCGCCCATATCAATATCGCGTGACCTCTTGGCCACAAGCGCTACGCCAGTCACAATTAAGCACTGCACAACAGAGCGAGTTTTTGCAATTGCCACGTCTCGGCAATCAGCACACCCGTGACTGGGCAGATCAGTTACGTGAGCGCTATGTGGATGACCAAATGCTGGTAAGCGCAGTATTACGCCACTTTAATCAAGAACCTTATCATTACACACTTAAACCACCGCTGCTGGGTCAAGACAGTGTTGATGAGTTTTTGTTTAGTAGTCAACGTGGTTTTTGTGCGCACTATGCAGGAGCTATGGTGTTTACTTTGCGCGCGGCCGGCATTCCTGCACGGGTGGTGGCTGGCTATCAAGGCGGTGAAATCAATTCAGCAGGGCAGTTTGTTCAAGTCCGCCAATTTGATGCGCATGCGTGGGTTGAGTATTGGCAGCCCGAGCAAGGCTGGCGCAGTGTTGATCCAACCTTTCAAGTGGCGCCTGAGCGCATTGAACGTGGCATGCAGGGCGCTTTACACGATGAGGCTGAGTTGTTTCAAGGTGATTTTCTATCTCCGCTACGTTACCAGCATATTGCTTGGGTTAATCAATTGCGTATGGGCTGGGAGCGTCTGAATCACAGCTGGCAAACGCAGATCCTTGGCTACCAGCGTGAGCGTCAGCACGCTTGGCTTAAGCAGTGGTTTGGTCAGGTAGACTGGCAGACCCTGGGCTTAGTCTTGGTATTGAGTACGGCTTTAATTGTTGCAACGCTTGTCGTATGGATGTTTAAGCCATGGCAGCACCGTCGTGATCCATTGCAGGGTGTTCTCAATGATTTTCAGCGGGTTATGCAGCAGCGCGGCTTTACTCGGCGCACAGGTGAAGGCTTGCGCGGATTTTTGCAGCGTATTCAGGCTGATCTGCCGACTGAGCAGCAGCCAGCGGTGGCGCGCTTTATCGATATCTATGAGCAACAGCTCTATGCCCAGCACGCGCCAGATGTGCTGGCGCTGGGACAGGCTTTAGCTGCGGTGAAAAAGTAATGCTCAATCATCTATTCATATACTATGCGCGCGCATAATTATTTAATTAAGGAGGCCTTAAGTGCCGATTAGTGTGTGGGGGTTGGCCATTGCACAAGCACTGCTGACCACAGGAAATATTTTATTGGTCGCCGTTTCTGCGTTAATTGGCAAACAACTGGCCAGCCATCCGGCGTTAATTACTGTGCCGGTGGCCCTGCAGTTTTTAGGCCTGATTATCGCCACCTTGCCAGCTGCACATTTGATGCAGAAGATGGGGCGTAAAATCGGTTTTATTATAGGCAACTGCATTGGTCTGTTTGGTACTTGGGTCGCCTTACAAGGTTTAGAAGCCAATAGTCTGATGCACTTTGCCAGCGGTACGTTTTTGATTGGGATGGCCATTGGTACTGGCCAACAATACCGTTTTGCCGCTTTAGATGTGTGTTCCGTTGAACAGCGGCCACGGGCGATCAGTATGGTCATGGCAGGCGGTATTTTAGCAGCTATTTTAGGTCCCAATTTAGCTATTTGGTCGCGTCAATGGTACGAGGGTAATGTTTTTGTTGGTGCTTTTTACGGGTTATTTATGATCTATGTTTTGGCCTTGTTGCTCATCAGTAGTTTGCCGTTAGCCGCGGCGGTGAAGCAGACTGCAGGGCAGGTGACGCGTAGTTATCGAGAGTTATTTAAACAGCCTTTACTGGTCGCGGCGATCGCCTCAGGTGCGATTGGTTATGCGGTGATGGTGTTGCTAATGACGGCAACGCCGATTGCGATGCAGTATGATAATTTCCCCTTTAAAAACATTGCTTGGGTGATTCAGTGGCATGTGCTGGGTATGTATGCGCCATCATTTTTTACCGGCGGCTTAATTCGCCGTTACAGCTCGCGTCGGGTGATTTTATGGGGCTGTGGGGTTTTGGCGTTGTGTGTGCTGGTTAATGTGCTGGGTAATAGTTACTGGCATTACTTGCTGGGCTTACTGCTGCTCGGGGTGGGCTGGAACTTTACGTATATTGGTGCCACGCATTTATTGACCTTTACCTATACGCCAGCAGAGCAAGGTAAAGTGCAGGGCATCAATGAGTTTATGGTTTTTTCGGCGGCCGCCATGGGCAGTTTGCTGGCCGGTGTTGGTGTAGATAAGCTGGGTTGGGCGTGGCTTAATCTAGCCTCTTTACCACCGATTATCTTTGTCGCTTGGTGGATTTTGTGTTTGGCTGATCAGCGTGCACGGCTGAGTGAGAGAACATAACTGGGCTAGCGTAATCCTAGGCCGCCCGATGATCAACGCGGCATAGGTTGAGTTGAAAGCGTGCGCTATTGCTGTCAGTCCGGCGGCTCACACGCGTCATAAGCCAGTCTTATTTCAAGGCCCAATTGCGACTACTCGCATATATTGATTTAAACCATCATACAAAAAAGTGTAGAGCTAATACACCCAAACCTATTCATCACAATCCATAAGTTAATAGCAGCGGGGAGCGCTTAGGCCAATAAGGCATACACAATTTGAATCTTTGACATCAGCCACGCCCTAAAGGGCATGGCTGTCTAGCAGTAGGAATCACCGTCCTTTAAGGCCGAAAGGCTGTCACTTCGGCCAGTAATAGCTGTCGGGCTGTTCTCTAGCGCCAAATATGGCTTGGCCAATGCGAACGATGGTGGCACCTTCAGCGATGGCTAACTCAAAATCGCCTGACATGCCCATTGATAGCTCGCTCAGTTGCATGCCTTCTGGGGCTATGGCTTGTAAGCTATCACGCAGTTCGCGTAATTGAATAAAACAGCCTCGTACTGCTGCGCTGTCCTCTGAAGCCATGGCCAATGTCATTAAGCCACGTACGCGTAGGCGAGGGAACTGGGCCAGTTGTGCAATTAATTCAGACGCTTGTTCGGGGTTGATCCCATATTTGCTCTCTTCGCCGGAAGTGTTGATTTGCACTAGCACATCTAAATAACGGTCTTCTACGGCCAAGCGCTGATCAAGGGCTTGCGCGAGGCGTACGCTGTCGAGCGCATGAAACTCACTGGCAAAGCGCGCGACATATTTGGCTTTATTGGTCTGTAAGTGACCGATAACGCTCCATTCTAAGTCGTTTAGATCTTCTAGTTCTTGCCACTTTTGGTAGGCTTCTTGCACTTTATTTTCACCGAGCATGCGACAACCAGCGGCATAAGCCAAACGTAAAAACTCAGCAGGATGGGTTTTACTAACCGGCAATAAACGTACCTCTTTTGGATCGCGTCCGGCTTGCACGCAGGCTTGATCAATACGCGCACGCACGCTAGCTAAATTCTGACGCAATTGTTCGATGGTTTCGGCTTGAGGAAAAGTGCTGCTGTCGTTCAAGGTAGACTCCTGTAAACACATAACAAATATGCCAAGCAGTCTATCAGGCTTGGCGGGTTTAGTGATGTGCAACTGACTCGTGTTGCTTTAGCGCAGACCCTGCATAAGGTCAACGAGTACTTCGGGGTAGGTGTGATGAGCGGAGCCATGGATGGCGCAACGCCGGAGTTGAACCCCGGATGGGTTCATCGACGGATAAACACCTACTTCGAAGTACGACATGCACTCATACTGACGCTTTTAATAAAGCAAAGCATCTAGGACGCTTTGCGCATGTCGCAGCTTGTTCGTCTCGCTTTTCCCTCAAGAGGCATCCTGCCTCGATTCAGGCGCTGCGCTATCCCTAGCTACGCTTATCGCGACACGAACAAGCTGCTCATTGAGCGGCTGTGTTGTCTTTTAGTACAGCATGCGCAAAATTAAAGTTACGAGAGGCTGTTAAAAACTGAACTTAACACCCGCAGTCAGATTACGGCCGGGTAACTGCACATCATCTTTAATAAAAGAGCTGTGCTCACGCGCCTTAACGTTTAACAGATTATCTGCACGTATATACAGGGTGTAATCACTGCTGGAAAGCTGGCCTTGATAGGTCAGTGCGGCACCCAGCATGTTATAGCCTGACGTTTGAGTCTCGTAATCAGCAGTATTGTTTTGCTGTTGTACTCGCCAAAACTCAAGTTGAGCATCGAGTGCAGAAGTAAAGGCTTGCTGTAAACGTAGACCCACTCGATCAGCAGGGATACGTGCTAAATCACCACCTTTACCGCGTAATTTTCCGCGTACATGGTCAGCCAATACTGTGCCAGTGAAGCCATGCTTGAATTGATAGGCCATTTGACCTTCGACACCACGAAACACTGCATTGTCTTGCTGGTAGGAAATAACTCGATAATCAGCACCGGGGCGTTCTCCGGTATCTTTGCCGTAAATATAATCATTGATACGGTTTTGATAGAGACTCAAACTATAGGTTAAAGCGCCTTGGTGTTTGCGTAGAGTCAGCTCAATGTTGTGCGATGTTTCTTTCTCAAGCTGGGTATTTCCTTGTTCAATAGTACGACTCGCTGCGTGCGGACCAAAGGCATATAACTCTTCAGCTTCAGGTAAACGTTGTGAACGAGAAAAAGAAACACCGAGGTTGTAATCATCAGCAAAATCCCAAACTGCACCTAGAGAGGCTGAGGTTCCATTATGGTTTTTATCAGGCTTGCTACCTTTGCGCACGTCAATGCTTTGCCATTCATGACGTAAACCCAACTCATAACGCAAGGTATTCCATTGATATTCCTCTAAAACAAACAACGCATGGTTTGTGGTTAAGGTGGCGGGCACATAGGCTTCTTCACCCGACGCTTTAAAATCACGTCGATTGCTTTGTCCACCGATGGTGCCACGCCAGCCAAACAACGGATCATGGGTCAGCTCTAAACGCGCATCAGTGGCTTTGTTATCAAAGCGAGTGGCGACATCCTGACCTTCAATTTCTTCGTGCTGATAATCGCTGTGCGCTAAACGCAATTTAGCCAAGCTAAAACCAGCAACAGGATTGTTATATTCACCACGCACATCCCAACGTTTTTGCACCATATCAATATAAGGTGTGCCGTGCTCATGCTCATCATCGTGTCCATGCCCGCCGTGGCTGCCGCAATGCCAGCTTAGCTTTGCGCCATGTCCGTGCGTGTGACAATGACCTTCTTCGTGAGCGAGTAAGCCGTACTCATTGGCTTGACGTGTATAGGCCACCCCTAAATAACCCTCATCACCAATCCAACTTAAGCCTAGAGTGCCGGTACTGGTGTCGTTGTACGACCCCGTTTGTTTTTTCGAGCGTGAACCGTCTTCATGACTGGCTAGACGATAGGGATCAGCATCGCGTTTTAAGCCCTCGACTCGCAGAGCAAAATCACCTAAGCCTAAGGTTGCACCAGCGATTGCCGTACTTTCCTTAGCCACCGTATTACCTTGCCATGCGAGATCGACTTGATGGCCATTTTCCGGTTGTTGGGTAGGAATTTTTTTATCGATCAGATTCACTACGCCGCCAATTGCACCGCCACCATAGAGTAGAGTCGCAGGACCTTTAAGGACCTCAATGCGTTCCAGTAACAACGGTTCGGTAGTCACAGCATGGTCAGCGCTTAGGGTTGAAGCATCTAGCATGCCTACGCCATCCGATAGCACTTTGACACGTGCGCCATCCATACCGCGTATCACCGGACGGCTGGCACCGGCACCAAAGGAGCTGCCACGCACACCCGGAATGTTTTTCACGGTGTCACCTAAGGTGGCTTGACGCTGCAGTAAGAGTTGCGAGTCTTCGAGCACTTCTGAAGCGTTAACCATTTGTGTAGCCGATTGAGCCAGAGCACTCGCACTGACAATGGCGGTGGGCAGTTGTGCCGCGTTGTTTTGCGCATGGGCTAGAGATAAAGGTAGCGTGGCTAGGCTGATAGCGAGCACGAGAGGGTGTTTGTTTAGCGACATCTATACGACCTGCATAGTTTAAATAATAGAAAGGAGATTTTTTGGCAGAAATTGCGTAACAGGAATATGTTATACTATAACAATCGATGATTGAATAGTTATCACTATTAAGAAAACTAAAGATTGAAAAGTGCGCGGGTTAATACAGCAGCCTTTGTAGGCTCGAAGCGACTGAGCTTGGACTAATCTGCTAAACTTCATAAAATTTAGCCTGATGGCCAGCTATGAAATTTGTAATCAGTGTGTTGTCTTCCAGTAACGCACCCTCGACACGCCGGGCACTGCGTTTTGCTCAGGCAGTGTTGGCGGCAGGGCATGACATTGTTCGTGTGTTTTTTTATCAAGACGGTGTTTTGACCGCATCCAATAATCTTGTGGTCGCGCAGGATCAGCAGGATATTGCCAAGCAGTGGCAGGCATTTATTGCTGAACATGAACTGGATGCTGTGGTGTGTATTGCTGCGGCCTTACGTCGTGGTGTGCTGGATCACTCTGAGGCGCAGCGCTATCAACGCGATACAGTCAATCTGGCCGAGGGCTACCAGTTATCGGGATTAGGCCAGTTGCATGATGCGTTGCAGCAGGCGGATCGTTTTATCAGCTTTGGAGGTGAGTAATGGCCAAATCAGTATTATTGATCAGCCGCCACGCGCCTTGGGCCGGTAGCGATGCAGGAGAAGCTTTAGATATTGCTTTAGCTGCTGGAGCCTTTGATTTACCGCTGAGTATTTTGTTTATGGATGACGGCGTATTGCAGTTATTAGAGCAACAGCTGCCGCGAATGCTTGAACAAAAAGACTTGTCGGCCAACCTGCAAGCCCTGCCAATGTTTGGCATTGAGCAGCTGTATGTGGCGCAGCAATGCCTAAACCTGCGCGGTTTAGGCGACAGTTGCTTAGCTATTGCAGCCGAACGCTTAGATGATCAGCATATTCAGCAACTTCTCCGTCAATATGATTATGTGGTGACGCTGTAATGACGACCCTCCATGTTTTAAATGCCTCGCCGTCTAATGCGGCGCAGTTGAGTAGTTGCTTACGACTGATGTCGGCAGGTGATGGACTTATGCTTTGCGGTGAAGCAGTGCAAGCCTTGCGCGACGGTAGTGCGGCGGCGCAACAGTTGCTGGGCGGTGAGCGTGCTTATCAATTGTATGCCTTAGAGGAAGATGTGTTGGCCCGAGGTATTGATGCTGCAGCTCTATCGGTGACACTGGTGGATTACCCTGCTTTTGTTGCCTTGTGTGTTGATTATGCGCGGGTCAATAGTTGGACATGAGTGTTGACTATTTAGTGATTGACGGACGTGATATCCCGCTCGATCAAGATGCCTGCCTATGCAATTTAGATGATTGGTCAGAGCCGGTTGCGCATGCCTTAGCCGCGCGTGAGGCGATTGAACTGACCGACGCGCACTGGGAAATTTTATATCTACTGCAGCAGTTTTATACGCAGTTTCAGTTGTCGCCGGCCAATCGAGCCTTGGTTAAATACGTTGCCCTTCATTTAGGTAAAGACAAAGGCAACAGCCTCTACTTAAATGGCTTATTTAAGGGCATGCCGGCTAAGCTGGCTGCACGTTTAGCCGGTTTACCTAAGCCGGCTAATTGCTTTTAAAGTAAGCCGAGCTGATGAAACGTGATGAAGCTCAAGTCTTGCCAATGCTTGACTGTAAATAAACCACGTATGCTGCGCTGATACCAATAAATGAGATTTGTTTGGAGTGCTGTAATGAGTGAATCGATGGAACACCCCTTCGCCCCTTTTGTACGTATTTTAGGTAAAGGAAAAAAAGGCTCACGAGGCTTAACCGAGCTAGAGGCCTACCAAGCCATGGGCATGCTGCTCGATGGGCAGGTGGAGGACACCCAGCTGGGTGCTTTTTTGATGCTGCTGCGCTTCAAAGAGGAAACCCCTGAAGAGTTGGCCGGTTTTACTCGTGCAGTGCGTGAGAGGGTGATTGCCCCAGCCATTACAGTGGATATTGATTGGCCCGCCTATGCTGGCAAACGACGTCAGTTACCTTGGTTTATGTTGGCGGCTAAAGCGTTAGCCAATAATGGTATTCGTATCTTGATGCATGGGGGTGGACGCCATACCGCTGGGCGTATGTATGCCGAAGACGTATTAGATGTTTTAGATATTCACTGCTGTGCCTCTTGGGATGAAGTGGCCGAGCAGATTGAAACCAACCATATTGCCTTTATCCCCTTGGCCGTCTGGATGCCACGCTTGCAGCGTATGATTGATTTGCGCAATACCTTAGGTTTGCGCTCACCGGTGCATTCTTTGGCGCGTTTGCTCAATCCATTGTCAGCGTGCTGCGGCTTGCAAAGTATTTTTCATCCGGGTTATCAGTTGGTGCATCAGCAGGCCAACGTTCTGCTGGGCAACCATGCCTTAGTGATTAAAGGCGATGGCGGAGAAATTGAAGTGCGTCCAGATGTCACCGATCAACTGCTGGGTGCTGCGGATGGGCATGCTTGGAGCGAAGAGTGGCCCGCGCAAATTGGCCGACAAGTGAAGGCGCCGACCTTAGAAATGGAACGCTTATTAGCGGTCTGGCAGGGCAGTGAACAGGATGTCTATGCTGAGCAAGCCATCTTAGCCACCATGGCCTTAGCCTTACGTGGTTTAGGTCGCGATCGTGAGGAGGCGTTTAGCCAAGCGGCCGAGATGTGGCACAAGCGTCACGCACACTAAAGCGGTACAGTGCAGCGTGCTAAGTGCTGCACCGCTTGTCTCTGCGTTAAGATTAGCCGCCCAAGTAGGCCTGACGTACCGCTTCATTACTCAGCAAGTTGACCCCAGTGTCTTCCAGTACGATACGCCCATGCTCCATCACATAACCGCGGTCGGCCAGTTTTAGTGCTTGATTAGCATTTTGCTCCACTAAGAACACTGTGACGCCGGCATTGCGCAGTTGTTCAAGAATCTGGAAAATCTGCTGAATAATAATAGGTGCTAAGCCCAATGAGGGCTCATCCAGCAGTAATAAACGCGGCTCACTCATCAAGGCGCGGCCAATCGCAAGCATTTGCTGTTCGCCACCACTCATAGTGCCGGCGCGCTGCTGGAAGCGCTCATGCAAGCGTGGAAAGAGTGATAAAACACGGTCTAAACGTTCATCACGCAGATGTTTGTCAGCACAGAAAAAAGCACCCATGGCCAGGTTTTCTTCCACGGTTAAACGTGAGAAAACGCGGCGACCTTCCGGCACTATGGCCATGCCCATGCGCATAATTTGCGCGGTGGTTTTACCGCGCAAGTGTTGGCCTTCGTAAATGATTTCACCGCTGGCCGCCTGTGGATCACCGCACAGGGTCATCATTAAGGTGGTTTTGCCAGCGCCATTGGCACCAATTAAGGTGACAATTTCTCCACGTTTCACCTGAATTGAGACGTCATGCAATGCTTGAATTTTGCCATAGTAGGTGCATACATTGTTCATCACTAACATGTCTTAATCCTCACCTAAATAGGCTTTAATCACCGCTGGATTATGACGCACTTGCTCGGGTGTGCCGGACGCGAGTGGGGTGCCTTGGTTGATCACGACAATATGGTCAGAAATATCCATGACCAGCTGCATATCATGCTCAATCAATAACACGCTGAGGCCATGCTCGTTGCGTAAATCTCGAATCAACTGCTTGAGCTGATCGGTTTCACTGGGATTGAGCCCCGCCGCAGGCTCATCGAGCATCAGCAGAGAGGGGCGGGTGACCATACAACGGGCAATTTCTAAGCGGCGTTGCTGACCGTAGGCCAGCGTGCCAGCTTCACGGTTGGCATCATCCAATAAACGCACTTTTTTCAGCCAGTAGACGGCATGTTCTAAGGCTGCTTGTTCAGCTTTACGGTAACTGCGGGTTTTAAAGAGTCCGGCGAGCAAGCTGTTATTGAGGTGCTGATGTTGAGCCACCAGTAAGTTTTCTAGCACTGACATCTCTTTAAACAGCCGTACATGTTGGAAGGTACGAACCATGCCTTTGCGGGCGATTTTATAGCCGGGCAGGCCTTGGATTTCTTCACCAGCGAAGATGATTTTTCCTGCACTGGGCTGATAAAAACCGGTTAAACAGTTAAATACAGTGGTTTTACCGGCTCCATTGGGGCCAATCATTGAGACAATTTGCCTTTCTTTGATGCGTAAGCCCACGCCATTTACCGCGAGCAAACCACCAAAGCGCATGCTTAAGTCAGACACCTCTAAAATATGTTTGCTCATTGCGGCAACTCCAGGTGCGGGCGTTTCATGGGCAGCAGCCCTTGGGGTCGCCAGATCATCATCAGCACCATCATTAAGCCGAATAACAGCATGCGGTATTCATTAAACTCCCGAGCCATTTCAGGCAATACCGTCATCACAATGGCGGCTAAAATCACCCCGATCTGTGAGCCCATACCGCCCAGCACTACGATGGCCAAAATAATTGCGGACTCAATAAAGGTAAAGGATTCAGGGCTGATAAAGCCTTGGCGCGCGGCAAAGAAACTGCCGGCAAAACCAGCAAAGGTCGCACCAATAGTAAAAGCACTGAGCTTAATCTGTGTCGGATTCATGCCTAAAGCGCGGCAGGCAATTTCATCTTCACGCATGGCTTCCCAAGCGCGACCAATGGGCATACGGATTAAACGGTTGATGACAAAGACGGTTATCAGCACCAGCACCAGTGCCAGCAAATACAGAAAGATCACGCGGTGATTGGAGTTAAAGGCGATGCCAAAATACTCATGAAAGCTTTGCGAACCTTCGCTGGCACGGCGACTGAACTCTAAATTAAATAAGGTTGGTTTGGGGATATTGCCAATGCCCCGTGGGCCGCCGGTCAGCGCGGTGAGGTTATTGAGCATAATACGAATGATTTCACCAAAGCCTAAAGTGACAATGGCTAAATAGTCACCGCGCAAGCGCAGCACGGGGAAACCCAAGATAAAGCCAAAGAAGGCGGCCATGACCCCTGCAGCGATTAACCCCGTCCAAAAGCCCACGCCAAAGTACATGGCGAGCATGGCATAGGTATAGGCACCCACCGCATAGAAACCCACATAACCCAAATCCAAGAGCCCAGCTAGACCCACTACAATATTTAGACCTAAACCCAGCATCACATAAATAAGAACTAAGGTGGCTAAGTCAATTTGGCTGCGTGAGCCTAAAAATGGGAAAATTAACGCGGTGGCAATTAAAAAGCACCAGAGCAGGCGTTGTACAACTTGAGTTTGGCTGAGGTTGCGCAAGCCGACCGAGAGGCTTGGTGTGGGGATATATCCCAGAAAACGCTCAATGGGATCACGCCATAGGTTATAGACGAAGATCAGGGCTGTGGCGGCAAAAATCTTCCACAGCACATCGGCTTCAGCGCCGACTAAGGTCAAGGCTGTACCCACTTGGGTCAGACGCACACCCAGTAAAATAGCGCTTAAGACTAAAACAATTATTGCGGAAAAAATCGCCGACTTAAAATATAAACGCATCAGACTTTCTCCACTTCTGGTCGCCCTAAAATACCGGTCGGACGAAATAACAGAATTAGAATCAATAGGGCAAAGGCCACTGCGTCTTTATATTGGCTGCTGAAATAGCCTGAGGTCATGGCTTCAGTGACGCCCAAGACCAAACCGCCGAGTACTGCGCCAGGGATGCTACCAATGCCGCCCAGTACCGCTGCAGTAAAGGCTTTAAGGCCGGCCATAAAGCCGATATAAGGATTGATCACCCCATAATATAAGCTCAGCAAAACACCTGCCAGCGCGGCCAAGACGGCACCTATGACAAAGGTGATACCGATAATGGCATTGCTATTAATGCCCAGCAGGCCGGTCATTTTAATGTCTTCAGAGCAGGCGCGGCAGGCGCGTCCGGTGCGTGAACGAGCGATAAAAAGGCTTAGGGCAATCATCGCCACTAAGGTCGTCACGAAAATAATAATTTGCATATAGGACAAGCTGGCATGGAAGCTGGCTTCGTCGCCAAGGGTCACGCCGCCTGTGACTAAACGCGGCATGGCCACATCACGCGCACCTTGGGCAATGCGCACAAAATTTTGCAGTAATATCGACATGCCGATAGCAGAAATCAAAGGAATCAAGCGATTGCTGCCGCGTAAGGGGCGGTAAGCAACCCGCTCAATGCTGTAACCGTAGGCGCTGGTCACCACAATGCTAAGGAAGAAAGCGCCGAAAATCAGTAAGGGCAGGCTTTCCAGTCCCAGCATGGCCAAGCCCGTTAGGGCAATAAAAGTGACATAGCTGCCAATCATATAGACCTCGCCATGGGCGAAGTTAATCATGCCGATAATCCCATAGACCATGGTGTAGCCAATAGCGATTAAGGCATAGGTGCTGCCAACGGTTAGACCATTGAGCAGTTGTTGTAGAAAGTAAAAAAAGGCTTCATTCATAACAGTATCCAGCAAACAAAACAGCCTCGCACGTTCAGGCAAACGGCGAGGCTGAAGGCCGTTAAATTACTCGGTTAGAGCGGTTTTGCTGCCGTCTGCATGCCACTGGTAGACGACAAAGCTGAAGTTTTTCAAATCACCTTTATCATCAAACTCAAGCAGGCCGGTTGGTGTATCAAAGCTGTTGTTGCGCAGCGCATCAGCCACTTGCTCAGGTTCTTGTGATTGACTGAGGATCATGGCCTCGGCCATCACTTGCACCGCCGCGTAAGCAGGGAAAACAAAGGCACCTCGCGGGTCTTGTTTTTTCGCTTTAAAGGCCTCAACTAAGTGGGCGTTTTTGGGGTCAGCATCGAAAGCTTTGGGTAGTGTGACTAACATACCTTCTGAGGCTGCACCGGCGATGGCCGAGATATCACTGTTGCCCACACCTTCAGGGCCCATAAAGCGCGGGCTGAATTTGTTTTCTGCCGATTGACGCAGCAGCATGCCCATTTCTGGGTGGTAGCCACCAAAGTAAACGAAATCAACGTTTTCTTTTTTCAGCTTAGCAATCAAGGCGGAGAAGTCTTTGTCGCCAGCGGTCACACCTTCAAATAAGGCCACTGGGATTTTGGCCTTATCTAAGGCGTGCTTCACTGCGGTGGCAATGCCTTCACCGTACTGCTGTTTGTCATGCAAAATGGCGGCACGTTTAGGTTTAAGCTGATTGACCACATACTCGCCTGCGGTAGGGCCTTGCATGCTGTCCAGACCTATGGTGCGGAAAATTAGCGTATGACCTTTCTGGGTCAGCTCCGGGGTGGTCGAAGCCGCGGTAATCATTAAGATGCCTTCTTCATCATAGATATCGGCAGCCGGCTGGCTTGAGCCAGAGCACAGATGACCGACGACAAAGCGAATACCATCATTGACAATTTTATTGGCCACAGCAACCGCTTGCTTAGGGTCACAGGCATCATCGTAGGTGACGGCTTCAAGCATGCTGCCATTCACGCCACCGGCTTTATTGATTTGCTCAATGGCCATCAAGGCACCCATGGACTGCATATCACCATACTGGGCAACAGGGCCGGTGACAGGGCCTGCAAGGGCAATTTTAATAGGTTCAGCTGCCAATGAATAACTGGCAGCACCGGCTAAGGCGATAGCAGCAACAAGTTTGCTAAAACGTCGAGTTGTGTGACTCATAATACTGGCACCTTTTAATAGTTATTTTATCATTCCATTGCTGGGCTATGCTGAAGCAATGGATTGCGGCAAGAGTCAGTGTAGAGAACTTCTTGGGTAAGTGGTACTGGAGTAGAGTGCTTTTTCATCAGGGCAAAGACTGGCTGGGCAGCTTGTTGCTATGATGGCAGCCTAAAACGGCTTAATTAGGTTGAGGATGACCCAAGGGTCAGGGATTATTGCTATGTACGAGTCGAAAGCGCAGCCGCTGCTGGCCCCTATGCAATTTTATTGGCGCTTGATCGGGCATGCGCTGATTGCGCTGTTAGTGATTGTTGTTTCGGTACTGTTGGGGATGTTTGGCTTTATCTATTTTGAAGCGATGTTTTGGCATGATGCCTTTTTGCATGCGATGTTTTTACTGGGCGGTTTAGGCGCAATTAGCGTGCCACAGACGATGGCCGGAAAACTCTTTCTTGGCTTTTATGGTTTGTATGCAGGCCTGGTATTTGTGACGGTGTTGGGGATTGTCTTTGCGCCGGTTGCGCATCGAATTATGCACAGTTTTCATCTGGATAACGACAGTTAAGCGCAGTATACGGCGGGCCAAGATGATGGGTCCGCCGTGGTTAGGGCAGGGGTTACACGGTGCGTGAGAACTCGCCGCGTTGCTTGACCCCGAGGTAGGCATCAAAGGCCATGGCGACACTGCGCATCATCAAGTTACCTTGATCGAGTAGCACAATTGCTTCATCACTAATAGTGACTAATCCATCTTCGACTTGTTCTTCGAGTGTTTGCAGTGCATCGGCAAAGTACTGCTTAAACACAATAGCGTGTTGCTGCTCAATGGCCGCAATATCAATGCGGTTATGGCACATTAATGCACTGATCACATCACGACGCAGGCGGTCATCGGCATTCAGTTGATAGCCGCGTTGTAGGGGTAATTCGTCTTTATTTAAAAAGGCATAATACTGCGACAACTCTTTAACGTTCTGGCTGTAGGTATCGCCCACTTTACCAATCGACGACACACCTAAACCGATTAAATCGCAGTCGGCATGGGTTGAGTAACCTTGGAAGTTGCGCTGCAAGGTATCGTTGATTCGCGCTTGCGCCAGTTCATCTTCAGGCAGAGCAAAGTGATCCATACCAATATACACATAACCGGCGTTACAAAGTTTGCGAATGGTCAGCTCTAACAGCTCCAGTTTACGTTCTGGTGGAGGCATATCTTCAGGGCGAATCAAACGTTGCGCGCGCACCAACTTGGGCAGGTGAGCGTAACTGTAAGCAGCAATCCGATCAGGACGCAGGGCAATGATTTTGTCCAGTGTGGTGGTAAAGCTTGCTACGGTTTGCAGAGGCAGGCCGTAAATTAAATCGGCGCTGATTGAGCGAAACTCAGCTTTGCGTGCCGCCTCAATGAGCCTGCGAACTTGCTCTTCGCTCTGAATACGATTAACTGCTTCTTGTACTTTGGGATCAAAGTCTTGGATACCAAAACTGATGCGGTTAAAGCCCAAATCACGCAGTAGTTGAATTTGCTCTGGAGTAATGGTGCGCGGGTCAACCTCCAAAGAAAATTGGCGTTGCTCAGACATATCTAAGTTAAAGGCACTATGTAAAGTGTCCATTAAGTCAGTAAGCTGCTCTTGTGTCAGATAAGTGGGGGTACCACCACCAAGGTGCAGTTGAGTCACGCTACGCTTCTTATCAAACAAGCGGGCCTGCAAGTGGATCTCTTTCTTTAAATACTCAAGGTATTCCACCGCACGGCTGGTTTTCTGCGTGATAATTTTGTTGCAGGCGCAGTAATAGCATAGGCTTTGACAAAATGGGATATGAATATAAATCGATAAGGGCTTTGCTACGGGCTGCTGATTACTGCGTTCAGCCGCCTGACGGTAATGGTCCGCAGCGAACGCAGCATGGAACTGTGGTGCGGTTGGGTAGGAGGTGTAGCGTGGACCAGGACGGTCATATTTTTCCACAAGTGCTCTGTTAAAGCTTGGCATGTGCTCCATTGGCCAGACCCCTATTATAAAAACGGATTTGAGGATCAGCTTTGCTGATCATTATTGAATAGGGCTAGACTACATTAAGTGCGCCGCATTGCGGTAAAAGACCTGCAAGATCTTGATTTAGGGCAATTTCTTTCGCCGTGTTAGATAAACCAAACCGACCTAGTAGACAGACTATGAGCAGTAATGTTATTCGCTGGGGATTGCTGTGCTTGAGCTTTTTTATGAGTGGATGCCAAGGCCTGCCGAGCTTAGATGGGCGAACGCAATCTACCGCGTACTCCAAGCAGCAGGTAGCCGACAGCTATTTTGCTCAGGCGATGGCGCCGCTGGAACAGCGTCATGGCGCGGATAAAAGTGGTATTTTCCCGCTGATTGAAGCGGATGAAGCCTTTGCTGCGCGGATGATGCTGGCTAAGTATGCCCAGCGCAGTCTAGACGTGCAGTATTATATTTGGCGCCAAGATATGACCGGTACCATGCTCTTTGAAGCCTTGCACGAAGCGGCTGATCGTGGTGTGCGGGTACGTTTATTGCTGGATGATAATAATACCAACGGCTCTGATCCTATTTTATTAGGCCTTAATGGGCATGCCAATATTGAAGTGCGGTTGTTTAACCCCTTTATGCTGCGCAAGCCGCGCTGGTGGGGTTTTCTGACTGATTTTTCTCGGCTCAATCGGCGCATGCATAACAAATCATTCACCGCCGATAATTCATTGACTATTATTGGTGGGCGCAATATTGGTGATGAGTATTTTGGCGCCACGGATGACGTTTTGTTCGCTGATTTAGATATTCTCAGTGCTGGGGCCGCGGTGCAAGAGGTCTCGGATGATTTTGATAAATATTGGCACAGTGGATCGTCGTATCCGCTGCAACGTATTGTGTCTAGCAAAAACGCCATGGACTTGCATGAGTTGCGTCAGCTGTCGGCACAGATTGCGGCCAGTGCCGACGCCCAGCAGTACGTTGAGTCGCTACGTGAGTCGGCTTTTATGCAGCAGATTGAGCAGCGCAATATTGATTTTGAGTGGCTTAAAGTGCGTATGGTCAGCGATGATCCACGCAAAGGCTTGGGCCTGGCTGAGAAAGAATCTCTCTTGATTCAGCAGTTTCAAGATATTATTGGCGACCCTAATGTCGATGTTGAGCTGATTTCACCCTATTTTGTCCCAACCCAGGCTGGCGTTGAAGCCTTTGCTTGGTTGGTGCGCAAAGGGGTGGAAGTTAAAGTGTTGACCAATTCACTGGCGGCGACGGACGTTATTCCGGTGCATGCGGGCTATGCTAAGCGCCGTAAGGCCTTACTGAAGTCGGGCGTGATCTTGTATGAGATGCAGCGCCATCCGACACAAACCAAACCCTTGAAGCGTAAAAAGCGTTTTTTAGGCAGTTCCGGTTCCAGTTTGCATGCAAAAACCTTCTCCGTTGATCGTCAGCATGTTTTTGTCGGTTCCTTTAATTTTGACCCGCGATCGGCGAATTTAAACACTGAGTTGGGCTTTGTGATTGACAGTCCACGTCTAGCCCAGCGTATTAATCAAGCGTTTTATGATGAAATACCCGCACATGCTTATCAGGTCAAATTAAACCAAGCTGGGCGCATTTACTGGGTCGAACAAGGTGACAAAGGCGTGCAGACCCACACCTCAGAACCCAATACCAGTGTCTGGCGTAGGGTCTCGGTGCGACTGATTTCATGGCTGCCAATTGAAGGATTATTGTAATAGCGCAAATTCTCTGCCGGATTGAATGGATATTTCTGTTCGACCCCTCTAGAATGCATGCCCTTGATTCTAGGGTCGGTAATGTCTGGCCACGTCTATTCAACGAGGAATAACCATGCAAGTTTCCGTAGAAAGCACTTCCGCCCTTGAGCGCAAAATGACCATTAGCGTTCCAGCTGAGCGTATTGAAAGTGAAGTGACTAAGCGTCTTCAGCAAACCGCTAAGCGCGCTAAAGTATCTGGCTTTCGTCCAGGTAAAGTGCCAATGAGCATTATTCGTCAGCGTTATGAAGCTGATGCGCGCCAAGAAGTATTAGGTGATCTGATCCAAGCTACTTTTTATGAAGCTGTTGTTGCTGAAAAACTTAATCCAGTCGGTCAGCCTGCGATTGAGCCGCAAGTCTTTGAAAAAGACAAAGCGCTTGAATACATTGCTACATTTGAAGTGTTTCCAGAATTTGAAGTGCAAGGTTTAGACAGCATTGAAGTTGAGCGTCAGAGCGCTGAAGTGGCTGAGTCTGATATCGACAATATGCTGGATATTTTGCGTAAGCAAAACACCAGCTTTGTTGATGTAGAGCGTGCTGCTGCGAATGACGACCAAGTCACTGTTAGCTTTGTAGGTAGCATCGATGGTGAGGTTTTCGCTGGCGGTACTGCGGACAACGTACCTTTGGTATTAGGTTCAGGCCGTATGATTCCAGGCTTTGAAGAGGCTTTAGTCGGCTGCAAAGCGGGCGACACTAAAGTCATCACGCCAACCTTCCCAGAAGATTACCAAAACCTTGACCTGGCTGGTAAAACAGCTGAGTTCACTGTGATTGTGAACAAGGTTGAAGGTCCAGAGTTGCCAGAATTGAACGAAGAATTCTTCGCTATGTTCGGCAACACTGAAGGCGGCTTAGAAGGCTTCCGAGCTGAAGTTAAAAAGAACATGGATCGTGAGCTGAACCAAGCCATCAAAGGCAAAGTAAAAAGCCAAGTGATGGACGGTTTATTAGCAGCGAACACGATCGAAGTGCCAGCGGCATTGATTTCTAGCGAAGTGGATCGTTTGCGCGTCCAAGCTGTACAGCAGTTTGGTGGCAATGTTAAACCTGAGCAACTGCCCGCAGAGCTGTTCACTGAACAAGCTAAGCGTCGCGTTGCTTTAGGTTTAATCGTTGCGCAAATGGTGAAGCAGTTTGACATCAAGGCTGATGACGAAAGCGTACGTAGCACCATTGAAGAAATGGCCGCTGCTTACCAAGAGCCACAGCAAGTGATTGAGTGGTACTACAAAAACCAACAGCAATTAGAAGATGTACGTGCGGTTGTGCTTGAAGAGCAAGTTGTAGATACTGTTTTAGGCAAAGCAAAAGTAACTGACTCTAATGTTAGCTATGAAGAAGCAGTGAAACCTGCGGCAGCGCCTGAAGTTGCTGAAGCAGAAGCTGACGCTGAGTAATTTTACTGTGCAAAACGCTAAATATTAATGGGTTAATCGCCTATTAATTCACAAGCCAGCCCTAGGGCTGGCTTGTGTGTCTTTATGACGATGACCAATAATTTGGGAGCTACGGCAGATATGTCAGACACTATGTTTATGCAAAATCCACACGATATCCAAGCTGCTGGCGGTTTAGTGCCGATGGTAGTTGAGCAGTCAGCACGTGGTGAGCGCGCCTATGATATTTATTCGCGTCTACTCAAAGAGCGCATTATTTTCTTGGTCGGACCTGTCGAAGACTATATGGCGAACCTTGTGGTGGCGCAATTATTGTTCTTAGAAGCAGAAAATCCTGATAAAGATATTCATTTGTATATCAACTCACCAGGCGGTTCAGTCACTGCCGGTATGTCGATTTACGATACGATGCAATTTATCAAGCCAGATGTATCGACCATGTGTATCGGTCAAGCCGCCAGTATGGGTGCGCTGTTATTAGCCGGTGGTGCTGCGGGCAAACGTTATTGCTTACCGCATTCACGCATGATGATTCACCAGCCGTTGGGCGGGTTCCAAGGTCAAGCGTCAGATTTTGAAATCCATGCGCGCGAAATTTTAACCATTCGTGATCGCTTAAACCAAATTCTGGCTGATCATACCGGTCAACCGATGGATGTGATTGCCAAAGATACCGACCGCGATAACTTTATGAGCGGCGACGAAGCAGTTAAATACGGCTTGATTGATCATGTGGCGACAAAGCGTGACATGCCTGTTTAATCAATGTTAAGTAATGCTGTATATGTTTTATGTGGGTGTATGGGGTTGAAAAGGCCGACTGAAGGCCTCATCTTGTGTTCATAGCCTACCAAACTGGAAAGAACGAATGACTGATACGCTTAGTGGCGAGGACAAAGGCAAATTACTGTATTGTTCCTTCTGTGGCAAAAGCCAACATGAAGTGCGCAAGCTAATTGCTGGTCCCTCGGTTTTTATTTGTGATGAGTGCGTTGATCTGTGTAATGACATTATCCGTGAGGAAGTGCAAGAAGCAGAGGCTGACAGCGCAGCACATAAACTGCCTTCTCCAAAGGAAATCAGCGGCATTCTTGACCAGTATGTGATTGGCCAAGAACGTGCGAAAAAAGTGTTAGCTGTAGCGGTGTATAACCACTACAAGCGCTTAAACAACACTAATAAAAAAGACGGTATTGAATTAGGTAAAAGTAATATTTTGCTGATTGGTCCAACTGGATCAGGTAAAACTTTACTGGCCGAAACATTAGCGCGCTTGCTCAATGTACCTTTCACCATTGCTGATGCAACCACTCTGACTGAAGCCGGTTATGTGGGTGAGGATGTTGAAAATATCATCCAGAAGTTGTTGCAGAAATGTGATTACGATGTTGAAAAAGCAGAGATGGGCATCGTTTACATTGATGAGATCGATAAGATTACCCGTAAGTCGGATAATCCATCGATTACCCGTGATGTCTCCGGTGAAGGCGTGCAGCAAGCATTGCTTAAGCTGATTGAAGGCACTGTGGCTTCAATTCCTCCGCAAGGTGGACGTAAGCATCCACAGCAAGAGTTTTTGCAGGTGGATACGAAAAATATTCTGTTTATCTGTGGTGGTGCATTTTCCGGTTTAGAGAAAGTGATTCAAAACCGCTCAACCAAAGGCGGAATTGGTTTTTCTGCTGAAGTGCGCAGCAAAGAGCAAGAGAAGAAAATTGGTGAGGCGTTACGTGACGTTGAGCCGGATGATCTGGTTAAGTTTGGCTTGATTCCAGAGTTTGTTGGTCGCTTACCGGTGATTGCAACATTGGAAGAGTTGGATGAAGCGGCACTGGTACAAATCCTAACCGAACCGAAAAACGCGCTGACTAAGCAGTACGGCAAGTTATTCGATATGGAAGGGGTTGAGCTGGAGTTCCGTACAGATGCGCTTAATGCTGTGGCAAAGCGTGCCTTGTTACGTAAAACAGGTGCCCGTGGTCTGCGCTCAATTCTGGAAGGGGTGCTACTGGATACCATGTACGATATCCCGTCAGAACCTGATGTCACTAAAGTTGTGATTGATGAGAATGTGATTGCAGGAACATCTAAGCCGTTGCTGATTTATGCGGCGCAAGAAAAGACAGAGAAAAAAGCAGCGCCTGACGCTTAAGTTTGTGTCTTTGTTGAGCAGAGGGCCTTCGGGCCCTTTTGTTATTTTATAGCGCCCACCTTGTAATTGATGTGACACATCCCCATCTTTGATCACAGGCTTAGCCATTATTTTACGGCCTGCGTGCCGCATGTGAGAGAGAAGAATGAAGACAATCATCGAATTGCCATTATTGCCATTGCGTGATGTTGTAGTGTACCCGCATATGGTCATCCCCCTATTTGTAGGGCGCGAGAAATCCATTGCTGCGCTTGAAGCGGCAATGCAGGGCGACAAAAAAATCTTGTTGATCGCCCAGCGCAGCCCTGCCGACAATGATCCAGATATTGATGCCCTCTATCAGGTGGGCACTGTGGCAACGATTCTGCAGCTGCTCAAGCTGCCTGACGGTACCGTTAAAGTGCTGGCCGAAGGTGGTCCGCGTGGTGCCATCCTTAAAACACTGACGGATGCTGATGCTGACTACCTCAGTGCAGAGGTTCAGCTCGATGAGCAAGAAGCGATCAGTGGCACTGAAAACGATGCGCTGCGTCATGCTTTATTTGAGCAGTTTGAGTCGTTTGTGCAGCAAAGTAAAAAAGTGCCTGCAGAAGCGTTAGCAACGTTAAGTGAAATTGAAGATGTCGGTCGTTTAGTTGACTCTATTGCGGCGCAGATGACCCTTAAGCTGGAGCAAAAGCAATCAATCCTAAGCTGCAGTGCTATTGCCGAGCGGGTTGAGTTGCTGTTGGGTGTGCTGGACACTGAACTTGAACTGCTTAGTGTTGAAAAACGTATTCGCGGTCGAGTTAAAAAACAAATGGAACGCAGTCAGCGTGAGTACTATTTGAATGAGCAAATGAAAGCCATTCAAAAAGAGCTGGGCGAAGGCGAAGACGGTCATAACGAAATGGATGCGTTAAAAAAACGCATTGATGAAGCCGGCATGACCGAAGAGGCGTTAGCTAAAGCCACTGCTGAGCTGAAAAAACTTCAACAAATGTCGCCCATGTCAGCCGAAGCGACCGTGGTGCGCACCTATATTGATTGGCTGATTAGCACGCCATGGACCGCTAAAAGCAAAGTGCGTAACGATTTGCTGCGCGCTGAAGAGATTTTGGATGCTGACCATTTTGGCCTTGAAGAAGTCAAAGAGCGTATTCTGGAGTACCTCGCGGTGCAAAAGCGGGTGAAAAAACTTAAAGGTCCGATTCTGTGCTTGGTTGGCCCGCCAGGTGTGGGTAAAACCTCATTGGCTGAGTCGATTGCGCGTTCAGTCAACCGCAAATACATTCGCATGGCCTTAGGTGGTGTGCGTGATGAGGCTGAGATTCGTGGTCATCGCCGTACTTATATTGGTGCGATGCCCGGTCGTATTATTCAACGCATGAGTAAGGTTGGTGTGCGTAACCCATTATTCTTGCTCGATGAAATCGACAAAATGGGCACAGATATGCGTGGCGATCCGGCGTCTGCGTTATTAGAAGTACTGGACCCTGAGCAAAATCACAACTTTAACGACCACTACCTTGAAGTGGATTACGACTTATCTGATGTGATGTTTGTCTGTACTGCCAACTCAATGAATATTCCAGGCCCTTTACTGGACCGTATGGAGATTATTCGTCTGCCCGGTTACACCGAAGATGAAAAGCTCAATATTGCGAAAAAATATTTAGTCAGTAAGCAGCTTAAAGCCAATGGTCTAAAAGAGACTGAGTTGGCGTTTGAGTCCGATGCACTACTCAATATTGCTCGCTTGTATACCAGTGAAGCTGGTGTACGTGGTTTAGAGCGGCAGATTGCTAAAGTGTGCCGTAAAGTGGTGAAAGAGCAAAGTACGCAGAAAAAAATCAATGTTACGGTCACTGCAGACGATTTAGAGCATTATTTAGGTGTGCAGAAATACACCTACGGTTTAGCCGAGTCGGAAGATCAAATTGGTCAAGTAACAGGTTTGGCTTGGACACAAGTGGGGGGTGTGCTATTGACCATCGAATCCGCAGTGATTCCAGGCAAAGGTCAGTTAATTAAAACCGGCTCGCTGGGTGATGTGATGGTTGAGTCAATGACTGCCGCATTAACCGTGGTGCGCAGTCGTGCACAGCGTCTAGGCATCCCTGTAGACTTCTATGAGAAGAGCGACGTGCATTTGCATATGCCAGAGGGGGCGACTCCTAAAGACGGTCCTAGCGCCGGTGTGGGCATGTGTACGGCCTTGGTCTCAGCCTTAACTAAGATCCCCGTGCGGGCTGATGTGGCCATGACCGGTGAAATTACCTTGCGTGGACAAGTGCTGGCCATTGGTGGTTTAAAAGAGAAATTACTGGCCGCCCATCGTGGCGGAATCAAAACCGTTATCATTCCTGAAGAGAATGTACGTGACTTGAAGGAAATTCCAGATAATATAAAGGCCGATTTAGACATCAAGCCAGTGAAATGGATTGACGAGGTACTGCAAATTGCGTTGCAATACATGCCTGAGCCTTTGCCTGATGTGACATCCACATTATTGATAAAGGATGAGTCGCGCGATGTTGAGGTGAATGATCGCCTCAGCACGCATTAATGCAGTTGCCGTTGACAGGCTTTCGACACCTTGCCCTAAAGCAGGGTGTCGATGTCATTTGATTGCATAACAGCGTTGTTTTGCTTGCATCGAAATTGCGTTTATAATTATTTTTTGAAAAACCTAAGGGGACTTACGAGTGAACAAGTCAGAGTTAATTGATAAAGTTGCTGCTTCGGCAGATATTCCTAAAGCAGTTGCTGGACGTGCACTGGACGCCGTTATCGAAAGCATTACAGGTGCGCTTCAAGAGGGAGAATCAGTCGTATTAGTTGGCTTTGGTACATTCTCTGTTAAAGATCGTGCTGCGCGTACTGGCCGCAATCCTCAAACAGGTAACCCAATTGAGATCGCTGCAGCAAAAATTCCCGGCTTTAAAGCGGGTAAAGCACTTAAAGACGCTGTTAACTAAGCGCTTGTTGGGCATCAGTCCTTGGACTGGTGCACTTTGTACGTGTTAAGAGGTTCTTGCTGATCAAACATCGCAGACTTGTTATACGTATAAGTACATGCAAAGGCGCATCATTTGGTGCGCCTTTATTTTGTTAGACCGGCCCATAATGCACAGCTATTTTCAATGGCGACACCGGGGGATGCATGCTGCAAAACATTCGAGACAACTCCACGGGGTGGATCTCTAAATCAATTATTGGCTTGATTGTCGTGCTTTTTGCTTTTACGGGTTTTGACGCCATTTTAGGCTCAACCAGTAACAGTAATAACGCGGCCAAAGTCAATGGCGAAGAAATCACCCTCGATGAGCTAGCTGAGGCAAAAAATCTTCAACGTCGTCAGTTGATGCAACAATTCGGTAAAGATTTCGATACGAACCTGATTGATGATGCACTGTTATCAGAGTCGGCACTTAAAGGGCTGATTTCTCGCAAGCTCTTGCTACAAGCTGCAGATCAGTCTGACTTTGCTTTTTCAAGCGCGTCGATTGACCAATTTATCTTACAGGCACCTGAGTTTCAGACCGATGGCCAGTTTGATGCGAACCGTTTTGACCAAGTGATTCGTCAAATGGGCTACAGCCGTTTGCAGTTTAGGCAAATGATTGAGCAAGAAATGCGCACCAGCCAATTGCAGGCAGGTATTGCAGGCAGTGCTTTTGTCACTGAGCAAGATGCACACACTTTTGCCCGCTTAGAGCGTCAAACCCGCGATTTTTCTATGCTGACAATTCAGCCGGATGAGCAAGCGGTGAGTGTGACCAGTGCTGAGGTGCAAACCTACTACAATGACAATGCCGCTGACTTTATGACGGCTGAACAGGTGGTTGTAGAATATATTGAACTGGAAAAATCAGCGTTTTTTGACCAAGTTGTGGTTGATGAAGCTGAGCTTGACGAGTTGTATCAGAACGAAATTGCCAACCTGACTGAACAACGTCGCGCCGCACATATTCTTATTGAAGTGAACGCTGAGACCAGTGATGAACAGGCTCGATTAAAGGCAGAGCAGGCCATTGAGCGCTTAACCGCTGGCGAAGACTTTGCTGTTGTGGCGAAACAAGTATCCACAGATTTGGGTTCTGCAGAGCAAGGCGGTGACCTTGGTTTTGCTGCGCCGGGCATCTATGAGCCTGAGTTTGAAGAGGTTTTATTTGCACTGAATAAAGATCAAGTGTCTGAGCCTGTGCGGACGGCTTACGGCTGGCACGTGATTAAACTGCTGGATATTAGAGAAGCTGAAATTCCCAGCTTTGCCAGTCTTAAAGATAAGTTAACCCAAGACTTAAAAGCGCAGCAAGTTGAGCAACGTTTTGTTGAAGCGGCTAAAGATCTTGAGGGCCTAGCCTATGAATCAGCTGATTTACAGCAGCCAGCCACTGAGCTGAACCTAAGCGTTAAAGTCAGCGAGCCTTTTGGCCGTAACGGTGCGCCTGAGGGTTTATTTGCCAATCGTCAAGTACTGGACGCAGCCTTTAGCACGGAAGTGTTAGAAGAAGGCGCCAACTCAATGATTATTGAGCTTGACCCTGAGACGACCTTAGTGCTGCGTGTTAAAGAGCATCAGCGTTCACAGCCGATTGCATTTGCTGAGGTCAGTGCCCAGATTCAGCAGAAGTTAACCACGCAACGTGCTATTGAGCAGGCAAAAAGTAAAGGCGAGGTTTTATTGGCCAGCTTAGAAGAGGGTCAAACCTCAATTGAGCAAGCGAAAGAAAGTGATTGGCAAGTTGTTGAAGCGGCGACGCGTAATCAAGACGGTATTGATCCTCAAGTCTTGCAAACCTTGTTTAAAATGCCTAAGCCTGAGGTTGGCTCTGCGCAGTTTGCAGGTCTGAATTTAGCCTCTGGTGATTATGTCGTCTTGCGTTTGACCGGTGTCAATGATGCGCCTAAAGCTTTAACGGCTGAAGAGTTGCTGCAATACCAGCAAGCTCTTGCGGCACGTTCAGGTCAGGCTGATTTGGCTGCATTGATGCAGCAGCTTGAATTGGATGCAAAAATACAGCGCTTCTAAATGGCTGATAGACAAAAAACCCGCTTAATAGCGGGTTTTTTGTTGTCAATAAAGAATCAATCTTCTTCGATATTGCCCATGGCTGTGGTGTTAAAGCCACCATCCACGTACATAATCTCACCGCTGATACCTGAGGCTAAGTCCGAGCATAAAAAGGCACCGGCATTACCCACTTCATCAATAGTGACATTGCGGCGCAGCGGGGTTTGTTTCTCGTTGGCTGCGAGCATTTTGCGAAAGCTCTTAATTCCCGATGCGGCTAAGGTGCGGATGGGGCCGGCAGAGACGGCGTTCACTCGGGTGCCTTCTGCACCTAAGCTACCGGCTAAGTAACGTACGCCGGCTTCAAGGCTGGCTTTAGCCATACCCATGACGTTGTAGTTCGGCATAGTACGCTCAGCGCCCAGGTAGGTCAGGGTCAGCAAGCTGCCGTTACGGCCTTGCATCATGCTGCGACCAGCTTTGGCTAAAGCAATAAAACTGTAGGCACTGATATCGTGGGCAATTTTAAAGCCCTCACGGGTGGTCACTTCAGTAAAATCACCATCAAGTTGGTCGCCAGGAGCAAAACCGACTGAGTGAACGATACAGTCTAAGCCGTCCCATTTTTTTGCCAGTTCAACAAAGACCTTGTCAATGTCGTCATCATTGGCCACATCGCAAGGGAAGCACATATCAGCGGATGAGCCCCAGCTTTCGGCAAAGCCTTCAACACGTTTTTGCAGCTTTTCATTTTGGTAGGTAAAAGCCAACTCTGCGCCTTCACGGTGCATGGCCGCTGCAATACCTGAAGCGATGGATAGTTTGCTGGCCACGCCAACGATTAAAACGCGTTTACCGGTCATAAAACCCATGGTTTTTCCTCTTTCTGAGTCAATTATCATTATTTACAGTTGTGCTGGGCTGTTAATAAAGGCCGCTGCTAACAACTGCTGTGTGTAATCTTGTTGCGGTGCGGCAAAGATCGCTTCAGCCGCACCTTGTTCAACCACTTTACCTTGGCGCATTACCAGCAACTGGTGACTGAGCGCTTTAACCACCGCCAAGTCATGGCTGATAAAGACATAGGTTAAGTTGTATTTGAGCTGTAAATCGCGCAGCAACTCAACCACTTGACGTTGCACGGTACGATCCAGTGCCGAAGTGGGCTCATCCAGCACCATCAACTTAGGCTTGAGCACTAAGGCACGCGCGATGGCAATACGCTGGCGTTGCCCCCCAGAAAACTCGTGGGGATAGCGGTGCCTTGTGTCTGGATCGAGGCCCACTTCGTGCAGCACAGCGATAATGGCTTGCTCTTGCTGCTGGGCAGTGCCCATCTTATGAATGCCTAAGCCTTCACCAATGATATCTGAGACGCTCATTCTGGGGCTTAGGCTACCAAAAGGGTCCTGAAAAACCACTTGAATGTCACGGCGCAATGGGCGCACCTGTTTTTGCGAGAGGCCATCAATGGCTTGGCCGGCGTAAAAAATGCCACCTTTACTTTGAATCAAACGTAAAATAGCCAAACCCAGGGTGGATTTTCCTGAGCCACTTTCACCAACCACGCCCAAGGTTTGCCCACGCTGCAGGCTAAAGCTGATGCCATCCACGGCTTTCACATGATCGACAGTGCGCTGCAAAATGCCCTTTTTAATCGGAAACCAGATGCGTAAGTCCTGAACCTCCAGTAGGGTGTCACTGGGCGTATGGGGTACAGGTGAGCCGCTGGGCTCAGCGCCAAGCAATTCTTGAGTGTAGGGGTGCTGTGGGTCGCTAAAGATCTGCGCACAGGGCGCTTGCTCAACAATTTCGCCATTGCGCATCACGCAGACACGGTGGGCGACGCGGCGCACCAAGTTCAAGTCATGGCTGATTAATAAAATCGACATGCCCAGGCGTTGTTGCAAATCTTTGAGTAATTCTAAAATAGTCAGCTGTACAGTGACATCCAGCGCAGTGGTGGGCTCATCAGCAATCAGCAATTGCGGCTCATTGGCCAGCGCCATGGCGATCATCACGCGCTGACGTTGGCCGCCAGACAGCTCGTGCGGATAAGAACTCATACGCTGCGCAGGGTTCTTGATCTCAACCAAGTTCAGCAGCTCTAAGGTGCGGGCTGAAGCTTGTTTCGCATTCATACCTTTGTGCAGCATCAGAATTTCATTGATTTGTTTTTCAATGCTGTGCAAAGGATTGAGCGAGCTCATCGGCTCTTGGAAAATCATCGCAATACGATCGCCACGTACTTTGCGCAGATAATCAGGTGTGGCACTGAGTAAGTCTTGGCCTTGATAGACAATCTTGCCGCTGGGGTGTCGGGCCAGCGGGTAGGGTAACAAGCGTAAAATAGAGTGCGCCGTCACTGATTTGCCTGAGCCACTTTCGCCCACCAGCGCTAAGGTTTCACCTTTGTTAATGGTGAAACTGATGGTGTTTACCGCACGCTGCACAGTATCACCGCTGATAAACTCAACGGATAAGTCTTCAATGCTAAGCAGGGTGTCGGTTTTATTTTCTTGGATCGAATGCATCACGGGCAGCCTCACCAATAAATACCAATAAACTCAGCATCAGTGCCAATACCGTAAAGGCGCTGATACCTAACCAAGGGGCTTGTAAGTTGGATTTGCCTTGCGCGACCAATTCACCCAGTGATGGCGAGCCAGGCGGTAAACCAAAGCCGAGAAAATCCAGCGCGGTTAAAGTGCCGATCGCGCCGGTTAAAATAAAGGGTAGAAAGGTAAGGGTCGAAACCATGGCATTGGGCAGAATATGGCGGAACATAATTGCGCTGTTTTGCATCCCCAGCGCCCGCGCCGCACGCACATATTCAAGATTACGGCCGCGCAGAAACTCGGCGCGGACTAAATCGACCAAACTCATCCAAGAAAACAACAGCATAATCCCCAGCAGCCACCAAAAATTGGGCTGAATAAAGCTGGCCATAATAATCAGCAAATACAGGACCGGCAGTCCCGACCAAATCTCTAAAAAGCGCTGGCCAACTAAGTCGACCCAGCCACCATAAAAGCCTTGCAAGGCACCGACGAAAACACCCAGCACTGAGCTGATCAGGGTTAGTGTCAGGGCAAAGAGCACCGAAATCCGAAAGCCATAAATCACTCGTGCCAGCACATCGCGGCCCTGATCATCGGTACCCAGCCAGTTCTGTGCCGAAGGCGGTGCCGGCGCGGGCACTTGCAGATCGTAATTGATACTGGAGTAGTAAAAGGGAATGATTGGCCAAAGCATCCAGCCGTCTTTTTCCGCAATCAGTTCTTGGATATAGGGGCTTTTATAGTTGGCTTGCAGAGGGAACTCGCCGCCAAAGGTGGTTTCTGGATAGCGCTTAAGCACCGGAAAATACAGTGCGCCGTCATAGTGCACCAGCAGCGGTTTATCGTTGGCAATAAACTCCGCGCCCAGCGAGAAAACAAATAAGGCTAGAAACAGCCACAATGAAAACCAGCCGCGCTTATGTGCTTTAAAACGGGAAAAACGTCGTTGATTGATCGGAGATAAAGCCATATCAGTTCCCCCGACTGCTGAAGTCGATACGAGGATCGACCAAGGTGTAGGTGAGATCGCCGATCAATTTAACCAGTAAACCCAGCAAGGTGAATAAGAATAGGGTGCCAAACACCACCGGGTAATCGCGGTTAATTGCCGCTTCAAAACTCAGTAGCCCTAGACCATCGAGTGAGAAAATCACTTCAATCAGCAAGGAGCCGGTAAAGAACATGCCAATAAAGGCCGCAGGGAAGCCAGCAATAATAATCAGCATGGCATTGCGGAACACGTGCCCGTAGAGCACTTTGTTTTCAGGCAAGCCTTTGGCCCGCGCGGTGGTTACATATTGCTTATTGATTTCATCTAAAAAGCTGTTTTTAGTGAGTAAGGTCAAGGTGGCAAAGTTACCTATGACTAAGGCTGTGACCGGCAGGGCTAAGTGCCAGAAATAGTCGCCAACTTTACCCAGCAGGCTCAACTCTTCAAAGTTGTTTGAGGTGAGGCCGCGCAGCGGAAACCAGCTTAAATAACTGCCACCGGCAAACACCACCACCAATAAAATCGCAAATAAGAAGGCCGGAATCGCATAGCCTAGAATAATTGCCGAACTGGTCCATACATCAAAAGCGCTGCCATGGCGTACCGCTTTACTGATCCCCAGGGGTATGGAAATCAAATACATCAGCAGGGTACTCCAAAGCCCAAGGGAAATAGAGACCGGCATTTTCTCCAGAATTAAGTCCGTCACTTTAGCGTCACGGAAAAAGCTATTGCCAAAATCAAAATGGGCATAGTTTTTTAGCATAATCCAAAAACGCTCAATCGGCGGCTTATCAAAGCCATACATTTTTTCGATTTCCAGCACCAGCTCAGGATCAAGCCCCTGCGCACCACGGTAGTTGCTGGCGGAACTGCTGGATACTTCTGAGCCACCACCAGAAATACGCCCAGTGGCACCGCCAGCTGCGGCATCAAAGCCTTCGAGCTTGGCAATCATTTGCTCCACAGGGCCACCGGGTGCGGCCTGAATAATAATAAAGTTGACCACTAAAATACCCAGCAAGGTGGGAATAATCAGCAGTAAGCGCCGAAGAATATAGGCCAGCATAGTTATTGCTCCGCCGCAGGAGAACGCTTGATGGCGTCGGGTTTAATCCACCAAGTCATTAGGCCATAGTCATACAGAGGTGCGACTTTTGGTTGTGCTAAGTGCTGCCAATAGGCGGTGCGCCAAGTGTCGATATAGTAATTGGGAATCACATAATGGCCCCAGAGTAAAACCCGATCCAAGGCGCGCGCATAGTTGATTAAACTGGCACGGTTGGGCGCGTTGATTAAGCCTTCGACCAAGCTGTCGATGGCTGGGTCTTGCAGGCCGATAAAATTACGACTGCCAGGATTATCCGCGCTGCTGGAGTGCCAGAAATCCCGTTGTTCGTTACCTGGAGAGTTGGATTGTGACCAGATACTGGAGGTCATATCAAAGTCCCGTGAACGCATCCGGTTAATGTATTGCGAGACATCAGTACGACGGATGGTCATCTCGATACCCAACTCAGATAAATTGCGCTTAAACGGCAACAGCACGCGCTCTAAATTGGCCTGTGCAATAATAAATTCAAAAGCCAAGGGTTCGCCTTGGGCGTTGACCATCTGATCATTTTCAATGCGGTAACCCGCCTCTTGCAGTAAACGCCAGGCTTCGAGGCGGCGCTCACGAATAATGCCCGTGCCGTCACTGACCGGCGTTTGATAAACCTTGGTAAAGACCTCTTCTGGAATTGAGCCGCGTAAGGGTTCTAAAAGAGCCAGCTCGTCGGTAGAGGGTAAAGCACTGGAGGCTAATTCTGAGTTGGCAAAAAAGCTTTGCGTGCGTAGATACGCGCCGTAAAACAGTTGTTTATTGGTCCACTCAAAATCAAACAGCAAGCCAATTGCTTCGCGCACCCGTGGATCTTGGAACATGGGTTTGCGGATATTAAAGGTGAAGCCTTGCATGCCCACTGGGTTATGGTTTTTGATCTCTTTTTGTAGGATCTGGCCGCTGCGTAAAGCCGGTGAGTTGTAGCCTGTGGCCCAGTCTTTAGCCGAGTACTCCAAGTTGAAATCAAATTGACCCGCTTTAAAGGCTTCTAAGGCCACGGACATATCGCGATAGTAATCGATAGTGATGGCGTCGAAATTATACAGGCCACGGGCCACCGGTAAATCTTGCGCCCACCAGTCACTGACCCGCTGGTAATGCAAGCTGCGTCCTGCCTCCACCCGAGTCAAGCGGTAAGGCCCACTGCCCAGTGGAGCTTCTAGGCTGGTCTTGCTAAAGTCGCGCTCGGCCCACCAATGCTTAGGCAAAATCTGCAACTGACCGAGAATTAAAGGCAGTTCGCGGTTGTTGTTGTGTTTAAAATCAAAGCGTACTTGCAGTGGATTTTCGATGACAACCTCGGCCACATCGGCATAATAATGGCGATACAGCGGGTGGCCTTTTTCTAGCAAGGTATTAAAGGTAAATAGCACATCCTCTGCGGTGACTGGCTGGCCATCATTAAAGCGCGCTTTAGGATTAAGATAGAAACGCACAAAGCTGTTGTCAGCGGCTTTTTCAATACGTTCGGCGAGCAGACCGTATTCAGTAAAAGGCTCATCAGCAGAGTGATAGGTGAGGGTGTCGTAGAGTAAACCAATCTGATCGGCCGCATTACCCTTAGGAATAAAAGGGTTGAAACTATCAAAACCATTGAGTCCAGCTAGACGCAAGGTACCACCTTTGGGCGCATCTGGATTGGTGTAATCAAAATGAGTGAAGTCGCTGGGGTACTTAGGCGCTTCATCGTAAAGCGTCATTGCATGCTGCGGCTGGGCAAACACGCCAGCACTACAGACCAAGATACACAGTGATAAACAACCGCGACGTAGCACAGTCAGCATTATTTAATCTCCGAAGGTTTTAACCACCAAGCGCGTAAGCCTAATGTGTAGGGTGGGATGCGTACAAACTCAAAACGGTTCTGGTAGGCAATACGGTGATGGCTAATATACCAGTTTGGGATGCTGTAGTAGTTCCAGAGTAAGGCGCGATCCAAAGCTCGCGCGGCGGTGCGCTGTTCTCGATAGGTTTTTGCATTGAGTAAATGCTCAAGCAAATCATCAATCACCGGGCTGTTAATGCCCGCATAATTCTTACTGCCCTTGATCATCGCTTGCGAAGAATGGAAGTACTGCCATTGCTCAAGCCCAGGGCTGAGCGATTGTGGCAAGGTTAATAAAGTTAGATCAAAATCAAAATTATCCAAACGTTGCTTATATTGCGCGCGATCGACTGTACGCATCCGCGCGGCAATACCGACCTCATTAAGGGTGTTGATATAGGCTTGTAAAATCCGCTCTAAACTGGGGTTGACTAAGAGAATCTCTAGCTCAAGCTGTTGTCCTTGTTTGTTTTTTAAACCTTTGGTGGTACTGCGCCAGCCGGCTTGAGCCAACAAACCTAAGGCGTTACGTAAGGTCTCGCGGGGAATGCCACGAGCTTCGGTAGGTTCTAAACTAAAAGGCTCTAAAAATAACGCCAGCGGCAGCTGTTCGCGCCACTTGGAGAGCAATAACCACTCGGCGCCTTTGGGCTTGTCACGCGCTGAAAAGTCACTGTTGGGGTAGTAACTGTTGGCGCGTTGATAGGCGTTATTAAATAAGGTTTTGTTGGCCCATTCAAAGTCGAACAATAACGTCAGGGCGTGACGTGTCGCACTGTTCTGAAAGGGTGCACGGCGCGTATTGATAAATAAAGCTTGGGTTTGTGTGGGGATTTCATGGGCAATTTCCGCGCGAATTATCTTGCCTTTAGCAATATCGGGGAAACGATAATTATTGGCCCAGTTTTTTGCTTGGTGCTCAATATAGAAATCAAAGCTGCCCACTTTAAAGGCTTCAAAGGCCACATCTTTGTCACGGTAAAAATCAACATAGACCTTGTCGAAGTTGTACTTACCGCGATTTACCGCTAGATCCTCGCCCCACCAATCTTTCACCCGCTCAAAGACTACGCTGCGGCCCGGCTTAACTGCCGTAATTTGATAAGGGCCACTGCCCAAGGGCGGCTTAAAGGTGGTTTGGCTAAAATCTTGGTCGCGCCAGTAGTGTTCTGGCAGAACCGGTAAGTCGCCCATACGCAAAATCAGCAAGGGATTGCCGGCGCGCTTAAATACAAAACGGATGCGGTGGCTGCTAAGAATATCCACCCGCGCTACCTCTTGTAGATAGGCGCGGTATTGCGGATGACCGTATTTAAGCAAGGTACGGTAGGAGAAGGCCACATCTTTAGCTGTGATTGGCGTGCCATCATGAAAGCGTGCGGCTTGGCGCAGATTAAACACCACCCAGCTGCGGCTGGCATTGTATTGCACGCTTTCTGCGATCAAACCATAAGCGCTGGCCGGCTCGTCACCGGATGGATCATATAGGCCACTGCCCACCATCAGCGGCTCATTCAGTTCACTGATGCCATAACTGGAAAAATCAGAGGTGCCGATGGGGCTGGTGCCTTTTAAAGTGTAGGGGTTTAGGGTATCAAAGGTGCCGAAGGCCATTAAACGGACACTGCCGCCTTTGGGGGCCAGGGGGTTGACCCAGTCAAAATGTTGGAAGTTGGCGTCGTATTTCAGCTCGGCAAATTGCGCATAACCGTGACTGCTCACAATGCGTGCAGACGCCTGATGGCTGAATAGAAGCACGCTGATAAAAAATAGAAATACGCGCATAGAAACTATCAACCCTTAATTAACCCGCACCGGCACAGCAACGCAGTAGTTTACTTGATTAATAACTCAAGCGTGAGTATACATTGGGCTGCAATGGCCGGTGTCTTGTCAATTAGGCTTAACGCATCAGCTTAGAGATACAGCGATAATGTTTGCCCAGGTTTTAAAGCGTTAGAGATTTTAGGATTCCAGTTTTTCAGTTGTTTTAAGCTGACTTTATGCCGCTTGGCAATCACGTAGAGCGAGTCGCCATTGCGCACTTTGTAAAGTGTGGCTCTGGACGCCGTGTCGCTGGTCTGTATCTTAAGATTTTGGCCAACTTTTAATGCATTAGAAGAGAGTTTGTTCCAACGTTTGAGTTCTGTGACTGAGACTTTTTGCTGTGCAGCAATTTGAGACAAGCTGTCGCCGCGGCGAACGGTATACATCTTATTTGCGGGGGCGGGGCGTGTGTATTGAGCTAAATTGCTGCTGACGCCGCCTGGGCTTTTAGGAATATTGAGTACTTGGCCAATGTTTAAGCGGTTATTGGATAAGTTATTGATATCTTTAAGCTGAGTGATAGGCACCTGATGCCGACTGGCAATCGAGGATAAACTATCACCGCTGTTCACCCTGTATTGCTGCCATTGCATGTGTTCGCCAGGCTTGATTAGGGCCAATTGCGCGGTCAATAACTCAGCACTGTCGGCGGGGACTAAAATATGTTTAGGGCCGTCAAAGGTAACCCCTTGTTTGTACGCCGGATTGAGCTGTAGCAGCTCATCTTCTTTAAGATCAGCCAGTTTCGCGAGACGGGTAATCGCCATCTGCTGTTTCAGAGGGATTTGTGTGAAATAGGCTTGGTTGGCGATAGGGCTGAGCGTGATGCCATAGCTTTTAGGCGTACTAACCAACTGTGAAACAGCCAGTAACTTAGGCACATAGGCTTGGGTTTCTTCGGGTAGGTTTAAGTTCCAGTAATCAGTCGGTAAGCCGAGGTCAAGATTGCGTTTGATCGCGCGCGCGACAGTCCCTTCTCCAGCGTTATACGCCGCCAAGGCCAACAGCCAGTCGTTATTAAACATTTTATGCAGGTATTCAAGGTAGTCGAGCGCCGCTTGGGTAGAGGCCAAAATATCGCGACGGGCATCATACCAATGGGATTGCTTGAGCTTAAAATGACGACCGGTTGAAGGGATAAACTGCCACAAGCCTGAGGCGTGTGAGCTTGAGTAAGCTAAAGGATTGTAGCCACTTTCAATCATGGGCAGGAGAGCCAGTTCAAGAGGCATATTGCGCGCCTCTAAACTTTCCACAATGTAGAACATATAGGGGCTGCTGCGTTCAGAGATAGTCTCGATGGTTTTGCTACGGCTGGCAAACCATAAGCGTTGATGATCCACACGAGGATTACTATCTAAGTAGGATTGCAGTTTAAAGCCTTGGCGCACACGTTGCCAAATATCAGCCTCTTGGCCTATCACTACGTCATACATCACGCTTGGCGTATAGTTTGGCCCAGCAATAAAATCGTTACCGTATTCATAGGATTGTTTATAGGCTTGGACTATTTGACGTGGAGGGTGCACTGTTTTTTCAAATGACAAGCAACCCGAGTTTAGCACTGCTATAAAAAGTACCGCGCCTAGGCAAATAGCGCGGCGAATAGAGTAATAAATAGACGTTTTATGGTGATAAGAATCAGGCATCAACACAGGTGCTTTTCAAAAAGTTTGTGCGATTCTAGGAAGTGCAGCGGTATGGGTCAAGTTGATTGGTCAATAAAGGCTCATTAAAATGTATCTTTCCATGACCTCAAAGTAGCAAAAACAGCATAGTTTTTGTCGAGTGATGCCCCATTTTTTTGCTCTGCGGCTTGTATTACTGGGGCTTGCTCACAACGTAGAAACGGATTGGTGCGCTTCTCTAGTGCCAGATTGCTGGGTAAGGTGATTTGCTGTTGCTCACGCAGTTGGCGCACTTCAGTCATGCGCTTCTGGATATCAGGATTATTGGGTTCAACCGCTTGAGCAAAACGTAAATTACTGAGGGTGTACTCATGTGTGCAATACACCAAGGTGTTATCTGGTAGCGCAGCGAGGCGGCTGAGCGAGCTGTACATCTGCTCGGCAGTGCCTTCAAACATACGGCCACAGCCACCGGCAAATAAGGTATCGCCACTGAGTAGCCAAGGTTGACGAGCGCCGGCTTGGCAAAAATACGCCAGGTGACCTAAGGTGTGTCCGGGTACTGCAAAAACCTGTACGGTATGCCCAAGTAACTCGATGCTGGCGCCTTCATCAACTGGCAGATCTAAACTTGGGATGGTTTCGCGAGCAGGGCCCACCACGCGTGCGTGCGTAGCCTCTTTTAAAGCACTGACTCCGCCAATATGATCATGGTGGTAGTGGGTGACTAAAATATCGGTCAGTTGCCACTGTGGGTGCTCTGCAAGCCAATTCAGTACAGGCTGCGCATCGCCTGGATCAACCGCTGCGCATAATTGGCGTTGTGCATCTTGAATCAGCCAGATGTAATTGTCATTAAAGGCGGGTAGAGCAGTAAAGGTCAGCATGTCATGATCCTCAGCAACAGATAGAGCAAGCTTAGCATGTTCGAATGAAGTGTTTTGCGCTTGCAGCAGAGCAAGCAGGTAGGGGCTTATGAAGTTACAACGGTTTTCAGATTTTTTATCGCGACCTCGTAAAGTCTTAGCAGGGCCATTGGCACAATGGTTTTTAACTGACAAAGGCCAGCAGTTGGCGGGCATGGAGCGTGAGTTACTTGAGCCGCAACTGAAGCGCCATTTTGGCAGTTATATTGTGCATTATAATCCTCCGGTGGCGATGGCTGCGGCGCCCAGTATTCGTCATCAAGTCAGTTTGGGTGATCCGCAACTGAGTGTAGAGATGCTCTGCGCTGAGAATAAATGGCCGATTGCGCTCAATGCCGTGGATGTGGTGGTGTTGCAACACAGTTTAGATTTTGCTCTGTCCCCGCATGATGTTTTGCGTGAAGCCGCACATTGCGTACGTCCTGGTGGGCACTTAATTATTCTCGGTGCACATGCCTGGAGCTTCTTTGGTCTATACCGCTACTTCACTCGTGGGGTGTGGAAGCATGCGTATTGTTTACCACCCGCGCGGATTACGGATTGGTTGGGCGTGTTAGGCTTTAGTTTAGAAAAACGCAGTTTTGGTGCCTACCGGCCCTTGCTCAATTGCACTAAGCTACACCATAAATTGCGCTGGCTGGAGCGTTATGCGGGCGCTAAAAAAGCACCTTTGGGTGGTTGTTATATGCTGGTTGCTCGTAAAATGGTGCATGGCGTGCATCCGCAGGCGCAATCATTGAAAATAAGTGTGCAGCCATTACGACCCAGTGTGGTCGCAGCACACACACCTCATCAGAAAAACCTTAAACATAGCGAAGAACATGATAGATAAAGTGGATATTTACACTGACGGTGCCTGTAAGGGCAATCCTGGCCCAGGTGGCTGGGGTGCATTGTTGGTGTACAAAGGTAAAGAGTTGGAATTGTGGGGTGGCGAACGGGCGACCACCAATAACCGCATGGAGTTGACTGCAGCAATTCGTGGTTTAGCCGAATTAAAAAAATCCTGTGCCGTACGCTTAGTCACCGACTCTAAATATGTGATGCAAGGCATTCAAGAGTGGATGCCGAATTGGAAAAAGCGTGGCTGGAAAACGGCAGCCAAACAACCGGTTAAAAATGTTGACCTGTGGCAGCAGTTGGATGAACAAGTGGCGCGCCATGAGATTGAATGGCAATGGGTGCGTGGGCATACCGGTGATCCAGGTAATGAACGTGCTGACCAGTTGGCCAATCGCGGTGTCGAGGAGATTTTTCCATGAGATATGTTGTATTAGATACAGAAACCACTGGTATGCCAGTCACTGATGGTCACCGCATTATTGAGATTGGTTGTGTTGAATTGGAAGGGCGCCAACCGACTGGGCGACATTACCATGTGTATATACAGCCCGATCGTAAAATTGATGAAGGCGCTATCGCGGTTCACGGTATTACCGATGACTATTTAAAAGATAAGCCGCGTTTTAAAGATATTGCTGATGAATTCTTTGAGTTTGTTCGAGGCGCCGAGCTGGTTATTCATAATGCCGCGTTTGATATTGGCTTTATTAATAACGAGTATGCCTTGCTGGGGCAATCCGATCGCTCGGACCTTAGCGCGCACTGTGGCGTTTTAGATACTTTGATGCTGGCGCGCCAGCGTCACCCCGGACAGCGTAATAATCTCGATGCCTTATGCAAACGTTATGGTGTCGATAACTCAGGTCGTGATTTGCACGGCGCGTTACTGGATGCGGAGATTCTGGCTGAAGTTTACTTAGCCATGACCGGCGGACAAACCAATTTGTCATTATCCGGTGATGGCGGTGATGAGGGCAACGGTTTTGTCAGTGCTAGCGCGGTGCGTCGTATTAGCGCTGATCGTGCAGCATTAGCGATATTGGCTCCAACGCCAGAAGAGCTTGACGCCCACCAGCAATTTTTAGCCAGAATCAAAAAGGCCAGCGGTATTGAGCTGGCCTGGAATGATTAACGCCGAGTCAATAATCAGGCCGCTGCGCGTGTTGAACGCGCCGCGGCTTTTTTTATGCCCAGTGCGTGATACCCCACCAACCCAACAGGCTCATCACTATGGTATAGGGCAGAGCCATATAGGCCATACGGCCATAGGATAGACGCACCAGCGGTGCAATAGCTGAGGTCAGCAAGAATAAAAACGCCGCTTGACCATTGGGTGTTGCCACGCTGGGTAGATTCGTACCGGTATTAATTGCAATGGCGAGCAGATCAAAATGCTCTTGAGTCATTTGTCCTGCTTTAAAGGCTTTCTCTACTTCAGTGATATAAATGGTGGCAACGAAAACGTTATCACTGATCGCAGAGAGGAAACCGTTGGCGATAAACAGCATAGACGGCTGTTGATCAATCGGCATGCTCAAGACATATTGAATCACCGGTGCAAATAAGCCTTGCTCTTGAATCACCGCCACCACAGCAAAAAACACCACTAATAAAGCGGTAAAAGGCAGGGCATCTTGGAAGGCGCGCCCAATCTTATGTTCATCAGTGATGCCGTTCAGCGAGGTGATCAAGACGATGACCAATAAGCCGATCAAACCCACTTCCGCCACGTGAAAGGCTAGACCAAACATCAAAATCACCGCAGCAATGGCTTGCACAACTAACGCAGCAGATTGAGAACTGGTGCGACGCTTGCGCTCTTCGCGATCAAAGTCGGCCAGCACATGACGCACTGCTAAGGGCAGTTTTGCACCGTAACCAAACCATTGGAAATATTCCAAAATTGCACAGGTGGTTAAACCCGCGACTAACACCGGTAATGAGATTGGTGCCATATGCTTAAAGAAGGTGACAAAGTCCCAGCCCATGGTTTTACCAATCAGCAGGTTTTGTGGCTCACCGACCAAGGTACAGACACCACCTAAAGCAGTACCGACCGCGGCGTGCATCAGCAAGCTGCGCAAAAATGCACGAAACTCTTCCAAGTGCTCGCGGTGCAATTCAGTCACATCGCTGTCAGAACCATAGTTAGCCTCTTCACGTGGGCTCTTGCCTGAGGCGACTTTGTGATACACCGAGTAGAAGCCGACCGCGACACTGATAATCACCGCCGTTACAGTTAAGGCATCTAAAAAAGCCGATAAAAAAGCTGCCAACCCGCAAAACATAATGCTTAACAGCAGTTTTGATTTCACCTTGAGTAGGATCTGTGAAAACACTGCAAGCAGTAAATCTTGCATAAAGTAAATACCGGCCACCATAAACATCAACAGTAGAATCACTGGGAAGTTATGCACCAGCTCAGCATAGAGCGCATCCGCTGTGGCTAAGCCCATCACAATGGCTTCCAAAACCAGCAAGCCGCCCGGTTGCAATGGGTAGCATTTAAGCGCCATGGCCAAGGTGAAAATAAATTCTGCCACCAATAACCAGCCAGTGACGGCTGGGCCTAAGCTGAGCAACACCAAAGGGTTAAGGATTAAGAAGAACAGTATGCTTTGTTTGTACCAGGTGGGCGATTGCCCTAAGAAGTTACGCCCGAAGGCTGCAGCAAAAGATTTGGACATTTGTAGTATCCCCGAAAAAAGTATGCATACTTTCCGACTAGGCTCTGAAAAGATCAAGTGTTTCAAAGTATTTCCTGAAAAAACTTGATCCATCACTAGTAATGTAGGCATTTAGGCTCATATCGACATTGTTTAGAGCCTGTTGTAGTGTGTCGGCAGTAAAAAACGCTCAACTATAAAAAGACCTTGAATAAGGAGGATGCTGTATGAATGCTTACCGTGCGTTTACTGTTGAACTTATCGATAAAGTGGCACATGTACAAATCAACCGTCCTGAAAAAATCAATGCAATGAATGCTGATTTTTGGTCAGAGATACGCGATATTTTTGCTTGGATTGAAGATACCGTTGAAGTGCGCGTGGTGGTCTTATCCGGTGCGGGCAAACATTTCTCTTCAGGCATCGACTTGATGCTATTGGCTCAAGTGGGCGGCCAATTGGGGACAGAAGTGGGGCGCAATGCGCGTGCGCTCAAACGTAAAATTGAAGAGCTGCAATCCTCCTTTAATGCTGTCGATCAGTGCTCTAAACCGGTGCTCGCCGCTATTCAGGGCTACTGCTTGGGCGGTGCGATTGATTTGATCAGCGCTTGCGATATGCGTTATTGCACCACTGATGCACAGTTTGCCATTAAAGAAGTGGATGTCGGTATGGCCGCCGACGTCGGTACCTTACAGCGTTTGCCGCATATTATTGGTGACGGCATGATGCGCGAGATGGCCTATACCGGTCGCACGGTCGAAGGTGAGGAAGCGCAGCGAATTGGTTTAGTCAATCGCACCTATGCCGATCAAGCTGCACTCATGGCCGGAGTCTTGGCGATTGCGCAGAGTATTGCGGAAAAATCACCGATTGCCGTGCAAGGCAGTAAAGAAATGATTCGCTATATGCGTGATCACAGTGTCGCCGATGGCCTCAACTATGTGGCGACTTGGAATGCGGCCATGTTGCAGGCGGAAGATTTACGTATCGCCATGACCGCGCATATGACCAAACAAGCACCAGAATTTAAAGATTAAGCTAACCCGCCGAGGTGTCTTCACTATGTCAGTACATATAAATAACCCCGATAGGACACCTATGGATTGGCAGCAAGGTATGCCGAGCTTGACTGAGAACGGCGGTTTAGCGGTGGCGCATTGCCGCTTGAACTTCTTAGCCGATCAGCAGGGCGTACTGTTTCCACGCGAATGGCTGCGTGCGCAACTGACTGAGCATATTATTGCCGAACAAGGCATTGGCCAGCTCAATGGTGAATCTGTGTTTGTCTTTGAGCTGGCGTACCCACTTGAATTGCCGAGTATGCACTGGCAAAGCATGCGTAATTTTATGCTGGAAGGTGAGCTGGTGCTGTTTCGTTTACTGGCCTTTGCCAGTCAGATCGGCAACTGGGCGCGCGAGCATCGCTTTTGTGGCAGTTGCGGACAGCCGATGCAGCAAGCGCAAGGGCAACGTATGAAGCAGTGTGAACCCTGCCATTTACAGCAATACCCACGTTTGTCGCCCAGTATGATTGTTGTGATTACACGAGGTGATGAAATTTTGCTGGCGCGCTCACCGCGCTTTGTCGAAGGCATGTACAGTGCCTTAGCCGGTTACGTGGAGCCCAATGAGACCGTTGAGCATTGCGTGCAGCGTGAAGTGCGCGAAGAAGTCAGCGTCGAAGTTGAAAATATTCGCTATATCGCCAGCCAAAACTGGCCATACCCCTATTCACTGATGCTGGGCTATCACGCTGAGTACAAAAGCGGTGACATTGTGCCGCAGCCCGATGAGATTGAAGATGCACAGTGGTTTAGCATCCATGACTTACCACGCCTGCCAGCACGCAACTCGATTGCCCGTTACTTGATCGAACTCTACGTTGCCCAGCGGCTAGGCCACGCCGAACCAGTGCTGCCAAGCTAAACGCGCCGCGAGCGCCATCACCACCAGAATAAAGATCGGACGAATTAAACGGTTGCCACCACCAATGGCAACCCGCGCACCGACCACAGCGCCAAGCATCAGCGCGGCGCCCATACCCATACCTAAGGCCCAAGCCACATTGCCGCTGATAATAAACATACTCAGCGCTGCAGCATTGCTGACAAAATTCATCGAACGCGCCACACCGCTGGCACGCAGCAAATCCAGCGGGTAGAGCAATAAAGTACTTACCGTCCAAAAAGCACCGGTACCTGGGCCGGCCACACCATCATAAAAACCTAGCGTTAAACCTTGTGGCACTTGGCGTCCCGTTTTGATCACAGGCGTAGCGTTTTCGCTGACCTGCGGCGTACGTCCAAATAAGAGATACACAGCGCACGCAAAAACCACCACTGGCAGCATTTGATTAAGCCACTCGGCCGGCAACTGCTGAGCTAAGAGTGCGCCTAATACCGCGCCAAAAGCCGTGGCCAATAAGCCATTGCGCCACTCTTTGGGCTTAAATAAACCTTTGCGATAAAAGGCAAAACTGGCCGTGGCCGAACCAAAGGTTGCGCAAAGCTTATTGGTCCCCAGCACCAAATGCGGCGGTAAACCAGCCATAAGGAGGGCAGGGATAGTCAGTAAACCACCGCCACCAGCAATGGCATCAATAAAACCTGCGATAAATGCCACTGCCACTAAAATCAATAAAATATAAGGATCGGCAACCAGATCAAGAGACATAGAGATAAAACCTTAATAAGGCACGGCGCAGCACAGGGCCGCGAATACACATAAGCAAGCGGCCTATGATGCCAGCTCTGACGGTTGATAAGAACTCTTAACCGCTACTATCTGCACGCCGTGTGAGCTACATGAGCTCCGTGGCCGGCTTGCCGAGCCACACAATCGCCCTGCATAACGGGCGGTTAAGCAAGGACGGTGAATTTCCTGCACTTGTACATGACAAATTAAGCATGACTGGGTATTATGCGTTGCGTTAAAAACGATGGCTGTTTGTTGACTCTGTTCGCTGGGGTCGATCTTAATAAAGACTATATATTGGTTTTTAGAGTAACAGCGCACTGGGAAAACGCCTCTTGGCCCACGCTATAGAGAATTGTTTTTAGCGGCACATCCCCGCCCTTAGCTCAGCTGGATAGAGCAGTCCCCTCCTAAGGGACAGGTCGCAGGTTCAAATCCCGCAGGGCGGACCATTTTTAGATTTCCCCGCTAGGGTCGCAAACATTAGTCTTTTTTGAGACCTGTTTGCGATCTGACGAAATCAGCGTGTTTCAGCCCCAAATACGATCTATTTAAAACGACCCTTAACCTAGGGGCCAAAGCAGGTGATAGGTGGTTTAGCTGCTCGTTTTAGAGGTCAGTTTGTCCTGAGTTTTCAGATCAAAATCTGAGGCGTCATGGCGCTCGTGTAATTGCTCTGAAGGCTCGCCATGAGTGCGATTGACTTTTCTGCCGCGCTGAACAGCAGGACGTTCAAGGATCTCTTGTGCCCAGCGCCGTACGTTTTTGTAGCGCTCAACTTGCAGAAACTCACCCGCACCGTAGGACTGGCCCAATACCAAATTGCCATACCATGGCCAAGTGGCTATATCCGCAATTGAGTACTCATTTCCGCCGAGATAACGGTGTTCAGCTAACTCCCGATCCAATACATCCAGTTGGCGTTTTACCTCCATGGTAAAGCGATTGATTGGGTATTCAAACTTTTCCGGCGCATACGCGTAAAAATGCCCAAAGCCACCGCCCAGATAAGGCGCGGAACCCTGCAGCCAGAACAACCAGTTCAACACTTCGGTGCGTGCAGCTACGTCCTTGGGCAGGAAATGGCCGAATTTCTCCGCTAGATAGAGCAGAATCGCGCCGCTTTCAAACACGCGGCTACCGGTGTCGCTATCAAATAGAGCTGGGATTTTTGAGTTAGGATTGATTTCTACAAAGCCTGATGAGAACTGCTCACCTTCGCCAATTTTAATTAAATGTGCATCGTATTCAGCGCCTGTTACGCCTAAGGCCAACAATTCTTCGGCCATAATAGTAACTTTTTGGCCGTTAGGTGTGGCCAGTGAATAGATCTGTAAAGGGTGTTTGCCACGTGGCAGTGTTGCCTCGTATGTTGGGCCTGCGATTGGGCGATTTATGCTAGCCCATTCCCCTCCATTCTCCGCATCCCAAGTCCAGACGCGTGGCGGTTGATATTGATTGGTGTCAGACATGGTTTCAGTCTCCTTTGGTTTCGTATGTGCAGCAGATCAGCAATATTAATCGTATATCATAACCACTGATGTCTTACTTAAAAATAATGCTGGACTATAAATGCGCTCACGCAGGTATTGTTTTTAAGGACGTTAACGAAGCGTACACCACCTGAGCCAATGGCACAGAGTAGGGTTGGGTAAGAGGCACTTAATATCGCCTAGCAACAATTTGTGCTTATTCGTTTGCTTCGCAAACAAAGCAGCTACTCGCCTGAAGCGGTATAGTGTGCGGGTAAAGGCACTGATTTAATGGCGGTTTTGGCGCAATATCGACAGCGCATCCTGCTCATCCATTGTATGTGTTAAATCAATCCGAAATTACTCAACAGGTTTGCTTGGTTCTCGCGCCACATGCGGCAGCGGCTAACTAAGGCTTGGCAATATTTTAGGGAACTATGTTATGGCGATTAA
>LSQX01099895.1_pt1 | contig 104762 bp, 99 predicted proteins | sample 654561 | NCBI WGS metagenome assembly LSQX01 (sample SAMN04489861, study PRJNA283612) | anaerobic digester metagenome | isolation source: 4 biogas reactors fed with cattle manure at either 37C or 55C with and... | place: Denmark: Kongens Lyngby | collected 2014
TTCCAACTAGTCTGACACAGGGGGATAAGCAGCGGCTTGGACAGGTCAAGAAATTGCGGAATGACCGCCAGCAGGAAAATGGCCCCTTTGGGGTTCATGATATTCACCAGGATACCCTGCAATACCAGTTTGTGTGTAGGCGTATTTTGTACGGAATCCTGTTCAAGCCGGATCATGGCCACCGGTGAGCGGTATTGTTTATAGCCCAGGTAAATAAGATAAAGTACGCCCGCCCATTTAACGATATTAAATGCCATTTCAGAGGTGGCCAGCAGGGCACCCACACCAATCACGCTAATTACAAACTGGATGGCCAGGCCAATAGCCAGGCCAATGGCATTCCAGTACCCGCGTTTGAATCCAAAGCGCAAACCCGACGACATGGACGCCACGGCACCCGGCCCGGAGAAATGGAAATGGCCCAGGAAGCGGCAAAAAGGGCAAGCCAGACGGAAAGAGACATGGTGAGGGTGGGAGCAGAGAGTTGGGAATAGTGCAGGACACCTGATTTTACCATGACTCCAGTGTTGAAATCTACCGTATTACAGCTAAGCTTGATACAGCAAATTTATCAATTTTTAGGGGGGATTCATCCTGCTGTCCTGAATTTAAAGCGCAGATCGTTAAAAAATGATGTTCACCGCAGGACGGTTTATGAGGTTGCCAAACATGTCAGACCTGAATGCAGAAAAATTCGTTAATTACTGCTTCTTTAGCGAATTGGACAGGCGCAATATGGCCGTATTGGTTTGGTTTAGAACCACCCCGGCGCTACGCGCCACCCCTCCGCGAGGGGAATTTTTCTGCTTCGTGGTAACGCCTGTGCGCTTCCCTATTTTCCTGCTTCATGGTAACGTCTGTATATGCATCTCAGGCCAGCTTTTGTTCCATGCCAGCCATGAATAGGGCAGCCAGGCCAATGGCATTCCAGTACCCGCGCCTGAATCCAAAGCGCAAACCCGATGACATGGCACCCCGGCCCGGAGAGATGGAAATGGCCCAGGAGGCGGCAAAAAGGGTAAGTCAGGCGGAAAGAGACATGATGAGTGTTCTTTACCGCCTATCTGGTTGAAATGGGAGGGGGACAACTATCCTGCCAGAGGGGGGGAACGTAGAAACAAGGCATATTATTAATTTGCTGAAAAAAAACTTCGTTTTTTCAGCAAATTAATAATAAGTTTGTAAAGTATGGCGGCAAAGAAAAGATTAACTGTCAAGACAAACAGGTAATAAACATTCTCTATATGCATATTTAACAGGCTGGCAATATCATATAAAAAATCAACTTGCCAGTTTGCCATGTTACTGGTGTAAAGGAAGCTGAGACCCACCAGGCATAGCAAATAACTCACGATAAATATGATGAACTTAACGACTCGATGGGCAGGGTTTGATTTCATCTGCATACACCTCTATTGAGCCAAATGCTTGTATTCTTGTATTGGATATTAAAATAGGGGGGGTTCGTAACAAGGCTATTCTAAGAATTTCAAACTCACTATAACTACTTAATGTTATACAGCCTAAAGACAAATTGGCAGCGCCTTTTGGGTGCAATCGAAAATTTCCTCTTCTAACATTATTAACCCAGGTATAGTCGTCAATATTGCTATCATTACGATATAGCGCATACCATTGTGATCTGTCTGATGGTGAAAGTAATAATTCATTTGTTAAGTCTTTTATAAAGCCTTTTAACTCCATTATCAAATTAACAGTGGGCCTGTTGACAATCCAGTATTTCCCCAAAGGAATGGGCCCTTTATTAATATTTGTTATACACCCAGCCTGATTTTTATTATTGCCATTCCCCGAAAATGCAGCAAATCTACCTATGCCAGGAAAACTTAAAAGAGACATTTCATCACTTTTATTATTTAATTTGAAAGTACCGTGAATAGCCATAGAAATATATTTATCATGAATGTTATTGAAATTATGACAAATAAAAATGACAGATTGATGTTGACTATATTTCTATTGTTTAACTCTGGTGCATGAGGCTACGGCATCTGCTATTTTTAATATACTGAAAAAGGCTCAAACTTCGGTAAAAGTCTGAAGTGCCAGCAATGTAAATTTGCATCCAGACGAAAAACTTAAAGGATACAAAAGGTCGGATACAAGAACAAAATTGTAACGCAGTTGCCGGTTAAAATCCGGGTGGATGCAAGCTTGGATTGTGCCGGTTCTTGTGGCTGTTCAGCTGAAGAGAGTGCAATTCAGGCCCGGGCTTGCCTTGGTTTTTTGCATTAATTAACCTGATTGCCCCTGTTACGCCGTTTTTTTACAACGACTTGCATGCATTGGCAGGATATAATTCCCCTGAACAGGCCTGTTTTGCCTTGGCCTTGCTTATTCAAGTCTTAAAGAGAAGCCATGAAACGAATTTTTTCCCTCATTAGTGTTTTTTTTCTGTCAACGGTTTTGGCTGGCTGTGGCTATAACGAGATCCAGACGCTGGATGAAGGTGTCAAGGCTTCCTGGTCCGAGACCCTTAACCAGTACCAGCGCCGTGCCGACCTGGTGCCCCAGCTGGTGTCCAGTGTTAATGCTTATATGGTTAATGAGCGCGAGGTGCTGACCGAAGTGACCAATGCCCGTTCACGGGTGGGCTCGGTGCAGGTGTCGGCAGACAAACTGCCTACCGGTGAAGAACTGGCTCAGTTCCAGGCCGCCCAAGGGCAGCTTACTTCTGCATTGTCCCGTTTGATCGCGGTGTCAGAAAACTACCCACAACTGAAGGCGGATGCCTTGTTCCGCGATCTTAACGTGCAGCTCGAAGGCACAGAAAACCGGATTGCCACTGCCCGCGGTCGTTATATTAAAGAAGTGCAAAATTACAATACGCTGATCCGTACGTTCCCCACCTTGATTACCGCCAAAATCTTTGGCTACGATGTCAAACCCAATTTCGGGGTGGAAAACCAGGCGGAAATCATGCGCGTTCCCGAAGTGAAATTTGATACTTCGCCACGGGCCAATCAACCCGCAACGGTACAGTAATGTCTGCCTCAGCTTTCCGTTGCCCCGCTATGACACGCTATGTCCTGTCATTGCTTTTCATGCTGCTGGCATTGGCCGGGTGGCAGGCCAGCGCCCAGGAACGGGTGCCCGTGCCCAACCTGCAGGCGCGGGTAAGCGATCTGACTGGTACGCTTTCTGTTACGCAGCAGGCTGACATCGAACAAAAACTGGAGGCCCTTGAAAAAAGCAAGGGTGCCCAGGTGTTTGTGCTAATGGTGCCCACAGTGGGGCCTGACACGGTTGAAACCTATTCGCGCCGGGTATTTGATGAATGGAAAGTGGGCCGGGCCAAGGTGGATGATGGCATTCTTTTCTTGATTGCCAAGGATGACCGTCGCATGCGGCTGGAAGTGGGCTATGGCCTGGAAGGCGCCGTACCCGATGTGCTTGCCTCGCGGATTATCAATGATCATGTGGCGCCGCATTTCAAGATGGACGACTATGCTGGTGGGGTACAGGCCGGCGTTGATGCGCTGGTGGGCCTGATTGAAACCGAAGAACTGCCCCCACCCGTTAATGATTGGCAGCAGTCATCCGATTTTGATGAAGGTGACTGGCCGTTTTTCATTTTCCTGGTGTTTTTTATTTCCATGTGGCCGGCCATTCTGGCAGCGGTCATTGCCGGGGTGGTTATTTTTGGTGTCACCGGCAGCTTCGGTTTTGCCCTGCTGGGTGCCGTGGGCGGGTTTTTAATCAGTTTTATTGCCCATAAATTCATGCCTGCACGCAAGATCAGCAGTGCCAGCCGTGGCCGTGGCAGACGTGACGGTTTTGGTGGTGGTTTTGGGAGCGGCGGCTTTGGTGGCGGTGGCGGCGGTTTTGGTGGGGGCGGTGGCTTCGGCGGCGGTGGTGGCGGAAGCAGTGGCGGAGGAGGAGCATCCGGTGGCTGGTAAATGGTTAAAATGGCTCGATCTGGATTCGATGCATGGCTGGTGGCTGCGACGCAAGCATTTTCACGCCAGCTTCATGAAGGACATTACCGAGCAGATCCGCTTAAGTGAAGAAACCCATCATCATGGCGAGCTGGTTGTCGCCATAGAAGCGGCCATGCCTTCGCATGTAAAAAGCAGTGCCGAACGGGCCCTGGAAGTATTTGGCCGCCTGCGGGTATGGGATACGCCCCATAATACGGGGGTGTTGCTGTATATCGCGCTAGACCGGCACAAGATTGAAATTGTTGCCGATAAGGGTCTGAAAGCGGCAGAGCATGAATGGAAGGCGGTTTGCACCGGGCTGGAACTGCGTTTTGCCGAAGACCAATACCAGGAAGGCCTGACCGAAGCGGTGATGGGGCTAGAGGCCATTCTGGCCCAATATTGCGCTCAGGAAGCGGGTGAAAATGGCCCCAATTTCCTGCCTGATGCGCCGGTGATGCTTTAAGGGCAGGCGTTTCCGTACGACGCGGAGCGTTCCCACGCGGAGAACGGAAGCCAGACATATCATGTAGCGGTTCCCACGCAGGAGCATGGGAACCAGGAAATAACCCCACCCTTCAGCGCCTGTTAACGAAGCTTACGTGCCAGAGACTTGATGGCCGCATTACGGCGGGCACCGGTTTCAAAATGCTCACTCATTTTGGACCACTGGGGCAGGGTGCGTGCTTCCAGGATCTCCTCCGGCAGGTCACCGTCCTTGAATTGGCCGGTAACGGTTTCCGTGTTCAGCATAATGGGGCGCTGGTCTGCGTGGCCACGCATTTCCAGGGCATTAAGCAATTGCAGGCTGCGGATGCCCAGCAGGCGGATAATCGCGTCATCAAGGGTAATTTCGCGGTAGCCCTGCAGCTTGCCCAGAATGCGCTTGCCAAACTTGTCCACACCTTGCCATACGCTGCCAATCACGCCACCAATCAGGGTGGCGGTGCCCAGACTTAGTCCGGCTGACATGACATCGACCGCTGCGCCGGCCATGGCCCCGGCCACAAACCCTTTACTCACCTGGATGCCCATTTCCATCAATGCTTGCGGTTGGAACAGGTCCATGCCCCAGCGCCCACCTTCAATGGGCAGGGTCTGGTCCGGATAGTCTTCCTGCCTGAAACGGTAATGCGTTAGCAGGGCCTGGATGCTTTCCTGCTCCCGCTGGCGGATCACGTCCTGCAACAGGGCTGTGGCGTTTTTGACGCTTTCATCATCACCCGGACAGGTATGGCGAAAAGCGGCCACATCAATCAGGAGCTCGGCAATCATGTTGTAGGCAATGTCCCGTCGCAGTTTGCGCTGCCGGTGGATGTCTTCAGATAGCGCTTTCAGGGTAGCGGCATGGCCGTCCAGGACCAGGGCCAGCTTCTGGTAAAGCTGTTCTTCACCATCCAGGGCCGGGGCAACCGAGTCAAACTCAATGCTTAAATGCAGGCCCAGGCGGCTTAGGGATTCTTTCCAGTCAGCAAGGTAATTGGGACTGCTGTGCATGAAATTAAGAATGGGCACCAGCGGTCGTCCGCACCGGCTTAAAATGGCCAGTTCATCCCGGTGCTTGGCCAGTACGGGGTCGCGAATATCAATGACATATAAACCGGCATCACATTCCAGCAGTTTGCGTAAAACCCGGGCTTCCTGTTCAAAACGCTGCCTGCTTTCCGGGGTGTCCAGAAACTGCTGAATGCTTTCCGGGCCATCAAAACGGGAGGAGCCTTGACGGGTCTGTGCCTTAAGCTGGTCCAGGTAATCCAGCAGGGCAATGCCGTCTTCCAGCCCCGGGGTGTCAAACAGTTCAACCGCTGCCTGTCCATTCAGGAACAGGCGGGCACCTTCCACATGGCGGGTGGTGCCGGGAAAGTCGGCAACCTCTCCAAACCCGGTATCATGCGTAAGGGTTCTTAATAAAGAAGTCTTGCCGGTGTTGGTGTGGCCAACAACCGCCAGATGCAGTATTTTATTTGGTTCCATATTCATCAACTTGCCTGAATCCATTGTGGCAGTGTTTTTTGTGTGTCATGCAACTGTTCAATGCCAAAGCCTGCCTGCTGCAGGCGCTCTTTCCATAATTCCAGGCGGTTTTCCGCTGTGTCGTGACCGGTTTGCAGGTAGATATCGGTACGCGAAGCCAGATTGGACAGGTCGGTAATGAGATGCAGGGTGCCGCGATCGGGGGTTTGCGCGGCATCACACACAATCAGCAGGGCGGGTACGGTTTGGCGACTCATATGTGCCAGCAGCTGATGGCGCTGTTCCCGGCTTTCGAGCTTGCCCTGGTCATGCACGGTGGCGGGCAGGGTAAAGGGCGGCCATGGCGCGCGTGGGCTTAACTCCAGCCCCACCACCAGCGGGCTGCCTGCCGGTGCCAGTGCAGGATGGGTGTTGCGCCGGGCGGTTTGCAAGGCCGGGGCGGGGGCATCCACCCCGATATGCTCACTGTGCGCGGACAGGCGGTCGACCAGGCCGGCATAGGCGGGCAGGGTTTCATCAATCTGTATTTGGTGGATGGCTTGCCGGGTTTTCCAAAGGCACAGCAGCAGGCTGGCCAGGCGCAGCAGCAAACCGTACACCATGACTGCACCAATCAGCCAGGAAGACCAGATGGCCTGTGATGCGGGACCGGCGGTTTGCAGGCCACTGCTTTGCTGGATGATATCAGCCGAAGGAATGGAAAAACCCAGTAAATGCGGCAAAAAACCAATACCCTGGGTGATGGACACAAAGGAAGAGGCGGGCAGGATGGTGGTTTCCCAGCCGAAGGTATATTGCCGGGCCGCCAGCAGAGCCAGCAGAGTGATAATGCCAGTCGCCATGATCACAACCCAGATTCCATGGCTGATGGCCGACAACAGCCAGCGCAGGCCGTTGTTCTGGTTAAGGATATTAATAAATGCCTGTGGGGCCAGGGTGGCATCGGGCCCACGGGCCAGCTTTTTACCCAGCCAAAGCCAGGCCTGGCCCAGCAAGGTGCCGCCATGGTAAGGGGCTAGAAAAGACAGCAGCCAGAATAAGTAGGTAATGGCGTGCAGGCCCAGCAAGGCAACCAGTGCCAGCAGCAGGTTGACATGCGCTGTTCCCAGGGCGCTGGCCGCCATGCCGATACCTGTAAGCATGGCCAGCAATGCCATGGCCCAAAAAGCCAGGCGTGCGTTGCCACGCCATTTGTCGATGGTGGCCGCCAGCCCGTCCCGCTTGGCGATCAGGGTGGCGCGCTGGATGATTTTTTGGCTGACAGGTTCCTGGCTGTGGCGGATCTGGTGGAGCAGGGTGGTATCTTCAATGGGCCCCCAGTGTTCTTCCCTAAGCCTTAGGGTTTCGGTAATCCAGTAATCCTTGAGTGAGTGCTGCGGCATAAATAATCGTGAGTAATGCAAATAAACGATTATTGCCTTTATTCAAACCACTTGTCTAATGTTTGTCGTGCCTGTTGTTTAACATCGGCGGTAATATATAAAGAGACCGTTGCCAGGGCCGCGGTAATAATACCCAGGTCATCGGTAAAACCGGCAATCGGCATCAGGTCGGGAATGGCATCAACCGGCAAGACAAGATAGGCCAGTGCACCGTAAATAACGCGTTTTGCCCAGGCCGGTGTTTTAGGGTTGTGTACGGCAAAAAACAGGAAAAGGGCTTTTTCAATGACAGGCCGGCCGGCCTTTTTTGCCAGGCGTGCCATTTTGCTGATGACGCCTGAAGGATTGCGAGAGCTTGATTGGTCACCGAAACGGGACTGAATCATTATTTTTCCTTAAAAAATTGTGGGTGTTGGAATGCGCTATTGATCAGGCGTGCCACTATCTCTTTTTGGCGATTACACCATAAACAAACAGGACAATCATGGCACCAACAACCGAACCAATAAAGCGCGCGCTGCTGCCGGCTTCGTAAATGCCCACAGCAACACCCAAATGGGTGGCAACGACTGAGCCAACAATACCCAGCAGGGTCGTCATGATTAATCCCAATGATTGGGAGCCGGGCATTAGGGCACGAGCCACCAGACCAACCAGAAAACCAATGACAATTTCCCAGATAATATCCATTTATGACGCTCCAAGTGGATGAGGCCTTAATGTTTACAATGTAAGGCTTGTTTACCTGTAATCAAGGCCGTAAATGTTTCAGGATGTGGACTTGAAAGTTTAAGGGTAATTGTTGTTTATATCTTTATCTATAAGGTAATAAATTGTTCACCTTTGATTATAAATGTATTTGCCAGGGGCTCAATGGGAGAGAACCAGTTTGCGCAACCTGGGGCCAAAAACGTTTACAATCAGGCCCAGCATGACGACAGCACCGCCCAGCCATTGCAGGGTGGACAATTTTTCGTCCAGAACCCATGTGGCAGACAGCAGGCCAACCACCGGCACCAGCAGGGTTAAAGGGGCAATAAGGCCTACAGGGTGCTTGCCAAGCAGGCGTCCCCACAATACGTAACCCACCAGCGTTGCGCCATAAGACAGGTACATGATAGAAGCAATGCCGGTAAAGGTGGCCGATTGCAGGCTGGTTACCATAAGGTTGCCACCTTCAAAAATCCATGAGCAAAGCAGGAAGGGGATAATGGGAATGGTAGCGCCCCAGACCACCAGACTTAGCATGTTTACATTTTTGGCCTGCTTGATGACAATATTGCCGGTAGACCAGCTAAAGGCGGCCAGAAAAATAAACACCAGCCCCAGGAAGGGAATGGGGTGTCCGGCATCGGCATTGGCGTTAATAATGAACAGGCCAAGCAGGGAAATGGCAATCGCCAGCAGGTTATGGGGCCTGATTTTTTCATGCTGCACCAGGGCGGCCAGCAGGACCGTGAAAAAAGCCTGTACCTGCAAAAGCAGGGAAGCCAGTCCGGCTGGCATACCAACCGCCAGCGAGGTAAACAGGAAAGCAAACTGCCCGAAACTGATGGTTAAGCCATAGACAAGCAGCAGCTTGAATGGAATGTTGGGGCGCTTTATAAAAAAAATGGCCGGAAATACAACCGCCATAAAACGCAAGGCGCCCAGCAACAAAGGTGGAAAATCAACCAGCCCGAATTTGATCGCTATGAAATTCACGCCCCATACCAGAATGACAAGCAAGGCGAATAACCAGTCGATCAAAGGCATGATGGAGTCCTGGGAAAGGGGCTGTACTGAGGTTTTACATGAAAGAGTCTGTAATCATAACATGCGTTGCCAAGTTCTTTATGGGCTTTACTTGTCACGGTTCTGTAACATGCGTGCATTATAAAAATAATTGAAGTTGCTGCGCTTTATTGTACAGATGTCAGCTTTTGGCTTATATAAAAAAATATGAATAAAGGAAAAGAAAATGAGTAATATAGATGACAGAAATGAATTAGAAGTTGCTTTGACTGTAATGGAGTCAGAGGTGCTAAATTTTGCTTACCGGTTTATTAAGGATGGCAATGTAAAAATAAGTTACATTAATCAAACTAAAATGCTGGCTCAGGAGTATAGAAAAAAGGTTGCATCAGGTGCAATGCAACCTAGGGAGGCTGCATTGCAAGTGTACGAGTTGCGGAATCAGATTATGGAAGCTCAACGCTTGCGCACAAGTGATATAGGTAGAGCCAAGGCAGTAAACTTGAAACATACCGGTTTGGATCTTTCAGAATTGACCGAAAAATATGCACAGAGAAAATTCGGAGCATATTTTTTAAAATTGTCTCCTTCTCATCAAAATCAAGTATATCTGGAAATTATTGAAAGCTCAGGTAGAGCCAGACCCTCTGTAAATACGGCAGCAAATAGATTCAGTAATTTAGGAAAAAGTCTTTTGGTTGTTACCGTTGGGGTTGCCATTTATAACATCACTTCAGCTGACAATAAGGAAAAAGCGATAGCACGGGAAGGGGCAGTCATTAGTGGTGGTTTTGTTGGTAGTGCTGCAGGAGGAGTTCTTGCAGGTTTGGCATGTGGTCCGGGGGCACCTGTTTGTTCGGTAATGGGGGTGTTTATTGGTGGGGCTTTGGGGGCGATGGGGGCAGACTTTACATTCGGATGGGTTTTTTGATGTCTATCAGGCAAACCGATGAGTTCAAGATAAAAAATATTATCAAGAATCCTGATGAAACACCTGGACTTCAACTGGAAAACACAGGATTAAACAGGAGTATAGAGGTTTCAGGGAAAATCCTAGAGGCACAATATAGCGTTGATGATCATTTTTTGCTGTTCACCACAGAAGATTGTCCCTTTGAAGAAGCATTGCATATCTATTATTTAAGTCCGCAACTGGACGTCCTGGATGCTTTGGAGCTTTCGGTGGTATACACCGCTGGCATGCTTGGTGATCTTGCTGTGGACAACGATGATACGATCCGGTTTTCTTTTTTTGAAAAGAACGAATGCTGGACATTGAAAATATTGCCTAAGCCGGAATATGTTTTTTTTGACAGGCGACACCCTGTTAAAAGAAAAATGCCTTTTTATATTAAATGCTGGCTGAAGCTAAGTAAATAAGTAGCTGTTTGGCAAGTGCATGGCCTTTTTCTGCATGAGGTTGATTGTCACAATCATGTAAACAGGCTGCCGTAAGCTTGCCGAAAAATGTAAAATCCATTCTGCTTGACGCTATTATTCCGAGGGTTATATGAATTTCCGTGTATTGTCTGTCTCAGCCATGTTGGCTGGTGTTGTTTTCAGTGGCGCCATTCAGGCTGAAACGCTGGTGCTGTATACCAGCCAGCCAGCCCAGGATGCACAAATGACGGTGGATGCTTTTGAAAAAGCCAACCCGGGTACCAAGGTTGAATGGGTGCGCGATGGCACCACGAAATTAATCACCAAACTGCGTGCTGAAATGGCGGCAGGGGTGGTTAAACCCGATGTGTTGCTGATTGCAGACAGCGTTACTTTGGAGCAGCTTAAAAAAGAAGGTATTCTGGCAGCCTACCTGTCTGCGCAAAGCAAAGAATATGACCCCGCGCTGTTTGACAAGGATGGTTATTATTACGGTACCAAGCTAATTACCACCGGCATTGCCCATCATGCCGATGCCAAGCAAAAACCGGCCTCATGGAAGGATTTGCTCAAACCCGAATATAAAAATCAGGTGGCCATGCCAAGTCCGCTGTATTCGGGTGCTGCCTTAATTCACCTGTCCACGATGACCACCAACCCTGATTTTTCCTGGCAATTTTATGAAAACCTCAAGGAAAATGGGGCTTCCGCACTCAAAGGCAATGGCAGCGTCCTGACAGCCGTGGCTTCCGGTACCAGCCCCTATGGCGTGCTGGCCGACTATATGGCCATACGTGAAAAAGCCAAGGGTGCGCCGATTGAGTTTGTGTTTCCAACAGAAGGCGTCAGCCTGGTGACCGAACCGGTTGCCATCATGAAAGACAGCAAGCAGCCTGAACTGGCCCGCAAGTTTGTTGACTTTGTCTTGTCTGAGCCAGGCCAGCAGCTGGTCCTGGAGCAAGGCTATTTGCCTGCCCGCAACGGTATGAAAACACCGGCGGGTTTCCCTGAACGCAGCCAGATCAAGCTATTGCCTTTTGATGCAGCCAAGGCACTGGAAAATTCAGCAACAGACAAGGAAGGATTCAGCAAACTTTTTAACTGATTGTCTACCGGCAGTTTAAAATCAGGCGCTTGTGTGTCAGCATAAGCGCCTGAATGTTTCTTTTTTTATGTTAAATCCGCAACTCTTTTCTTTCAGGAACACAACCCGGCATGGGTGGGTATTGGGTCTGTTGCTTATTATTTTTCTTGTCAATGTTTTGCCAAGCCTGCGACTGCTGGTCGAGGCATTGACCGATATCGTTGCGGGGGAAAAGTCCAGCTTCTGGAAAGTGTTGCAGTCTTCGGCCACCTGGCAGGCGACCTGGCACAGCCTGTACACCAGTGTGCTGGCAACCTTGCTGGCGCTGGTACTGGGGGCCGGACTGGCTTTTTTCATTGCCTTGACCAATATCCGGGGCAAGTCATTCTGGGTGTTCATGTTCATGCTGCCCATGATGATTCCGCCCCAGGTAACCGCTTTAAGCTGGCTGCAGCTGATGGGACCGGGTAGTGCCCTGTTGCAGCTGTTGGGCATCGCTCCTGGGCTGGGCAGTCCGCAGCCTCTGTATTCAGCTTGGGGCATTGTCTTGCTAATGGGCATCCAGCATGCCCCCTTGGTGTTTTTGTCGGTGCGAACCAGTTTGCTGGTTTTGCCCAAGGAACTGGTTGAAGCCGCCCGCCTAAGTGGCGCTTCCCAGCATCGCATTATGCTTGATATGATTTTTCCGCTTTGCAAAAACGGGATACTGGCCGGTGCAGCCATCGCTTTTGTGTCGGCTCTGGGTAATTTTGGCATACCGGCCATGCTGGGCATTCCTGCTTCTTATTATGTACTGCCCACGCTTATCTACCAGAAAATGGCTGATTTCGGGCCGTTGATGCTTAATGAGGTATCTAGCCTGTCCGTGATCGTGGGAGCGATTGCCATGCTGGGCGTGTGGGTCCAGCACCGTTTTCAATCCAGAATGGCTTTGGTTGGCATGCCGGGCAAGTCACTGGCCTTTGATCTTGGTAAAGCCCGCATCGGGTGTGAAATCGGCCTGGGACTGATCATTACGCTGATTCTTGTCCTGCCTGTATTGGCTTTGGTGGCCAGTTCCCTGGTTCCTGCCATTGGTGTGCCCTTGCGTTATGATAATGTCAGTTTTTCTGCCTATGCCCATATGCTGGCCGGGCAAGGAGTGACCTGGCGTGCTGTTAAAAACAGTATGTTTTTGTCACTTAGTGCCGCGTTTATCCTGACGTGTCTGGTGTTGCCGTTGGCTTATATCACCGTCAGGCGTCCCCGCCGTTTGTATTCCTTTGTCCTGTTGCTGGTGGATATACCTTATGCCTTGCCGGGTGTGGTGCTGGCCATTGCCTGCATTTTGTTGTTTGCAAAGCCTGTTCCCATTTTGCAAATCAGTTTGTATGGCAGCCTGGGGATTATTCTGTTTGCCTATTTGTCGCGTTTCCTGACAGTTAGTTTCAAGCCTGTCTACGCCAGTATGCTGCAGTTGGATGGTGCTCTTGAAGAGGCGGCCCAGTTATGCGGCGCTTCCATGGTACGAAGATGGCGCGACATTGTGTTACCTTTGCTGGCACCAGCGGCTTTTGCCGGGTTTCTGCTGGTTTTTCTGATTGCGGTGAATGAACTGACCGTTTCGGCACTGTTATGGAGTGCCGGCAATGAAACGCTGGGGGTTCTTGTGTTTAATCTTGAAGATGGTGGGGAAACGGTGCTGGCTTCAGCCATTTCCGTTTTGATTGTTATGATGATTGCGTTGTTGATGCTTGTGTTGGGCATAGTGGGCCGCAATCTGCCAAAAGGGGTTATTCCATGGCGCAGCTAGTATTGGACAGGGTGGTAAAATCGTTTGGCAAGACTCCGGTGGTGAATGAGTTCAGCCTTGAGGTACCTGCGGGTTCTTTTGTGGCATTGCTGGGTCCAAGTGGATGCGGCAAGACAACCTTGTTACGTATGCTGGCCGGCTTTGAGCAGGTAGACCAGGGAACGATCCAGGTTGATGGCAGGCAACTGGCCGGAAACAATCTTCACGTCTCGCCAGAACAGCGCAACATGAGCATGGTGTTTCAGTCGTACGCATTATGGCCTCACATGAATGTGATGGACAACGTCGGTTACGCCCTGAAACTGAAAGGTGTCAAAGGAGAAGACTACCGGCAGCAGGTCATGCAGGCACTGGACACGGTTAATCTGTCCCATCTGGCTGAACGGGCACCGCAAGATCTTAGCGGGGGCCAGCGCCAGCGTGTTGCCTTGGCCCGCTGTCTGGTATCACATCCCGACGTCGTGCTACTGGACGAGCCACTGGCCAACCTGGACCAGCATTTGCGGGCTTCCATGGAAGAGACTTTTCGTGAGTTTCACCGCAGAACCGGGGCAACGTTTGTGTATGTCACGCATGACCAGGCGGAAGCCATGGCACTGGCCGACCGTATAGCCGTGATGAATCACGGCCGGCTGGAGCAATGGGATACGCCCGAGCAGCTGTACCAGTATCCGCAAAACACCTGGGTGGCGCGTTTCATTGGGCAGGGTTCGATCCTTTATGTGCATCGCAACACGGATAACCGTCTTTTGTCGGGCCCGGAAGTCATGCAATTGCTGTCTTCTTCACTGGGATCAACCCGGCAGGCCATCCTGGTTAGGCCCGAGCACGTCAGGGTGGTGGAAAACGGGCTTGAGGTGCAGGTATTAAGCCGGGTTTTCAAAGGCGAGCGTTATAAATACACCGCTCGCCTGCAAGATGGGCAGGAGCTTGGTTTTTTTCATCCGACGCGTCTGGAGCTTGAACGCAAGGTTTGCGTACAGGTGGAACAGGCCTGGGCCCTGCTGGATTAATTGAACATTGTAAGCAGCCAGGCCAGCAGGAAGGGGGCTGCAAGGCTAAGGACCGCTCCGCTGAAAATGGCGGTGGCAATGTAATGGTTGCCCGACATTTTCTTGATAATGGGCAGGGTGGTGTCCAGAGCCGTAGCCCCGGCAGTGCCGATGGCAGGTACCGGGTGGCGCGCGCCCAGAAAAAACAGCACCACAATAGAGAGCAATTCCCTGAACAGGTCAGTCATCAGGGACGTGGCACCGTAGAATTCCCCCAGACGGGCCGTAACCATGACACCAGACAGTGAGAACCAGCCGAAGCCGGCAGACATGACCAGGCCATTACGGATATCCATATCCATTAACCAGGCAACGCAGGCACCGCCAAACAGTGAAAACAGAATAACCACGATTGGCGTGGCAATGGTCCTGAATTGCAGGAACTTGAAGGAAATGGGGGCGTTGACCAGGTCTATGCCAATGAGCACCAGCAATATGTACAGGAAAGTTTCAACCGAAGGCAGCAGTTCGGTATTGAGTTGGGCCATTAGCAACAGCTTGGCCAGGCCAATACCCGCCAATATAAAGGCAAAGGCAATGCCACACTCCCAAACCACATGCCAAATGCCAAAGTCAGAGGTGGCTTCGGCAGTGTTTTTGGGGCCTTTTGGAAAGAGCATCCATAAACCAATAAAAGAAAACACCGTAGTACCCAGCGCATAGGCCATGGCAATGCCCAGGATTTGCGTTACGTTTTGCAGGTTTTCCAGTTGCAGGCCAAACTTGTAGCCAATCGCAAACAGCAGCAGCCAGACAAAAGGCGTAATCAGGCGGGCCAAACGGGCTGACTGGGTGGCAGGCAGGATTTTTCCAATTAACAGGCCAAGAACCAGATACAGACAAATTGGCAATAATGAGATGAGCAGGTCTTTCAAGGGGTATGCCTTTTTGGAGCCTCATGGAGTGGTCATGCATGGGTGCCCACCCCATGAGGCCAATAATGGGATTCAGGCCGGGTTGTTTTTATTGAAGGCGGCCAGTTTTTCTTGCAGTGACTTTTTAATGGCCGGCCATTCTTCACGGGTAACGCTGTACATGACCGTATCCCTGACAGAACCGTCACGACGCTTTGCATGGCCGCGCAATACACCGTCTTTTTTGGCTCCCAGCCTCTCGATGGCTTTTTGTGAAGTCTGGTTGATGATGTCGGTACGCCAGCCCACGACATTGGCCTGCAGGCTTTGGAAAGCATAAAACAGCAACAGGTATTTGCAGGCGGTATTCACATGGGTGCGTTGCCAGGATTTGGCATACCAGGTATAGCCAATTTCAAGCCGGGCAACATCGGCAACAATATCGTGATAGCGGGTGGCGCCGATTATTTTTTTTGTTTTGGCATCAAGGACGGTAAACGGCAACATGTGACCGTCTTGTTGACCTTTCAGGGCAGCTTCAATATAGGTGGTTTCCTGGCCCGGTTCGGGGACCGAGGTATACACCAGATTCCAGAGTTCACCATCACTGGCGGCGTTTTTAAGGCCTTCAGCATGCGCCAGTCGCATGGGTTGGAGAATAACGCCAAAACCTTCTAACTGGATCGGGTGGAAGGGGGTGACAAAGGGGCAGACTGCTGGCTGGCCGGATTCTGAAGAAAGGGTCATGGTACAAGACTATAAAGAAAAAGCAATCAGAGTTGAAAATCCGCAAAAAACATAGTGTATCAGATTGCGGTCAGCACGCCGCTTTTTGGCCTTGCCCCGGATGGCCCAAAATAAAGGTGTTCCCTAGTGGCAATAAACAGGCCTTGCGGTTATTATCGGCTTATGTCGGATAGGAAAACTTTCCGTATTGAATGGAAAGTATTAGTCTTATCTTTCGTTTTTGATTAATTTGCATAGGAAACGCAGGCATGAAAATCAGAAAAATATTGATTGCAGCAGGATTGGCATGTTCAGTTCTTGGAATGGGTAATCTTGCCACTGCCAATGAGTGGAAAGAAATACGTATTGGTGTGGAAGCGACCTATCCGCCTTTTGAATACAGAAATGCCCAAGGTGACATGGAAGGATTTGACGTGGATGTGGCCAATGCCATTTGCGGTAAACTGAACGCCAAATGCGTGTGGGTGGAACAATCCTTTGATGGCCTGATTCCCGCCCTTCAGGCCCGCAAGTTTGACGTTATCCATTCGAGTATGACCGCCACCGAGGCGCGGGCAAAGGTCATTAACTTTACCGATCCCCTGTATGCCATTCCCACCCAGCTGATTGCCAAAAAAGGCAGTGGCACTTTGCCTACTGCTGAATCCCTGAAAGGAAAACGCCTGGGTGTGCTGCAGGGCACCACCCAGGAAACCTATGCCAAAAAAGCCTGGGGCAAGGGAGGCGTGCAAATCGTGTCTTACCAGGACCAGTCACAAACCTATGCCGATTTGCGGGCAGGCCGTCTTGATGCCGCCCTGCTTGAAAAACCCAATGCGATTGCCGGCTTTCTGGTCACCCCAGAGGGCAGGGACTTTGAGTTTGTTGGAGAAGTGTTGTCTGGTGACCCTATCCTGACCAATGAAATTGCCATGGGATTGCGCAAATCCGATGTGAAATTGAAAGACGCCATTAATAAAGCCATCAATGAGCTGGTTACAGAAGGTACAATTGCAGAAATTGCCGGCAAGTATTTTCAGCCTGGTGAAATTGGTCTGATGCAGGCCAAGTAAGTATCAGCCCGAGTGGCATACAATCAATTGAAGTCATCGCTTGATTGAGCAATCGCGGGTTGCTCAATCATTTTTTGTTTTTAAGGGGCATTCATGTTTTTGCATGGCTATGGCGGCCAGATTCTCGACGGCACTTGGGAAACCATCACGCTGGCATTGTTGTCGCTGCTGGTGGCCTTTTTGCTGGGCCTGATCGGGGCAAGCGCAAAACTGTTTGGCAATTTCCTGTTCAAAGGGCTTGCCCAGGCTTACACAACGCTGGTGCGCAGCGTACCCGATCTGGTCCTGATGTTGCTGATTTTTTTCAGCATTCAGATAGGTCTTAACAATATTACCGATGCCCTGGGTTTGCCCATGCTGGAAATTGATCCGTTTATTGCGGGGGTGCTTACCATCGGGTTCATTTACGGTGCCTATTTTGCAGAAACATTCCGTGGTGCTTTCCTGGCGGTACCCAAAGGGCAGCTGGAAGCGGGCAAGGCATTTGGCATGAGTGATTGGCAGGTTTTCAGCCGTATCCTTTTTCCGCAGATGATGCGCTTTGCCTTGCCGGGTATTGGCAATAACTGGCTGGTGTTATTGAAGGCCACTGCCCTGGTGTCGATTATCGGTCTGTCTGATCTGGTTCAGGTAACGCAAACGGCAGGTCGTGCAACAGCCAGCATGTTCCTGTTTATTTCGGTGGCCGGCCTTATTTATCTGGCGCTGACCACGGTTTCCAGTATTGTGTTGTGGTGGCTCGAGAAAAAATATTCTGCTGGCGTGCGTGAGGCTCATTTATGATTGAGTCATTTGAAAATTTCCTCACGGTTATTAATGAGTACTGGGCGCCATTTCTGTACTGGGACGGTACCCATTTTTCGGGTCTGGCCGTCACTTTATGGATTTTAACCCTGTCGGTGGTTCTGGGTTTTGTACTGGCTTTGCCGCTGTCAGTCATGCGGGTGTCCAAAAACAAATTTATCAGCGGCCCGATCTGGTTCTTTAGCTGGGTTTTCCGGGGTACACCGTTTTATGTACAGCTGTTGCTGATTTACAGTGGTATCGTGGGGCTTGAGTTGGTACGTGACACGCCCCTGCTGTACACCTTTTTCATGAGTGGTTATAACTGTGTGGTATTGGCGCTGCTACTTAATACCCTGGCCTACACCATAGAGATCTTTGCCGGCTACATAAAAGCCACTCCATACGGCGAGTTGGATGCCGCCCGTGCCTATGGCATGTCACGCTGGAAAATGTATACCCGCATCATTCTGCCTTCCGCCCTGCGCCGGGCCTTGCCTGCTTACAGCAATGAAGTCATCTTGATGCTGCATGCCACTTCTCTGGCCTTTACGGCCACGGTGCCGGATATCCTTAAAGTGGCCCGGGATGCCAATGCGGCCACTTATTTAACGTTTGCCTCGTATGGCACGGCGGCGTTGTTGTATATGTCAATTTCGTTTGTACTGGTTTGGGCATTCAGGCGGATTGAACGCCGTGCACTGGCCTTTCTGGCATACGAAAAAAATTAGGAAAGCCATGTATAAACTGGATGTTAGAAACATACATAAATCGTATGGCCAAAACGAAGTCCTGAAAGGCGTTTCGTTGCAGGCCAGTGCCGGAGACGTGATTGCCTTGATTGGCTCAAGCGGCTCTGGTAAAAGCACTTTTTTACGGTGTATCAATTTTCTGGAGCAACCCAACAGCGGCAGTGTTTTTCTCAATGGTGAAGAGCTGACGGTTGTCCAGGATAAAAAAGGCCGTTTGCGCGTGTCTGATGAAAAACGCCTGCAATTGTTCAGGACCAAATTGGCCATGGTGTTCCAGCATTTCAATTTATGGGCACACATGACGGCGTTGGAAAACGTGATAGAGGCACCCATGCATGTTCTGGGTGTGAAAAAAAACGAAGCGCTTGAACGGGCCCGTCATTATCTGAACAAGGTAGGTCTGGCGCAAGCGGTGGAAAAACAATATCCCTCGCAAATGTCAGGCGGGCAGCAGCAGCGCGTGGCCATTGCCCGGGCGCTGGCCATGGAGCCCGAGGTGATGCTGTTTGATGAACCTACTTCGGCCCTCGACCCGGAGCTGGTGGGCGATGTATTGAAAGTCATGCAGCATCTGGCTGAAGAAGGTCGAACCATGCTTGTCGTGACCCATGAAATGGGGTTTGCCCGTAACCTGGCTTCGCAGGTCATGTTTTTACACCAGGGCAGTGTGGAAGAACAAGGGACGCCTGCCGAGGTTTTTGGCAATACCAAGAGCGTCCGTTTGCAGCAATTTTTATCAGGTAACCTGAAATAATGATATTAAGTTTTGGAATGGTTGTCGCCTTGCTTGTACTGGGGGCGTTTGGTGGTTTTATGGCCGGTTTGCTGGGTGTTGGTGGGGGAATGGTGCTGGTGCCATTTCTTACCATGCTGTTTACCTGGCAGCAAATGTCGGGTGATATTGCGGTGCATGCAGCCATCGCAACGTCCATGAGCATGATTATGTTTACATCGTTGTCAAGTATGCGGGCCCATCACAAGAAAGGGGCGGTGTTGTGGCCGGTTGTTTATTCATTGGTGCCCGGCATTATTTTAGGTGGCTTGTTGGCCGGTGGCGTTGCTTTCAGGTTTATCAGTATGGCCTGGCTGGCCTTGTTTTTTGCGTTATTCGTGGGCTATTCGGCGCTGAATATGCTAAAAAACAAAAAGCCCAAGGCGTCACGCCAGTTGCCGGGTGTGGCTGGTCGTACGGCCGTCGGAACGGGTATCGGGTTTATTTCCGGTCTGGTGGGTGCGGGTGGCGGGTTTTTGTCGGTGCCGTTCATGGTCTGGTGTAATGTGCCCATCCGCAATGCGGTGGCTACATCGGCGGCGCTGGGCTTTCCGATAGCGGTGGGCAACAGTATCGGGTATATCAGCTCAGGGATAAAGACAGTAGGTATTCAGGATGGAATGCTGGGTTATGTGTACTGGCCGGGCTTGCTGGTCTTGATTGCCATGAGTGTGCTGCTGGCGCCGGTAGGGGCAAAATGTGCGCATAGCTGGCCGGTTGACAGGCTGAAGCGGATTTTTGCTTTTTTACTGTTTTCGATCAGCCTGTATATGCTGTATAAATCATTAACGGCATTTGGAATAATTTAGAAAACTTTCTACTTTTTTATTTCGGCAAGGCCACATTGTGTCAGGGCCGGATTTACATGACCAGTGCAGCGACTTCGGCCCGTAGGGGCGTCGGAGCAAACTGGTCATGTAAATCCGGTCTTGTTTGTTCTGTAAATTGCCAACCGGACTTTGGTAAGGATATATGACCGGGTTCTTGGCAGGCAGAGCGCGATGACCCTACCGCTTCGCACCGAAGTCGCTGCATCGGTAGGGTCATCGCGCTTTGGTTGTTTTAAGGCCTGCGGGTGGATTGAAGAGCGGGGTGCCAGGCCAAATGGTGGGTAGATGAGAAGTAGTTAGTTAGCCTGCTTTTGCAGGAGTGACTAAGTGCTATTGCAACTGTTACTTATTTTGGGGTTCTGAAAACTTTGCTGTCGTTATAGAAATCGTCGTTTAATTGGTCTTCGTGCCAGCCCGGGATGCCGAAGATTTGCAGGGGGATGAATGGTTTTTCCTGCAAGGTTTCGGGTGTCAGGAAAGTGGCCAGGTATTCATCTGCTTGCTTGATGGCTTCGGCACTAAAAATCGCCGGGCTGTCTGGGTTGGGTTGGGAGCTGGAGTGGGTATTGTTATTGAATTGGTTAGTCGGAATTTCTGGCAAGGAAAGTGTGTTGGGTATCCGGATGGCATGGGCGGTAATGGCTTTGTAAGGGTTCACCAGCTTTTCCAGCAGGGCATGGCCGAAGGCGATAACCCGGGTTTGGCGCCACAGGGGGCGTAAGGCCTGGAAGGCGGTTCGCCACTGTTTGGCTTGCAGGGCCTGCCAAAGTTCGTCCGGGCATTGGATGAAGAAGCCGTTTTCATCAATAATCGTAATGGCATCCCTTGTTTTTCCCCTGGTATCACCCACACCGGCTTGTCTTATTTGCGCCGCCTGTAACCGGTTAAGGCGGGTTTTGGTGTTCGGGAAGGTAAACCAGCACAGGGCATTGAAATAATCATGCAGGCCATCACGGGTGGGCACACTGCCGGTTTCATAAATATAGGTTTCATAGGCCATGCCATCGGGCAGGGTTTCCTGTGGGACGAAGTTAACCGGCAGGAGGGCAGGGCGATGGTCGTTCAGGAATGCGTGAACACTGGGTACGGTTTGCTGCGGGGCAGGGAAACGGGATTTCCAGGGGGACCAGTAGGGGGCGTCAAGAGGGATCCGGTTCAGGACAGAGATGGGCATGGCATTGAAAATAATTTAACCCGCCCTTGATGCAAGGACGGGGGAGAAGAGGGTTGGAACGGGAAGTACGGTGCTTATTTCTTGAAGGTGACTTCAGGCAGTTTTTCGCCCCAGGGCATGAGCGGAACACCTGAGATGCTGTTGTATGGCGAGCCCTCAATAACCCGTTCACTGACCACCAGGTAAACCAGCGTGTTATTGGGTTTGTCCAGCAGGCGGGTGACATTCAGATCTTTGAATAACAGGCTCATGCGCTGGGTGAAGATATTTTCTTTTTTGTCAGGAATGGTTTTTGCCGCTTTGATGGGGCCGACCTGGCGGCAGGAAATGGCAAAGCGGGAGGGGTTTTCTGCCAGGCCCAGGGCGCCTGAAATACCACCGGTTTGGGCGTGTGACAAGTGGCACACCACGCCTTCAATATCCGGGTCATTGAAAGATTGCACACAGACTTTGTCGTTGTTGACCACGCGCCAGGTGGTGCTGACACAGCCCACTTCTTCAGCCTGTACAGAGGGTTGGAAGAACAGGCCGAATACGGTCAGGGCGCTAAATAGTAATTTTTTCATGGATGGATTCAGTCTGGAAATAAATAATGTTCAGGACAATTATATAGGGTCTCTTTGGCAAAGTTAAAGACAGGCAAAGAATGAAGTCTGGTGAATAAAAGGCTGTCGGGGTGCTTGCGCACCGGTGCGCATGGCCTGGAAGGGTATTTCCTGATAGAGACAGCAAGACGATTGCGTCCTGCCATAGTATCATTGGAAGATACTTATCATTTTATTATTGAACATGACTCAGCTGGAAAAAATTCGTATAGACAAATGGTTATGGGCCGCCCGTTTTTATAAAACCCGTTCGCTGGCCGCTACCGAAGTTGGCAAGGGAAGGATTGAACTTAACGGGCAACCCTGCACCAAACCTGCCCGAGAGGTCAAGGTGGGTGACATGCTGGCTATCCGGCAAGAGCAAACTAGCAGAACGGTGGAAATAAAAGCCTTAAGCGCAGTGCGTGGGCCGGCACCGGTGGCCCAGTTGCTGTATGAAGAAACCCGCGAAAGCATTCAGGCCCGCGAAGCGGAAAAAGAAAGACGAAGATTGGCCAATGAACCTGCCGACACCATCTTGCATGGCCGCCCTACCAAGCGTGACCGGCGCAATCTAGAGGGGTTGAAGCGAGGGTATTAGTTTCCTGAACCTCAGGGATAACAAAGGAGGAGTTATGTTGATTCAAATAAAAAGCAGTACGCTTGTGGCCTCTCTGGCGCTAGCATTGGTTGTAGTCGGGCCTGTAACGCCAGTACAGGCCAAGGCACCAGTGGCCCAAATGCCGCAGGTTAAGTACGACTACAACATGGATATTTTCCATCCGGTTATTGCGCATAACGGGATGGTGGCTACCGAGCAGCATCTGGCCTCTGCCATAGGGCTTGATATTCTGAAAAAAGGCGGTAATGCGGTTGATGCGGCGGTAGGCATTGGCTTTGCCCTGGCAGTTGCCCTGCCCAATGCCGGTAACCTGGGTGGTGGCGGTTTCATGATGGTGCACGACAAGGACAGTGGCCAAACCATTGCGCTTGATTTCCGTGAAATGGCCCCTGCCAAGGCAAGTCGCGACATGTATCTGGATGAACAGGGGAATGTGGCCGGTGGCCGTTCCCTGTACACCCACTTGGCGGTTGGCGTACCCGGCACCGTGGCCGGTATGGAGCATGCCCTGAAAAAATGGGGCAGCATGCCACTGGAGCAGGTAATTCAACCGGCTATTGACCTGGCTGAAAACGGTTATATTGTTAGCAATGCATTGGCAGAAAACCTGGCTGCCACCAAAGAGAGCCTGGGTAAGTGGGACACCACCAAAGCTATTTTCTTCAAAGAGGGTGAACCCCTGAAAGCTGGTGATTTGCTGGCCCAGAAAGACTTGGCGGCATCCATGCGCTTAATTGCCAAAGAGGGCGCGGCGGCTTTTTATCAAGGAGCCATTGCCGACCAGATTGTTGAAGAAATGGCCAAGCATGATGGCCTCATCACCAAAGAAGACCTGGCTAATTACAAGGTGGTAGAACGTGAGCCCGTCAAGGGAACTTACCGTGGGTATGAGGTGGTTTCCATGCCGCCACCCAGTTCAGGCGGTATTCATGTCATTCAGATACTTAATATGCTAGAAGGCCAAAACCTGAATGAAATGGGGCATAACAGCGCCAAAGCAGTCACTTTAATGACTGAGTCCATGAAACGGGCCTATGCCGACCGTTCTGAATATTTGGGTGATCCTGACTTTACCAAAGTACCGCAAAAAGGGTTAACCTCAAAAGGCTATGCCAACAGCCTGGTGGCAGGCATGCCGCTAGACAAGGTTACGCCTGCCAGGGAAATCTTGCCGGGCAAGCCTCAGCCTTATGAAAGCGACCAAACCACGCATTATTCGGTGGTAGACAAAAACGGCAATGCCGTGGCGGTTACCTACACCCTGAACCTGAATTTTGGTAGCGGTATTGTGGCTGGCAACAGCGGCATTCTTCTGAATAATGAAATGGATGATTTTTCAGCCAAGCCGGGTGTGCCCAATGCGTTTGGCCTTATTGGCGGCGATGCCAACGCGGTAGGGCCTGGCAAGCGCCCGTTGTCTTCCATGACACCTACCCTGGTGCTTAAAGATGGCAAACCATGGCTGGTTACCGGCAGTCCGGGCGGTGCGCGCATTATTACCACCGTGCTGCAAACCATTGTGAACAGCATTGATTTTGGCATGAACCCCGCTGAAGCCGCTTCGGCACCGCGTTTTCATCACCAATGGTTGCCCGATGAGTTGCGTATTGAAAAGGGCTTCAGCCCCGATACCCTGGTCTTGTTGAAGGAAAAAGGTTATGAAATTGCCCTGAAACCTGCCATGGGGCGCACGCAAACCATTCAGGTGCGGGATAATGTCCTGTATGGCTATTCGGACCCACGCAACCCGGATGGGGTAACGATTGGGTATTAAACTGTTGGTAATTTTTGTAAAATAAATTTCATATAATATCAATTTAAACTAATAGGTTTCTTATGGTTTTATGAAAATAATGTATGATTCCGCCCGTATGCATTTCCATTCGCATAGTAACGAGAAATATTATATATTTCATATTTTTGTAATTTTTTATTTGTACAATGAAATTTAATAAATTATTTAAAATATGAAAGATATGAGTAGGACGAATTGTGGCCTGGGCTTATGGAAAATATTGATACTTTGCCTGGGTTTTTTGCTTCCCTTTCAAGCCAAAGCCGATCGTACCGGGCTTATCAGTGCGCAAACATTAATTGAAGCTATTCAGGGTAATGTTGACAATGCACCTGCTGGGCGTACCAGCTTACAGCAGCAGGCCTTTGCAGATGGGTATATATCAGTGTTGATAGATAGTCGTGAATGGTGTTTCACAGGAAAAAAGCTTCCGCATGAAATAAAAAGTGACTTATTCGAATATCTGCAATCGCAGGATGCCGAAAAATTATTATTGAATGCGGCTGATTTGAGTTATGACGCTTTTACCCGGTTTTGTTCAGATAATAAGCAATGATATGGATTTAAAAATGTCAATTTTATTGCTTCTCAGCCTGTTACCGTTACAGGCATGTGCAAATAACGCTTTCAATTTGAACACCATCCCATCAGGGATACCGGTGCAAATCAGGAACACCCTGAATGCCTGCATGAGTGTAAATCCTGTTCGCCAGGAAAAACTTCAGGGATATATTCAGCAAACCGTGAATATTGAATTGCATCAGCGTATTGCCTATTGCGGTTGTACCTCGGCTCAAGTAGTGGTTTATAGTGATTTGGCAAATACATTGAAAAACACAGGCCAGCCTACACTGCCCTTGGCGCAGAGCCCAATAACCGTTTTTAAATCGGGACAGCATACGGTCACATTGGGTACGGCAAAGCAACTGGCAGAAAAACCCGGTTTAGTACTGGGGTTTCACTGTAAAGAGCCTGTTTGATAACACATTTCATCGCGTTTTTTGTCTTTGGTATTTTTATGGAACTCATGGCGTGATTGCTTAAATTTCATATTACGTTAATATTTCAAGATTAGAATGATTGATTTTCCCGCACTTTTTATTCATGGAAGCTTCTTCTCCTTCTGCTGTCAGGCAAGCTGAACGGCTTGCGCCCGATTTTTGGCAAGCCCTGGAACAGGAGCCTTATAAATACAGCTTTTATCATGTCATGCGCTGGCTGGATGCCTGTGCCGGCATGCGTAAACCTTTAGGCAGGGAAAGTCTGCCCGCCCATGAATCCGTGCGCCTGCGACAGGAACCTTCGCTGGCTTTTGCACCCGCCACGTTAAGCCAGGCAAGCAGGAACAAGAATGGCACTCCCGTCATTTCAGTCCTTCATTTTGGCCTGTTCGGTCCCAATGGCCCCCTGCCGCTACACCTGACCGAATATGTCCGGGAACGGATTTTTCATCATCGTGACCATACATTATCAGGGTTTGCCGATATTTTTCATCATCGCCTGATCACGCTTTTCTACCGTGCCTGGGCAGATGCACAAAGCACGATCAGCATGGATCGTGAAGAAAACAATTTCACCCGTTATATTGCCAGCTTGATTAATCTGGGTGAAGACTCTCTGCAAAACCGTGATTCGGTCATGGATCACGCCAAATACTATTTTACCGGTCACCTGATCCGGCAAACCCGCAACCCCGAAGGATTGATCCAGATACTGTCCACTTTCTTTAACATTCCAGTCAATATTCAGGAGTTCGTGCCCCAATGGATCAAACTTGAACCAAACCAGCAATTGCAACTGGGCGGTTCGCTGGGTCTGGGACAGGACACCATTCTGGGTACGGCAGTCCGCGATGCGCAACATAAGTTCAGGCTGGTTTTGGGGCCCCTGAACCGGCAGCAATTCAATGCATTCCTGCCCGGCACCCCTAAAAGCCAGCAGCTGGTTCATTGGCTGCGCCAGTATATTGGCATTGAACTGGCCTGGGATGCCACGCTGGAGCTGGATAAAAACGAAATCAGCGGTATCCGCCTTGGGCAGCAAATACCGCTGGGGCTGGGGTCATGGATGGGCAACCGGGATACGGCCAAAGGCCATGCCCGTGACGTGATTATTGATTATGAGCATCGACTGCAACAACGGCAGAAAGAAATCCGGCCTGTTCCTGCGTAACAGGATGCCATGCCGGCACAGGCATCCAGCCAGCGCAAGTGTCACATAGGATAGCGGTTGTAAAAACGTTAACGGCATATTGTGTCCAAACCTATTCCTGAAGCCAAATCCACTTTGGCGCTGTGTATGAAACAGGCTTTTTACAGTAAAACCCAAGTACTAAATCGGGCACAAGCCGGGTGGCTTGTATAACAGCAGGAGGAGGAATTTCCATGAGGAAAAAGTGCGGGAAAATCAATCACGCTATGAGCTTCATAAGAATACCAAAGACAAAAAACGCGATGAAGTTTGAAAGAAGAATGATTATGTAATACTTGGAAACAACCCTGAACCAGCGTGGCGCAAGCTCATAAGCCTTCGTTAAACCCCTTTTCTTGCCACTTTCAGGGAAGGCGGCCAAACGCATGAAAAAGGCGACCCTGAAAAGATTAAACGGAAATACACTATAAGTGGCAATTTCACCACTGGAAAAATGCGGCTCCCTGAAACAATAGTCCCGCATTTTCCTTGGAACCAGCAAAGACAGGACGAGTGAAACAAAAACAAGGATGATGTTGACTCCAGCCAGAATAAGTACTACATACGATATTAATTGTAAAAACGTTAACGACATACTGAATCCAAACCCATTCCTGAAACCAAATCCACTTTGGCACCTGACATCGTGTACCCTTCTCGTGCTAACTTACCGCTTCCATAAGCAATGGCGGCACTTCCCGCAGCCAGAACCAACGCTGTTCCCCATCCTACCGGATTTGAAATCAGAAATAATGATACAGTTAATCCTGCAATAAATCCGGCTCCTGTACTCGTCACTGTCTCTACCAATATTTCATTTTTTTCCTGACGGCTATCCGTATCTGCAATCTGTTTGCATGATGCTGCCAGGCCCACGCCTGTCAATACATAACCACCATACTTCCCATAGCTGGCCAGATTTCTGAGGCGATTGACATTGCTGGTGATGTTATGGGTGGCAGGAACACCGCCACCGCGCGCGATGCGTATAACCTCATGTGGAGTCTGGTCGCCGAATAACAAACGCTCCATGGGGCCAATATTGGTTTTGAATTGATCCAGCCTGATACGGCGCTGATAATCGTACTGTCCTTTGCTGATGGCACCAGACTTGTATTGGGCATAGAGGTCATCAATTTGCTCTATCAATTTTAGATTGCCTTTGCTTAACAGACTGCTGAATGCGCCTGTAGAAATACTGCCCGGAATAAGCAGATAATTCGAGTTTTCCGCCAGCCAGCTCAACATCCAGAAATCAATCTCATCCTGGGGTGGAACGTGATTAAGGACAAAGTTTCCTGGTGCGTAGACAGGATTACAGGGTTGGCAAAACGGACTGTTTTCCTGTATCGGGTGCCGTAGAGTGGCTGGTGATATGGGAGGCGGCACTACAGGAGGAGCCGGTCTCGCTGTCAGGCGCAAAATCGTCCCGGGGTTAATCATTTCAGGGGATTTGATATGTGGATTCAGGGCCAGGGCCTGATTGCGATAGGCGTTATAGGCAGGATGGTGGGGACTAATCCCGTAGAGTCTATTTACAATTCCTGAAAAGCTATCACCGGACTTGATTCGATATTCAAGGTGTTCATTTGGTCTGATCATGGGCGTATTTTCCGTGGCAATGTATCTCAAACAGGCTTTTTACAATTAAACCCGGGCACTAAACCGGGGTTTTCTGCCAATTGCTTTGTTGTGTTTGCACATGCCCGTAACGGGAACTGGCTGAGAAGCAATAAAAAACCGCATTATTTTTGAGTCGCCATTGCTTGATTGCTTGATTGCTTGGTCTTATATTTAATCTTCAACTATCAACTATAAAATAACTAAATGACATTTTTATGAATTTGGATGGTATCGTCATCGTTTCCTGTTTCATGCTGTTGGAATGCCCGCCTCTTCATGAATCCGTCATATTTTTTTGTTAGTTTGATTGCTAATTAATTATTTCATTTCATAATCAATTTTTAGCGCAAATAAATATGTCGGAAATCAATCGGACGGAACTGTTCGGCAAACTGGATTCATTGCTTTATCGCTCACTGGAAGGCGCAACCGCATTTTGCAAATTAAGGGGGCATCCTTATGTGGAGCTGGTGCACTGGCTGCACCAGATCATGCATGAGCATGACAGCGATTTTCAGCGCATTATCAAATATTTTAATCTTAAGCCCGATGAGGTGGAAAAAGGTATTGTTGCCGCGCTGGATGAATTGCCCCGGGGCGCGGCTTCCATTTCCGATTTGTCCGAACATATTGACAGTGCTACTGAAAGAGCGTGGGTGTATGGTTCCCTTAAGTATGCGGCGGCGCGGATACGCAGTGCACACCTGATGCTGGGATTGCTGAAAACAAACTCATTGCGTAATGTCCTGTACGGTATTTCACCCGAATTCCGTAAAGTTGTGCCCGATGTACTGGCCAATGAGTTGCCGGTGATTGTTAAAGGGTCGGCAGAAGATAAGGACAGTGTCGTGCCGGAAGCCGGTGTTGCTGTGGCAGGACAGTCTGGTTCAGCCAATCGGGGCAAGTCTGCCCTGGCGCAATATGCCGTGGATATGACTGCACGTGCCCGTAACAATGAGATAGATCCGGTCTCGGGACGGGATGAGGAAATTCGCCAGATTATTGATATTTTGATGCGTCGTCGCCAGAATAATCCCTTGCTGGCCGGTGAGGCCGGTGTTGGTAAAACAGCGGTTGTCGAGGGGCTGGCGATCCGGCTGGCCCAGGGGGATGTGCCACCGGCCTTGCGGCAGGTAAGCCTGTATTTGCTGGATATTGGTTTGCTACAGGCCGGTGCCAGCATGAAAGGGGAGTTTGAGTCCCGGCTGCGTCAGGTGATAGATGAAGTCCAGAACAGTGAAAAGCCCATTGTGCTGTTTATTGATGAAATCCATACCCTGATTGGTGCCGGTGGGGCAGCGGGTACGGGTGATGCGGCAAACCTGCTCAAGCCGGCACTGGCGCGGGGGCAGTTACGCACGATTGGTGCCACCACATGGGCCGAGTACAAAAAATATATAGAAAAAGACCCGGCCCTGACCCGCCGTTTTCAGGTGGTGCAGGTGCATGAGCCCGATGAGGCCCAGGCCCTGATTATGTTGCGCGGTCTGGCAGGCAATCTTGAGTCGCATCATAAAGTATTGTTGCTTGATGAGGCGATTGATGCCGCGGTACGCCTTTCCCATCGTTATATCCCTGCCCGCCAGTTGCCCGATAAAGCGATTGCCTTGCTGGATACTGCCTGCGCGCGCGTGGCGGTCAGCCAGCATGCACAGCCTTCGGCACTGGAAAATGTCCAGCGCCAGATTGAGCACCTGACTGTCGAAAAAGAAATTGCCTTGCGTGAACAGCAACTGGGTATTGCCACTGATGGGCGTATTCAAGAGCTGGACGGAGATCTTGCACAGGCCCGGGAAAAACGGGTTTTGCTGGAAAACGACTGGCAGGCCGAACAGGAACTGGTTACGCGTTTGTTGGCGCACAGGGAGCAATTGCAGCAAGCAGGGTTGAGTAATGAAGAAAAGGACGAAATCAGGGTTTCGCTGCAACAGATACAGGCAGCGCTTCTGGTTTTGCAGGGAGAGCGTCCGCTTATTTTTGCTGCGGTGGATGCCAATGCGGTGGCTGCCGTGGTTGCGGACTGGACCGGTATTCCGGTTGGGCGGATGATGAAAGACCAGCTGATGTCCGTGCTGGGTTTGGCGGATACGCTGGAACAGCGTGTCATTGGCCAGCGGCATGGACTGGACATGATTGCCCGCAGGGTGGTTACTTCAAGGGCCCGTTTGACCGACCCTGACAAACCGGTGGGTGTCTTTATGCTGTGCGGCCCCAGCGGGGTGGGTAAAACCGAAACGGCCCTGGCCCTGGCAGAATCGCTTTATGGCGGTGAGCAGAATCTGATTACGATTAATATGAGTGAGTTTCAGGAGGCACACACGGTTTCTGCCCTGAAAGGAGCGCCACCGGGGTATGTGGGTTATGGTGAGGGCGGACGCCTGACTGAAGCGGTACGGCGCCGTCCTTATAGCGTTATTTTGCTGGATGAAGTAGAAAAGGCCCATCCGGATGTACATGAACTTTTCTTTCAGGTTTTTGACAAGGGCTGGATGGAAGACGGAGAAGGCAGGCAGATTGATTTTCGTAATTCAGTGATTATCCTGACTTCCAATACAGGCACCGAACGTATTATGGACTTGTGTAAAGACCCAGACCTCATGCCCGATGCCGAAGGTCTGGCGGCTTCTTTGCGTGATCCTTTGCTGAAAATTTTTCCGCCTGCCTTACTGGGCAGGCTGGTGGTCATCCCGTATTACCCGCTGTCTGATGAAATGCTGGGCAATATTGTCCGCTTGCAGCTTGCCAGAATCCGTAAAAGAATCCAGGCCAATCATGGTATTGAGCTGGTGGTGCATGAAAATGCCGTGCAGTTGATTATAGAGCGCTGCACCGAAGTTGAATCGGGCGGACGTATGGTAGATGCGATCCTGACCAATACCGTACTGCCTGAAATCAGCCATCAGATTCTGGCAGCCACCATGGGTGGTAACGTCATTAGTCAGTTTGAGCTGGGTACCGGTGAAGGCGAATTCAGTTACCGTTGGTGTTAATTGGCTGGCTGTATGTCGCTTGTTCCAGGGCTTGCATTATTTGGTCTTCCTGGTGTTCAGACAATGCATTGCTGTGCTGGATAGTGCTGGGCCTGGGATCGGAAAAAATACTGCTGCGATGTTGATCGGCACCATCACTGCTTAGCATATTTAAGGGGTCATTGTGCCCATATTGCTGTACGCCTTGTGGCGTGAGCAGGGAAACGGGATTAGGGTGATTGCGCTCGGCAGCGCTGGCCATTTCAAAGGGATGGGTGTTGTCTTGTGGTGATAAACCAACAGGGATGACACCGGGGCTGTTAAGCAGATCGGCAAAAATATCCTCTGCTGGTGCTGGTGCTGGTGCTGGTGCTGGTGGTTTTATTGGGTTTTCTGCCTGTGCCCAGACGGTATCCCCGGATGGAGCACGGTTATTTATTGCCTGCGGCTCAATGACTGGGGTTTTTGGCATGACTGCGGCAACGGGTTCGGCTACGGCTGCGTTTGTGTGTGTGGCAATTTTGTCTTGTGGCCGCAATACAAAATTGCCAATAATAATTTCATCATTTTCTTGCACCGGTATTTCCTGCCTGAATGACAGGGAAATGCCGCCAACCGAGATCGGGATAATGCTGCTTAAATTAATTAAGGTGGCATTGCCTTGTTGGTTCACCTTGCAAATAGCCTGTACTTTGCCAGCGGATTGATCCCTGTCACTTAGGACAAGATCATTGTCGGGACTGCTGCCAATAGTGGCTCCTGGCGAACCAAGCAGATAGCTTGCCACTTTGCCAGGGTCTGTTTTATTGATAATGGATAGTGTAATCATGCGTGGAATCCGTTGGTGGCCGGGTGAAAAGACGGGTGTTTATTTTTTGACGGGCATCTGTTGCTGGATACGCAAACGTGTTGCCTGGACTTTTTTGTTTTCTTTTTCAAATACGGGGCCCCATGTTGGATGGGTGCTTTCCGCTTCAGTCAGCTGATAGTCGGGATTGGCGGCCAGCAACTGGTTGAATGTCTTGCCGCAGGCGGTTCTGGCCCGGGTGAGGCATTGGCTGAAAGCCTGGTATTTCAGGGCTTCCGAGCGGAAAGCCAGTGAGCCGCTTAGCATGAGTGGTTCAGCCTTGATGTTTTTGATCAACTCTTTATATGCACCATTGGAAAAAGAAGACTCCAATGCCTGCAAGACCTGTTCTTCTTCGGAGGAGTAAGGGCTTGGTGGTGCTTTGGGGGTAGAGGAGCAGGCGCCAAGAAGAAGGCCGGCTATGACGGTGCCAATGGTGCGGGTATAAAATTTCTTGCTCATAAAATTTATGTTTGGAAATGTTGATGTAATAAAAATGTTTGATAATGAAAATATGATTTTTTTCATGACAGCTTTTTGTCATGATTTATATGTTTATTAATCTTACCTTACGAACATGACAGAAATATGTTGCTTTATTTTTTAAGGCTGGGCATGGTTGCCTGTCTCGTTTTGCTGGCAGGGTGTGCGGCCAGTGAAAATAAACTGGCTGTCCCTTATGTTGTCGAGTTAAGGGCTTCTGATACGGTTAACCGGAATGCCAGGGGGGTTGCAACACCGGTAAAAATTACCATTTACGAACTCAAGTCCAGTACTGCCTTTGAGACCTCGGATTTTTTTACCTTGCAACAAAATCCCCAGCAGGTATTGGGTGAGCAACTGCTGGAAATCAGTTCAGTCATGCTTCGTCCCGGTCAAACAGAAAAGGTCAGGGCAATGGGCAATATCCAGGCAAAATCCCTGGGTGTGGTTGCCGCTTTCCGTGATCTGAATAACAGCCAGTGGCGGCTGCTGATACCCCTGCCTGAAGCGGAAACCACCAATCTTTACAAATTCTGGCATTTTTCGCCCGGTGAGGCACGCATCGTGATTGATGTCGATGAAAAATCCATCAGCCTGAACCGCAATGCAAAGTCTGATTAAACCATTTCAATACGCATGAATATTAAAAACAAGGTAGTCTGGTCCGAGGGCATGTTTTTACGCCCGCATCATTTTCAACAGTTTGAACACTATTTGGCAAGTAATGCCCAAATCCGGCAAGAGAGTGCCGCCGGTTATTTCTGGGGCTTGCGTGAACTTGAAATAGATACCGATGCGCTCTTGCTGGGTAAGATCATTGTTGCCAATGCCAAGGGAATATTGCCAGATGGCACCGCTTTCAGTTTTCATGGCGCTGCCGGTCCGGCTGCACTAGAGGTGCCGGCTGGTACATTTGGGCAACGGGTTTTTCTTGCCCTGCCACGTTACCGCGATGAGTCGGAAGAGGTGGTGTTTGATGATGCCGATGATTCCCTGGCCCGTTATGCGGTGATTGAAGAAGAAGTTGTTGATGCTTGTGATATATCCATGGGAACTGCCGTTATCCAGACTGGCCGGTTGCGTTTGCGCCTGATCCTGGAAAAGGATTTGGGTGATGAGTGGATAGGGATGCCGCTTGCCGTGATTGCTGAAAAGAATGATGACCGTAAAGTCATTCTGGATAAAAATTATATTCCACCGGTATTGTCGTATGCGGTCAGTCCTGTATTGAATCAATATATCAAGGAAATTGCGGGCCTGCTTGAAGCGCGTAGCGAGTTGCTGGCCAACCGTTTGCAGCAACCTGGCCGTAGCGGAGTGGCAGAGGTATCGGAATTCATGATTCTGGAAACCATTAACCGGTATCGGGGGGCGTTCTGGCACATGATGAGCCTGGAGCATTTGCATCCAGAGCGTGTGTTCCATGATTTCCTGATGCTGGCCAGTGACCTGGCAACGTTTACCCAACCCGGCAAACGGATGAAGGGCTTTCCTGTCTATATACACGATAAGCTGCAAGCCGGTTTTGAGCCTTTGCTGGAAATACTACGTGCTGCCTTGACAAGCATTCTTGATGAGCAGGCCGTCCGGATTCCCTTGCATGACAAGGGCGCAGGCCTGCTGGTGGGGCAGGTGCCTGACTTGCAATTGTTGCCCGGTGCGGAATTTATTCTGGCCGTCTATGCGGATATGCCGGCTGAAACCCTGCGCATGCATTTTCCGGCACAAGCCAAGCTGGGGCCGGTTGACCGGATTCGCGATCTGGTTCATTTACAGTTGCCCGGTGTTTCATTAAGGCAGATGTCAAATGTGCCGCGCCAGCTTCCTTATAGTGCCGGGCATATTTATTTCTCTCTGGAGAAAAATGGCGAAATGTGGAAACAGCTGGAAAGAACCGGTGCCTTGGCCTTGCATCTGGCGGGTGAGTTTCCCGGGCTCGCTCTTGAGTTTTGGGCCATCAGGCAGGAGCGGGGTTAATTCAGATAATGCAGGCAGGAAATCCTAACAATACACAGATGGGGCAGTGGGCGGCACCGCAGGGAGCCGCTGCTTCAGACAGCTTGCGAGCCGCTGATTATGTCATTAGCGGTTCAAATGCTTTGGTGGCTGCGGCCAATCCCCTGCTGGTTCTGATACCGCAAATTCGCAGTACCCGCAACCATCCTTCCCCATCCGATCTCAGGCTCAGGCTGATTGATGAAATCCGTCAGTTTGAGTTGCGTGCCCAGCATGCGGGCATCAGCAATGAAACGATTCTTGGTGCGCGCTATTGTTTGTGTACCGCGCTTGATGAAGCCGCCGCTTTAACGCCCTGGGGTGGGGGTGGTGCCTGGTCGGCCAACAGCTTGCTGGTGACCTTCCATAATGAAACCTGGGGTGGCGAGAAGTTTTTTCAGTTGCTGGCCAAATTGTCCCAGAATCCGGCACCTCATATTGATTTGCTGGAATTGCTTTATTACTGTCTGGCCCTTGGTTTTGAGGGGCGTTACCGGGTGGCCGATAATGGCCGCTCGCAACTGGAAACCTTACGCCAGCGTCTTTTGCTTATTTTGCATAATGCCCGTGGCAAATATTCTCCTGCCCTGTCAGGGCACTGGCAAGATAAACCGGTACAAAACCAGCTTAAACGCCTTCCCGTTCCTTTGTGGGTGGTTGCCGTGATGTCGGTGGCCCTGGGCCTGTTTTCCTACCTGGGCTTTTCATGGTCGCTGGGTGACAGGTCCGATCAGTTATTTGCCGACATTATTAAAGTCAAGCCGCCTGCGGTGCATCTTACGGCACCGGTAATGGCCCAGCCAGCGGTGCCAGTGGCCAGAACGGCACGTCTGGCACAGTTTCTGGCACCGGAGATCAGGGAAGACCTGCTAACCGTGCGTGATGAGGCTGATCGCAGCGTGGTTGTTTTACGGGGGGACGGTCTGTTTGAGTCAGGTTCGGATACCGTCCGTTCACAATATCTACCGGTTCTGTCACGGGTGGCTGATGCCCTGAATGAAACCAGTGGAAATATTCTGGTCAGTGGTTATAGCGATAACGTACCGATCAAGACCGTGCGGTTCCCGTCCAACTGGGAACTGTCGCAGGCACGGGCCGATTCCGTCAAGAAGCTGCTGGATGAGCGCTTGCTTAACAAGTTGAGGGTTCGTGCCGAAGGCAAGGCCGAGGCAGATCCTGTGGCGCCCAATGATACGCCTGCCAACCGGGCCCGTAACCGTCGTGTGGAAATTACTTTGCTGGTCTCTCCAGTTGCCTCTGCCGTGCAGGAGAATCAATAATGTTTAGCGGTTTTATCAGTTCAATTTTCAGTGGCATTTTCAGTTTTCTGTTCAGTACCGGCCTATGGACTTTTTTGGGCCTGCTTGTATTGTCTTACCTGATCTGGGTTATTGGGCCTTCGCTGGCAATCAATCAGTGGTATCCGCTGGAAAGTGCTGATGTCCGCATGTATGTGATTATAGCCATTTTTTCAATATGGCTATTACGCATTATCTGGCGAAAGTGGCGGGAAGGGCGCCTGAATGCCCAATTGCTGGGCAAGTTGCGAAAACCGGTAAAGAACGCTAACCTGGAAAGCCTGCCTGAAAAGGAAAGAGCCGAATTGCGGGTGCTGAACGAGCGTTTTGACGAGGCCATTAACTTGCTGAGAAATGTCCGCTTTGAAGGTTCGCAGAAAACGCCTGTCTTATCCCTGTTTTCAAAACAGCATTTATACCAGTTGCCCTGGTATGTGTTTATTGGTGCACCGGGCTCAGGGAAAACAACGGCCTTAATCAATTCAGGATTAAACTTTCCGCTGGCTGACAAGTTTGGAAAGGTTGCGCTTAAGGGTGTGGGGGGTACCCGTAACTGCGACTGGTGGTTTACCGATGATGCAGTATTGCTGGATACGGCGGGGCGTTATACCACGCATGAAAGTGATCCGGTTAATGATGAAGAAGAATGGAACGGCTTTCTGTCCTTGCTGGCAAAATACCGTGGCCGGCAGCCAATTAACGGGGTCATGTTAACGGTGAGTGTGGCAGACCTGTTAAGCAGCAATGATACGGATCGGGTCCAGCATGCGGCCGTCTTGCGCCGGCGCCTGCAAGAATTGCGTGAGCAGCTGGGGATCCAGTTCCCGGTTTATGTGCTGGTGACCAAGGTTGATTTGCTATCGGGTTTTGAAGCTTACTTTAATGCATTCAACCGGCAGGACCTGGAGCAGGTATGGGGGTTTACGTTCCCCTACGAACAGTCACAGGAACCTGGCTTCAATTTGCTGGATGCCTACAATACCGAGTATGAATTGCTGAAACAGCGTCTGTTCAGTGCCATGCCCGATATTATGGGCAGTGAACCCGATGAGCAAAAACGTGCCCTGGCTTATTTGTTGCCCCAGCAATTTGCCAGCCTGCAGTCCATTTTGGGTTATTTCCTGAGTGACGTGTTTTCTTCTTCAAGATTCGAGTCAACCGTGCTGCCGCGTGGTGTTTACTTTACCAGTGGCACCCAGGGCGGTGCTACTTTCGATCAGGTTACCGAACCGCTGAAAAAACACCTGAAAATAGAGGGCATACAGGCAGATCAGGCCCATTTACCGGCAGAAGCCGGCAAGAGTTATTTTCTGCATAATTTGCTTAAAGATGTCGTTTTCAGGGAATCCGGTCTGGCCGGCCTGAACCTTAAATGGGAAAAGCGTTACCGTACCATGCAGTGGACAGGTTACGGCACCATGGCCACGCTGACTGTTTTGTGTATATTGGCCTGGCTTAACAGTTATCGCAATAACGTTTCTTACCTGGAGTATGTGGGTAATAAACTGCCCGGTTTCACCAAGCTGAGCCAGGATATAAAGATTACCCAGTCAGGTGATGTGCTTGGCCTGATGCCATTCATGAATGCAACGCAGGATTTGCCTGACGGCCCTGATTTCAAGCCGGATGATGCGCCTTTCAGTTATGGCTTTGGTTTGTACCAGGGTTATAAAATCCAGGCGGCAGCGGGTACGGTTTACACAGATACGCTCAAGCAGGCATTACTGCCACAGGTTGCGCACCAGATTGAACGTGCCCTGATGCAAGCGGACCCGAATGATCTTGAACGTTCTTATGAGGCATTGCGGGCTTACCTGATGCTTTATGATACTTCCCGCTATGATCCCGTTTTCCTGAAAACCTGGGTGTTGGGCCTGATGCAGGAACGTTTGCCGGCCGACTATACCCGGGTGGAATATCAGCGTCTGGGCAATCATATTGATAACTTGCTGGGCAATGGCGTGCAGGCCTCTCCTTTCCAGAAAAACGAGGAACTGGTCCAGCGCGTCCGGGCCAATCTTGACCGGCATTCCCTGCCAGTCAGGGTCTATAGCCGGATGCAGCGTTTGCTGTCTTCTTCCGATATCAAGCCCAGCACCCTTATCTCCCTGGGTGGGGCCGAGGCAACCAGCGTTTTTCAGCGGCTTAGCGGCCAGCCATTGAATGAGGGTATTCCCGGTTTGTATTCCTATAACGGTTACTGGAATATTTTCAACAAAAGACTGGAAGACGTGGCACTGAAACTGGGCCAGGATGATGAATGGATACTGGAAATTAAAGCAGGGCGCGAAGATGACCGCCGCAAAAAAGTTATTGAGGATGTAAAACGTTTATATTTCAACGATTATGTCAAGCACTGGGATAATTACCTTGCCGATGTATCTTTAAGAAAGCCGGCCAGCCTGATTGAAAGCATAGAAGTGGCGCGCAGCCTGTCTTCAAGCAATTCGCCATTGGTTAAATATGTCAAAGCGGTTGCTTATGAAACGACGCTGTTGCGTGAAGATGCAAATAACCAGCGTTCTTTTGTGGATAAGGCCAAAGAGCGGGTCAGCAGCTCGACCCAGTCGCTTGAGCAGATGTTTGGCCCGGTTGGCTTGGACAACGCCATTCGCCAGGATGCCTCACCGGATAAACTGGAAGAAATGGTGGATCGCCATTTTGTTAAATACCGGGAGCTGGCCACAAGCAGTGGGCAGGGTGTTCCGGTACCCATTGAAGGCACCATCGCTTTACTGAATGAGCTGTATACCTATCTGACTGCGGCAGATACGGCTTTGCGCAGCCAGCGCCCCTTGCCACCTGCCGGCGTGATATCCAAGCTGCAGGCAGAATCGGGGCGCCTGCCCGAAGCTATTGGTGCAATGCTGAATGTGCTGACCTTACAGGCCTCTTCAGAACTGAGCAGTATCCAGCAGGAAAAAATGGGTGAGGATGTTAATGCCCTGTTGGGGAGTTTTTGTCGTCGTGCCATTGCCGGCCGTTACCCCTTTGCCAATTCCTCGAAAGATGTGGCACCCAATGATTTCGCGCGTTTTTTTGGTCCCCAGCAAATGCTGGACCAGTTTTTTCAGCAAAACCTGCGCCATTTGGTTGATGTATCAGGTTCCCGCCTGCGCTTCAAGCCGGGTATTGATGGCAGCAAAGGCGATGTGGCCAACTATCTGGGTTCGTTTGAAAGGGGCAATGTGATTCGTGATGTCTATTTTTCCGCGGGACGGCCGGATCCTTCTTTCAGGGTTTCGATCAGGCCGCTGGATATGGACCCTGAAATCACCCAGTTCATTATGGATGTCGATGGCCAGTCGGTGATTTATTCTCATGGTCCCCAGGTGGGTACAACGGTTGAATGGCCCGGCAAAAGGGGCAGCAATCAGGTCAGTATCAGCCTGATGCCGCAAACAGGTGTATCCGGTTTGTCAAGCAGTGGTCCCTGGGCACTGAACCGCATGCTGGACAAGGCGAGTATACGGCAGGGAAAGTCACCGGAAGTGACAATAGCAACCTTTTCCATTGGTGGCCGTTCCGTCACGCTTGAATTAACGGCTTATTCCGCAAAAAGTCCATTCAGGCTGGCTGAAATGCGTGGTTTTTCATGTCCGGGAAAAGGGTGAGTATGACAGGGATAAGTATTGACAGGTTGGCAGCTTCTTTGGGATGGTACGGGAAAATTCCTTCCTCGGGAGATTTTGTACACCGGCGTTTTGACCCGTCATTAATGAATGGCTGGCACCGCTGGATTAGCCAGGGCCTGTTAAGCCTGAAGGGCATGTCCGTGGCCGATAGTGCCCAGACCTATCTGAAAGCGCCTATCTGGAATTTTGTCTTGCCGGTTATGCAAGATAGCCATGTCGTGCAAATGGGTTGCATTACGCCCAGTCGAGACAGGGTGGGCCGTCTTTATCCTTTACTGGCAGTGTTGCCGGTATCTGTGGATGATTTCAATAAACAGCTGATTGATGGTTCAGCCAGGTTCTATCAGTATCTGGGCAGTCAATTGTTCAGTGCCGTCAGTTATGGTTGTTCAATTGCACAGCTTGAGCATGCCATTCAGGAAGCACGGGTATGCATGACGCCCATGCTGGCCCGTTCTGCCCGCTTGCAGGCTGCCTCAAGCGGGCAGGGCAGTGCCATTCTGGATATCCTGAATGCCGGTCATGAGAATGCTCCTATTGAAAAAATCAATGATGAAGTTTCTTCATGGCCCGGATTGGGTGATTATTTCAATCCCTATTCCCATAACAGTTATTGGTGGACCAGCCAGGCCAGTGGTGCCGGCCAGCGGACACTGGTGCATGGTGGCACCCTGAATGTCACTTTATTCAATACGCTTTTTGCCAATCCTTCCCAAATTAAAACATTCGTTGGCTGATGCCAGTCAATAGCAGGTAATCAATATGTCTATTTCTGAATTGATCAAACAAATGAGTCCAGACTGGGTCAGCCTGTTGCAATCCCGGCTGTGGCAAGAGCAACCGGCACAGATTGAGCTTGAGAATCTGTTGTTGGACATTTGGCCCATGTTGCAGGGCTTGCATCAGCAAAGCCTGATTTATGGGATCTGGTCACCTGAAACTGTATTTCTGGACAGGGCCGGCCGGGCCCATTTATTGCCGGTTACGGAAGAGCGCTTGCGGGGTTTGGGCGCAGGTAATAACTATGTAGCCGGCTATGCCGCTTTTGAGCAGCATGCCAATGACCCCGCCTGGCCGTCTGGTCCATGGACAGATGTTTATGGGGTGGGCATGTTGCTAAGGAGCCTGATCCTGAAGCAAGCCCCTGTTTCGGCCCTGAAACGGATGGTCAGGGATGAACTGACGCCTTTATCGGGACAGGTGAATGGTTTTACCCGTCGTTTCTTGCGTGCGATTGATTGTGCAACCGTATTGGAACCCAATGTACGGTTGCGTTCAATTGATGAACTGGTCGTGGCCATGGGACTGGCTGATATTTCTGAAATACAGACCCTGCAACCCATGCTTGTTCAGAATGCCACAGCCATCCAGCAACCTGTACCGCAGTCCATACCTACTCCGGATTCCGCAGCTATCCAGCAGCTTGTACCACCACCACAAATGCCTGTAGCGCAGGTTCATGAGCAGGTTCAACAGGATTTACCCGTACTGCCGGAAACCGCGCAACAGTCCGAGCCGGAGCGGCCCGTCCAGACCGTTTTGCCTGTCAAAACGGCGTCTGGCAGTACTGAAAATCATGAAAAACAGTCAGTCAACACAGAGGATGAGGTATCCCCGACAGACAGTTTGCAACTTCAGCAGCAATATTTGGCTTCCCGGAAAAATGCACAACGCAAGCCAATATGGGCCTTAATGGCATTGGTATTGGCAGGAGCCGCAGCAGCTGTGTATTTTTATATGGGCGATCTATCCAGGACAGCGGCCAATACCGGTGCAGAGGTGGCGCAAACGCCTCCAAAAGAAGCGCCGCCGCCAAGCCTTGTTGCTGTGCAGACAGACAGCGAGGTAAGTGAGCCAGTGCAGGCGCTGCAGCCTGAACGGTTTGTACCGGAACCGGTTACAGGCATACCCGGATTGGAAGCCGGCAATATGGCTGATGTTGCTGACAGGACGAATGAGGTTGATGAAAGCAGCCCCGATGTGATTGCGCCCGTCAACAGTGAGCTGCAGGCAGGGCAAGTTGCCGTGGAACGGGAAGAGCCGCTTTTATTTCCTGCTGCACAGGATGAAGACGGGGCTGTCTTGGCGGTTTCCGGGGCAGTGGCCGATGTTCAGGAAGTAGAACTCAATGAGCCCGGGCCGGTCGTGTCCGAAGGACAGGATATGGCCAGTATCAATCAGCAGGAGCAGGAGCAGATTCGGTTGCAGGAACAGGAAGCGGCCTTGGCATTGCAGGCATCCGAAGAAGAGGCGCAACGCATGCATGAAATGGAGCAGGAACAGTTGCGTCTGGCTGTCATAGAGCAGGAAAAACTGGAACAGAAACGTTTGGCCCAGGAAAAACGGGAAGAAGAACGACGCCGGAAAGAGCAAGAGCAGGCCAGAATGGTAACGGTCAGTTTTTCTATTCAGCCATGGGGAGAGGTCAGTGTTAACGGGCGTAAACGTGGAGCAAGCCCGCCATTGCGCTTGCTTAAACTGTCGCCCGGCACCCATGTGATTGACATCCGCAATGGTGACTTGCCTGTACGTACGGTAACGGTTGATTTGCAAAGCGGGCAGGAAACAACAATCAGTCACAAATTTTAATTTAAATTGAAATTAATTAAATTATTAAAGTGAATATTTGAAATTTTTGGTTCGGATATTGTTTTCTTAAAACATAAAAATCTTTTGTTTCAGGCGAACAGTGACTGCCTGGGCATTTTATTCATAAATCAGTCACGGAAATTTAATAATTGTTGTATACGATGTGAGCACTATGAAACAGCAGTTTATTGATTTATTCAGTCAACACCAGTGTGGTCATAACCTGGAATATGATGCGGATTTTCTTGATCTTCAACAGTCAGTCATCGAAAAGCCCGAACAGCAATTTGGCAACACCATTATTCAGGCGCAGACACCTGACTGGCATCAGGTTGAAAACAAAGCGGGCGAACTTTGCAAACGTACGTGTGATCTCAGGGTACTGGGTGCATTGACCTGGGCGTGGACGGTACAGAAAGGGATTGTTGGTTACGCAGCGGGCATTGGCCTGGTTGAGCATGTATTGCAGCAATTCTGGCCCGATGTATACCCGTTGCTGGTTGATGATGGCTATGAAGATCCTTTGCCCAGAGTCAATGCGCTGGTTGCATTGGCGGATATGCAGGGGGTGGCAAAGGATTTGCGCTCTTGCCTGCTGTTGTCAGGAGCCCATGGCCAGATGACGCTCAGGGATGCCGAGTCGGTCCTGGACGGTTCCAAACCCGATTTATATCCCGGTGGCCGGGTCCGTCTTCAGGAAGTGCTGAATCAGGCCAGGCTTAATGAAACCGCTGAAATTGTGGCATTGATAAATGCCCGGAACAGCTTGCAGAATCTGCGTGAAATGGTATCCCGGCATTTGGGCAATGAGTGGGCGCCTGATTTTTCTGCGCTTTTGCGCAGTCTGGGCCATATTACCCTGGCGATGGAAGAAGTGGCTGCCAATAATGCAGAAAATGAGGCCGACGCCACTCTGGAACAGGTGAAGACTGAACATATTGCTGTTACCAGTGAGTCTGAACCGGAACAGACAGACCGCTCCGTTTCCTGGAAACAGGTACAGATCAGGACCAGGGAAGATGCCATGCTGGCACTTGAAAAGGTCAGCAGTTATTTTGAAGTGAATGAACCGAGCCATCCAGCTCCCTTTCTTCTCAGGCGGGTGCAGCAAACCATTCCGATGAATTTCCATGAAATTCTGAAGAATCTGATACCCGTCAGTGCAGAACAGTTTGAAGCATGGATGCCTAGAGATGATTAATTGTATTAAGCGACTGAACCATAGCAATGCCTGTCTCAGTGCCTAGGAGAAAAGAATGAGCATCAATAAATATAACAGCGGGCAGAAATTCATTGCCCGCAACCGTGCGCCACGCGTACAGATCGAGTACGACGTGGAAATTTACGGTGCGGAACGTACCATTCAGCTTCCCTTTGTGATGGGCGTTATGGCTGACCTTGCCGGCAAGTCCAATGAGCCGCAGGCTGATATTGCGGATCGCAAGTTTCTGGAAGTGGATATTGATAATTTTGATGAGCGCATGAAAGGTATCAAACCGCGTGTTGCGTTCCAGGTGCCCAATACCCTGAACGGTGAGGGCCTGCTGAACATTGATTTGACCTTTGACAGCATGGATGATTTTACCCCAGGCAATATCGCCCGTAAGGTCGAACCACTTGGCGCTTTGCTGGAAGCGCGTACCCAGCTGGCCAATCTGCTGACATACATGGATGGCAAAACGGGTGCCGAAGAACTGATCAACCAGGTTTTGCAGAACCCGGCCTTGCTCAATACTCTTGCCGTGGCCCCCAAACCTGTTGGACAGAATGGTTTGCCTGCCAATTCTGAAGAAACGGACAATAACAGCTAACGGGATCATTCATGTACACAACAAGCATTCAAAATCAACAAATTGCGGGGCAGGAAACATTACCTGCCAATGAACTGGCAACACTCCTGCAAAAAGAGTTCAAGCCTAAAACGGATCAGGCCCGTGAAGCTGTTGAAAATGCCGTAAAAACACTGGCCCGGCAGGCACTGGAAAATACCGTTACGATTTCCTCGGATGCCTATTCAACCATTCAGGCCATTATTGCTGAAATTGACCGGAAGCTGACAGACCAGATTAACCAGATCATGCATCACGCAGAGTTCCAGCAACTGGAAGGTGCCTGGCGCGGGCTTCATTACTTGGTTAATAACACCGAAACCGATGAGCTGCTCAAAATCCGAGTCATGTGCATCAGTAAAAAGGAACTGGGCCGTACCCTGAAAAGATATAAAGGGGTGGGCTGGGATCAAAGCCCGATTTTCAAGCGTGTCTACGAAGAAGAGTACGGCCAGTTTGGGGGTGAGCCGATTGGTTGCCTGGTGGGAGACTATCATTTTGACCATAGTCCCCCCGATGTGGAAATGCTGGGTGAATTGGCCCGCATCAGCGCGGCTGCGCATTGCCCGTTCATTTCAGGGGCGGATCCTGCGGTCATGCAAATGGACTCTTGGCAGGAGCTGGCCAATCCGCGAGATCTGACCAAAATCTTTACCAATACCGAATATGCTGCCTGGCGCAGCCTGCGTGAGTCGGAAGATGCCCGTTACCTTGGTCTTGCCATGCCGCGATTCCTGGCCCGTTTGCCTTATGGCGCACGTACCAATCCGGTTGATGAGTTTGAGTTTGAGGAAGAAACGGATGGCGCCAATCATGAACGCTACACATGGGCCAACTCCGCTTATGCCATGGCGGCCAATATCAACCGTTCATTTAAAGAATACGGCTGGTGTACTTCCATTCGGGGGGTTGAGTCTGGTGGTGCGGTAGCCAATCTGCCTTGCCATACCTTCCCGACCGATGATGGTGGCGTGGATATGAAATGTCCTACTGAAATTGCCATTAGCGATCGTCGTGAAGCCGAGCTGGCCAAAAATGGTTTCATGCCCCTGGTGCATCGCAAGAATTCTGATTTTGCCGCCTTCATTGGTGCCCAGTCGCTGCAAAAACCGGCTGAATATAACGATGCTGATGCAACGGCGAATGCCCGCCTGTCTGCCCGCTTGCCATACCTGTTTGCCTGCTGCCGTTTTGCCCACTATCTCAAGTGTATTGTGCGTGACAAAATCGGTTCGTTCAATGAGCGTGATGACATGGAGCGCTGGCTTAATGACTGGGTCATGAATTACGTTGATGGTGATCCGGTTAACTCGTCCCAGGAAACCAAGGCGCGCAAACCACTGGCTGCCGCTGAAGTGCAGGTGCAGGAAATTGAAGACAACCCCGGCTATTATTCGGCCCGCTTTTTCCTGCGTCCGCATTATCAGCTGGAAGGCTTGACCGTATCTTTGCGTCTGGTTTCAAAACTGCCTTCATTGAAGCAGAATGAAAATTAATGCTTTTATAGTGTGTTCGTCCAAGAGAAATTCCTCTTGTTATTAATGTTATCAACCTAATCTTGAAGGGAGAAAGTCGTGGCTGTTGATATGTTTATGAAAATTGAAGGTGCAAATGGTGAATCCAAGGATTCAAACCATAAAGACTGGTCTGATATCCAGTCTTTTGCATGGGGCGCGACACAACCCGGTTCCATGTCAACCGGGGGTGGTGGTGGTACTGGCAAAGCCAGTTTCAACGACCTGAATGTGGTTGCCCGCATTGATCGTGCAGCACCTGCTGTTATGAAACATTGTGCGACTGGCAAACACCTGGGCAAAGTAGAGGTTTCAGTTTGCAAGGCCGGTGGCAGCCAAATTGAATACTCGCGTATTACGCTGGAAGATGTACTGGTGACTTCCGTGCAATACACCGGTTCACAGGATGGTGATGCCATGATGGTGAGCTATGCGTTCCAGGCCGCCAAAGTTAAACAGCAGTATTGGGAGCAGACAGAACAGGGCGGTAAAGGTGCCGAATCTGTTGTTGCCTATGATATCAAGCAAAACAAAATTGTTGCCTGATATTGGCAAGCCCGCTTTAAGGGGTCTTTGACTCCGGTTGGGCCAACAGCAGTATGACAGTCTGTTGGCCCGATTATTTTGTAATGGATTATTTTCATGTCTCAAATTTCCATGTTGCGTTCATTCGACAATCAGGCTCTGAATGAGCTTGTTGACGGGGTGAAGGCGGCTATTCGTAAAAAACCTTCAGATGCCGATTTGCGTGCGCAGCTGTTTCAGTTATTGGCGGTTCAGGGGGCCTGGGACAAGGCGTTTGAACAATTAACACTCAGTGCTGAAATGAATGCGCAGGCCCAGCCCCTTGCGGTTGTTTATGGCGGAGCGATACGTGCAGAGCAGGAAAGACAGGCTGTTTTCAACGGTGAAAAAACACCGGCAGTACTGGCAGAGCCCCCGGCATGGATGGCGATGCTGATTGAAGCCCTGAAAACGCCCGATGCAATACAGGCAGCACAACTGCGGGCTTTGGCCATGGAAAATGCCCCTGCCATTGCCGGACAGCTTGAGCTTAATGGGCAAGACCAGGCATTGGCCTTTGAATGGTTATGTGATGGTGACGGGCGCCTTGGCCCGGTGTGTGAGCTGATTGTTAACGGCCGTTATGGCTGGTTTCCTTTCGGGCAGATCGCCCGGATAGGTTTGATTGCCCCGCAAGGCTTGACCGACCTGCTGTGGGCCCAGGCGGAAATTGAACTGCATGACGGGCGCAGTTATGCCGGACTGATACCGGTACGTTACCCGGCACCGTCAGGAAAGTCATACGCCATGCTTGATGATGCCGCCAATCTGGCCCGCCGTACCGCATGGCAGCCCCTGTCTGAAAATGTGTATGCGGGTGTGGGCCAGAAAATGTGGCTGTTGCCCGATTCGGAACAGGCCATTCTGGATGTGCACAGCGTAAGGTTTGACAGGCAACCCGATATATCGGCGGCAGAAATATAAACATGCAAAACAACCCTTCATCTGACAAACCGCTGCGAAAAGGTGAAAAAGACCGTTTGCAGCCTGCGCTGCTGGATCGCCTGACTGATGACAGCCCCGATAAAAGACAGGAGTTGCCCGATCATGGCATGATGAATTATGAGGCCTTGCGCAAGGCGGTATTGCGGGATTTGCGCTGGGTATTGAATACCACCAGTCTTGAGGCCGATCATGATCTGGGGGCCTGGCCCCATGTTAAAAATTCCACCTTGAATTTTGGTGTGGGTGCGCTGGCTGGTAAAAGCATGTCCGAGATTGACTGGGCCAATGTTGAAGAGTCCGTTACCGCGTCCATCATGAGTTTTGAGCCGCGAATATTGCCTGACAGCCTGGAAGTCAGCTGTATAACTGAAATGAATGTGCTGGAGCATCACAATGTACTGAGCCTGTTGATCAGGGGCAAGTTATGGTGCAATCCTTACCCGCGGGAATTCATGTTCCGTACCGATATTGATCTGGAAAGCGGTCATATGGATTTGCAGGAACAGCAGGGGGGCCAGTAATGCAGGACCGGTTTCTGGATTATTACAACCGTGAACTGGCCTATATCCGTGAGATGGGCAAAGAGTTTGCCGGCCAGTATCCGAAAATAGCCGGCCGTTTGGGCATGAACGGAATTGAGGTGGCCGATCCTTATGTAGAACGTCTGCTTGAGGGTTTCAGTTTCCTGACTTCCCGTATCCATATGAAAATGGATGCCGAGTTCCCCCAGTTTACCCAGCGTTTGCTGGAAGTGGTGTATCCGAATTATGTCGCGCCAACCCCTTCCATGGCAGTCGTGCAGTTTACGCCCAATATGCAGGAAGGCAGTCTGGCCAAAGGTTTTTCCCTGCCCAAAGGAACGGGCTTGCGCAGCCGTGTACCCAAGGGAGAACAAACCGCCTGCGAATTTGTGACGGGGCATGACCTGACCTTGTACCCCATAGAAATCAAATCGGCGGAATTAACGGGAACACCGCCAGACCTGCCTTTAAAACGGCTTAATCTGAATAATTCAAGACGTCCGGTGCAAAGTGCCTTGCGTGTCAGGATTCAGTTGCGGGGCGGTCTGTCACTGGATGCACTGAATCTGGATCAGCTGATGTTCCATCTGAATGGGCAGGATATCCATATGTACCGTCTGCTTGAGTTGCTGATGGCGCATACGGTTGCGGTGCTGTGTCATGATACGCAAAAACCGTTGCGCTGGCTGAACCGGCTGAATGCAGACAGTGTACGGCATGAGGGTTTTGATGGCACACAGTCTTTATTGCCAGCGGATGCCCGGGTTTTCCAGGGTTACCGGATTATCCAGGAGTACTTTGCCTTTCCGGCCAGGTTCCTGTTTTTCAGCCTGAATAATTTGAAAAAAGGCCTGAAACTGCCCGCCTCGCTTGCGGGGGAACAGGCGCAAGACAAAAAGAACGGGATCAGGGACTTTGAACTGACCTTTCTGTTTGACAAGTCCATGCCCGAGCTGGAAGGAAATATCAGTGCCGATAATCTGGCCCTGCATTGTGTGCCGGTTATCAATCTGTTCAGGAAAGTGAGCGATCGCATAGTGGTGAACCCTGACCGGCATGAATACCACTTGGTGGTTGACCGTACCCGCCCCATGGATTATGAGGTGTTCAGCCTGAAACGGCTGCAGGCCTATGCAGATAAATCGGTACAGCCAGAACAGGAATTCCGTTCGTTTTATGAGTCGCTAAGCCAGGACCAGGGCGATTTTGGTGCCTATTACTCCCTGCGCAGGGAACCCAGGGTGATATCGGAAACGGCCCGGCTGAATGGCACCCGTACCGCTTACAGTGGCAGTGAGGTGTTTGTCTCGCTGGTGGATCAATACCAGGCCCCTTTTTCTGCCAATATCCGCCATTTGGGAGCCGAGGTTTTGTGTACCAACCGGGATTTGCCCATGCTGATCCCGGTTGGTTCTGATCAGGATCTTGTGCTGAAAGTGTCGGCGCCGGTAGATGGTATCCGCATTCTACGCGGCCCCAGCAAGCCACGGCCAGCCTTGGCGGGTGATGCCATGGCCTGGCGGCTGATCAGCCATTTGGGCCTGAATCACCTGAGCCTGACGGATCTGGATGATGAGAAAGGTGCCCAGACTTTGCGTGAAATGCTGCAGGTTTACGCCAATATTTCCGATCCGGTCATTGCCCGCCAGATTAGCGGGGTACGTCATGTCCGTGTCGAACCGGTTCATCATCGCCTGCCGGTGCCAGGGCCAATTGTGTTTGGGCGGGGGGCAAGCATTCATCTGGAACTGGATGAAACCGCATTTTCGGGCTTAAGCCCTTACCTGTTTGGTGCCGTACTGGAGCAGTTTTTTGCCCGGCATGTATCCATCAATATGATGTCGGAGCTGGTTTTAACAACATCACAGCATGGTGAAATTGCCCGCTGGAAACCCAGAATGGGTAACCGTCCGTCTGTTTAACAGTTCAATATTCAAGGAAATTGTCATGTCTATCGCTACAAAGATGAAAACCGCTTATGAATATGATCCGGTACACCTGATTGGGGTTGTTGAAGCTGTCAGTGATGAGGCCGGATACAGGGTGCGCTGTGACGGTTATGAATGGCATTGCAAGCGTGCGGCAAGCTGCCTGCTAGCCCCGGAAGTCGGGGATACCGTGCTGGTTAGCGGCCCGGATCATCAAAGGGTGTATTTGCTGGCCGTGATTGAACAGGCCAACCCTGCGGCTTCATTGCTCCAGGTTCCCGGGCAGTTGCGGGTCAGTGCTGGCAAGGTGGAGATAGCAAGCCGGGGCGGTATTGCCATGCAAAGCGGTCAGGCACTCACGTTGGAAAGCGCGCAATTGAACATCCAGTCTGACAAGGGTATGTGTGTGGTTAACGACATGGAATACCTGGGTAAAAAAGTGACCTCCACGGTGGGTTTCTTTCATTTTATTGGCAACGTTTATGAGTCCATTGTTGAACGGCTCTCCCAAATGTCCCGTTCTTCTTTCAGGGTTACCGAAGGGGTGGAGCAGGTACGGGCCGGCATGATTGATTTTGAGGCTGAAAAAACCGCCAGGGTGCATTCCAGATATACGGTGGTGACCGCCGAGGATTTGATCAAGGTTGATGGCAAACAGATTCACATGGGTTAATGCGTTTAAGGCAAAGGAAAGGGGATAGAAATGAACCGGGTTGTTGTTGCACATACGTCTTTTGGAGAAATGCTCAAGTTCAAGTCCATGCAAGGCAGGGAAGCCTTGTCCAGTTTGTATGACTTTGAAGTGGAATTATTAAGTGAAAGAAGTGCCCCGGTGAATATACGCACTTTGCTTGGCACTGCCATGGCGCTGGAAATTGAAACCGCGAATATAGCCAAACGTTATTTAAGTGGTGATGTGACTAAAGTCAGCCTTCTGGGCCAGCTTGAAAGCAGCGGGGTACGGTATAACCGTTATAAGGTCAATGTACGGCCCTGGCTATGGTATTTGTCGCGCAATGCAGACTGCAAAATCTACCAGCACATGAGTGTGGTGGATATTCTGGATGAAGTGCTGGGGTCTTACCCTGGTTTCAAGTATGAAAAAAACCTGCTTGACAGCTATCGCCAGCGCGAGTTTTGCGTGCAATACGAAGAAAGCGACTTCAATTTCATCAGCCGTTTGATGGAGCATGAAGGCATTTTTTATTATTTCAGGCATGAGCAGGGTAGCCATACGCTTGTGCTGACAGATGATGTCAACGGGCTTGATGTTTTGCCCGGCTATGAACATATCAGTTATTTCCCTGAAAACCCCAACGTATTGGCCGATCGCGAAGCTATTGATCACTGGAATATTGCCGAAGAATTGCAGGGCATAGAATATGTGGTTGATGACTATGATTTCAAGAAATCAAGTGTCAGCCTGCTGCACAAGCGCAAGGCTTCTTATTCGGTCACCCAGGCGAACCGGGAAATTTATAACTGGCAGGCCGGTTATGAAGATGTTGAACAAGGCGAGCATTATGTCAAGGTGCGCCTTGAAGAAGCCCGCTCCCTGGCGGAACGAATAGATGGCTCGTCCAACGTGCGCGGCATGGCGCCGGGTTATTTATTTACCCTGCATGACAGCTTGCGCAGGGAAGATAATAAACAGTATCTGGTGATTGCCGTTGATTACCAGCTAACGGAAGCAGGCTATGCGACAGACAACGGGGAAAAGGGAAATTACCGTTTTGGCTTTGTGGTGCAGGATGCGTCCGTGCCATTCCGTGCGCAATCGCTGACGCCCCTGCCTAAAACCAGCGGCCCGCAAACCGCAGTAATTACGGGGCCGGCGGGCAGCGAAGTTTATACCGATGAATATCAGCGGGTAAAAGTCCATTTCCGCTGGGACCGTTATAACCAGCCCGATGAAAACGCTTCCTGCTGGATACGGGTTTCCAATGATTCGGCGGGCTCCGGTTTCGGTTCGGTCATACCGCCCCGGATAGGCCAGGAAGTGATTGTTGATTTTATTGGTGGCAACCCCGACCGTCCGGTTGTAGTGGGCCGTGTATATAACGACCGGCAAATGCCCGCCTTTACCCCTTCACCCACGCAAAGCGGCTTTGTGTCACGCTCATTTGGCGGCGGCAGTGCCAGCAATGCCAACCATCTTATTTTTGATGATGCCGCCGGTAATGAACTGGTGCACCTGCATTCAGAAAAAGACTCACAAACCACGACTGAAAACTGCCACTTGCAAACGGTTGGCGTTAATCACAAGCATACGGTTGGCAACGATCATGATATTGAAGTGGGTAATAACCTGCGCACCATTATTGAAGCCATGGAAGAGCGGCTGGTTAAGGCCGAGCAAAAAATACGGGTGAACAGCAATGCCATTCACAATTATGACAGTAATTTTGACCAAACCATTTTAGGCATTGAAAACCGGATTACCCAGGCCGAGCAGAATATTAAGGTGAACAGTACGGCGGTTCATCAATATGGCAGTGACCTGACCCAGCATGTACAGGCTAATCAGAATACGACGGTTAGCGGGAATAAAACGAGCGAAGTGAAATTGTGGGAAAACAAAACAATTTGGGGTGGGAAAAATACATTAGTAGTAGGACTAGATGCTTCAGAGGCTGTAGTTAAAACAACAATAGCACCACTTAATCTGGGGTTATATGGCGCAACAGTTAATACTTTTGTGACCAAACTGGATATGGGGAGTAATGAACATAAGCTCATTGGAAAAGATCTAACTATTACTGGGTTTGAAACAAAGATTGGTTTTATGAAAAATGATTTTATAGGTGTTAGTAAGAAAGTAGGAGGCTTTGCTCAGAAAATGGTAGGTACTACCCAAGAAGTAGTGGGTCTTATCAGAAAAACAAAAGGTGTTGAAACGGAGCAGGCGGCCCTGAAACAGGAAACGGTTGCGGTAAAAAACTCAGTGGGTGGCTTGGATAACAGCGCGAAAGGATTAACGAATAAAGTTTGATTCGAGGTGTTTATTAAACTTGATTCAGAAAAGGAATAATGATGGAAGAGAAGAATAATGATGCGGGTAAAAAAGGCGGTTTTATGTCGAGATGCTGGGGGCTTCCCTGGTGGTTTCTATTTTGCTTGATATACGTAGGAGGGACATATTTTGTTACAGAAGACAGGCTTTCTTCTTTGCTGTCCTTGCTTATATGTTTGTTCTTTATGCTGATATTTATGATAGCGAGCTATTTTAGCGATAAAACCAAAGAGCTGGAGAAAAAAATACGCACTACAGGCGTAAAGACAAGTGCTGAAATCCTGTCTGTCAGGCAGCTAACCATGTATCAAAAAGGAATGCCATATTTTAGTTTGGAGTTGAAATATTCTATTAACGGAGAGGAAGTGATCAGACCTGATTTTCAGGTTCTGGTGGCATTTACGGACTTTGATCTTTACAAGCCGGGTAAACGCGTAGAGTTGTTGGTTGACCCTGACAATGTTCAGAATATTGTTCTGGCTTAATGTATGGAAACCCGTCAGGAAGTAATGGCACTTATCCGGAAAACCAAGGGGGTTGAAACGGAGCAGGCGGCGATGAAACAGGAAACGGTTGCGGTTAAAAACTCAGTGGGTGGTTTGGATAACAGCGCGAAAGGATTAACGAATAAAGTTTGATTCGACGTGTTTATTAAGCTTGTATCTTAAAAGGAGTAACCGTAATGCGTGAAGAAAAAAGTGGTTTTAGTAAAACAATCAGTTTTATATGGATGGATGGAGCACTGCTTACGTTCTTTCTATTTGGCTTGATATTGTCTGCGTTGATACATCTGTTCCATGGTCATTTCGATTGGTTCAGTCTTTTAATAGGACCAGTGCTGGCATCGTTAGGGTTGTTATGTGTCCAGCTACTCTTTTCTTTTTGCTTTCGTAATGAAATAAAACAGGAAGCGTTGCAGGAAAAGCTGCTTGCGTCAGGAACAGCTATCAAGACAACCGCGGAAATCTTATCGGTTAAGCAAACAGGGAAATATGTTAATGAAATGCCTGTTTTTGGCCTGGAATTGAAATACTCGCTTAATGGTCAAGAATTTGTCAAACCGGATTACCGTGTTGTGGTTGAGTATACAGAGCTTGATGTTTATAAGAAAGGCAAAAACCTGGCGCTGCTGGTTGACCCTGAAGACTTTCAGAATGTGGTGCTGGATTCCGGGGAAAACATTGAGACACCCGCAGGTCATGCCAGCGTGTGAATGAAAACCGGAGAAAAATACAAATATGGTTAGCAGTCTGATGAATAGGGGGCTACCAAAAATTTGGGCAGCAATCATGAAATTCATGGCTCGTTGGTGTTTCCTGTTGTTGGCGTTAGTCATGCTGGGGCTTGGTATCTGGCAGTGGTATTTCAGTCAGGAAGCGTGGGGAACAGCGCTGGTATTTTCTGTTCTTATTCCTGCTGCAGGTCTGTATTTTTTTGTTAATTACCCGTTGATGGAACAAGATCTTATCAAGAAGAAAAACCAGCGGATCAGGCAAGAAATGGGGCAGGCAGGTATCAGGGTGACGGGCGAAATTCTGTCTGGAAGATATATGAATGGGGGAAAAGTGCACCTGGATCATTGTTACCTGACGGTTCAGTACGAGGTTGATGGTGAAAGTGTTATTGCCCGGAATCTGGGTGTCATTATTGACATTGAACAGCTTCATCTTGGCGTTGGCTTGGATGCTTATGGTCGTGGAAATGACGTGTCACTTCTGGTTAACCGGAACAGGCCGCAACGTGCATTGATTCTTTAACATTCAAGAGGATTAAAAAATGGATATGCCTGTTTACGTACTCATCATAAGTCTTGTTTTTGCCTTGATTTCAGTGATTGCCGTGCGTTTTTTTGGGGTGAATGGCGTTCATGTTTTTGGTGTTTCACTCCTGGTTTTTTTTATTGTGCTTTTCTGGTCTTTTTCTGTGCTTTTCAGTGATGATGACGTCATCAGGATCAATAAAACCGGAGAGCTGCGCAAGGCCACCATTGTGAATGCAACGCAAACCAATACCTGGGTTAACGGCAATCCGCAGGTACTTATGGCGCTCCGGGTGCATGAAAAAGATGGTTCTTCTTATCCGGCCACACTCAAGGCCGTTATTGGCATGCTTTATTTGTCAGAGATCCGGCCTTTAAACGTAATAGAAGTGGTACGTGACCGTGAAAACCATGAAAAAGTGGTCTTGAAAACGCACGATTTTGAACAGTTGCAGGAAGTCTATCGCCTGAAAATGGAGAAAAAACAATGAAAACCATTAAACCCTTCAGGTTATCCACCTTATATCGCCCCTATAGCTGGCGGGGACAGAACCGGCTGTCGGTTGCCCTGTTTGCGCTGGCAGACATGAAAACACAGGCAGCCCCCAAACTGCTGTCGGATATTGAACTGTGGCGTGAAGTCTTGCCCGATCTGGATTGTGATGGGGTGCTGGATCATGTGCTGCCCAAGGTGATTCCCGAATTTCTGGTGGGCGGGTACGCCTATACCGCACATCAAAGTGATAAAACCCAATTGGCAGTACGGGTGCAGGTGGGCGGGCTGGAAAAAGAACTGATTGTTTTCGGTGACCGTTATTGGCTGGATAATAAAATAACCGCGCCACAGTCTTTTGAAATTATGCCGGTTACATGGGCCAATGCCTTTGGGGGTGCGGCGTTTGCTGACAATCCCTCTGGTAAGGGGCTTGATGAAAAAACAGTCAATGGCATAAAAGTAACGCCCCTGCCGAATGTTGAGAATAAACAAAACCGGGTCAGTAAAAAAGGGGAATTCGTACAGGCCCACGGCATGGGGCCGGTTAATTTGCTGTTACCCAGACGGTTCAATTTACAGGGCACTTATAGCGAGCAATGGCGTACTACTGAGTTTCCCGGTTTTTTCCCGGACTTGAACCCTGAAATGTTCAACGCGGCCGAGCCCGACCAGCGTTGGACCGGTCGTGACGGGGTGCCACTGGGTGAGCCGTTCCGCATCTGGAATATGCACCCGCACAAGCACTGTTGGCAGGGTCAAATCCCCGATTGGCATGGCCGCTGTTTTATCAGGCAAAAAATAAATGATGAGGCCGTATTCAAAGAGGTGCCGCTAAAGGCATCTACGGTGTGGTTTGTACCGCATCAGGAACGTTTGCTGCTTATTTATCATGGATCCATCCAAGTGGCCGAAGACGATGCCAGTGATGTATTAACACTCATGTCCGCCCTTGAAACACCTGATGCCCAAAGGCCTGAAGCTCACTACAGGCAAATTATGGACATTCGCAGCGACCCTGAAAAGGGCGGTTTGCATGTGCTGTGCGATGATGAGTTGATACCCGCTGCTATTTTGGGGGACATCAATATTGATATTGAAGCGGTTTACCAGACACCCAGCTGGATTAAGGCGCAAAACCGGAAACAGAAAATGTATGCCGAACAGCGTGCATTCATTACAGAAGCCGGCAAAAATCCGGATGATTATTTACCCGAAATGGTGGGGCCGGAACGGCGTTACCGGGTTACGGATTTGCCTGAACTGATGGAGCAGAATGCAAAACTGGAAGATGAAGCGCAAGCCATGAAAACAAAGATGCAGACGGAGCTTGACCAGCAGAAAGCGCATTACAAGGCGCAAGGGGTTGAGATTCCTGCCATACCCGATATTGCCGATATGTTTGATGCCAACAGGCCCAGCGGCGTGTCTGGCCCGCCCAAAGAGTTGCCTGCCATGCTGGAAGCGCTTAAACAGGTAAATGTGAACTTGCAGGCGGGCCAGCCTGACTTGACGCCGCTTGCCCCGTTTTTTTCCGGTGGTAGTGATGACCTGAAAATATCAACGGCCGAACTGCCAGAAAAAGCAAAAGAAAAAATGGCAGAAACCCTGAAAAAAGAAAACATGATAGCTTGGGTGGAAGACCCGAAATTTCAGCGGCAAATAGGGGATTTACAGCCTTTGTTGCGCAAGTCTTATCTGTATTCGGTGCAATACCAGGATGGCGTGACAAGGCTGGGTGAACATGAAAGCCAAGCCATTCGCTGGCAAGTACAGGAAAAATACGAACTGGACCGGGATTTGTCCATGCTTGACCTGACGGGGGCTGATTTGTCGGGCATGCATTTTGAAAATGCCCGTTTTCATGGCTGCTTTATGGAGGGGGCTGATTTGCAACATGCCCGTTTTATTAATTGCGATATGTCTGAGTGCGTTCTGGCACGGGCCGATATGCGGTTTGCCGATTTTTCAGGCAGTGATTTCAGTAAATCGAATGTATGTATGGTTAATACCGAAAAAACGGTGTTTGACAAGGTGTTGTTCAAGGAAGTGGTACTTGAAAAAACCGCTTTCTATAACAGTTTTTTTAAACAAGCGGTGTTTGACACCTTTATACCCGATAAATTGAAATTTGAATATTGTTCCTTTGAGGAAACCCGTTTCTCAATGGTTATCTTCAATGAATTGTCGGTGTTGAACTGTGTTTTTCCGGGCGCGGTTTTTTTCAAAACATCATTCCAGAGCAGCCGGTTTGTGAATGTGTCTTTTGAGCGGGCAGATGTTGACAGTTGTTCCTTTTTTATCAGCCAGCTTGAAAAATGTGAGTTTTCACAGGCCGATATTAAAAATACGGCGTTTATTTATCACACTATCCTGCGGCAGTGCTCGTTTTCAGGGGCAATCTTAAAACAGTGTAATTTTAGGGAAACCTCTTTACTGGATAATGATTTTCGTTACTCCACCCTTAACAGAAGCGATTTTTCTCTGGCAGATATGTCTGGTGTGAGTTTACGCAACAGTAATGGCCGGGATTCCAGTTTTATAAGAACACAACTGGAAGGAGCAGATTTTACCGAGGCAAACCTTATTTCGGCTGATTTCAAGGCCGCCAATTTAAGTGGTGCTTGCCTGAGCCGGGCGAATCTGTTCAGGGCCAATGTGGGATTGGCCATACTGGATGAGCAGACGGCTTTACAGGGTAGCTATACAAAAGAAACGAATATCTATCCAATGCGTAAAGAAACAGATTTAAAAGATGCTAATTGAAGAACTGAAACAGTTGTCCGAGACTGGCGAAACGGTCTCTGATGAGTCATTTATTGGAATGGATTTAAGTGGTCTGGATTTATCCGCCATGATTTTTGAGCATGTTGATTTTTCGCATTGTGTTTTTTCCGGGGCAAATTTGTGTGAGGCCACTTTTAACAAGTGTTTTTTTAATCAGGTGCAAATCCAGTCATCAAATTTAAACAAGGCGGTATTCAATCAATGCCAGATGCATGATGCGACAGTCAGCCAGTCAGACCTGACGTTGTCGATATGGGCAGACTCACCGTTAAACGGTAGTGCATTGCTGGACAACGATTTAATGCATGCCTCATTCAAAGGCTGTGATTTAAGCAAATGCCGTGTTGTGGCTGCGAAAAGTGATCATTCTGTTTTCATGCAATGCACACTTGAAGAAATCAACTTCAGTGATAACGCTTTTTCACAAACTACTTTTTTCAAGGTTGACCTTTCCAGGGGTGTATTTGAAAACAGTAGTTTTGAAAAAGTGATTTTCATGGAATGTGATTGCCAGCGGCTTGATTTTTCAAACCGGCAGGTCCTGATGTGCCAGTTTATAGATTGCCAAATGCAGGAAAGCCGGTTTAGGGGTGCAGACATTACACAAAGCAGTTTCAAGGGGTGTGAACTGGCGCTGGCTGATTTTACGGGTGTGGCAGGTGCTTATGTCCTGTTTCCCGAAGCGGATGTTTCCGGTGCACGGTTTGCCAATGCCCGGCTAGGGTCAAGTCTTTGGGTGGATTGCACCGCCCGGGAAACGGATTATTCCGGTGCATGGCTGGAACAGGCGGTGTTTCATCGGGCGCAGCTTTCAAAGGCCCTGTTCAGGCAGAGTGTGTTGGGCTATGCCGATTTTTCATATGCCTGCCTGATGGGGGCTGATTTTCATGGGGCTTCTTTCAGCCGGACTCAATTTCACCGGGCGGTTATGGATGGGCAGGCCGTTAAGCAGCAGCCTGGTGCCATTGAGAGTGACAGTGAGCTGTTCAAGGCCGAGCTTTGGACGGCCGGTTTCAGCCAAACAGTTTAAGTCATAAAGGAAATAATACGATGTTCAGCAATACACAAATGATGGGGATGGATTTGGGATTTCCCGATGTCTGCCTGACACCGCCAGCCATGTTGCCGATCCCTTACCCTGATATGGCAATGAGCCCAACCGCCATTCCGGTGTGCTTCAATATTTTGCATTGTTTTGCGCCGGTGCATAACCTGGCCACCATTACGCCTGTCACGCTGGGTGATACGCCGGGTATTGGTACCGGTGTGATCTCGCATCTGGTCATGGGGCCTTCTTCACCCAAAACCGGGGCGTTTACTTACCTTAGCCGTTGCATGCCAACTACCCGCTTAACGTCAATTAATACGCAGAACGGCTTTAATACGATTGGGATGCGGGTTGTGCCCAGTCAGCCAAAAATTTTGGTGTTGGCTGCCTGAACCCAAAGGATGAAATATGAATTTGTTGGATCTGATTGACGAACGTCCCATTGTTACCCATACCCCTTTGCCGGGTATGCTTGGCTTTGCCAGTATGACAGGGCATGAGCAGTTATCGGCCTTGTTTGAATTTGATGTGGAACTGATTGCCACCACGATTTCTCTTGATCTCAAGTCATTGCTGGGCCAGCCCCTGACACTGGAAATTGAAACCGCTGGCGCGCCCCGGTTTTTGAATGGCCAGATTGTTAAATGCGTGCTGGTGGGCCGGGAAAACCACTCTTCCGATTATTTCGTTTATCGGGCTACGGTGCGCCCTTCAATGTGGTATTTGACCCAAACGACCGACAACAGGATTTTCCAGGATAAAACCGTTCCGGATGTATTGCGGGAAGTGCTTGGGGAGTATGGTTTTCCGGTGGAGTATAAATTATTGAATACTTACCGAAACTGGGAGTATTGCGTCCAGTACCAGGAAAGCGATTTTGATTTTGTCAGTCGTCTGATGGAGCATGAAGGCATTTATTACTGGTTCCGTCATGAAAACGGCCAGCACACCCTGGTGATTTGTGATGATATTTCTGCCCATGCTGATATGCCGGGCTATATGGCAATTCCCTATATTGACGGTAACCGTCATTTGGGCGCAAACCGTGAATATGTGTCTGACTGGCATGTACAGGCCCAGATTACACCGGACAGTTATGCAACCGTTGATTACGATTTTCGCAAACCCAGGGTCAGTCTTGACGCGATGTCCAGGGGAGAATCCAGTGGCCAGCCGATGGGACTGGAAGTCTATGAGTGGCAGGGTGGTTATCAGGAAATTGATCACGGAGAAAGTTACTCACGGATTCGCCTTGAGGAATTGCAAGCCAGCCGTGAACAGATCCAGGGGGTGACCAATGTAAGGGGGATGGCTCCCGGTTATCTGTTTACCCTGAAAAACCATCCGCGCATGGCAGAAAACCGTGCTTACATGATTGTTTCCGCCCATTACCGGATGAGTATTGCCGGTTATACCTCGGGTACAAACCGTGAAGACAGCTTTGAAGTGGTTTTTAGTGCCTTGCCCGATAACATCCCGTTTCGTGCCCGCAGGCTGACGCCCGTACCGCGCACGCATGGTCCGCAAACGGCCAAAGTGGTAGGCCCTGCCGGGCAGGAAATCTGGACTGATCAATATGGGCGTATCAAGGTTCAATTTCATTGGGACCGTTATGGCCAGCATAATGAAAACAGTTCCAGCTGGGTACGGGTGTCCAGCCCTTGGGCGGGAACCGGTTTTGGCGGCTTGCAATTGCCACGCATCAATGATGAAGTGGTGGTGGATTTTATTGGCGGCAACCCGGACCGGCCAGTGGTGCTGGGGCGGGTTTATAACGCATCCAACATGCCACCCGTAGAACTGCCCGCCATGGCGACCCAAAGCGGTTTCAGGAGCCATTCGGTGTACGGTGACCCGGATATGGCGAATATGTTGATCTTTGAAGACAAGCTGGGACAGGAACTGTTGCACATGAAGGCCCAGCTGGACATGCTGATAGAGGCCAACCGCAACCTGACGGTAAGGGTGGGCAATGACCTGGATACACGGGTGGACAACACCGAAAAGCATCATGTATTGAGTACCCGCACCGTGATTATTGATGGTGCCGAAGATGAAACCTTCAATACCGGCGTGACCCGCAACATTACCTCAACCGGTCTGAAAGATACGATTGCCGACGGGGTGAATACAACCGTGACAGGTGGCAATACCTACCATTTAACGGGAGATAACATCGTTACGGTGGATGGCCCGGAAACCGAGCATGTGACCGGTAGCCGGAACATGACCGTCGATGGTACGTTAAGTGAAACCTATAACAGTGCTTATGACCAGACCGTTAACAGCACGATGAAGCGTTACATCACGGGCACCCTGGATGACACCGTGGACGGTGCCGTCACGCAAACCTACAACGCCACCAAACAAGAAACCGTATCCGGCACTGTCACTTATGAGGCAGGGGGCGTTTCCACGCATACCTATAAGGCTAATGTGACCGAGGAAATTACGGGACAGATAGACCGGAACTCTTCCATGGACATGAATTTCAAGTCGGATACGAAAATCACCATGACGGCGCCTGAAGTGGTGATTGACAGCCCTAATTTTACTCAGACAGATGCGAGTAAAGCGTCGGTATGGGCAGGGGTCAGTTTTAAGGGAACCGGAGCAAATTTCTTTTTGGATGGTATGAAAATGGGGGCAATAGGAGCACAGGTCGCAGTATATGGCGTAAAGGCAGAATATTCTGGTTTTAAATTTGATGTCGCCTCTATTGTTTATAAAAAAGAAGTGAATGAATTTGGGGATTTTGTAGCAGCGATTCAACTGGGTATGTTTAAAACTGCCATCCGTGGATTATATGTTGCTATTTAGGAAAGTCATGTTATGAAATTTTTTATTGCGGCAGCAATGTTTGGTGTGTTGATAATAGCTGGTGTTTTTTATTTTGATATGAATGAGGAAACAAAATGGGGAATTTCAGTTGGTGTTTGCGTATTGCTTTTTATGGGGGTGATTCTTACCTTGTCTTTTAAAGGTATGTTTCAAAACATGAATAAAACGATCCGTATCAATAAAACAGGTGAATTGATTCAGGCGACTGTGATGTCCATTAAACAAACCAATAGTTTTGATGGGCCTGATCCTGAAGTGATTATGGATGTAAGGATTCACGAAGCGGATGGTTCCACTTACCGGGCCATTATCAGGGGGAGTCTCAAACTGGTGGAGCTGGCCGCTTACCAGCCGGGTAAAAAAATTGAAGTGGTCCGGGATTGGGAAGATCGGGAACAAGTCGTGTTTAAACATCGGTTTTTTAAAGAATTGCAGGAAAAGCATCGCAAGGATATGGCCAAAAAACAGGCAAAACAGGAAAAGAAAATGGCAGGGCAAGTGAAGTGAGTGGCACCAGGCAAGCAGATATCAAAATTCGAACGATAGTAGTATTGACTGCCTTGGCAGCGGCTATCCATTTATATGTAAATAGGCAAAGTTGATGAAAATTTTTGTTATCTTGTATTTGTTGTTTTCTGTTGCCAGCCTGATTTTTTTTAATTTTGATTGGTCAGTTGTAACCGTTGTGGCTGTCGTTTTTTTCATTAGTATTGTTTTTTATTATGGTTTCAAAGATTCATTTAAAAGTGATATGAAAACGATTCGTCTGAATGAAACAGGTGAATTGGTCCAGGCTACCGTGCTTTCCATTAAACAGACCAATATTTACAACGGCGAAGATCCTGAAGTGATTATGGCAATCAGGGTGCAGGAAGTGAACGGTTCTTCTTATCAGGCAACAGTCCGGGGCACTGTTAAATTGGTTGATATACCTGCCTATCAACCAGGCAAGCAAATTGAAGTAGTACGAGACCGGCAAGACCGGTATCAAGTTGTTTTGAAAGACCCGGACTTTGAAAAAACACAGGAATTGCATCGGAAACTTCGGGAAATTAAAAAAGCAAAGCTTGACAAGAAAATGGCAGGGCAGGTGAAGTGAGTGCCGTCCAATTGCATATATTAACCCGGGTTTATCCATGAAAATGTCAAGTAGAGTTGCTTTCCAGGGCGACCCAAAGCGGATTCAGAAGCCATTCGGTCTATGTGCCTATGACCAGACCGTTAACAGCACTATGGAACGGCATATTACAGGAACACTGGATGACACGGTGGATGGCATCGTGACTGAAGAAGTGACCGGCCAGCTCAGACAATTTTTTTGCGAAGCATACGAAAATTTCTGGGTTCTCCACAAATATGGATGATTGGAAGTTGGGTATTGTTGGGGCACAGGCTAATGTTTATGGTGTTAGTGCTTCATATACTGGATTTAAGTTTGATGTTGTCTCTGTTGTTTACAAAAAAGAAGTGAATAAATTTGGGGATTTTGTAGCAGCGATTCAACTGGGTATGTTTAAAACTGCCATCCGTGGATTATATGTTGCTATTTAAGGATTTTAAATTATGAAAATAATAATTGGTGTTTGTATTTATGCTTTGGTGGCATTCATCAGCATTGTTTTTTTTGATGTTGCCTGGGAGGATTTTGCCGGGCTTCTGGTATTCATCTTCTTTATAGGGATTTTTGTCCTGGCTTTCAAGGGCATGTTTCAAAGCACAAATAAAACGATCCGCATCAATAAATCAGGTGAGTTGATTCAGGGCACCGTACTTTCCATTAAACAAACCAATTGTTTTGATGGGCCTGACCCAGAAGTCATTGTGGATGTTCGGATACAAGAGCCGGATGATTCGACTTATAGGGCAGTAATCAGGGGTACTGTCAAATTGGTTGAGTTGGCAGCTTACCAGCCGGGTAAAAAAATTGAAGTGGTTCGGGATCGGGAAGATCGGGAACAAGTCGTGTTTAAACATCGGTTTTTTAAAGAATTGCAGGAAAAGCACCGCAAGGATATGGCAAAAAAACAGGCAAAGCAGGAAAAGAAAATGGCAGGGCAGGTGAAATGAGTGCCGTCCAATTGCATATATTAACTCGGTTTTTCCATGAGCATGGATGGTCTGAAAATAGTAGCGGTTGGAGCGCAGGTTAATGCTTATGGCGTTAGTGCTTCATTCACTGGGATTAAATGTGATTATGCAGGTATTGTTTCAAAAAATAATGGTATTTCATTTAATGATGCTGGATTGCATATGAAAAAAACGGTGGCTGCTATTTCAATTGCAGCTGCAATACATTTAAAAATATAAGGGTTTTATTGTTTCTCTCAAATTTAAATTTTGTGTAAATCATTATTTTCATAAATTTTTTTGTAAAAAAAATTGAGGGCAAAATGGATAAAAAATTAAAACGATATTCTTTAATATTAATGGATTAGGATATTAACAATGAAAGTTTTTTTTATGGCATTGGCACTCGCGATTTTTTGGGGAGTTGTTGCTACGTATTTTGGAGGAAGTGATAAAACAGTTATTTATGGCGTGACGGCTATTTTTTTAGTCGTGCTGTTAGGAGGACTTTTTGGGGGTGTTGTTTATAGGATGTGGAACGGCATAAGTGTCAATTTGAATGGTGAGTTATGCCAGGCGACTGTACGGTCAGTTGAAACAACGGGTTATTGGCTTAATAACAAGCCTGAAATTCGTATGCGTCTGCTGGTTCATGGGCAAGGTGGTGCTTCCAGTGAGGCAACCCTTAAGGTTTACATAGACTTGGCGGATTTGCCAAAATATCAACCAGAAAAAACAATTGAAGTAGTGAGAAGCCGTGAGAAGCCTGAAAAAGTGGTATTAAAAGAGGAAAATTTTGATGAATTGCAGCAAAGATATCGTCAGGAAAAAGAAAAGAAAATGGCAGGGCTGGTGAAATGAGTGCCGTCCAATTGCATATATTAACCAGCGTATTTTCATGAAAATCATTAAACCCATTCGGCTAAGTGTAATGCCCAGACCTTATGCCTGGCGCGGGCAAACCCGTTTGGGGCTGGGTGTTTATGCCCTGCTTGATTACAGCCAGGGCAGTGTCCGGCTGGATAGCGAGCAAAATCTATGGAAACTGGTGCAGGAAGAGCTGGATGCAGGGGGTGTGCTTGACCTGGCCATGCCCAAGCCTGAACCCGAGTTCCTGGTGTCCGGGCAGGCCTATACCGCGTTTCAGGAAGAAAAGCGGCAATGCGCTGTCAAGGCACGGGTCGGTGAGCTTGAAAAAGACTTGCTGGTGTTTGGGGACCGGTTCTGGGTTAACAATGAAATAAGCCGTCCCCAGCCCTTCGAGTCCATGCGTATCAACTGGGCCAATGCGTTTGGCGGCCCGTCTTTTGAGCGTAATCCCGAGGGCAAGGGAGCGGCACCAGAGCCGTTTAATGGCACCCTGGTACAGCGTTTGCCCAATATTGAAGGCTTGCGTAACCGGGTCAGTGATTCACGCAAACAGTATGAACCGGAAGGGTTTGGCGCAATTAATATCACATGGCCGCAGCGGTTTTCCCTCGTGGGCACGTATTCCGAGCAATGGCGCCAGCACGAGTTTCCGGGTTTTTTTTCAGACATGAATCCGGCCATCTTCAATGCAGCTTCGGCAGACCAGCGCTGGCGTGGTCATGACAGCCTGCCCCGGGCAATGCCCTTCAGTTTTTACAATATGCATCCTCAGTTATCCTGCTGGTCGGGTATCTTGCCCGACTTACAGGCAAGGGCTTTTGTCCGGTTAAAGCAGATGGCTGAAGCGGACCTGTTGGAAATTGACATGAAAGCCAGTACGGTCTGGTTTGTGCCTCATACAACCCAATGCATCATGATGTTTCATGGCAGTTGCCCCATTGCCGAAGAAGACGGATGGGATGTGGAATGTGTGATGGCCGGGCTGGAACTGGGCGGGTATGAGCGTGACCTTGATTATTACCGGTCAGTGTTTGGCATTCGCATGGATCATAAAAAGGCAGCTTTATATGCCCTGAAAGATGAGCAATTGATTCAGGTGCCAGAGACCATGCTGCTGTCTTTCGGGGACATCCCCGACCCTTTGCAGACCAGTGCCTTTGTGCGCAACCAGCAGAACCGGGCAGTTACTGAAAGGGAAAAGGCGCGTCAGCGCTTGCGTGAATTGGGCCATGATCCTGCTGTTTTTATGGCACCGGAATTTGTGGGACCGAACAAGCCTTTGTCTTTTTCTGAATTGCCTGAAATATTTGAGCGTTTGCAGCAGCATGTCCCTGATCGTGAAACCATTGAAAAGCAGGTTCGGGGTGAGGCGCTTTCCAGTCTGGCAAAACTGAAAAAAGAAGGGCGTATTCAGGCAGGAGGTCCGCTTGATTTTGAGGATTCCCTGAAAATTGGTGGCATGCCAATAACAGCCGAAAATCATGGCCCTTTGAAGATCGATCGGGATGGAAAACTGGCGCAGGCACTTGAAAAATTGCACCAGGAACGCAAAGTTTTACGTGAGGGCGGCAAGCTGGAAAGCAAATCTACCGGGGCACCCCTGCTGGATCATGATTTCATGAAGCATGCTCAAAAACAAATGGACAAACTCTATCTGTATTCGGTGCAGTTCCTGGGGCAGGCACCGGTAGCCGGCCCGCACCGCATGGAACAAATGCAAGAGGCCGTGCGTCATGCCTACCTGAAAGATAAAAACCTGGCTGGCCTGGACCTGACCGGTATTGATCTGTCTGATATGGATTTGCGTGGCGCCAATTTGCAGGGGGCCATGCTGGAAGGGGCGATATTGCACAACGTCAGGCTGGATCATGCCAATTTGACGCATGCCGTGCTTGCCCGGGCAAAAATCTCAGGTAGCTCTTTCAAAGACGCCAATCTGGCTAACAGTAATTTATCGCAGGCCCGGATTGAACACAGCACATTTGAACAGGCCTGCTTTGATCACGCTATTTTGTTTGGGCTTGAAGCCGAACAGGTACAGATGACGGGCGCGCGTTTCAAGACTTGCCAGTTTTATCAGGGCAAACTGCAACAGGTTGACCTGACCGGGGCCAGTTTTGAACAGGTGGCTTTTCATGAGGTTGTGCTGGACAGGGTAAGCTTTATTGAGGCGCAAGTAAAGCAGTTGGCATTTTCCGATTGCCCGCTTGCCCATGTCAGTTTTGAACGCAGTGAGGTGGAGGGGGGCGTTTTTTACCAGTGCGGTCTTGAGCAGCTTTCTTTTGATGAAGCCTGGCTCAAGAATATTGTGTTTACCCAAGGGGTAAAGCTGAACTGTTGCACATTCAGGCAAAGCCAGATCAGGACGTGCAATTTTCGCCAGACGCATATGGAACAGTGTGATTTTAAACAGGCTCTGGCCGAGAATTGTGATTTTTCCGAGGCGGAAATTTCCCTTTGCATGATGGAGCATGCCCGCTTTCCGCAAACCCTGTTCGTCAGAACCTTTTTTGAGAAAGTATCTTTGCAATACAGCAGCTTGATTGGCGCCAATCTGCAAAAGTCGGTCATGAAAGAAGTCAATCTGTATCGTGCCAACCTGTTCAGGGCTGATGTTTCCGGACTTATGGCCGATCGGGAAACGGTTTTTGACGGCATTTATGCCGAACAGGTCAAGCGTTTCCCTGAAGCGAAAGGAGCATGAACATGAGTTTTAATTCACAACAGGTGGCGCAGGATATCCGGCAGGGAGAGGCTTTCAGGGAGGTGTCTTTTGCCGGTATGGATTTTTCCGGACAGGATCTTTCAGGGGGCATGTTCGAGAAAGTGGATTTTTCCGGGGTTGTTTTCAATCAGGCCAATTTGCAGGAAGCGGTTTTCATTCAATGTAATTTTGAACGGGCGGTCTTCAATGGCAGCAATCTTTACAAGACGACCTTTCAGGGTGCCCTGCTGGATGAATGCCGGTTTGTACAGGCTGATTGCAAAGAAATCATGGTGGTGGAGTCTTCGTTGCGGCAGTGCCTGTTCGAGGCATCGGTTTTCAGTGTGGTGACATTTAATGAATCCGATTTGTCGGGAACCGTATTCCGGCAAATGCATTTGTTTGAAAAAACGTTTTTCATCAATTGCCAGTTAAATCAATGCAGTTATGCGGTAAATAGCATGGATGCCTGTGTTTTCATGCAGGCCAATCTGGAAACGGTGGATTTTACGCAAACGGCCATGAATCGTTGTGTCCTGATGAAATGCCAGCTTGCCAGGCAGAAATTCACAAATGTGCCGTTAACGCTTTGCCAGTTTACCGACAGCGTACTGGATGATGCTGATTTTTCAGGTTCCAACCTGAGTCAGGCCAATTTTAAAGGAGCCAGCCTGAAACGGGCGCGCATGAACAAGGCCTGTGCCGATCAGGTCCTGTTTCTGGAGGCCGACCTGGAGGCGGCCAGTCTGGCGGGGACTTCCCTGAAAAACGCGATTTTCAATGAAGCCGTGTTGACCCGGACGGTATTTGCCGGTGCCAATGCATGGCAAGCCATTTTTCATTATGCCAGTGCAGAACGGTCGGACTTTTCGGGCGCCGACCTGACCTATGCCGATTTTTCTTACGCTGATTTGCGTGGGGCGAGGTTTGGGCAGGCGAATTTTGAGCGAACCCGGTTTCACCGGGCCCTGACCGATAGTGAAAGCATCAAATCGGGGCCGGGCTGTCTTGCCGCTGACGAGGCATTGCTCAAGGCTGAATATTTTGATGCCGCGAACAATACCTATTGAATATTTTAAGGAGCACTTATGTTTGCAAATGCACAATTAATGGGAATGGATCTGGCGTTTCCCGATGTTTGTCGTACGCCACCCGTCATCCCGGTACCTTATCCCAATGTGGCACTGGGGCCCACCTATATTCCCAATGCCTTCAATATCCTGTACATGTGCACACCCGCCCATAACCTGGCCACTTTTGCGCCCATTACCAATGGCGATAACCCGGGGATTGTATTGGGTATGGTATCTAATACGGTAATGGGGCCATCACGCCATATTACCGGTGCATTCACGTATTTGCTTAAGGGTATGCCCGCTACCCGCCTGAGCAGCCTGTCGTTGCAAAACCTTTTCAATATGGCTGGTATGCGGATAGTGCCCAGCCAATTGAAAATATTACTGCTGGCGCCCTGACTATCCATTGATGGAGCAAGATCTTATCAAGAAGAAAAACCAACGGATCAGGCAAGAAATGGAAACACTTGTTACGATCAATGTTATTTCAATGAGCCTGGCATAAACTACCAAACCAATGAAGCTCTTTTTTGGGAATTGAAATAACATGTCCAATTCACGCACGGTCATTCTTTTTATCCTGTTCTCATGCCTGTTTTTTTATCCAACGGTACAGGCTGACACATCACCAAAACTGCCTGAAGCAGCCAGTAGAACTTATGCCCAGAATTACAAAGACTCTGCTTTGGCTTTTTGTATTTCAAGCGCTTATGCACAACACCCGGAAGTAAGCCATGACGCCATAAGCAGTGCCAGTGCATTAGATTACTGGAGTCAATATGACCTGGAAAACAGCACAGAAAAAATACCTGAATTGGTCAAGACTTATCTTGCACGCCAATATGCCTCCCATCAAGGAGCAGGCACCCAGCTTGACTTAATGAAGTGCATTGACTTGTATCATGGCCCCGAGCTTGACGCGCTGACAAAACAATATGTTGGCAAACCAGAACAAACCTATAGAAACGAAAATCCAGATTAATATTATTCAACAAGATGAGCCCGACAGATATTATTGAAATATCTTTCGGGTGTACTCTCGTTTACAGCGGCATTCCCATCTTGTTTCCAGCGATATAAGCTGTTATTGTTTGTTTTTTCACTCATACGGCAGGGTTCAATGAAAGGGTCAGGCAAGGTATTAATGGTATCGCTGTTTCTGGTTGCAGGCATGTTGGCCGGTTGTGACCAGGGTTCCACCGTTAATGAGGGGCCCCCCATCGTTCATGGTGAGGTAGACCATTCCGAAGTGGAGCTGGCCCGCGCCAAACAGGCCGAAGCACAGGCCCGGGCTGCCGAGGCCAAGGCCCGCAAAGACGAAGCCAAAGCCATTGCCGATGAAGCCCGTTTGCGCCAAAAAGAAGCCTTAAGCAAAGAAACTGAAGCAAAATCCTTGGCAGCCAAGGCTAAATCAGATGAAGAAACCGCTCGCCTGAATGCAGAAGCCGCCAAAAGCCGTGCCATAGAATCAGAAAAAAATCTGGAACTGGCCAAACTCAGGACTGAAGAAGCGCGCCTGAAAACCGAAGAAGCCAAGGCGCGTGCCGATGAGGCAAAAGCCCGTGCGGATGAAGCCCGTTTGCTGGCTGAAGAGGCCCAGGCACGGCTGGAAACTGCCAGGTTGCAGCTGGAAGAGGCGCGTTTGCAAATGCCTGGGGCAGCTGCTGCGCAAAGTCTGGCGCCCGATGCAGGCCTGTCTGCCCCTGAAAACCCGAATCCAGATCCAGAGGCTGGTTCGCCTGCTCCAGATGGCACAGACACCACACCAGAAGCGCTTACTTTGCCCGAACTTGAAAAATCCTAAACCGGTACAAACACCTGCCCGAAAATATAATCAACATTGAAACCTTCGCGCTGGCTGGGGCGGATAATGACAATCAAAAAGCCACGGAAAGCCCGCCATCAACAGCCAGGATCTGGCCGTTGATATAAGAGGCGGCAGGGGAAGTCAGAAAAAGCACGGGGCCGATGATTTCCTCGGGTTTGCCCAAGCGTTGCAAGGGATTGCGTTCCTGGATTTTACGCATGGTTTCGGGCTCTTTGATCAGTGCTTCATTGTGTTCGGTATCAAAAATACCCGGTGCAACCGCATTGCACAAAATACCCTCATGACCATATTCAACCGCAATGGAACGGGTCATGGTATTAAGGGCCTGCTTGGTGATGGGATAAATGAAATCGCCATGGCGGATAACGTGGCCGGCAATGGAGCTGATGGTCACGATGCGACCATGGCGGTTTTTGCGCATCAGGTCGATGGCCGAGCGGGAAATACCGATATTGGCCAGGATATTGGTATGAACGATATGTTCGATTTCAACCGGGGTAAGGTCGTGCAGGGTTTTACGAATCCGGATGCTGGCATTGTTAATCAGGATATCAAGGCGACCGTATTGTTCTTCTATCTGAGAAAAGGCCTCGCGGCGGGAATGGTGGTCATTAATATCAAAAGATAGCCAGCTGGCCGACAGGCCCATGTTATTGAATGCACCGGCGGTTTCTTTGGCGCGTTGCTCGTCTCGGGCATGTACCACAACGGTGGCGCCGGCGTTGGCCAGTCCATGGGCTATTTGGTAGCCCAGGCCTCTACAGGCACCAGTGACCAGGGCAACCTGGTCCTTCAGGGAAAAAAGCTGGTTGGTGTTGCTTGTTGCACTCATGAATTGGCTCCTTGGTCCCGCTGCTTTGGTGTGCTGGCAGGCGTATTCATGAATATGCCTGCCAGGGTGATGATTGTTATTTTGCAAGTATAGTGCGGATTGCCTGCTTTTCAAACACGGTAAAAACCATACTGTCGGGATAGCATGAATGCTCTTTTTTCTGTTATGGTAGTTTTGAAAAAACAATCAACCGTTTTCAGGACTATTAAAATATGGCAGACAACACTTTTTTATTACCCGGTATCCAATATCCCATTATCCAGGCACCCATGGCGGGGGTTTCCACACCGGCCCTGGCTGCGGCGGTATCCAATGCCGGCGCTTTGGGTTCATTGGGGGTGGCTGCGGTTGATACGGCCGGCGCACGCCAAATGATTGAGCAAACCCTGGCCTTAACCCATAAACCGTTTAACGTGAATGTGTTTTGTCATCGGCGAACCTCGCAAAACCCGCAGAAGGAACAGGCCTGGCTGGCTTATTTGAAACCCCTGTTTGATGAGTTCGGTGCCACGCCTCCCGCGCAGCTGAATGAAATTTATGACACCTTTGTGGATAACCGGCCTATGCTGGATATGCTGCTGGCGCTTAAACCCGCCTTTGTCAGTTTTCATTTTGGCCTGCCTTCCACGGACTATATACAGGCCCTGAAAACGGCGGGAATTACCTTGCTGGCCAGTGCCACCACCCTGGAAGAAGCCCGGCAAATAGAAGCGGCAGGCATTGATTTTATTGTGGCTCAGGGGTACGAAGCCGGTGGACACCGGGGGGTGTTTGAGCCTGAGCAGGGCGATGCCTGCATGGGAACGCTGTCATTGGTGCGTTTGTTGGTTAAAAATTGCCGCTTACCTGTTATTGCAGCGGGAGGGATTATGGATGGCAGTGGCATCAAGGCCGTCTTAAAACTGGGGGCCTGTGCTGCCCAGATGGGCACGGCCTTTGTGCTGTGCCCCGAGTCATCCGCCAATGCGGCTTACCGTGCCAACCTGAAAAGCGGGCGGGCCTTGCATACGGCCGTTACCACGGTTATTTCGGGTCGTGCCGCCAGGGGTATTGTTAACCGCATGATGACAGATCTTGAATCGGCTGGTGCTCCGCCCACGCCGGGTTACCCCATGACCTATGATGCTGGCAAGGCATTGATTGCCGCAGCCAATGCCCGGGGCAATTTTGAGTTTGCCGCCCAGTGGGCCGGGCAGGCGGCTTACCTGGCGCGGGAAATGCCGGCCGCACATTTGGTGGCAACGCTGGTGGAAGAACTGAAGTGATTGTTTGGGGCAATATCATTAGGGTATTGCGCCCAATGTGTTTTAGCGGCGATTGCGCGACTTGTTGCCAGTGGCGGCACCATTTGCCGGGCGACCTGGCAGATGCCTGAAAGTAATTCGGCCTTTATTCATGTCGTAAGGTGACATTTCAAGTGATACTTTGTCACCGGCCAGAATACGGATATGGTGTTTGCGCATTTTGCCACCGGTGTAGGCGATAAGCGGGTGGCCGTTATCCAGTGTGACGCGAAAGCGGGAGTCAGGTAGCACTTCGGTTACCATGCCATTCATTTCTATTAATGCTTCTTTGGCCATAGATAAATCTCCTGTGTGATTGAAAAATAACATGCATGAACGGGCCGGGCCGCAAGCTTAAACAAGCGGTATGCATGGATAGGCGCCGTGGCGCTGGCGGGTATCGGGATGTAGCGTATTTTTTCCGCAAGGGGAAAAGATGTATAGCGTATAGCCGGTATAGCTGCCTGGGGTTAGTCAGGGACTGGGTGAAATTCTTTAAGCATTAAAAATTAATGCTTGAGGAATAAGTGGTTAGCACTTGGCGAACAAGTGGTTGGATTAACGATACCCGTTGAATATTACGCCATCATGGCGACGACAATATGGCATTGTAACATACTTTGCGTTGTTTGTTAATGATATGAAAATAAAGCGAAATATACAGCGGGGTCAGGGGGGCGGCTGACCGTGTCGGTCAGCCGGAAAATGATTTTGGTTTCAAGCTTCAAGTTTGGCCTGGTTGGGTAGATCTTTCAGGGCGGGGGCCGGTGGCAGGCCGGTCACATCCAGAATTTCCTGTTCGTCCAGCGTTTCGCGCTCTAGCAGGGCGGCAACCAGCGCATCCAGCTGCTGGCGATGATCGCGAAGCAATTGCTTGGCCTGCTCATGGCTCTCATTGATGATTTTATGCACTTCTTCATCAATCAGGGCGGCGGTTTGTTCGCTTACCCCGTCAAGCTGTCGTTGTGCCACACCCAGGTAAGGGTTCTGGCGGGCGGCCAGTTTTACCATGCCCAGTTTTTCACTCATGCCCCAACGGGTTACCATGTTTTGTGCCAGTTCGGTAACCTGTTCAATATCATTTTCAGCGCCGGTGGTTTTGGTGCCGTAAACGATCTCTTCGGCCGCCCGTCCGCCCAGCATGCCAATAATGCGTGCCCGCAAATAGGCTTCGGGGTAGTTGTAGCGGTCTGCCGGCGGGCGCTGGTAGGTGACGCCCAGCGCTTGGCCACGTGGCACGATACTGACCCGGTTGACCGGATCGGCACCGGGTACGACCAGGCCAAGAATGGCATGGCCGCTTTCATGATAGGCAATTCGCTCACGGTCGGCCTGGCTCAGGATAATGGGACGCTCTGGGCCCAGCATGATTTTTTCAAGGGAGTCCATAAAATCCTTCAGGTGGATTTCATGTTGCTCGCGTTTGGCTGCAAGCAGTGCCGCCTCATTGCTCAGGTTTTTAAGGTCCGCACCGGATAAACCGGGTGTGGAGGCGGCGATTTCCATTAAATCCACGTCTTGCGCCAGGGGTTTGTCGCGGGTGTGAACCTGTAAAATGGCTTCACGACCGGTTTTGTCGGGCAGGTTCACCACGACCCGGCGATCAAAGCGGCCTGCTCGTAGCAGTGCCTTGTCAAGAATGTCTGGTTGGTTGGTGGCCGCCAGCACAATCACTTCTTCCTTACCCGAAAAGCCATCCATTTCAGTCAGAATCTGGTTGAGGGTCTGTTCCTGTTCGCTGGCCCCGCCCAATACGGCCTGACCCCGGGCACGGCCGATGGAGTCGATTTCGTCAATGAAAATAATGGAGGGGGCATGTTCGCGCGCCTGCTTGAATAAGTCCCTGACGCGGGCAGCACCCACACCGACAATCATTTCAACAAATTCTGAGCCGCTCATGGAGAAAAAAGGAACATTGGCTTCGCCTGCCACGGCTTTGGCCAGCAGGGTTTTACCGGTGCCCGGTGCTCCCACCAGCAATATGCCTCTTGGGGCAGTGGCACCCAGTGCCGTGTATTTTTTGGGGTTTTTCAGGAAATCAACAATTTCAACCAGTTCGTTTTCGGCCTCATCAATACCGGCGACATCCTCAAATGTGACTTTTTTAGCCTGCTCATGGTCATAGCGGCGGGCCTTGCTTTTCCCCAAGCCAAACATGCTGCCACCCAGTGCGCCACCGGTCTGCCTGGAGGCACGACGGTAAAGCCATACATAAAACAGGATAATCAGCAGTACCGGTCCGAAACCGAACAGCAGGTTGCTTAGCGAGCTGCCGGTTTGGGCTGGCGAGGCGTTAATCCTGACATTATGGCTGGCTAGAAAGGAGGCCAGTCCGGGGTCGGTGAAGTCGGGTACAACGGTAGAGAATGTTGTGACGTTGCGGGGGGGAGCCGAGGCTGCCGGCTGGGCTGCGTTTTCAGCAGGAGGCAGGGTGACCGGATGGTTGAATTGTCCCTGGATGAGCTGGCCCTGGCTGTGAATCGACTGGACATTGCCTTGCGCAACCTGTTCTTTGAAGGTGGTGTATGGCACTGGGATTGCCTGGTTGGCACCGGGCAAAAGCCATTGGGTGACCACATAATTGACTACAAGGATCAGTAAAATGATGAGCCAGAAATTGCGTTGTGGCAGCCGGGCGCCATCGGGGCGTCCCGGCGTATTGTTGAATGAATTGCCTGAAGAAGAATTATTGCCGTTTTTCATCATGCTTTGATTGCTCTGGAGTTGTTATGGGGCAGAGGCCTTGCGGCTTTGCCCGAAGGACGCTTTCAGTGAACTAAACGGGGTAATCGTTTATGTCCAATCATAGCATTGAATATGTATCTGCATGCTACAGTCAGGCGGACGGGTGCTTGGTCACCTTCTGAGACCAGCCATCCAGGGGCCAATCCCGATCCGCTTTGTGAAAAAAAAGCAGTTTCTTCCTTTGCGTCAGGATGCTGTTTCAGCAAAATTGCCGTCACGAAAATCCTGCAGGGCCTGATACAGCTCTTCCTGGGTATTCATGACAAACGGTCCATACTGGGCAATGGGTTCATTCAGGGGCTGGCCGGCAATCAGCAGTACCCGGGTGTCGGCAGTGGCCTGAATCACCACACCATCGGCCTGGGCCTGGTTTTCCAGAATAGCCATGCGTTGTACCGGTACCGCCTTTCCTTCAATGGACACTTCCCCACGATAAACATATACAAAGGCATTATGGCTGGCGGGCAGCGGTTGCACGAAACGGCTGCCGGCTGGCATATGCAGGTCCAGGTAAAGCGGTTCGGTGGTTTCGCGTGTAACGGCACCGGCAACACCATGGCTGCTACCGGCAATCACCGTTACGTCAACGCCTTCCGGTGTGCGAAATTTGGGCAGTTCTTCGGCTTTAATGTCCCGGTACCAGGGTTGGGTCATTTTGTTGCGGGCAGGCAGGTTCAGCCACAGCTGGAAGCCTTCCATGACGCCTTCTTCCTGTTGCGGGATTTCCGAGTGGATGACTCCCTTGCCAGCCACCATCCACTGCACACCGCCATTTTCCAGCAGCCCTTCGTTGCCAGCGCTGTCACGGTGTTGCATGCGTCCGGCAATCATGTAGGTAATGGTTTCAAAACCACGGTGCGGGTGGTCGGGGAAACCGGCAATGTAGTCGTCGGCTTTATCGCTGCCAAAATTGTCCAGCATCAGGAAAGGGTCAAGCCGGCGTTGCAGGTTTTGGGTAAGCACCCGGGTCAGTTTCACGCCCGCGCCATCAGAGGTGGGCTGGCCGGCAATAATATGTTCAACCTTACGAGGGTGGGTAACGGTGCTGTGGCTGGTGTTCATGTTTTGCTCCTTGCCGGTATGCCTCATCCGCAGCATGCTGCTTGCAATACCGGAAATTGGGGGATTAATCGTATTGTTCCACTATACACAAGACACCGGTACTGAAAAACCACCAAAATGGACCAGATTGTTTCATAAGAGGAACAATGATAAAGGTGAAAAGCGCAGGCTTGTCAGGTGACGGCAATAGGATGGCAGCAGGAGTACTGATAACACTGGTATAAACCCTGAATAAATGAAGACAGGTCGTATTTAATTTGGATTTTGAGTCGTTAATATATATCATTATGCTTTTTTGTGATAAGCATATGCATATTGGTTATATTGAATATTAAGTGTCTGTGCTTTTTATTTTGTATTTCAGAGGGGGAATAATTCGATTATGCGTTATTCATTAGTTCGATTAATACGGGCCGGTGCCTGGGTGGCCGGCGGGTGGACGCTGGCCTTGCCTTCGGCCATGGCTGCCGATACCATCAACGCAGAGGCCATTGCCAGGGGTAAAACGGTTTCAGCCACCTGTGTGGCCTGTCACCAGGCCAATGGCGCTGGCATGAATCTGCCCCAGGGCGAATCCTGGCCCCGTCTGGCCGGCCTGAACCGGGACTATATGATTGCACAATTGAAAGCGTTTAAGGACGGCACCCGCAAAAATGCGTCTATGGTGGCTTTTGCCTCTATGCTGAATGACGAACAAATAGCTGATGTGGCCAGTTATTATGCCAGTTTGCCGGTTCCTGAAATTGCACCCGTTGCCGCTGATGCGGCATTGTTGAAGCGGGGCGAACAGTTGGCTTTGCAAGGAGACTGGGAGCGTTATATCGTGAGCTGCAAAAGCTGCCATGGGCCCGGTAACCAGGGTAATGGTGCCGACTTCCCCGTTTTGGCAGGACAGCAGCCTGCTTACATCGTGCAGCAAATCCAGGCATGGAAAAACGGTACCCGTATCAATGACCCACAAGGGTTAATGGCAAGTATTGCCAAGCGTCTTGATGACAACGATACACAGGCAGTAGCGGCATGGCTGGCACAGCAGCCGGTGCAGGAACAAAAGTAAGGGGAAGCAGGCATGAAACATCGTATTAAATTCAGTTCAGTATTGGTTGCGGCTGCGTTGGTTTTTTCAGCGACAGGCGCCCAAGCCACTTCTTTTACCAAACAAGGCAAGGATTTGACACCGGCCGAGCTGGAAATAGTGAAACAAATGGTGCAAGGCGCCGCTTTACCTACTGAAAACGAGTTGGTTCATATTCCTCCCTCCATTGACGAGCTGGAAAACACTGATTTGCATCCGAAAATGAAAGAAGCCATCCGGCGCGGTCATGATTTATTCGTTAATACCCAACAGTTGCGCGGCAAAAACGTGTTCAATAATATGAATTGTTCAAGCTGCCACCTGGCAGACGGGCGGATGCCTTATGGTGGGCCGGTATGGCCTGCAGCCATCGACTTGCCTGCTTACCGCCCCAAAAACGGTCATGTGAATAATCTTGAAGAACGGATTGCCGGCTGTTTTACGTATTCAATGAACGGAAAACCACCTGCCTATGGCAGTGACGATATGTTGGCCCTGTCCCTGTACCATCAGTGGCTGGCAACCGGTGTGCCTATGTTCTCCAAAGATAAAATTTATGGCCGTGGCTTTCCCAAGCCGGCCGATCCTGAACTGAAGCCGGATGCCGCCCGGGGTAAAGTGGCTTATGAAGCTAATTGCACTGTTTGTCATGGTGCTGATGGTGCCGGTCAAACCGAGAATGGCAAGGTGATTTTCCCTGCCTTATGGGGTGATGACTCTTATAACTGGGGTGCCGGCATTTCGCGCGTATTTACCCTGGCCGGTTTTACCAAACACAATATGCCCCTGGGTCAGCCTAATACGCTGTCAGACCAGGAAGCCTGGGATATTGCGCAATACATTGATAGCCAGGAGCGTCCGCAAGATCCCCGTTATACCGGTAATATTAAAGAAACCCGTGAGAAGTATCTGGAAACCTTTCACAAGCACACGATGTATGGCACTGAATATAACGGTAAGGTTCTGGGTGACCACGACAATGTGGGCCATAAAGACTTCCTGAAACCGGACATATTGCGTGACCGTGACTTTACGGGTGCCGCGGCCAAGCCTTAATTGGTATCGGCCAGTTCTGCCATGTCCGTACGGGGGTACCCGAAACAGGATATGGCAGAATCAGGTTTCGATTGAGTTGGGCGGGTCCAGTTTGCGTATATGAACGGTGTCAATGCGTTGTTCTTCGATGCTTGCCACCCGTAATTCAAACTGCTCATGGATCAGGGTTTCTCCTTCTTTGGGCAGGCGGCCAAACCGGCTGATCATATAACCCCCCAGGGATGCATAGTCACCTTCCGCGCTAACCAGGCCTTCTGTCTGGAGCGCAATTTCCAGCTGATGCAGGTCGGCACAGCCTGCCACTGTCCATTGCCCGGGTCCGGTTGCCTGGATTTCCATGGTTTCGTCTTCGTCGGGGAACTCACCGGCAATGGCCTCAAGGATGTCGATGGGTGAAACCACACCCATGAGTTCACCAAATTCATCACTGACCAGAACGATTTGCCCGCTGGCCCTGCGCAAGGTTTCGATCAGGTTGATGGCCGTGATGGATTCCGGCACGTAGATCGGGGTGCGCAAGCTGTTTTTTTCATTGATTTTGCCTTCGCGGATCAGGTCGCCAAGCAGGTCTTTCACACGGGCCACCCCAATAACATTATCAATGGTTCCACGGCAGACCGGGAAGTAACCATGGGGCACTTCAAGCAGTTTTTCACGGATTTTTTCAGGATCTTCATCCAGGTTCACCCATGAGATATCAGAGCGGTGCGTCATGATGGATCGCACGTTGCGTTCGGCCAGTGTCAGGACGCCGCTGACCATGCTGCGTTCTTCCGGGGCAAAGGCGGCAGGCATTATGTCTTCAGGGACATCAGGTAGCTCTCCGATGTGTTCCTCTTCTGACTGGCGTCCACCCAGCAGGCGAAGAACCGCTTTTGAAGTGCGCTCACGCATGGGGAAACGGGCCTGTTTTCGGACAACATTGCGTCGGGCGATCTGGTTCAGGGCTTCAATCATGATAGAAAAGCCAATGGCCGCATATAAATAACCTTTGGGTAGATGAAAGCCCAGGCCTTCAGCGAACAGGCTTAAACCAATCATGAGCAGAAAGCTCAGACACAGTACGACAACCGTAGGGTGTGCGTTCACGAAGCGCGTCAGCGGTTTGGAGGCGATCAGCATGACACCGATGGAGATGATGACCGCAGCCATCATGACTGGCAACTTGTCGACCATGCCAACGGCGGTGATGACTGCATCCAGGGAGAATACGGCATCCAGGACCACAATTTGTGTGACGACAACGCCAAAGCTGGCGTAACCGCCTGAGGCAGACCCTTTGTGAGAAACCCCCTCAAGCCGTTCGTGGAGTTCCGTGGTGGCCTTGAAAAGCAGAAAGAGCCCCCCGACCAGCAATATCAGGCTGCGTCCTGAAAAACCATGCCCGAAGAGACTGAACAGGGGGGTGGTGAGCGTGACGATCCAGGAAATGATCGACAGCAGGCCCAGTCGCATGAGTAGCGCCAGTCCAAGGCCGATGACGCGGGCCCTGTCCCGCTGGTGAGGGGGCAGCTTTTCAACCAGGATAGCGATGAAAATGAGGTTGTCAATGCCAAGGACGATCTCAAGAACGACAAGCGTGGCAAGACCGATCCAGGCGGTGGGGTCCATGAGCAGTTCAATCATTGTGTTTTCGGGTAAAGGTGTGACAGGGCCAACAGGCGTACAGTGACATTGGCCCGGGACGGATGGGGCCGAAGCAGGCTATGAGGTGTAGCGGGGCGGGCAGGGGAAAAGGCAATCGAAATCTGGCTGGCGCAGGCCAGCCTCGTACTGGGTGGTTCCGTGTCAGAAGCCATAAGTTGGGTTCAATTGAAGTAGGATAAACATAGATAGCTGAATTAAATGTTATTTAAGCGTTGCATGATCCTAGCACGCGAATATGACAATGACAAGACACAAACATGACATATGGGCAGGTTTCCTGTTTGTTTTTAAACGCGGTAGACCGGTCAGATTGGTGATGCAAAATCAGTGATGCCGCTCATGCCGGACATGATTTCAACGTTGGGGCGAGGCGGCGAATATGATATAGTTGCGGGCTATGCAAATCCTTCAGGATCAACCTCGATACAAGATGACACGCGTCTGGCAAATGCTTTTTTGCCTGACGGTTTTGTCGTTCCTGTGCCGGGCGCTGATTCCTGTGGGCTATATGCCCGACTTTTCCGGTGCCCGCGACGGAAGGTTTTCCATTACCATTTGTACCGTTGCCGGTACAAGCACCATCCTGGTGGATGCAAACGGACAGCCGGTCGAGCCATCGTCAGGCGATTATTTTGACAATCAGAATTGCTCATTTTGCCTGCTTGCATCGCAGGTATTAATCCCCGCATCGGAAGCGCCTGCATTGGTGACGTTCGTTACGCAACGTCCTGCCCCATTGCTACATGGCAATGAAGCACTCCCTCCTTTGCCCGCCCTGGGCCCGCCGCTGGGCTCCCGTGCCCCTCCTTTAAGCCTCGGTTAACTTTTTGCCAGTGATTGTGTTCGCCTCAATCATGCCTTGACGATCGTTTTCCGAGGTTTTTTTGTGTTTATTGTCCATTCCCGCTTACGCGACAGCGTCAGGCCGGTTGTGCTATTGCCTGTTCTTGCACCTGCTTCAAATATCAGGCCCGCGCCCAGGCATTAAGTCTTTCCGGCGATCCGTGAATCGGTCAATCCATCGGTAACAATCGTCTATTACAGACTCTGGTAACGTCCGGCGTCACAGTCAGTTTGCGTCCGTGCTTTGTTACCTATAAACATAAATAGATATATAAATTCACAAATGACATATTTTAATCTTGTTTTCCTATCACGTTTTCGCCTGTCAGCACTGGCTTTCCCTACGGTGGCCGGTGCCTTATTGGGTACAGTCTGGACCAATACCAGCGTTGCCAGTGTTACCCAATTGGAGCCCATTGTGGTAACGGCATCGGCAAGCGAGCGTTTGTTGGAGGATGCACCCGCCAGTGTCACGGTGTTAAACAGCGAGGAGCTGAGTCGTCGGCCGATTTATGATGTGGCCCAGGCGGTGGAGGGCACCCCCGGTGTTACGTTGAGTAGCGTTGGCATTAATGGCAAGGGTATTTCAATCCGCGGCATGAAAACAGACCACACCCTGGTCCTGTATGACGGCATGCGTATCAATCAGTCGGGTCCCCTTATTTTTGGTTCGGATTTTGAACACGGCTGGATGCCGGCGGAAGCCATTGAACGTATTGAAATTGTCCGTGGTCCCATGTCTTCGCTTTACGGTTCCGAGGCGCTTGGGGGAGTCGTCAACGTGATATCACGACGTGCCACCGATGAGTGGGTCAGTGTTTTTTCTGCCGATGGCGTTTTTCCCCGCACCAGTCGGGGCGGTGACCGTCACCGTCTGGGTGCCTATATTTCAGGTCCACTGGTACAGGACGTGCTTGGCCTGACGGTGTCCGGGCAATATCAACATACGCAGGCCTTATACACGCCTCAAAGTGCAACGCCCACGGCTTTTCATGAGACCTCCATGGGGTACCGGAAAGACCTGTTGGGCACGGTGGGATTAACCTGGACCCCTGATGACAGGCAACGCCTGGACGCCACCATGAGTGTCGGCAAAGAAGATCGTTGGCGCAATAGCACCACTTACCGTTCAGATGACAATATTCGGCGGCAGCGCCTTTCCCTGTCACATTCCGGAGACTGGGACTGGGGGAAAAGTGAAGTCAAGGTGTACCGCTCCAATCTCAAGCGTGTCAATGACCGGACAGACGGTGGCAGCACCGGCCCGCACCAGTTTACCGATAAGGTTGCCAGCGGCATGATCAGCTTTGAGCCATTGGCCGGACACACCGTTACGCTGGGCGGTGAATTGCGCAAGGAAATCCTGGAAGACCCCACCGTGAATGCGTCCGGTCGGGAAAATGCCACTCACAAGGCTTTCTTCCTGCAGGATGAAATGATGCTGGGGGAAAACTGGGAGTTGCTGCTGGGTAGCCGTTTCGATCATCATCCCAATTATGGCTGGCAGACCAGTCCGCGTGCCTATGTACTGTATCACTTCAATGATGAGCTGGTTTTCAAGGGTGGTGTGGGCAAGGGTTTTCGGGCTCCCACACTTAAACAGCTGTCACCCGGATATCGCGGTACATGGGGGCGGGGTTCAGAAATCTTCGGCAACCCAGACCTGAAGCCCGAGACCTCGGTGTCGTATGAAGCGGGTTTTGACTACAACGCAGACAGCTGGCAAGCCAATGCCATGCTATTCCTGAACCAGGTTGATGATTTGATTGATAGCCACTGTGTTTCCGGGTGTAGTGGCAAGATCAAAACACATGAGTACATTAACATCAACAAGGCTCGCATTAGCGGCCTGGAGCTGGTCTTTGGTGTTGAGCTGCCCTGGAACCTGCATCTGAAAACCAACTATACCTATCTGGATGCGGTGGATCGCACCAGCAAAACGCGCCTGACGGACCGACCGCGCCATACCGCCAATGCCACATTGAACTGGCAACCGGCGGATGACTGGGACGCCAGCCTCAGGTGGCAGTATGTCGGTTCACAACGGACGACTTCAGGGTCGGGGTATCAGCCTGCCTATTCAATCCTTTCCCTGTACGGCAGTTACGATGTCAACCGTCATGTGACTTTGCATGCGGGTATTGAAAACCTTACCGACAAGCGTCTGGCCGATGAGTCTGCAGACTATGTGTTCAGTGATGAAGGGCGTCGTTTGTTCGTTGGCATGGAAATGAGGTTTTAAGCATATGCGAAAGCTCATTCTTAATCTATGGATGCTGTTGTGGTGCCTGGGTGTTTCCGGGTTTGTACAGGCTCAACCTGCCGTTGATGCTTCGGCACCGCTTGTCAAAGTCGTCACCAACCGTTCGGTGCTGCCGGCCAAATTTCAGGTGCTGGCTCCGATTGCCGAACGTGCCGGTGTCCGGCTTGAGCATGTGGATGTTGGCACGACAGGTGCACCTGCCGGACAATGGTTGCCGGGCGCCAGCCTGGTGGTGCTGGATACGCCACGGCCCAGTGCCCGTGCCGAAGTGGATGGTGTGATCGGTGAAAACCTGCGGCAGGGGAATATCCCCTGGCTTAGGGTTGGCAGCCGGGTTGAAGACTTTGGTGGCATGACGGCCGAACAGGCCCGGCAACTGTCCAGCTATTACACCAACGGCGGTACCGGCAATTACGGGCTGTTTTTCCAGGCCGCCAAAGACCTTGCCGAAGGCCGTTCCATTGCCTCGCTGCCGGCTGCCGAACCGGTGCCTGAGACCGGGTTTTATCATCCGGCCGCCCCGCAGGTATTCGAGTCGCTTGAGCCTTACCTGGCCTGGGCCCGGGCACGCATGCCCCAGCCCGTTGGCCACGTTGCCTTCCTGATTCATAACGGTGTGGTCAGTGACATGCAGACGCAGCTTATTGATGCCCTGATTGCCGCATCTGAAGCCAGAAACATCTTGCCTGTTGCCTTCTGGTATGACAGTAACGACCCCAAGGCGTTGACGAAAGTGGTCAAGCCGGCCGGTGCCGATGCGATGGTCAACCTGCGCATGACACAGAACAGTACCGAGCGCGCTGCCGAACTGGCGCAATTGGGTATCCCCGCGATCCAGACCCTGACCTATCGTGAGGGCGATCAGGCCCAATGGCTGGCAGCACCCAGTGGTGTGGCGCAAAGGGTTGTGCCGATCTTTATGGCCATTCCTGAAACCTGGGGCATGAGCGACCCGATGGTGCTGTCTGTCTTGCAGGACGGAGCAGCGGTGCCCATGGCCGAACAGGTGGACGGTTTGCTGGATAAATTGCGCAAGTTGATTGAGTTGCGCCGTAAGCCTGCCAGCGACAGGCAGCTGGCACTGATGTTCTGGAATTACCCACCCGGTGAGCGCAATTTTGGTGCTTCCCACCTGAATGTCCCGGTCAGTATTGAAAATATTACCGGGGCGCTGAAGCAGGCGGGCTACGACATTGATCCCATCAAGGAAGTCGACATGATTGAAAAAGGCCAGGCCATGCTGTCCATGCTGTACCGAAGCAGCCCGCCAGAAGACCTGCTGGCCCGTGACCTGGCAGCGGTGCTGCCGGTGTCACAATACCAGGCATGGCTGGACAAACTGCCGGCCGGGCCACGCGAGGGCATGGCGGTTTGGGGGAATCCGGCAGACCATTGGGCGGTACGCACGGTGGATGGCGTGCCTGCGTTCGTGATTCCCAGAATGAAGTTGGGTAAGCTGGTGATCATGCCACAAATGCCCAGGGCCGCGGAAATGGGCAGTCATTACCACGATGAATCGAAAGCACCCGATCATTTGTACATGGCGGCTTATTTGTGGTTGCGAGAAGTGTTCGGTGCCAACGCCCTGATCCATCTGGGCACGCATGGCACACAGGAATGGTTGCCCGGCAAGGACAGGGGGCTTTCCATGCGTGACTATCCCTTCCTGGCATTGGGAGATTTACCTGTTTTCTACCCTTATATCCAGGATAACGTCGGTGAGGCGCTACAAACGCGGCGCCGGGGCAGGGCGGTGTCCATCAGTCATCAAACACCGCCTTTCGCACCGGCAGGGCTTTATGACGAACTGCGCGATATGCTGACGCTTATAGAGGAGTATGAGCAGCTGGACGAAGGTGCCGTGCAGCAGGCGGTCATGGAAAAAATCCTGGCCGCCACACGTGATTCCAGCCTGATTCAGGATTTGGGCTGGCAGGAAAGCCAGGCACGTGAGGATTTTTCGGGTTTTCTGCAGGTTTTGCACGATCACTTGCAGTCACTGGCCCAAACCGCCATGCCACTGGGGCTGCATCGTTTTGGCCAGCCTTCTGCGCCGGAGCACCGGCTTTTCGTGGTGATGCAACAGCTGGGACAGCCTTTTTATGAGGCGCTGGGCTTGCCGGATGGGGTGTTGGCGGAAGATTTCACGAAGCTGCAAAGCAGTGTTCCTTATCAAACCCTGAGCCGTTACTTGCGTGAGGGTGAAGATATTGCCACGGCTGTGCCTGAACTTCAGGCGCATCTGCGGCGTGCCCAAGAGCTGGACGCAGGCCTGGCTGATACCGGCGAGATGGAAGCGTTATTAAGCGGCTTGTCGGGCGGTTTCGTGTTGCCGGGGCCGGGGGGCGATCCCATACGCCGTCCCGGTTTGGCCAGCGGCCGTAATCTGTATGCGCTGGAACCCGATAAATTGCCCACGCCTGCCGCTTATGAAAGCGGTGGCACGGCATTGATGCAGCTGGTGGATACTTATCGCAGCGAGCATCAGGGCGTCTGGCCCCAACGCCTGGCATTCAGCCTGTGGGCGGGTGAGGCGGTGCGTCATCAAGGCATTACCGAAGGGCAGGTTTTACAGGCGCTGGGTCTGAAACCGGTATGGGCGCGCAATGGCCGGATTTCCCGTCTGGAGATCATTCCTGCCACTACGCTGGGCCGGCCGCGTATTGATGTTGTCATTCAGACAACGGGTGTGTACCGGGATCAGTTTGACGGTTTTATGCGCTTGCTGGCCGAGGCCATGAATCGGCTTGCGGAGCTGGACGAACCGGATAATCCGGTTGCGTCCAATACAAAGCGGATCACGGCTGAATTGCTGGCATCGGGCATGTCTGCAAACGAGGCCGGGCAGGCTGCCCGCTATCGGATTTTCAGCAGTGCGCCGGGCAATTATGGCACGGGCCTGCCCGGCATGATGCAGCAATCCACCCAGTGGGAAGGGGATGCCGCCTTGGCCGGGCAGTTCCTGAGTCGCATGCAGTATGCCTATGGCAGTGAAGGCTGGGCCATCAAGCCGTCTTCGGTCAACCTGCTGGCGGCCCAGTTGCGGGGCACCGATGCAGCGGTCATGTCACGCACCTCAAATATACATGGCGTGCTTTCCACCGACCACCCATTTGAATTTCTGGGTGGGCTGTCGGTGGCGATCCGGCATCTGGATGGCAAAAGCCCACCGCTGTATATCTCTGATTTGCGCCAAAAAGAACCCAAGACCACTTCCATGCAAGCCTTTCTTTCCAACGAAATGCGGGTCAGATACCTGAATCCGCACTGGATACAGGGCATGCAAAATGAAGGTTATGCCGGTACGCTGGAGGTTGTGGATACGGTTAATAACCTGTTTGGCTGGCAGGCCGTAGACCCGGCTACCGTGCGGCCCGATCAATGGCAGGCCATCTTCGACACTTATATTGAAGATACCCGCCAATTGGGTACGAATGAGTGGTTTGAGCAGCACAACCCAACCGCCCAGGCGCAGTTGCTGGAACGCATGGCCGAAGCCATACGCAAAGGCTATTGGGATGCGCCCGAAGCCACCCGGCAGGCGCTGGCCGAGCGCTGGCAGGAACTGGTGCAGCAGTTCGATGTCACGGCCGGAGATTCGCTGACACAGGCTTTTGTGGCGGACATGGCCCAGGGCTTTGGCCTGGTGCAAGCGGCTGCAGAAATGGATGCCGCAACACCTGACTCCGCTTCTGCCACCGACACCCAGGCACCGTCTGTGGTTAGTGGCCAGGTTATGCAGGCGGTGGAAACGGCACCGCCATCGTTTCCCTGGATGCTGGTTTTTTCATTTGTCCTGTTGGGGGCAGCCACCTTGTATGGTGCCCTGCGCCAATGGCGCGGGACCCGTACAGGGCATGCGCATGCATAATTTTTTTTTGGAGTATTAAATGAACTTTCTTGAATCAGGCCTGTACGAACTTGCCAGTCTTTTCCTTGCACCCGTACTTGTAATGATTTTGTTGTGCCTGTTGTATTCCTTCGCTTCGCTGGGTGGCTTTGCGGTTGAGTGGTGGCAAAGACGCCAGCAACGTGCGCAATGGGTGCTACGCCGGCGGCATGCCAGCCATGGTGGCACTGCAGATGATCTGGAACTATGGATTATGCATCGCCTGGAACTGTTGCGTATTGTGTCGCGCACGGCACCCATGCTGGGTTTGATTGCCACCATGATACCCATGGGGCCAGCCTTGCTGGCGCTTGGCGGGGGCAATGCCGCCGGTGTTGGCGAGAACCTGGTGACCGCTTTTTCTGCGGTTATTTTGGCATTGATTGCCGCCAGCATTACGTTTTTCATTTTGACGGTGCGGCGGCGCTGGCTGTTACAGGAACTGCGTGAGCTGGAACGCCAGGGCCTGCTTGTCATGCAGGAGGCCTAAGCATGCGATTTCTGGAATCTGATGATGCAGATGATCCCATCCTTTCGGTGGTTAATATGATTGACCTGTTTCTGGTGGTGATTGGCATTTTGATGGTGGTGGTTGCCCTTAACCCGCTTAATCCGTATGCCGCCCAGGATGTGATTGTGATTGAAAATCCCGGCAAGGCCAATATGTCCATGACGATTAAAGAGGGTGAAGAGCTGACCCGTTATGAGTCCAATGGTGAAATCGGACAGGGGCAGGGCATCAAGGCCGGCATTACCTACCGGCTGGATGACGGGCGCATGATTTATGTGCCTGAAACGGTTGCCGCCCGTTAAAAAAATCTTCGTTGTTTAACGTGCTAGCCGTTTGCCCTGGATAGGGTGAACGGTTTTTAATTAATTTTGGTGCCGGTAGTCTTGGTAAGGTTTTGCCATTTGATGGCTTCCTGTTTGATGAAAGCCGCGAAATCTTCAGGGGTATCGTGTACGGAGCCAGAACCGGTTTCATCCTGAATGCGTTTGTATTCTTTTGTTTGCATGAAATCAAGGATGGTCCAGTTCAGTTTGTTGATGACATTCGTTGATGTGTTGGCAGGTGCAAACAGGCCGTACCAGGCAGAGATTTTCACGTCTGGCAGCCCGGCTTCGGCAAACGTGGGTACGTTGGGCAAGAGCTTGGAGCGTTCAGGGCTGGTAATGGCGATAGGGCGCACTTTGCCTGCCCTGATATGCGGCACAATGGCAATGGTGCTGTCGAACATCATCGTGACGCGGCCTCGCAGAAGGTCTGCGATGGCCGGTGCGGTGCCTCTGTAAGGGACATGGATCATATCCAGTTTGCCGTTTATCCGAAAAAGTTCGCCCGCCAGATGTTGCGTGGTGCCATTGCCGGCAGAAGCCCAATGAAAGTTGCCGTTCTGCCCCTTGATGTATGTCAGCAGTTCCTGCAGATTGTGGGCCGGAACGCTTGGGTTCACCACCAATACCAGTGGCACTTGCAACAGGCTGCTGATGGGCGTGAAGTCTTTCTGGGCGTCATAAGGCATTGCTGCGTTTACGTAGGGGTTGATGACGATGGGGCCGCTGGAGGTAAACAATAAGGTATGACCATCGGGCCTTGCCTTGGCCACCATGTTGCTGCCGATATTGCCACTGGCACCGGACTGGTTTTCAATGATTACCGGGCGGCCCAATACTTTTTGCATATGTGCGGCCAGAGGGCGGGCCCCCATGTCTGAAGGACCGCCGGGTGGCCAGGGCACTACCATGGTAATGGTATGTGACGGGAACGAGTTTGCCTTGGCAGCGCCGCTTGAAACGGCTATTGCCATGCCTGCTGCCGCCAGAAAGGGTTGCCATTTTATTTTCATTATTGGTCTCCTTTGGTTTTTTGTTTCATTATTAAAATATTCGGAGTTTCTTGTAAGTGGTTTTTACCATGGTGTGGAATTTGGCGAAGTATAGGACAAATTATTGTTTTTAACCATGCATCAGGTGCATACCAGCTTTGCTTTGGCCGGGCCTTGATGGCACCAGGCTGAGGTGCCAGGACTTGGTGCTGTGTAAAAATCTCCCCCGCCAGACCGGTAGGTCAGTGGTGGGAGCAGGTTAAACCGGTGCATTGTCAATTCTGGACAAGTCATCATTCACCGCAAATATTTTTCCATTCACATGGGGAATGCCAAAGCTCTTCAAACGGGCGGCGTGCATGTCCAGATAGGCCAGGGCACTGGATTTGTCCTGAAACAGGTAAATACCACCGGCCTCATTGGCACTTTCATTTTCTGTCCATATTTTCCAGATCAGACCGGGTTCTTTCGCAATAGATTGGGCCAGCTCATTCATTATTCGGGTCATTTCCTGACCCCAGGGGCCGGTGTAGGGGAAGTCAACTTGGAGCAGGTATTTCATGTTTGCATGATTCCGTAGTTAGGGATGAAAGTCTCTAGTGTACTACCCAGAACTGCTTCCTCCAATGTTCTGCAAAGCAGGGTGTCTATGTGCGGGCAGCTAAACGGCTGTATGGCAAAGCTGGTATGTACCGGGCGCATGGGTGAATTCATTGGCATGCCATATACTGCGAAACCATAAGGCTGCAATCACATTTTCACAGGCAGTCCGGTTTCAAATTATCGGGTTCATATGCGTACACAATTATTTAAGAACTATATAGGTGGTCAGTGGGTGAGCGCTGAATCAGTCAGCACCAACCGTAATCCATCCAATATTAAAGACATTATTGGCGATTTTGGACAGGCGGATCTTGAGCAGGCGAAAACTGCCATTCAGTCTGCCAGGGATGCGTTCCCAGCCTGGGCCATGTTTTCCATGCAAGAGCGTTCCAATATCCTGGCCCGTGCCTCGGCCGAAATTCTGGCCCGCAAAGATGAGCTGGGCCGGCTGCTGGCCCGTGAAGAAGGCAAAACATTGCCTGAAGCAATTGGCGAAGTGGCCCGTGCCGGGCAGATATTCGGCTTTTTTGCCGGAGAAGTCTTGCGCATGGCCGGTGAAAAACTGCCTTCGGTACGCCCCGGGGTGGATATTGAAATTACCCGCGAACCTTTAGGCGTCATTGGTATTATCACGCCCTGGAACTTCCCGATTGCCATCCCGGCCTGGAAGATTGCGCCTGCCCTGGCCTACGGCAATACCGTTGTATTCAAACCGGCCGAACTGGTGCCAGCCAGTGCATGGGCACTGGTGGATATCCTGGTGCGGGCGGGTTTGCCTGCCGGTGTGTTGAATCTGGTGATGGGACGCGGTTCAGTGGTGGGCGAGGAAATCGTGACCAGCCCTGATGTGGACGGGGTTTCTTTTACCGGTTCGGTCGCCACCGGGCAGGCTATTGCGGCCAAAGTGGTGGCTCGCATGGGCAAGGTACAACTGGAAATGGGCGGCAAGAACCCGCTGGTGGTGACAGATGATGCCGACCTGGATGTGGCGGTGGAATGCGCGATCCAGGGTTCCTATTTTTCAACGGGGCAGCGTTGCACGGCTTCTTCACGGCTGATTGTCACGCCCGGCATTCATGACCGTTTTGTCCAGGCCATGCAGGCACGCCTGGCGGCCCTGAACGTGGATGATGCGCTGGCCGCGGGCACCGATATTGGCCCCGTGGTAGACCAGAGCCAGCTGGAAACCGACCTGTCTTATATCAATATTGGTGTGGAAGAAGGTGCGCGGCTGCTGCATGGGGGTGAGCGCCTGCAGCGCCAGCATGACGGTTTTTACCTGTCACCGGCCCTGTTTGTGGATGTGGACAATAGGATGCGCATTGCACGGGAAGAAATTTTCGGGCCGGTTGCCGCCGTGATTCGTGCCACTGATTATGAGCATGCCCTTGAACTGGCTAACGATACCTGCTTTGGCCTGTGTGCCGGGATCGTAACCACTTCACTGAAACTGGCCACACATTTCAAACGCCATGCCCAAGCAGGCATGGTGATGGTGAACCTGGCGACTGCCGGGGTAGATTATCACGTTCCTTTTGGTGGTCGTAAGGGCTCCAGTTATGGGCCACGCGAGCAGGGCAGGTATGCCGCCGAGTTCTACACCACCGTGAAAACCGCTTATGTGAATGCCTGATTGGCTTTTTGAACTAAAAACCATCAACCCCCCGACTTGATTAACGAGTTTTTCCATTAATACTTGAAGTAGATACATAACATGACGATTGCTCAAACGCCTGATATTCCTTCCCGCAATGGTGGCCAGATTCTGGTTGAGGCACTGCGCTATAACCAGGTTGATACCGTGTACTGTGTACCCGGAGAAAGTTACCTGCCGGTGCTGGATGCCCTGCACGATGCTTCGCAAATCCGCACCATTGTGACTCGCCATGAGGGTGCCGCTTCCAATATGGCCGATGCCTATGGCAAACTCACAGGCCGGCCGGGTATTGCTTTTGTCACCCGGGGACCGGGGGCGACTCATGCCAGTAATGGCGTGCATACCGCCAAACAGGATTCTACCCCCATGATTCTATTTGTGGGCCAGGTGGAAACCACCATGAAAGAGCGTGAGGGTTTTCAGGACGTGGATTACCGCCAGATGTTTGGTGGTCTGGCCAAATGGGCCACCGAGATTGAAGACATTGAGCGTATCCCCGAAGTGGTGGCACGTGCGTTCAGTGTTGCCATGTCGGGCCGGCCCGGGCCGGTGGTAGTGGCTTTGCCCGAAGATATCCTTTTCAATGCGGCCACGGTGGCAGATGCCCCGCCGGTACGCATTAGCCATGCTGCGCCTTCGCAAGAAGACCTTGATGAACTGGCCGGTTTGCTGGCCCAGGCCAAACAACCCCTGCTGGTGTTGGGTGGAACCGGCTGGACACCAAAGGCAAACCGTGATCTGGCCTGTTTTGTTCAAGCTTATAATTTGCCGGTGACCGCTTCGTTCCGTCGTCAGGATTTGTTTGATAACCGCGATGCGCATTATGTTGGCCAGCTGGGCCTGGGTACTTCACCCCAATTGGCTGAGCGGGTCAAACAGGCTGACCTGTTGCTGGTACTGGGCTCACGCCTGACTGATACCCCTACGGCTGGATACAGCCTGGTCACCTCGCCCAGTCCCGGCCAGACCCTGGTTCATTTACATGTGGACCCGGACGAACTCAATCGTGTTTTTGTGGCGCATTTGCCCATTAATACCAGCATGCCGGCCGCAGCTGCGGCATTGGCCAGTCTGAAGCCGCAATCTGAGCCTGTATGGCGTGACTGGACTGCCGCTGCCCGGGCCGACTATATGGCGCACTCTACCCCGCAGGCACCCGTTGTGGATTACAAGGGCGTGGATATGGGGGCGGTGGTGGCGCATTTGAATAGTGTGTTACCCGATGATGCGATTATTGCCAACGGTGCCGGCAACTATACCGTCTGGGTGCACCGCTTTTTCCGTTACCGCCAGCCTGCCACGGAACTGGCCCCCACCAATGGCGCCATGGGGTACGGCCTGCCGGCAGCCATTGCTGCCAAGTTGCATGCCCCCGAAAAAACCGTGGTCTGTTTTGCCGGTGATGGCTGCTTCATGATGTATCCGCAAGAACTGGCCACTGCCATGCAGTTTGGCGCGCCCGTGGTGGTGATTGTGGTTAATAACGGGATGTTTGGCACCATTCGCATGCACCAGGAGCGGGAGTATCCGGGTCGGGTATCAGGCACGACGCTGTCCAATCCGGACTTTGTTACGTTTGCCCATGCATTTGGTGCCTATGCCGAACGGATACAGGAAACGGCAGACTTTCCGGCCGCTTTTGAGCGGGCACTGGCTTCAGGTAAACCTGCCTTGCTGGAGCTTTGCACCGATCCGGCACAGATTAACCCGCAAGTGCGTCTGGCATCTGTTTAGGCTGCCGGTGGTGTGACAGGCAAAGGGCCGGAGTGCAGGGCGGCATCAAGTTCTGTGTCCGGCCAGAGCCGGTTTTGTACCAGCTCAGTCACGGTTTGCCTGATGATCTGATTGATTTGCCAGGTTTCTGAAGCGTCTCTTGGCGTTTTGCCCATTAACAGCGCCACACAGCGGCTGATACCCGGTTCGGTAAGGCGATAGGTTTTCAGGCGTCCCGCATTCACATCCTCAATGGCTGCGGCCAGCGGCAGGATGGTGCACCCGCAGCCGTCCATGACGAGCTGTTTGGTCATGGTGGTGGAGCCATCGCATTCGAGTGCCAGTTTCAGGGGAAAACCATGCCGTGCCGCCACGGTTTCGGCCATCAGGCGGATGCCATGATGGGTGCTGGGCAAGATCAGGGGGATGTCTGCCAGCTGGCGGACTGGAATGCTATTGGCGGCAGGCAGGGTGAAATCCGGTGGTGTGAGCAGCCATATGCCTTCATGCAGCAAGAGGTCGTAAGACAGGGCACCGGCATGTTCAGGTCGATACAGCAGAAGTAAATCAATGTCGCCATCATCAAGATCGCTTAACAGCTGGCTGGCCAGTCCTTCAATGAAACGTATTCGGGTATTGGGGTAACGCGCCCTGAACGCATGATAAAGCTTGCCAAACGTCATTCTGGCAATCGTGGGCTGGGCTCCGATGCGCAGCCTGGCCGGTCCGGTTCCGGTTTCTTTTTGCATGGCCCGCAGGGCGGTTTCCAGTGTGTTGGAAATGGTTTGAGCATAAACCATTAATTGCTGCCCGCGTTCAGTCAGCGTAACACCACGTCCGCTGCGATGGAACAGACGGCCGCCCACTTCGGATTCCAGCAGGCTTACCCGCCGGCTCACCGTAGACTGGTCCATCCCTTTTTCAATGGCAGCACGGGAAATGCTGCCTGCGTGCACAACCGCGGCAAATAGTGCCAAATCATCTGAGTTCATGAAGGGATTTTAGCAAAGATCCGGGTGTGTGCCGGCTTGTGTTCAACAAGGAGTTGATGATGCAAGAGGCCAATCATGAGGCGGGCGCAAGTCTACGGGCTTCTGTCCTAAACGGCTAACGGAGTCTCTTCGGTTGGGGTTTCTTCGTATAACAGTGACAGCAAGGTTTGCCGTAATTGCAGGGAGGAGGCGTTCATTGTTAATTGACTGTGCTTTCTTGGTCTGGGAAGTTCAACCGGGAAAATTCCACGGATTCTGCCTGGATTGGCGCCCATGACAACAACAGTTGTCCCAAGCAATAATGCTTCATCGACATCATGGGTAACAAAGAAGATGGTTTTGCTGCCCTGTGCTTCCTGTTGCCACAGGGTGACCAATGCATCTTGCAGGTGCGCGCGTGTAACGGCATCCAGGGCGCCAAAGGGTTCATCCATCAACAGAACAGGAGGATTCATGGAAAATGCCCGGGCAATGGCTGCACGCTGTCGCATGCCTCCAGACAGTTCGCTTGGCAGCTTATCAAAGGCGTGCCCCAACTTGACTGCTTGCAGATGCTTATGTGCAAGCTCATTATAAAATGATGAGGATTTGCCCGGGAATGCCTGTTTCAGCGCAAAGATAATGTTTTGGCCGGTCGTCAACCAGGGAAACAAGGAGTAATCCTGAAAGACGACGCCACGGTCCAAACCAGGGCCTGTAATGGGCTTGTCACCCAGCAGGATGGTACCCCGTGTTGGAAAATCGAGTCCTGCCAACATACGCAGCAGGGTGCTTTTGCCACAACCTGACGGGCCGAGCAGACAGATGAATTCACCCGCCTCAACCTGCAAGTTGATATCTTGCAGGATGCGCTGTTGTCCGTGAAAAAATGTAACGTTTTCAAGGGTAATACTATGCATGATGTTTGTTTCCTAAACTCGCCAGCGCAATAGATGACGCTCAAGGCGTTCAGTGAAGAACGTAATGGTGGTGACAACAATACCGATAAAGATAATGCCGACGATAACGCGTGGATAGTCGGCAAATTCTGAAAAATTGCTGATATACCAGCCCATGCCCGAGCTGCCACCAATCATTTCTGCCATGGTCAGCATCAGGAATGAGAAACATAGTGCCAGGGTGGCCCCTGTGCAGATGGAAGGCAGTGATGCGGGCAGTATGACGCGAACCAGCATGGTGCGTGTATTCAGGTTAAATACCCTGGCAGAGTCAATAATTCCACGTGGGACATTGAATACGCCTGAAATCGTATTGATGAAAATAGGCCAGAAAGCCCCGATAAAGATGACGGTGACAGAGGCGGCCGTAAATGAAGGCAGGAAATGGATGGCATAGGGAATGTATACCACTGGAGGTATGGTTCCCAGCAGTTTGGTGAACGGCATTGTTGCATGGAATGTGCGACGGTGGTAACCAACCATCAGTCCCAGGGGAATGGCCGTGAGAATTGCCAGGCCATAACCACTGACCAGTAGTAGCAATGAGCTGCGCAAGCCCTTCAGGGTGTCAGGCAATTCTGCGGTGAAGAGGGCGAGCACTGCTTCGGGGCCGGGTACCAGCATGGGGTCCAGCAATTGCAGGACCGTCGTGGCAAGATACCAGGCACCAAAAAACAGGAACAGGATGGAGGCGACATCACCGGTTGCCGTACGGGCAGCGCGAGTGCGGCTGGAGATTGTGCGCAAAGTGGCAATGATCTCGATGAAGGTAATCAGCAGCAGCGTGCGCCACTGGACACCATGACTAGACCAGAGCAGTGTTCCGGCAACCAGTACATATAAAATGTGCTGTACCGGATGAATGCGTTGCCATGCGTTACCAATGGCTGGCAGCAACGCTGGCAGAACGCCATGTAAGCGGTTTTTGGTAATCGAATCCATCCGTGTAGTCCTTAGGTATTGTTAATCCGGTAGAAATCCAGCAGGCTGGCATAAATTTTGTCACCCGGGTTTTGAGCGATCAGGGCATCCAGTGACTGTTTGTACAGATCAATGTCAATATGCTGTTCAACCGGGTATGTTTTGTTGGTGACATAGCCTGCAGATTCGACCATTGCCTTCCAGAATTCCAGCGTGCCTTTTTTCAGCGGATCAGGATGGGATTCAAAGGCCTGGCGTGTATAGGTATCTTTACGGATCACGTCTTCATCGATCTTCAGTTCCTTGGTAAAAACACGGACGGTTTCTTCCTGGTCGGTCTTGTATATCTTGTAGGCTTTGATCAAGGCAGTCAGGAAACGGCCATATTCATCTTTGCGTGCATTGTAGTCAGCCGTGTTGGCTGTCAGACGGCAGCAGGTATAGCTGGGCAGGAAGTCCCCCAGAAAGTGGGTGACGGCCATGCCGCGTTTTTCTGCCAGGGAAAAGTGTGGTGAGAATACGATGCCGGCATCCGCTTGTCCTTTGATCACGGCCTCGACAATGGCACCAGGGGAGGGAAATTCAACCCGCGTTACATGGGTTTCCGGATCAAAACCCGCTTTTTGAAGAGCCTGACGGAAGACAATGTCACCGGTGGACAGGCGGTTAATGGCGATTTTCTTGCCACGGTAATTTTCCAGTGACTTAAGGTCCTGTGCCTGTTCGGGACGTGTGATGACGGCTTGTCCACCCAACATCATGCCACCGAAGATGGTAAATGGTGTGCCTTGCGAAATAAAGACAAGTGGTGCGGCCGAACCGAAAGTGCCGATATCCAGCTTTCCTGAACGCAGGGCGATAAGGCCTTCAGCGGAAGATTTGAACTGGAAAAATTCAACATCTAATCCCTGTTCCTTGAAATAGCCTTTGTCCCGCGCGAGGAAATGCAGGCCATGTGCCGGTTCTGCAATATAGCCAACCCTGAACTTGCCCGGTGTGGCCGCATGTGCCTTGCCACTGAATGCCAAGGGCAGACTGGCCGCCAGTAACGTAGCGCCTGTACCAAGTAATAGGGAACGTCTGCCAGGATCGGTTGGCGAGCCCGATGAACCGTTGTTTTTTTCTTTGTTCAGGAAGTCGAACAAATGATCCATGCCGCAATCGCACATGTTTTTCTCCTTGTATGGTTAGCTTGATGATAGGGTTTTGCTTATTCGTGCCAGATGCGTTGATGGTCACGATGGGTTGACAGGTAGGCATCTTCACCAAAGAATTTGTCGTAAAAGCCATGGTCAATGTGGTGTGCCTGGGTGTAGGTGGCTATGCACACGGTGGGTATGGTGCCGGGAAACTTGCCATACGAGTCGTAGATGTCCTGTGCAACGGAAGCGATATACTCGGTCATTTCCTGTGACCAGCGCTCGGTGGCTGTTTTGACGGCAGCATTGTCCTTGAAAGGGCCTGGCCTGTCTGCAGAGAAATTGCCTCGTGCTCCAAACTTGCGTTCAGCAAAGCGTTGTACGGCTTCGTGCATGGAGCTGACATAAGGTGGTACGAGCGGTTCAAAAACACCATCCAGGCCGACCGGGTTGGGTTGCCGGAAATGTGGCTGGTGCGTAAAACGGAATCCAAATCCCTGGATGCCTTCCTTTGCTTTTCCACCCAGCAGGCTATGGATGTTCAGTCCGGAAAATAGCCATCCTCCCAGACCAAGTGCCTGCAAGGCCAGGTGGATATTGTATGAAGCAATAGAGGCTTCCGCGACAGTGCTGTTGCGTGAGTGCTGTTCCAGTTCATCCAGAGCAAGGGCACGATCTGCATGCAGGATACCCTTGCGCAGTAATGATGTAGGATTCCCCAGCAGACGTCCGGTAACAGGATCGGCGGCAGGTATGCCTTCACCGGCACGCATTGCGAGCTGGTTTAACAATGAGTCCGCCTGGTCGATGACCGGAATGAAAAGCGTAGTGCCAGGACGGTTGGCAACCCAACGGTTATGTCCGACGATATGCGGGTAGCTTGCAGGCAGGTCAAGACGTTTGTCACTCAGGCGGATGATGTGTTGTTCCAGCCAGGACAGCAAACGCGGCAGGTCTTCAGCAGACTGCAATTCAAGAATGTGTGCCGGGTCCAGATCACGAAAACGTGTAATGTATGTGCCGCTGTCATCAGTGATGAGCAGTTCTGATCCATATACACCGGCACCGCTTGGATAGGTGCGTCCGGCAGGACGTACGGGATAATTGCAGCCAAGTCCTGGCGTGGCGGATTCCGTGTAAGGAATGCCGAAATGCCAGCCACTGATGCCAGCGCCGATGGTGACCAGAAGCAGGCGCTCCAAACGGCTGAGTGCTTGTGCCGGTTGCTGGGATTGGTAGGCCAGTGGCCCGTCGGGAATTTCCATGCCGACACCAAAGCGCCTGGAGCGACGGCCGAATAGCGCGTCCAGCAGTGAGAATTGTTGCAGACTGTCCAGTTGTGCCTGATTGAGTGTCAGGGGAGGCTGTTGTTGTGTATTGGAGGAAGACATTAATGTACTTTCTGGTTATCGGAGGATAAGGTGTTATTGCAACGGTGCGAGTGTGACGGCGCTTGGGGCGGTATCAACGTCAAAAATCGTGACGGAAATATCACGCCCTCCGGATTGTTCCAGCCGGGGGGTGAGTTGGTCTGCCCATGCCTTTGCTGTCTGGCTGTTTTCAAAAAGGTAGATGCCACCACGCAGGTTGGCTTGTTGGTTATTGATCCAGACTTTCCATTTGAAACCGGGCAACCCGGTAATGTGCCGGGCTGCTGTCAGCTTTTGTTCTTCTGGTACTTGTTGTTGAGCTTCGCTGGGGGTGTAATTGACTTGCAGGATTACGGCCATGGTGCTTTCCTTTTTTGATGGTTGGGGGTGCTAGATAAATCGTGTCAGTTGACCTGTTGGGACAGGACATCGGCATAATGGCGCTGTGCAACATCCGGATGGGAGCGCAAACGTCCTTTCAGCAGATTCTGTCCAGTGTGTGGTACCAGGACATTCTGTGGGTCCTGTTCTACACCGCGTGCCTTTGCTGCCAGTTCTGGTGGCAAGGTCAGTGGGGGCAATGCCGTGTCCAGTCGCGGGCTGAGGAAGAAGGCTATAGACAGACGGTCTTCTTGTTCCGCAGGACTGACCACACGATGAAGCGTGGCGCGCAGATAACCATCGGTAAGTAGCTCCAGCACTTCACCCAGGTTGATGACAACGGTACCCGGGATGGGGGCGACATCAATCCATTTCTCCTGGTGATAGACTTGCAGACCGGCTTTATCAGACTGTAAGACAAATGTCAGGCATCCTGAATCCTTGTGGGCACCTACACCCTGGTTGGGTTCGTTGGTACTGCGTCCGGGATAACGGATCAGTTTGACATGCTGTACAGGTGCGTCAGAAAACGCTTCAGTGAAGTGTTGTTCTGATTGTCCCAAAACCAGTGCCAGCGCACGTAACAGGGCCAACCCTGCGGTAGTCAGTGTTGTCTGTAACTGTTGTACGTGTTCGCGTAATGCCGGTAAAGAGGCAGGCCATTGGTTGGGTCCTTGCAGTCGTTTCCATGGGATTTCATCGGATGGAAGGATTGACCGTTCCGCGCCGATGTCGATTTGTTCACGCCAGTCTTTTTCACCGCGGGTAATTTCACTGCCTTCTGATGTATAGCCGCGAAAGTGTGGAGAGTTAACCATGTGCAGAGCCTGTTTTTCTGCGGCAGGCAATGCGAAGAATGAGCGGACGCTATCGAACAGTTGCCGGGTGGCTTCGTCATCCAGGCCAAAGCCTTTTAGATAGAAAAAACCGACGTCGTGTGTTGCTATCCTTAGCGTATCTACGAATTGTGCCTTGCTATGCTCATCTCCGTTGATGAATTGTTCAAGATCAAGTATTGGTAATATGGGGTGCGTCATGATGTTTGCTTATAAATGACTTTGGATGTTTTGTAGTATATAAACAAATACAATTTGTAAAAAATAATAAAAATATATATGTATATGTAAAACTTGATTTATGAAAACAACGCACAACGTTATGAGGTATTTGTCTTTGGTGTGTGTTTTTTATGGTGTTAGTCTGTGCTGCTTAAGATCGTTACATAACATGGGAAGCAGTATGGAAAACAACAACTTCAGTCATGCGACGCTCTGTGTGCAAGGAGGATATACACCGCAGGCAGGACAGTCTCGCATTGCACCAGTCGTACAAAGCACAACTTACCGGTATGACGATATATGGCATTTGCAGCGCGTCATGACTCTGCAGGCCACAGGCTACAAGTACAGCCGTACCGGTAATCCGACTGTAACGGCATTTGAAGAAAGTGTGCGTTTGCTGGAAGGTGGGGCAGCAGCAGTTGCGACAGCATCGGGACAGGCTGCGAATTTACTTGCGCTGGTTAATATCTGTCGCAATGGGGATCATATACTGGCTGCTTCCACTTTATATGGCGGGTCGTTTTCCTTATTGAATACAACCTTGCCAAAATTTGGTATTACAACGACTTTTTTTGATCCGGAAGCGCCATTGGAAGACATAGCAAAACTGGTGCAGCCAAGGACACGTTTGATTTTTGCCGAAACGATTGGCAACCCGGGATTGAATATTCTGGATTTTGACAAGATTCGCGCATTGTCACAGGAATATGATTTGCCGGTTGTCATTGACAATACGCTTGCTTCGCCGGTACTGTGTAATCCTTTGCAGCTTGGCGCCCATATCGTCACGCATTCAGCCAGTAAATATATTGACGGGCATGGGACCAGTGTTGGCGGTATTGTTGTTGATGGCGGGAACTACAATTGGGATAACGGCCGTTATCCGGATTTTACACAGCCGGATCCCAGCTATGCCGGGGTCAGCTATACAGAAAAATTTCCGCAGGCACCTTTCACCTACAAGGCTCGCGCCCATATCCTGCGTGATTTTGGGGTGTGTCTGGCTCCACAAAATGCATTCCTGTTCAATGTGGGCATTGATACATTGCAATTGCGCATGGAACGTCACGGTAACAATGCCAGAAAGCTGGCCGCATTTTTGCAGAACCATCCACAGGTGGCATGGGTACGTTATCCTGGGCTGGATGAGGTCGGCAAAGAACGCATCGCACGTTATTTCCGTGCAGACAATGGCAGTGGTGTCCTGACGTTTGGGGTGCGGGGTGGCTTGGAAACGATTGACCGTTTCGTCCGTCATTTGCAATTGGCCACCCTGGTCGTGCATGTGGGGGATGCGAGGACATCCGTGCTGCATCCGGCTTCCACCACCCATGCCCAATTGTCAGAAGAACAACTGCGTGCCGCCGGTGTTTTGCCTGAAATGGTGCGGATTTCGGTTGGGATTGAAGATGCCGATGACATCATTAATGACATCGCACAGGCTCTGGAAAGGAGCAAATAAGATGACTGGGTTTGTGCAGAGTTACGGTCGTAATCTCTGCCATTTTCAACCAGTATGATGATTGGTCGCGTAGCGCCTACTGCTGCAGGCTTAAAGCCGAATTCTCCAAATGGGTTTTAAGGCTTTCTTCCAGACCTAGCTGGCGTGCCAGTTCGTCTAAATAAGCCCGCTCCATGAAACTGTCGGCACCGTTCACCAGCACGCTGGCCATATAAACTTCGGCCGCCTGTTCGGGGGTTTCCACCTGTTTGGCAACAGCCGCCGGGTCGGCCGGGCTGTTGATTTGGGTACGAATCCAGGCGTGCTCATCGGGTGAGGCATTCAATCGATCAAACTCGGCTTCCAGCAAACGCTGTTCATCGGCATTAATATGACCATCGGCTTTGGCGGCGGAAATCATCGCCATCAGAACCAGTTTGCTGTGTTGTTCCAGTTCGGTGGCAGGCAGCTGGTTGAATGCCTGGGTTTGATGGGCGATTTGTGCCGGTGCAGGTGCGGCAACCGGCTGGCTGGATGCTTGCGGTGCCTGGGTTTTGTTTTCTTTCCACTGGCCATAAGCATGGTAGGCGGCGGCCCCTAAAGCGGCTACGCCACCATAGGTGGCCACCTTGCCACCGATTTTCCTGAATTTCTTGTTACCCATTAATAAGGCAAGTGCCCCGCCGGTAAGGGCGCCACCGGCAAAGCCTTTAAGGCCGGACGAGCCGTTTGAGGTAGAGGCAGGGTTGGCCTGGGATGTGTTTTGGCCAGAAACCAGGCCCTGCGCAGATTGCATTAATTGCTGTAAAACGTTTTGTATGGACATCTATTACTCTTTATTGAAAATATGCATTCCCACGCGGAGCGTGGGAACGAGGAAATAGTCAGGGTTAGATGCTAACCAGCACAATTGGTTCATGAAATGTCACCGGCAATGTGAAAATGACCTCCATGCCTGTAGACGGACAATTAAGTTGGGAACTGGAAGGTGTGAAAATGGGGATTTTTGAGAGTTATTTGGGGGAAAGTGACAAAATAGATGGGAACTGGCTATAAGGTAGTAATTTGATTCGCAAGTTAAAAATGACGTGTGGCCCTGAGGTATAACGCTTCAAACACCGGAGCAGCCTTGCTGCGTCCGAGTGCTTTGATTTGTTAACCTTACGCCTTGACGTACCTATAGTTGAAAGGGGTTGCATTTTCGTCTTCAAGCTTAATTGTGCCATTCGCCCTGAGCCGTTGAAGGGCTGACTTGACTTTTTGCATATCGTCTTCGCCACTCAGCTGGCGCACCAATTTATTGCCAATTGATGCATCGGGGTTTTCCTGAAAGTATTGAAGCACTACATCTTCAATTGATGCCAGCTTTTGGTGACGTATCGTGACAATAAAAGCGTTATCTCTTTCCTCAAAAACAGGATCAACCAAGCCTGCTTTCTTCAATTCATTTTTTGCTGTATCGAGCCCCTCACCAATATCGTGATTTACCGGGTCTGGTAAATTATGCAGCAATCTTACTAAATTTGGATTTCTAGAGAATCGTTCATCGTATAGATTTCCCAAATTCATATAACCCGGTAGTTTTCCAGGACTTTGTATTTCGACTCTATTGTCAAAAATCCTGACATGAATATCATCATTCAGGCTGTAATCTCTATGAATTACAGCGTTTACCAAGATCTCTTTGAGAGCTTCTGATGGATATGAAAGCTTAACCAGGGTTCCATTATCATCGAATGATGCGCCGTCGATATACTTAGAAACCTGCGCAATAGTGCTTTCGATAACCTCCTCAACAGGACCATTAATAGTTACCGGCATTTCGGCAAGCTGCTCTCGCTTGTATTCTTTTTCAGTTGTTCGCAGTCTGTATATCTTAACTGCACAGCGGGTATCTAAGGTTGCTTGAGGCTCCTCATCAAATAGGAGAATGCATCCCACGTTAGGAACTCTATCTCCATCTTTTTTTGTAAGAAGCCTTTGCTTTCGTAAGAACACTTCTGGCTGTAAGTGCGATGTAACGCGTCGCATATAGTCCGCCAGATACTTGCTATCGGTTATATCATCAACGTCAATATCGGGGAGAGCTTTTCGCTCATATGGCTCAGCACCTTTCGAATACGCAAGCTGCGTTACTCTTTCGCCTTTTATTTTTCTTTTGGAAGCATTTACCCTGATGTAGCAATCACCTGAAGATGTGTAATGGACTTTTGGACTTTTGGGTATGCCGATATGAAGAATTAATCCATTCCTCTCTGTCTCGAGGAATTCGACAAGCAAATTTTCGACAGAAGGGTTTGTTTCTTCGAGAAGCGTCGACAGAATTCCATTAGCCTCTTCTTGCTCTTGAAAACCGGCAACTCTATCGCCAGGTTCAGATTTGTCCTCTACGCCTACGAAGATATCGCCGCCATCAGCGTTTGCAAATGCCACGAAAGTTTCTTGTAACTTTGATGGTGCGATTCTTTTGCTTTTTATGTCATTAAAGTGATCCTCATTGAGATCAAGAATCGCTTTTATCTCGTCTTGGTCAATTTTTCTGACTTCCATAATATTCCTTATATTCATTAGGCGTCTGAGAGCAGTTTGGGAGGTTAACGCTCGGCTCTACGGCTGGTAAAAGCGGAGGCGAAGCCGGAGCTTTTACCAGTCCGAAAGCAGCCGCTTGTTAACTGCTATTGATGCAAAGTGTCCACCTTACCATCAACATTTTTCTTTCTAAGGTCATTAAGAAAGAAGTAGTTGGCTAAGATTACTCGAAAAACTGCGTATAGCTGCGAGAGCGTCAATAACGAAACCACAAAAAATGCAGTGTACTTTGCATGAGCAACCCAACTCCCCATGATTAAGTGCTTTGCGATTGGTACGAGGAACTGTACGGACAAGACGACCATTAACACAATTGCAGAAACCATAACAATCTCAACCAGTTCGCTCAAATAATCTGCATCAGTATCAGCGTCTTTTAACGCCTTATCAGAGACGCTCTTACCTTTAAATGCTCTACCTATTGCTCGCGGATAAATAATTGCTATCCAAGCTCCGATTATTGCGAAAATTATCGAAGAGATATTTAGAAGCGCCCCCAAAGTATCCTTGTAAGCCGAATAATTTAAAGAGGATACTGCATCTCTTAACAAATATGTCGCAACGGCCGCGATCATGGCAAGCACAAGATATTTAATCATTGCGCTACCGCCTCTTCTATTTCAAAGGCCGGGCTATCTAAAGGTCTCAATAAATCTTGTCGCTGAGACGTAATTGCGGCTAACAAGGATTGCGGTGTTACTATTTGGTTATCTTCCCTGCTCGCGTTGATTTCAGCAGAAAAGGCAACGCTAGTTCCGTTCAACATAACCCTCTTTCCATTGTTATATATAAAGCCTACATTTCTAATTGCGTCCGCTTCGTTTAATTTGGCATAGTTAATTATTATTTGGCGAAGCTGCTGTTCTGTTGGCTCAAATTGTAGCTCGTGAGTAATTGTTCTTGCTTGATTAAACGTAGGAGTATTTCCTAATAAGCGAGAAAACACACGCTCCAATGTTTTTCGATCATCTTCAACAGTATACTGAAGAGTCTCCCTTTTAATTATTCTTTTTATTCTGTGCAGATTTGTCAGCAGCTCCGCCTCAAGCTCTTCCTGCTTCCTGCCGAGAGAATGAAATTTTGAATATATTCTTGCGCTTTGGCCGGTGGGCTGACCGTTTGCGGAATATCCAATTACAGCGCCATCTCCATCAATGACTCTATACGGGGACTTATTGGCAAGAAACCCGTTCAAAAAAAAGTCTAAATTTTTCTTACCTTGAACAGAATGATTAAACCTTATAGTTGCAAATACATTCTTTTCAGGAACAAACCAAAAATAACTAGGAAATCCTGGTATAACAGTAGTGCTCCCAAATCCTGTCGTTAACATATCCGTACTACCTGGCCTTTCCATGGGATTCATCCCATAGATGACGCCGTTGTCGTTTGGAACTTCATTCCAAAGTATAAGAACACTATCTCCATTTATTTCATTTTTATGCCAATTGCAAAAGTAGGTGTTTCTTAGGTCGTTATCTGGATCGGCTTCATAAGTAGTAGTGTTGACGAATTCTCGGCCATCTCTAGCCCATTGATTCAATTTTTGGAGAATGTCGCTAATTCCACTAAACTGTGTTTGGTCGTTTCCTCTCAGATAGAACCCGCACTTCTTGATATCGAAAAATTTTACTTTTGCTTCTAACATCTGCAATCCTTTTATGTGCCTTCTACTTCAGATACCCGACGGCAGTTAACATTTTATTAGTAAGCATG
>LSQX01113782.1_pt1 | contig 104613 bp, 105 predicted proteins | sample 654561 | NCBI WGS metagenome assembly LSQX01 (sample SAMN04489861, study PRJNA283612) | anaerobic digester metagenome | isolation source: 4 biogas reactors fed with cattle manure at either 37C or 55C with and... | place: Denmark: Kongens Lyngby | collected 2014
TATTATTGAATCACTGGATGAACCGGATCATAAACCCATCAGTTTACGCTACCTTTCTCAAATAATCCACACATCGCCTTATCATTTCCACCGGATGTTCCATGAGTTTACCGGTGAGACGGTTCATAATTGTCTTCGCCGGTTAAGACTGGAGCGTGCTTCTTTCAAACTGTACAATACTTATGAACGGATTACCGATATTGCCCTGGATTCAGGGTATGATTCTTTAGAGTCTTTTAGCAAAGCCTTTAAATCAGCGTATGGCCTGAATCCTTCTGAAGTAAGGAATTTTGTCAACTGGAACGGGTTGCTCTATTCCAAAAGCGGTATTCACTATAAACCGGCAACAAAGCCCCTATGGTATTATCTGAATCGAAGAGGGGGAAATGATATGGAAACGAAGATCATTACCTTACCCGAAAAAAGAATTGTCTGTGTGGAAAATGTCGGGGATTATTGGGGGCTGCCAATCGCTTGGGAGAAATTCCATAAGATACTTGGGGAGAATAACTTGCACCAGTATGGCAGGGAATGGATGTCGGTTTTTCCGGATCATGATGAAAAGATCCCTGTTGAAGAAAAACGCTCTTATGCTGCGATGACCGTCGACAAAGATTTTGTCAATAAATATGGGTTGAAAGAAGTGATAATTCCAGGAGGAATATATGCCATTGCCGTACATTTTGGCGATACTGAGGGTATTGGGCCCGCATGGGACAAATGGTTGGCGGAATGGCTGCCCCATAGTGGATGGGAGGTCGATTATTCCCGTCCCAACCTGGAATGGTATCAGAACCGTGTCTGCGATCCCGAGCTGACATTAACTTTTATGTGTACTCCGGTAAAAAAGGTAGAAAATTGATAATAATGTTATATAATAACAAAGAGAAAGGGATGATAAGATGGAATGGAATGAAGTATTCCCATCAACTAGACAACCGTCAATGGATGAAATCGCCGGCTATATTGGCGGTGAGGCGAAAGAGCTATGGCAATCATTAATGGAATATATGGACTCTGCCTATAGCGCAAAACCTAAATTATCCTATAGTGTCTGTGCCGCAAAACCCGGGTGGAATGTGAAATTTCAAAAAAGCGGCCAGGCATTGGGTACGCTGTACCCTGAAAAAAACGCCTTTTCGGTTATGATCGTAATCAGTTATAAGCTTGATCCGATCATGGAGTCAATCTTACCGGCCTTAAGCCCGGCAACGGCTGAGCTCTATAATAACGCCGGCGATTATATGAAAATGGGTAAATGGATTATGCTTCGAATTAACGACGCAACTACTCTCGAAGATTATAAAAAAATAATGGCGGTGAAGTTGCCGCCAAAAGCAGAGTGACAAGGCAACGAGGAGAGTTTATTATCGTGAGCAAAAAAGAAGAACTTGCCCCCGCTATTCGGTTGAAACCTGAGAATTATGGGGTTGTTGAAAAGCTTCTCAACAAAATGGATATGTTCCTTCAAGTTGAAGCAATTATCACTGGCAAAGCTGTTGGCGATGTTTTTGTCGATGGCCTCAATGAACCTTCATTCGCCTTGGTGTGGGATTATGGGCACAATTTTTATCTTGTCAATGATCATCTAAGTGATTTTGATCGTATTAAAAATAAAGTATTTGGTACATTTGCTACCTTGTTTCAAAGCTTACGGAGAAACGCGGATATTCTGGATTACTATCTTCATTATCACCCCCTGGCCCTGGAAGATGAGCTTACCAAGGGCTTGCGGGGAAAATACCCGAGGAAGATCTTTAGAAATCATTACTTCTTTATGAACTTGGTGATTTCAAGACCGCAGGCAACTATTATAAAAAAGCCTTTGCCCGTTTAGAGTCCTACGATCTTGAAGCAACATACTCAAGAATCATGAATCACCAGAATCGAAGCTGGTTTTATTTTAATGCGGCAAGGTCCTTTGCCAATGACGGGCAGGTCAGCGAAGCCCTCCGGTACCTCCGTAAAGCAGTAGAAGACGGCTTCCCCCGGAAATGGATCGAAGATGAACCGGCCTTTGCAAGTCTTAGGTCAACTCGGTACAGCATAAGGGGTGATAACGATAGAAGATAATATATCTGTCGAACTGACAAAAAAGACAGAGATGATGTCTTCGGTCTTTACTGATGTTGTGATAATAAAAGATAGTTCAGTTATTGTCGATTGGCATAATCCAGAAGACAGGGTGAACTTCATTTTTTCATGTACCAAGAGTATTATCTCTATTCTCTTCGGAATTCTTCTCGAAGAACACAAAAGGATAAACCTTGATGATTCCATTATTGACCATCTTCCCGTGGTAAAAATGAGTATGGATAAATACAGGGATGTTACCATTTGGAATCTTTTATCAATAACTTCCGGGATAGAATGGAATGAGATGCAAAAAGGGAATATCGATTACAATAAGATGGTCAAGGGTGATTGGCTGGAATATGTATTAGCAAAGCCTGTTATCGCCGGGAATATCGGGAAATTCAACTACTGCGACGGGAATTCATTGTTATTATCGGCAATTATATCTAATTATACGGGTGTTTCTGCGCATGAGTATGCAAAAGAGGTTCTTTTTCAACCGCTAGATATAACGAAGACGAAATGGAAAGAACAAAACGGTTTGACCATGGGTGGAACCGGGCTGCATATGAAGGCAAAGGATCTGGCGAAAATCGGGTATATGGTTTTGAATAATGGGATTTATGAAAATAAAAGAATTCTTAGCGATGAATGGATAAAAGCAATGTCATCTGTGCATTCTGATGGCTATCCGGGCTGGTTTGGCAATTACGGGTTGCATTGGTGGGTTTCAGGCAAGGATATTAATGAGGAGATAAATATGTTCTATGCCCTTGGCGCTCATGGGCAGTATTTGTTTATCATCCCAGAAGAAAGGCTAGTGGTTTGTATAAGAAAGAAAGTGGGGAAAATGAAAGATCTGTTTCTGCCCAAGGATTTTTTATTTAGCACGATATTACCATTAGCATCCGCATGGCACGGTTCATAAAACCCAGGAAGAAGTTGAGGAAGACTATTGACAAAGGCTATTTATCCGTGGTAAACTGGTTTAAATTCCAAAAGGAGGGAAAGCTCGTGCGGCAAATCAATATGACAGGTGCATATTATTATTCCTACGCGTCCGTGTTGTTAAATACGGGCTTTCTCCCTATATGCGAAAATAAGGTAAGATAGCATTTGCATCAGCATATAGCGGCCAGAAAGCCGAGAAAAGCTTTCCGGCCGCTTTTTGTTTTTGGGGGGAGCTATATTGGACTTGGACATGGAGAAAATTGAGCTGATAAAGAACGGGGCGGTCCAGATCTATTCCGAGCAGGGGCTGACCGAGAAGTTGCTCAGCGGTAAACGCTTGACGATTAAGCTCGGCGCCGACCCAAGCCGTCCCGACTTGCACCTCGGCCATTCGGTCGTCCTGAGGAAGCTGAAGTTATTCCAGGAGCTTGGGCACAGGATTGTCTTTGTGATCGGGGACTTTACCGCCATGATTGGCGACCCGACCGGCAGGAGCAAGACCCGTCCCGCCCTGACGCTGGAGGAAACGAGGGCAAGCGGGGAGAGCTATTTTAAGCAAGTGACGAAGATTTTAGATCCGGTAAAGACCGAAATCGCCTATAACTCCGAGTGGCTTTCGAAAATGAATTTTGCCGACGTCATCAGTCTCTGCTCCAAATATACGGTCGCAAGGATCCTTGAGCGTGACGATTTTGCGAACCGTCTCGCGCAAAACCAGCCCATCTCCATGCATGAGCTTCTATACCCGCTGGTGCAGGGTTATGACTCGGTGGCAATAAATGCCGATGTCGAGGTAGGCGGGACCGACCAGACTTTCAACCTGCTTGTTGGCCGTGACCTGCAAGCCGCCTACGGCCAGGCCCCACAAGAGGTGATTACCTTTCCTCTTCTGGTCGGGCTTGACGGCAAGGAGAAAATGAGCAAGTCGCTGGAGAATTACATCGGCATTGACGAGCCTGCCGACATCATGTTTGAAAAGGCAATGAAGGTGCCGGATAACCTGTTGCTTGACTACTATGTCCTGACCACAGATACCTTGAAACCGGAGGCCGAGGCGATAATCCGCCGGGAGATCCGTGAGGCTCATCTTAAATATGCCTTTATGATTACGGAAATGTACCATGGCCGGCAAGCGGCAGAGAGCGCCAGGCAAAGATATTTACAGGTGGCAGGCGGCGCCGCTCCGGAGAGAATGCTGGAATTTACGGTGTCCGGGCCGGAGATCATGCTCTGTGACCTCTTGAAGCAGGTCGGGTTCTCGGCCTCAAAAAGAGAAGCCTGCAGGAGTATTGCCGGGCGGGGCGTTAAGATTAACGGCGTGACGGTCGAAGACCCCATGCTCAAAGTAACCGTAAGAGAGCCGTTTGTTCTTCAGTTCGGTAAAAACAGATTTATACGAATAAGGAGTAGTGACCGCGCTTGATGTTGCTTATAGCAGGGTAATAAACCCAGACAAAGTATGACTTGTCGTGGCTAAAATTCGCGCATAGGAGGTAAAAAATGAGCGGCATGGAATTACATACAAAAAGATTGATCTTGCGAGAGTGGCAGAAGAGTGATGTGGATGATCTGGTTGAAGGCTTGAATAATTTTGAAGTCTCCAAATGGCTTGCTTATGTCCCATATCCTTATACAAAGGAACACGCGGAAAGATGGATTGAATACTGTCTCGAGAACGCCAAAAAAGGCGAAAACAGGAGTTCCTATGAATTTGCCATAGAGTTGAAAGCAGAGAAGAAAGTCATTGGCGGTGTGAGTTTGAATAAAATCGACAGGCTTCACGGCACTGCCGGGGGCGGGATCTGGATAAATGCAAAATATCATGGCCAAGGATATGGTAGTGAAGCCTTTGGGAAAAGGATAGAATTTGCCTTTAACAATCTGGGGTTACGAAGGCTTGAAAATGGTTTTTCTGAAGGTAACCTCGCTTCCTTTAGAATTCAAGAGAAGTTTGGTTATAAAATTGAGGGCATGAGGAGAAAAGCCTTTATCTGTATGGCCAACGGGGCAATCATGGACGAATATATTACAGGATTGCTGAGAGAGGAGTGGAAACCGTAAGATGAGGAGAATCAAGATTTTCTTTGGAATCTTAGTATTATCTTTATTTACTCTGGTTGCGTATGCCAATGATGAAATCCCGATTTCTCTAGATGAGGAAAGGGTTCGGGCAGAATTGGACCTTTTGTTTCCTGAAATGGGACCAGCCTATGAGCTAATAGATATTACCAATACCGTAAACAATATTGCCGCTGTGTTTGTAAACCCATATTATCGTGATTGCCCAAATGTTGTTTTTTTCAAGTATGATCATGATGCAAAAGATTACAAAAGAGTATTTGAAGGATTATGCATAGGCATTCAAGACGATCTTTCCGACAAAACCGATTTACATACTCTAGGATTGGCAATAGATGTGTTAATACAAAATCTAGACACATATGAACTTAAAAACGCATCAGTGCAAGAAGTTATGGAAATTGGAAATAATCACGGTTTTATCGTTATTCCGTACCAAAATTTCCTTCATTTGCACCCTGCCAATGTTGAGTATTTTACAATTGACAAAACGGGGTATCATGATTTTGCCGTAAAACTGATTGGGAGTGCTTATGAAGAGTTTTATCCTAAAGATACCTGTGTGATGTTTGATACACCTAATCTAGTAAAAACTCATTTTGATTATGTAGACGGCCAGTATGTGGTTATGGGGCAAACAGATAATAACCAACTCTGGATCGTTATTTTTGATGGCGTGGATAATGAGAATAGATATTTGGTCAATAAAACGATTGTTGTCGGCAGCGCTAAAGAAGCCATAGAAGAATAGGCAGCTATAAACAATCCTTGCCGTTACATTGGTGTTACTTGGATGCTTAAATATTTCCCGTATTAAATATGGTGCAGAAATACAATTTATTAGGAAATTCAGCATATTAGCCAATCTATTAGTATTTGTCTTTTGGAGTAGTATGTTATATTTTTTGTATTATAAATTCCTTAGGTATCCCTTCGCTTTTATTGAGATAATTATATTGGCATTAGCTCTCTTTCTGTCCTTGAAAAAGGAAAAGGGGTGATTAAAAAGAGAAGATGATAATTAAGATATTGGCTTTTTTTCTATTGGTTGCTCTATTTCCGGGCAGCATAGAGGCTACAGATGAAGAACCTGAAAAAACTACAGTCTCGATTAATGTTGAACACGGGATACCCCTCCCGTGGGGGGAACCAGGTTTCAGAATCTATATCGAAGGATGGGGTTCTAAGACCCCTTTATCTATTTATATAATTGACCGTGATGCAAAAACAATCGAAGCTGTATCCCCGGACCAAAATATAACTTCAGGGGAGGACGGGAGAGTGGTATTTGATGTTTCATACGCTCTCAAAGGAATGGTGCCGGGCGTTTGTATTATTGTAGTTGCGGGTCCGCCGGGAATTCATTGCCTTACCGATGAAATACCGGAGGTTATCCCGCCTTCGGAAGATAATGAAAAATGGATCCTTCGTTTTGGGGGCGACCCAGCGGAGCAAAATGAGGTTGAATAAAAATGGCGTCTCTTTTGAGCAGGGTTAGAAAGTACATAATAATTATTATAGCGCTTCTCCTGGCGTACACATTCATCGAACCGTATTGGCTAAAAACGAAAACATATACCATAGCCAGCCCGGAAGTGCCTGCCTCTTTCCAAAAGACAAAGATTGTTTTTTTGTCGGATATTCACCATGGGCCCTTTTTTTCCGTAAAGAGACTCAGAAAGCTTGTAGAAAAGGTTAATCGCCTGGGGCCTGATATTATCCTGCTTGGCGGCGATTACGTCCACAGGGCTCCGAAATATATTGCCCCTTGTTTTCGTGAATTAAGTGGATTGAACGCCCCTTTGGGTGTATATGGTGTCCTGGGAAACCATGATTATTGGGAGGATCCTGAGCTTACAAGAAAATGCATGACAGAGGCGGGCATTCGTTTAATTGATAACAGGGCGCATTGGGTTGAAAAGAGTGGGAAAAGAATTAAAATCGGCGGCGTGGGTGACTATTATTGTGATATGAAGGATCTTGAACCCACAGTATCCGATGCTGCGAAAGAGGATTTTGTTATTCTGGTAACCCACAACCCCGATTATGTGGAAGAGATAAGCACCAATAAGGTGGATTTAGTCTTTGCCGGGCATACCCATGGCGGTCAAGTTACATTCTTCGGTTTGTGGGCGCCGCTAATTCCTTCCCAATATGGGCAAAAGTATAGAACGGGATTACTCAGTGTAGGTGAGATGAGAGTAATAGTCACAAACGGGATCGGGACGATCACCCCGCCGGTACGGTTCTTTGCCAGGCCGCAGATAGTTGTGGCTGTGTTTGACTATTATTGACATTAAAGTCGATTCGGTCATGGATGCGGCCGTAAAAATTGAAAAGGCCGGCGGGCAAATTTTATATGGACCTTTTGATATTAAAATTGGGAAATGCGCAGTTGTCAAAGATCCCTGGGGCAACAAATATGTCATATTAGATCATACAAAAGGGACATTCATTACTGATGATGATGGTAACATTATTGGACAGAACCCCCCGGTCAACAAAAATACATAATAGGTGATTGCTTTGCGTAGGGTTCTAAAATACACAGTAATTATTGCGGCTCTCCTCCTGGCGTCATTCATCGAGCCGTATTGGCTAAAAACAAAAACATATATCAGCCCATACATGGCGGAGGCGGGTATTCGCCCAATTGATAACAGGGCGTATGGGGCTATAGCGCGATTGGAGGTTGATGAGATGCCTGTAAACATGGAGGATGGTCTGGTCGTTTCGCTGATCAACCGGATTAAAGAGATTGCAGCTGGACAGGTGCTGTGGCCGGGTTTTGATCCCACAGGCATCCCGCTCGCCTTTTACAACGGAAAAAACACCTTTCTTTTTGGCCATCCCGCGCCGCCCGGGGAGTTTATACAGATGCAGATGGAAGGAGCGCCGGTGTGGTTTTTCCCCGGACGTCACAGGACCATCGTTGCCAATACCCATATCGAGCTGGCTGGGGAGTTGGTCGCAACAATTATGCTCGATCCTACCCTGAATTCCCCGGAGAATTCTCCTGAATTGAACACCCTTGCTGGAGTCGCGATCCATGAGATGTTTCACGTATATCAGTCTCGTCATCAATCCGCCTGGCCGTTTGCCAATGAAGCTGACTCCTTTCTTTATCCCGTGACCGACGCGGAGATTATTGCCCTCCGGCGCCAGGAGATTGAGGCGCTTCGCCGCGCTCTCGAGAGTGATACTCCCGATCAAATCGCCGGTTGGGCGAAGCGCGCGATGAAGGCGCGGCGCGAGCGGTTTGGCAAGATGGATGGAGTTTTTGCCGAGTACGAACGTAGAATAGAAAAGATAGAGGGGCTGGCGTGCTACGTGGAGGCATTGGTGGTAAAGCAATCAGTAGCTAGCCGTCTCGACTATAGGCAGGCAGCGGAGATCCGGTATAGCTGCTACGGCACAGGCTCCGCTTTGGCGGCGCTGCTCGACAGGGTGGCGCCAGGATGGAAAGACGGTTTTGAGAACCGGTTAAGGGCGCTGGATGAAGTGCTCAGGGAGGTGCTTGGTGACTTGGTGCACACCGGGGGGTGCGATTTTAGTCCGGACGAGACTGAACACTTCAGCGAATGGGCTCGCGAGGATGTGAGACGCCGGTTGGAGGAGCGGCTTTCCCGCGAAAAGGCGTTTGCCGGCAGGCCCGGCCGGCGCCTGATCATCGAGAGCGCGGAGCACATGCCGCTCCGCGTAGTCGCGATGGACCCCCTCAATATTCACCTCGTCCATCGGGAGTCCGGCGTGTTACACACCCGGCTCCTGCATCTTCATGCCGGGGAGAGCAGGATTGAGATGCTGCGGGAAGGGGATGCCGTGATTGAAGGGCTCACTGAAGGCGTTGGTCCCCACCCGCTTTTCAGTGGGGTCAAACGAGTCGAGTTTGTCGTGGGCGAGGGGGATTTGCGTGTGAACGAATCCCAAGACATGCTCAAAATTGTTGGAAAAGGCATCAACGCTGAGTTACGGGCGCGGCAATGGATGGCGCAAGGCGACACTTTACGGGTGTTTCTCAAAGATTAAGCCTGTTCGTCCCCAATCATGAGCAGGACGGATGACTACAATAAGAAAGGCTGGTAAATAGAGAATGATTACGATCAGGAATGAAAAAGAGGCAGATTATCGAGTAGTGGAAGAAATCACAAGGAAAGCTTTTTGGAATCTGTATGCCCCGGGGTGTAATGAGCATTACTTGGTTCATATTATGCGCTCTCATAAGGATTTTCTGCCGGAGCTGGATTTTGTGATTGAAGTTGACGGCCAAATTATCGGCAATATCATGTATACGAAAGCAAAACTGGTGGATGAAGCCGGGGAGGAAAAAGAGATCCTTACTTTCGGCCCGGTTTGCATTTTACCGGAATACCAGAGAAAAGGGTATGGGAAGAAGTTAATAGAGTATTCCTTTGAAAAGGCGGCCGCCCTTGGCTATGATGTGATTGTCATCTTTGGACACCCCGGTAATTATGTAGGCGTTGGCTTTAAGAGCTGTAAAAAGTATAACGTCTGTCTTGAGAATGGGATATATCCCACGGCAATGCTGGTAAAGGAACTGAAGCCCGGCGCCCTGGACGGGAGGAAGTGGGTTTACCATTCAAGTCCTGTCCTTGAGATAGACGAAAAAGAAGCCGAGCGTTTTGACGAAGGCTTTGAGCCTTGGGAGAAGAAATACCAGCCAAGCCAGGAAGAGTTCTATATTTACAGCCATTCCGTTGTCCAGTAAGCTTCCACGAGGAGGGATGTATTTTGATCTACAGATGCGGGATCATTGAGGAAAGCCTGGAGAAAGGCCAGCCCATACCAGTGTATGTCTATCCCGCGACAGCATCCGGAGGCCTCTTTTCCACTGTGGACGACATCGCGAGATTCGTGGCGGCAGGGATGACTCGATTTGGCAACACTGGCCATGCAGTTCTTAGCCCGGAGACTATTGCCGAGCTCTATGTGCCGGTCGTTGACACAGCTAGCTTTTACAGTATTGTGTTTGATGCGTATGGCTACGGTCACTTCATCGAAAACCTAAGCAACGGCTATAGGGCTGTGGCCCATGGCGGGCAAGGCTACGGCTGGATGACCCATTTCCACGCAGTCCCGGAAACTGGTGACGGTATTGTCATCCTGATAAACAGCCAAAGGAGCTGGCCCTTCTTTGTCTACGTGTTGAGTGATTGGGCTCGCTGGATAGGCGCCGGCTCGGTTGGGATGGGCAAGAGATACACGAAGCAGGATGTGCTCAGGCTGTTGCCTCAGTCAGATGGGACAGAGTACCAAGCCACCGGCTTTGAGGCAAGGCAGATCGGCTCTGATGTCGTTCTCCTCACGTACAGGACGGCCGTCAGAGACCGACATACGGGCAGGACAACCTGGACCTTGCGAAGCTCACTCTGGAGGAGACGGGACGATGGGTGGCAGCTTGTCTTTCACCAAGGGACGCCTGAGGCTGGTAAGACATAGCCGACAGAGACACTAAGTCGTGGGTAGGGTGCGGTCACGAGTTGATGAGGGTTCAGTGATCGTCGGATCTGTGCCCAAGCCAGGGTCCGGTGATCGCAAGCCCTGGACGTCGGCCAGGGCTGGATGGTCGAGATGAGCGCGCTTGTTTGAAAGGAGATCTCCCAATGCAACGCTTGGTCTCTACGGCCACGCTGCCAATGGCGGTTGGGAAGGCGTTCTTCGAGTACGAAGGGATATACGAGGCATTGAAACAACTCGACGTGGATGGAGTCGAGCTGGTATTCCTGCCTGAATGGGATCAGCGCTGGGCTCCCGTCACGCCGACTTCGGCTGACTGGCGCACCACACCCAAAGCGACGCCATTGGAGATAGCCGATATGTGCCTCTCACTGAGCATCTCAGTGCCAGTGGTTCACCTTAATCGTGATATCGGGACAAGGCTATGCTCTCCAGATCGCGAGGATGTCCTTAGAGGACAGAACGTGCTCAGCGAAAACCTGGCCGCAGCTTCAAAGCTGAACTCAGAGATCGGAGTCCTTCACCTGTGGGACACCTATGCTGAGAGTATAGACACTGACAAGCTGTTTGAGAGAGTGACCGAGGTGTGTGACGACTACCGGATTCGGCTAGCTATCGAGAACATCCCAATCAGCGCTGTGAACTACACTGTATCTGACGCGTGGAGCCAGCTCTGCGACATCATGCCGCAGCATCACGGCTTTACTCTCGACCTCAACTGGTGCTCGCTGTATGATAATTTCATAGAACTCACAGCACATCTTGCCCGGGTACTGAATGTTCACGTCCAGGGAGCCGTTACGACCAATTCGAGCGGGACTCGCACGATGGTGCCGAGAGTTGGCAGACTGGATATCTTGGACTCGCTGGCTAAGCTGTGCGGAATGGGCTATGATCGGTTCGCAACACTGGAGCTGAACCGCCCAACCGGCCTGAGTGACTTCGAGGTGGCTCTAGGCATGATCCACTCGACGATCTCAGCGTCCCGGAGAAATGGATCTCTCCTCTGAACGACACCCTGGAAACGGGCGTCTCCGGCTACCATCGAGTGAGCATCTCTGACCTTGCCCGCCAAACGCTGGAGTTGCATATGTCGCTCGGCTAGCCAGCTTCATCGTCGGTGAGACTCTCTGTTTGAGACGATTCTCAAGCGGGATGGGCTATTCGGGAGGATTCTCATGAGCGATGCTCAAAGTAACCGTAAGAGAGCCGTTTGTTCTTCAGTTCGGTAAAAACAGATTTATAAGAATAAGGAAATAAGTTGTATCAAGTTGTACCGGCGGAAATGCATTTTGACAGGAATGAGCATTCTCGATATGATTCATGGTAAGATTTAGTCGCGCGCCCGCGCGCTGAAGGGAGTGATAATGATAGAGGATAATATTTCTACCGAATTGACAAAAAAGACGGAGACGATGGCTCCTGTTTTTACTGATGTTGTGGTCGTAAAAAACAATTCGGTTATTGTCGATTGGCATAATCCAGAAGATAAGGTGAACTTCATTTTTTCGTGTACCAAGAGTATTATCTCTATTCTTTTCGGGATTCTTCTCGAAGAACACAAAAAAATAAGCCTTGATGATTCTATTATTGACCATCTTCCCCAGATAAAAACGAACGTAGATAAATATCAGGCGATAACCATCAAGAACCTTTTGTCAATGACTTCCGGGATAGAATGGAAGGAAATGATAAAAGCGAATATTGAGTACAATAAGATGGTTAAGGGTGATTGGCTGGAATACGTATTGGCAAAGCCTATTATCGTGGATAATATTGGAGAATTTAACTACTGTGACGGGAATTCATTGTTATTATCGGCAATTATAACAAATTATACTGGTGTTCCTGCGCATGAATATGCAAAGGAAGTTCTTTTTCAACCGCTCAATATAACGAAGACCAAGTGGAAAGAACAAAACGGCCTAACCATGGGCGGAACCGGGCTGCATATGAAGGCAAAGGATCTGGCGAAAATCGGATATATGGTTTTGAATAATGGAATTTATGACAATAAAGGAATTCTTAGTGATAAATGGATAAAAGCTATGTCATCCATTCATTCTGCTGGCCATCCAAACTGGTTTGGCAATTATGGATTGCACTGGTGGATTTCGGGTAAGGATATTAATGAGCATGTAAATATGTTCTATGCCCTTGGAGCCCATGGGCAGTATTTGTTTATTATTCCCGAAGAAAGGCTGGTAGTTTGTATTCGAAAGAAAGTTGGAAAAATGAAAGATCTGTTTTTGCCTAGAGATTTTTTGTTCAGCACGATATTACCATTCACAAAAGATTGAGTTTAAGGGGGTTACTTTTTATTATTCTTAAAAAAGGCAAACCTAAACTAAGGCCTGTATGAAAAAGCGAAAACACATGCAAAAATCGATCAAACTGCTTTTTGAAGCATTAGTTTCCGATGTTCATCAGGTGATCGAAGTGCAAAAGGTTTTTGGTCTCTTAGAACAGCATAAATAATCTTAGCTAGCTTGTGCATCACCGCACCAAGGGCAACTTTTTTGGGTTTTCCTTCACATTTGCGCTGGTAGTATTCAAATAATATGGGGTTGACTTTAGAACCGTCTTTTTGTTGACAAATCGCCTTTAAAGCAGCCATAAAGGGCTTTTCTAAGCATTGGAGAACCTCTTTTGGACATGGTATTCCTTGTTCCGGTAAATTGCCCAGAACGTTTTACTGACGGATCGATGCCACAAAAGGCGACAAACTGTTTTGGATTATTAAATCTGTTGATAGAACCGATTTCACAAAGGATTTGAGTTGCATTAGTCGGCCCTAGACCCGGGATAGAACGTACCGGGTGTTTACGGTGTGATCATGGGCTCCCCCATTGCTCATACTGTCTTGACGCTGAACCCCCTAATCTATAAATTCGAGGTTGAACATGGGGCAAGTGAACTGTTTTCTGAATTAATCACCAGCAAGATCGTGCCATTAATCAAGCCGGTGTTCGCAACCCATTATCTCCTGGCCTTTGTTTTCCCGCCATTGATTTTCTTCTTTACGGTCTTATCAGGGAAAACAGAGTTCAAAAAATGGCTGGCTTTTTTGAATCCTTTATTCATCGCCATCTTTTTTATCTCCGGTATTTTTGTTTTTCCAAAGATATTCATGTATCTTCTGCCGGGAAGTATCAATAAGGGCATGGCGGTATTTTTCCTGATTGGCACGGTTACTTTTTGGAATAAAAGCCAGGCTGGGGAAGCACATAGCCTTTGAGAAAAGGGTGAAGCGAAAGCTGGATCCGGAATGGACAGAATTGATGAAGCAAAGGACTAAAGCATAAAGACCAAAAGGAGTGAAGGGAAAATAGGAGTAAAAGATTTCTATGACCAGTTTTATCTGATGGCGGAGCAAAGCAAGGCCCATGCGAAATTCTGTGAACTGGTGTATGGAAAGAACCTATGCCAGCATGGGATGGCTGATATGAAGCAAATTGGTGAAATGATAAAACTGATGGACCTGGATAGTAAGGACAAAATCCTGGACTTGGGTTGCGGTAATGGTTTTATCACTGAATATCTTGGTAATTATCTTGGCGCGAAAATTACAGGCGTAGATATATCTGAGGTAACAATCGCCAGAGCCAATATTCGCGTAAAAGATAATCCCAATGTCAGGTTTGAAGTTGGGGATATCAGTAATCTGAATTATCCACCTGCTTCCTTCACAAAAATCATCTCAATCGATTCCCATTATTTTGTGGATGACTTCAGGAGCTTTTTACTTTGTTTGCTAGAAGTATTAACCCCGAAAGGAAAGATCGGTATCTTTTCCGATGAAGGGCTTGGCATTGAGGGGCAAGATGAAAGAGCACTCGAAGCACATGAAACACTTATCGGCAAGGTATTGTATGAACTCAATCTGAAGTATTCCGCGTTAAATCTGACCGAAAGCAACCGGCTTCATTGGTCCCTAAAAGAAAAGGTTCTGAATGAGCTTAAGGAGGAATTCATGAACGAAGGAAGTATCTTTTTGTTTAATAACCGGCTAGAGGAATGCACTGTCACTGACAGAGATTTAAACTGCCGTTTTTTGTTTGTGATCGAAAAAGATTGATCCTGCAGAAGTGGAGGTAGATCAGTATGGATTGTATAATTGACATCAAAAAAGAAGGAAACAGTGTGGTAGCATTACTGCCTTTTGATCCGAGGGTTGAGTTTAATATTCCTAAAGGTCCTATACATGTCAAATGCGTTCTTAATAACATCCAGTTCAAATCCAGGTTAATGTCCAGGGACAGCGGGAGATATTATCTTTTCTTCAGCAAACAACTCCTGAAGAATCTTGGGATTTTTGAGAATCTTGAGTTTGATGGCGATGAGATGCTGAATGTTCCCTTGCAGATTGAACCCGATACGCCGGCGCCATCGCCGGCGGTTATAGAAATGCCTGAATTGATCAATAATGAAGTGTTGAAGGCTATTTCTGAACGGGCAAGCATACGGCGGTTTGTCGCAAAGGAGATAAGCGATGTCGAGATCGATACTATTCTGCACGCCGGCCTTTGCGCGCCATCGGCGACAAACAAAAGACCGTTTCATTTTCTCGTCGTCAGGAATAAGGGAAAGATGCAAAACATAATCGGGAACAATCCGTATGCGCAAATGCTTAAGCAGGCCCAAGCATGCATTATTGTCTGTGGCGACAAGGTTGTTCAGGGTATCCCCGAATGGCTGCTGGCCGATTGCGCAGCGGCTACACAGAATATGCTCCTTGCTATTCATGCCATTGGACTTGGCGGTGTTTGGTGCGGGGTTAAGCAGGGGTCGGATTTTTATAAAAACATTGTGGAGGAGTTTGGGTTACCGAGTAATATCCGGCCGGTATCCCTAGTGGCTTTTGGCTACCCGGGCGAGGAAAAGACCCAGCCCTGCCGGTTTGAAAAGAGCAAAATCCATTATGAAACTTGGGGAGGTATTCCGAGTATGGAAATTGGTTAGTGGATACCTGCAGAAAATTAGGGATTAAAGTGATTGAATCAAGGCCATGGGATACTGTTGTCGATAGGATTATAGAAAGCATACTGTAGCGTATAATTTTTGTTCTTATTATTTATATTTCGTGAATTAAAGATATTGTTTAAGGCCGCAGCGTTCATGCTGCTCTTGGCTTTGAGGGGCTACGGTCCATCGTGTAACACCGCGTTACTGCTTCGGGCGCGTTAATTCAAAGATGGTTATTCGAAGAAGCAAGTGGTATCAAGAAGTGTATTCAAGAAGTTAATTTATGAAGAATCGCGCCACATAGCTGGACCTAAGTCGAATTACCCCGTCTCCAATCCGCAAGTTCAGCATGCGGAGAAGCCATTCGTGGTCAAGATGGTCGAAGATCCTTTGCATATGAAGAGAGCAATGTTAATGGCAAAAGATTATGATCTAATTGCTTTCTCATCACCTACAACAACTACTAAATGAGGGAATTTCATAATTCCTCACTGGTTTCATTACCGGATAATGAACCTGGTATCAAAAGACGGAGATGAGCAGAGGAAGTTATTTTACAATACGTTTTTTGCCGGGGAAAATGATTTGTTCACTTTTAGTTATGAATGGCTGCGTGGAGCCAATATGAGTGGTGTGGTAATCGGGGGAATATCCGGTGTTTTCTGAAACTGGCAGGGACAGAATTTCTCCCTGATCCAAGCGGTAAAATAATATTCTTGGAAAGCTTGGGAGGAAGAGTAAACAGAATCGCTTCATTGGTTGCACAGATCCAGCAGATCGGGTGTTTCAATGTTTGCTCCGGATTGATCTTAGGCTCTTTTACTGAACTCGAACACCATAACGAGCTTCCTATTTTAGAAGAATACATTAAAGAAGTTACCAAACAGTCAAATATACCAATAGTCAAGACAGATGAATTGGGACACGGTGACAATTGTAAAGGGATTATGATTGGGAAGAGAATTGACCTGTAAATAAATCTCAGGAGAACAAAAATAATAAGGATCATGCATTAATCGCGCGCGCGCGCGGTTGAGTTGTTGCTAAAATGTGAAAGGGGGGCGTGGGGTGCAAATAGATCCGGCCTTAACACTGAAAAAAGAGTTTGACCGGGGAGCGGAATTCAGTATAGAAGAAGCCCAAAAGGTACTTAAGAAATCCGGCTTGGTAAATAAGCTTGTGACTAAACCCAAACAACGGCCGGGCACCTTTGTTGGCTTGCGCGCCTATGAATGGCGGCTCTTGGAACTCTCGGAGATCCCGTACACGTATACCTTGGATACCGTAAAAGAATGGCTTGCGATGCTTATAGAAAGGACTTATATCAAAGAAGGCTTCTCGCTGACCGGGGATAAAGACGGTTTGCTTTCCTGCCATAACTCAATGATTACTACGATCCTTCTAAAAATGAATTATGATGATAGGGATTTGATCGATGCGGGGATCAACTGGATCATAAAATACCAGATCACCAGTAGAGGCGAGGAATGTGCCTGGCCGGGCAAGGACCTGTATTCAAAATTCGGCGGTTGCATGAAGAAAACGCCTTGTTATTATGGGGTAGTAAAAGCCATGGTCGCCCTTACTGAGTATAAAAAGCGTTTTGCCGCTTCTCAAGAAATCCTGGATAAACTGGCTCAAGGGTTGGAATACATCCTTGCCCATAAAGTGTATAAACGGCTTTCTACAGGAGAGCCCATCGAACCATCGATGATCGAGAATTTTTACCCATATCCATATAAGTCAAATGTTATCGAGATTTTGTCTTTGCTCAAAGCCAACGGCTTACTTGGGGATAAGAGGTGTAGTGACGCCATAGATATCCTGCGGCAGAAACGAAGGAACGACGGGTTCTGGCAGGCGGACACCTCCTATATGAAAGCCGCTTGGGTCGATTTTGATGAACCCAAGAAACCCGGTCCGTGGATTAGTTATGTTATTGGTAGTATTCTAGAAGAAACATGTTGAGGAGCAAATAACATGGTTATCTTAATCGGTGGAACCAGTTGCGCCGGGAAGACGTTGCTAGCCCAGAAGCTGCTGGAAAGATACAAGATACCTTATCTCTCAATCGACCATATAAAGATGGGGCTGATTCGCGGGAACAGGTATTGCGATTTTTCCGCCACTGACAGCGATGACAAACTGACCGGCAAGCTCTGGCCGATTGTGCGCGGCATTATTATGACCAATATTGAGAATGGACAGCATATTATTATTGAAGGGTGCTATATACCCCCAGGATACCAAGGGGATTTTGCACCCGGGTACCTGGAGCATATTATCGCCTTCTTTATAGGCTTTTCAAAAGAGTATATCGAGAAGCATTTTGACTCGGGAATCATGAAATACAGGAGTGTGATTGAGGATAAAGAATATGATCCCGGCTACATGAGGCGGGAGCATTTTATCAAACTTACTATGGAACTCAAAAATCTCTGCAGTAAGCATAAGGCCAACTATTTTGAGATAGATGAGAACTATGAAAAAGAGATAATGAACGTTTACCAATGGATTGATGAACAGGTGCAGCAAAAGAGGTTCTTGGTAAGGAATTAGATATGAACTAGGCGATGGGATTAATCTTCGAAACACAGGAGAAAATAACAGAGCAAAAAGACGAAGGAGTGAAGGACGATGAGAAAAGCAGCACGCAAGCGCGGTTGGAAAAAGGGGATAGTGATTATTATCTCCGTTTTTTTAATCCTAGCCCTTGGTTACGGGATTTTTGCCATAATCGCTTCCTATAGAATGAGCTTGCTGCCGGCAATGTCCTTCGAGGAGATGCTGGGCTATACAACAAAAAACCGTAAGGATGCACTAATAACCGTAGGAATTGTTGACAAGGACGGGGCAAGCTTCACTGTTTACGGGGAAAACGCCACTGTTTTGCCAAGTCATGAATATAAATATGAAATCGGTTCGATCACAAAGACGTTTACAACATCTTTATTATGCAAGGCAATCTATGACGGCAAAGCCAAGCTTTCGGATTCAATCGCCCGCTATATCGAACTCCCGCCCAAAGAGTATTACCCCAGTTTTCAACGGCTGGTTACGCATACGTCAGGCTATAGAAGCTATTATTTTGATTGGCAGTCGGTCGTGAATTTTTTCAATGGAAGAAAGAATTATTTCTATGGAATAAGTACCGGGACCTTAAATAAGCAAATAGGCCGGATTTCCCTTGAAGATAAGGATTATCCTTTTGCTTACTCCAATTTTGGCATTTCTGTAGTTGGAAGCGCTTTGGCCGGGGTCTATGGCCGTGACTTTACCACACTTATGAACGATTTTATCAAAACCGACTTAAGGCTGGATAATACGGTAATATCCGATGGAACCGGGGATTTGCAGGGGTATTGGCCTTGGAAACCGGATGACGGCTACATCCCGGCGGGCGCCATCATTTCAACAATCAGCGATATGATGAACTACCTGCAGCTGCATATGAGGGAAGAACTGCCGTACCTTTCAATGAGCCATGAACCACTGGCTCGGGTCAGCACGGCAAAACGCTATGAAAAACTGGGGATCAGGATAGATGCTGCCGGTATCGGGTGGATGATTGACACCAAAAACAATCTTATCTGGCATAATGGCGCCACGAGCAACTTCAACAGTTATTTGGCTTTTGATAAAGAAAAACAGTTGGGCGTAATTATTCTTTCGAATCTCCCCCCGAGCTACCGGATACCGGCAACCATTATGGGCGCAAAATTGATTACAACACTAAAGGAGGCGAAGAGTAATGATACCAGATAGACTCAATTATGGCGATACAATTGGATTAATCTCTCCTTGCCACATAGCCGATCCCGATAAATATGGGCGCATCATATCCGCCCTAAATTCCAGGGGATTCAAGGTTAAAACAGGAAAGAATCTGTATAAAAGCACATATGGTTATTCAGCAACAGAATTAGAAAGGGCAGAAGACCTGAACAGTATGTTCTCTGATGATAAGGTAAAAATGGTCTTTTTTGGCGGCGGGGAAGGTGGAAACGAGCTGCTCCCATATATTGATTTCGAAAATATAGCGCAGCACCCCAAGATCGTTTGCAGTTACAGCGATGGTACGACCATTCTGAATGCAATATATACAAAGACAGGATTGGTCACATATTATGGCCAATCTCCCGGAATGTTTGAGGATTTGCGGTATTATGACTATATGCAGTTTTGTTCTCATTTTGTGAACGGATATGCTGCCGGGTTTGTAAGTAACAGTAAATGGCGGTGTATTACCGGGGGTGTTTGTGACGGCATACTGATAGGGGGTTACACTAGAAATTTTGCGTTGCTTACAGGCAGTGACTATTTTCCCTATGGTAAGGGAGAGCGGTATATTCTGTTTTTAGAAGACCACGAAAAGTTCTGTAAACTTGATGAGGTCAGTTCATATATATCACATATTGAGCAAAGCAACTTTATGCATAATGTTGACGGGTTGCTTTTCGGCCATTACTCAACAACACCGTATCCAGAGTTATTCCAAAGACTTGAACGGTTGGGGAAAAAGCATAATATCCCGGTCGCTTATTGTGATGATTTTGGGCATGGAGTCAATCATGCGATATTGCCAATTGGCCGTATGGCAAGATTGGATACGGAGAAGAACAGGTTAGACTTTATTGATCATTAAGTGATGTGTTTAGTTAAGGAGTAGTTCTTATGCCAAATGATCCGGATACAGGTATTCCAAAACATAGGGGGGAAATAAAGTGTTTAGCTCTATTAATAATAATCCGACGACAATATTTCGGTGGGTATTAGCTTTTTATTTTCTTCCTATGATCATAGGTTTTCTTATGGGAAGGAAAAGGTTTATTAGTGTAGCAAGAATGAGTGAAATAGGGAAATGGTTTATGGATCCCATAACAATAAAGGCTCATAACTGGTTAAGAAAGTATAAGATGACCAGTGTCAAAAACGGTAAATGGTTGTCGTTATTTTTGTTAATATTTTTGAATAACCTATTGTTAGCGGCCTTTGTCTCCAGGATTATTTATGGGATCATTTTCATTATTCCTCTGTTTTTTAACGGCTTGGACTGGTTTTGGTCATGGGGTTCTTTTTTCCAGCCCGAAAGGGAGAGCAAGTATAGTATGGTTTTTTGAATTTGGCGGCTACCTGCTGGCAACGGTTATAGGGGTGAGCATAGGCATAAGTATAGTTTCAATAATAAAAGGCAGCCAAGTAATGCTCAATATACCCTGGAATTATGCTGTTCTTATGGTATTGTTCCTTTTTACAGGTGCTGCTCTAGAAACATTATTTCTGAAAAAAGCCAGTAAAAATCTGGATTTGAGTAGAATTGAGCAATTCGATTTTGAGAAACAAAGAAAAGAAATAGCAAAGCAGATAGATGAAGAGCGGAAAGCAAGATGAACTTATGGTTAATAACCCGGCTAAACGCCGGGTATTGCTTTTCTCGTTATGACGGTCCAGTTCCGGATGGAATGGAAAAGATGGTAATACCCGCAACCACATGGGCAGTATTTCCCAATGTTTTCAAGGCATGGAAACGCCTATATACAGAATGGCTGCCTAGCTCGGGATATGAACTGGTAGATCTGCCTTGTATTGAGGGTTTCTATGTACCGGGATATAATCCCGAAAACGAATTATGGGTTCCGGTTAAAGCCAGAAAATAGAGAAAAGGATAAAAAGCGAATGCTTTCGGCGTCGTTCCCTTTGGTCCCGCCAACTAATATTGCCGGGCCACGTCGGACGTCGCCGGCTTTATTTTGTCATAATAAAAGCAAAATAAAGGATTGAGAATTGCCTTGAATTGTACTGAGTTGTACCGGTGGAATTCTGTCTTGACAAGGACATATGCTCTGGATATGATTCATGGTAAGGTATGGTTATCCTGTATAAATTTGAAGGGGATAGTACCATGATAAGATTTGCGAAAGCTGTAGATGAAGATGCGAAGAAGCTGACAGAAGTGCAGATTAAGACTTTTGATGATGATGCCCGGCGGTTTTTTGGCCGACCCAGTGGCGGTCCTCCCGGTTACGATTCAGTTGCATGGCAAAAGATGATTATGAAGAAAGGGTTTTATTATAAAATCCTTGATGGAGACAGGATCATCGGCGGCATCATTGTTTTCCGGGTGAAGCCGGGCCATTACAATCTGGGAAGGATTTATATAGATCCGGAATACCAGAATAAAGGTATTGGTACCCAAGCAATGAAATTTATCGAAAGCACATTTAAAGATGCGCAAAAGTGGACCTTGGGAACACCGAAATTGGCTTACCGGAACCATCATTTCTATGAGAAATTAGGATATGTCTGGATTGGTGATGATGGGCCGGATGGTTATTTGTACGAAAAAAGAGTTAAAAACGAGGAGTGATCTTTGTGCAGATTCAAACCAATCCGTTTAGGATGAAAAGAGACGAATACTTCCGGATATTGGTCAGGAATTATTTCCGGAGACGGTTATGGTTTTACACACTTATCTATAGTTTTACCGCATTACTGATTGGTTTGCATGTAGCAACAAAAACAGAATTTCAGCCGGGTTTTTTGTTTTTTATTATTTTTCTATTATTGCTGCCATTTTTTTATCTTGTATGGTTTTGGCGCTATACGGGAAGTAAGGAAAATGAAATCTTTTACCGGGAGCGTGTTTTTACGATAACTGATGATTTTTTAGAAGCAACTTTAGATGATGGTAGTATTGATAAAACTAGATGGCAAAATATTTTACACTACAAAAGGATAAAGGGAGGGTATCTTTTATATATTTCAAAGCAACAATTCGTTTATATAGCGGAAAGCATTTTTAAGAATGCAGATGAATTCAAGGAATTTGAAACCTTTATTACTTCCAGGCTAAAGAGAGTAAAATGAATGATTGAGACTTTCTTGATTGGAGCGATGTGAGATGGGTGATAGAAGATATACGGCTTATTGCGGGTTATATTGCCGTGATTGTATACCCTCGAAGTCCAAGCTATTTCAGAAGATACGCGGGCTGGAAAAGATGTTGATAGAGTTGGGTTTTGCGAAATATGCAGAATTTAAGGCGAACAGGTATGATATATATAAACAGTTCCCGGTTTTTATGGATTTACTCAAAGAGATGCAGAGGTTGGAATGTACGGTTCCGTGCCGCGAAGGCCCGTCTTCCGGAACTGGTTGTGCACAGGATTGCAAGGTTAGAAAATGTGCGGTAGAAAAGAAATTTGAGGGCTGTTGGGAATGCGAAAACCATAAAAACTGCGAGTTATTAGCCCCGATTAAGGAATTCCATCCGGGTTTGGGAAATAACCTTGAAATGATCAGGAAACACGGTATAGACAGTTGGAGTGACAAACGGGGGAAACATTATTTGTGGTCATGAATTAAGTCCAAACAGCCAATCACTGGGAAATAGGGGCTATATTTTGCAAAGTCATCCGGGAGGCATCTTTATGTCCGCAAAAGACGATTGGAGGCTTACAAACCAAGATAAATACTTTGCAGCAAAGGATTTGGTAGAACAGGAAGTGTTAATCGCCCCGGATGATCTAAACGGCTGGGAACCGCCGGAGTTTGTGAAGAATATCGACTTGGCAGTGGCGCCAATGGGGATCTTGGAAAAGGATCCGTTTACGAATGAACGGAAAATTGACGAAAACCACCCGGTTTTAAAAAGCGAAGCAACATTTGAGGAAACCCTTGAAATTGTCAAGAAGATTAATGCCAAAAAAACAGTTTTGACGCACATCGAAGAGCCTGACGGGATTTCCTATGATGAATTGAAGGAGCTGGAAAAGGTATTAAAAGACCTGCGGATTGAATTTGCGTATGATTCTATGTTGATCAAAGTTTAAGTGGGGATTCGGCCTATTCTTATACATCATGAACTTGGTGGCGGAGATATATTAGGAAGGTGTGAGTTCAATGATTAAACACAAAGGTACAATAAGTTTATACACCGACAGACTGATACTTCGCCGGTTTACGAAGGAAGATGCAACGGATATGTTTGCAAATTGGGCCAGCGACCCTGAGGTAACCAGGTACCTGTCTTGGCTCCCCCATAAAGATATTAAGATTACAAAAAACATCATTTCTTCGTGGCTCTCTTTATATAAAAAGCCGGACTACTATAATTGGGCAATTGTTCTCAAAAACTACGGGAAAGTTATTGGCTCAATTGGCGTAGTTGATGTCTCGGAAAAAAACTACCGGTGCGAGATCGGTTATTGCCTCTCAAAACGCTACTGGAATCAGGGGATAATGACCGAATCCTTAAAGGCGGTAATCTCTTATTTGCTTAAGGAAATTGGTTTTAAACGGGTGCAAGCAGTGCATCAGGTTGAAAATGTCGCTTCCGGAAGAGTAATGCTAAAATCGGGTATGAAGTACGAGGGAAGGTTAAGAGGCTATGCTTTAAACAACCGGAATGAGCTTGTGGATTGTGAAATGTACGCTATTCTGGAAACTGATATATAAAAATTAATTGTGGATAGAGATTGGGGAAGGCACAGTTGGAAAAGGTATCTTGGTGAAAGGAAGGGCCACTTATAATGAGCCTGGCGAGCCTGTCATTGGCGAAAGATGATCTTAACGAGTATCTCAAACCAACGGAGATTATTGATTTTGGGACTCAAGAAATAATTGATTGTACAAATTCTTTAGCTCAAGGCCTAAATGGCGAGATATTAATAGCAAAGCGTGTTTATGAATTCGTAAGAGACGAGATTCATCATTCATTTGATATAAAAGGGAAAGTCGTAACCTGTAAAGCCTCTGATGTTTTAAGAGAAGGAGAAGGGATCTGTTACGCAAAATCCCACTTGTTAGCAGCGTTATTAAGATCTCTGGGCATCCCCGCCGGTTTTTGTTATCAAAAATTGGTTTTTTCGGACGAAAATCCGAGGTTGGTTTTGCATGGGCTAAATGCGATTTATCTAAGAGAAATAGATAGATGGATAAGAGTAGATGCAAGAGGTAATAAAGAAGGCGTTAATGCCTAGTTTTCATTGGAAAGGGAGATGCTGGCCTTTCCAGTCCGGAGTGAACTGGGGGAGGCCGATATAAGAATGGTTTACGCGGAGCCTAATGCAAATGTGGTTTCAGCCCTGGAAAGATCCAAAACTTTAGAAGAACTGGAGAAAAACTTGCCAACTGAGCTATGAAGGATTACTTACCAGCACAGCTGGTAACGATAAACCGGTATCGGCATAGCCGGTATTGGTATAACCGGTATCGGTATATCCGGTACCGTTGTGACCGGTACCGGTCATCCCGGTACCGGTCACAACGGTTTAGAACTCATTAAGCGTTATTTCGACGACAGTCTTTTCTGAGCCTTCTACTTTCCCGAAGCAAAGCCGGACAAAATTATAGGCCCCATTATTCCAAACGCCAAAATCATGGACGCCGCCTCTTATAAGTACCTGATACAAATGGTGTAGATTCTCCCCTGCGGCTTCCGGCAGCCCGCTAAGAGCCGATTCATAGCTGATGATTGCAAGACCATCGTTGTCGCCGCAGGTGATGTAAAGCAGATCAGTTATATACCCCGATGCGGCAATATTGGCGCCCAGAAGCTCTCCTTCGCTTGTGGTCGGCGCATTGGAAAAGGCGCCTACATAGGCAAATAGATCCTGCATCCCCGGCGCTGCCACGGTTTTATCAAGGCCGTTGTTGAAAGGACTTGCCGTCTTTGTGTATTTCGTGGCATCGAACCGGTAGCCGCCGAAGGTCAGGTTCAAAGCCTGCATCCCACCCATGGAAAGGCCGGCAATTGCCCGGTGCTGCCGGTTATACGCAATCGCCGCGGGGGATTTATCCTCTATATTGGCGTAGGTATTGAAATTGGCTTCGATAAAGGGGATAAGGTCATAGCGCAACTCGTAATCAAAGTAATAGAAGCCTAGTATGTTTATTCTATCCATGTTAGAGAAGTCAACGGCGGTATTCTCCCAATCCTCACAACTCCTCCCTTCCGGAAAAACAACAATTAACGGTTCGATTTCACCGTTAGCAATCAGGTTGTCGAGAATATTGCAGATGACAAAGTTATCATCAATTATACCACCGCCGTATAGCCATTCATAGCGGCTTCCGCCTACGCCGTGCAGGAGATAGAGCACATTGTATTTTCGCTCCCGGTCATTTTCATCATATCCTGCCGGCAAATAAACACTACATTTCTTTATTATCGGCTCCCCCTGGACCGTTTCTCTTCCTGCTTCTTCACTGCTGATATCCTGGTCGGTCACCAGCTGGCGCGAACTGTTAATGTAGTTCCGGACAGGGTAGGAGTATTCTCTGATTTCACCCATGAGTTCCTCGGAAACAGCTTTTTTATACCCGGCCGGCACAGGCCCCACTGCAATATTATTCATGAGTTCTCCTCCTCCAGATTTTTTCTCTGTGGTCCATGCAATTGTCGACAGGGACAGGATTATTGATAATATGATAAGAACAAAAGCCCATCTCATATTTTTAGCATCCTTTCTCCCATAAATCAGCTTTCTATGCATATTTATGCCACCTTCTCCAGGATTAAAAGTCTAATTATTCAGCTTTTAATTAAGTTCGCAATAAGGAAAAGCATCGGGACCCCGATAGCCTGCGATTTATCTAAAAAAATAAAACCGGTACCGGGATGACCGGTACCGGCTATACCGCTTAGTACTCATTAAGCGTCATTTCGACGACAGTCTTTTCTGAGCTTTTTAATTTCCCGAAGCAAAGCCGGACGAAATTATAAGCGCCATTATTCCAAACATTAAAATCATGGGCGCCGCCTCTTATATCTACCTGATACAAATGGTGCAGATTCTCCCCTGCGGCCTCTGATAACCCATTAAGAGCCGCTTGATAGCTGTTGTATGCAGTACCATCGCTGGTGCCACAGGTGAGATAGAGCAGATCAGTTACATACTCCGATGCGGCAATTTTGGCGCCCAGAATCGTTCCTTCGCTTGTGGTCGGGGCAGTGGAAAAGGCGCCTACATAGGCAAATAGATCCTGCATCCCCGGTGTTGGCACGGTCTGGTCAAAGCCTTCGAACCGGTAGCCGCCGAAGGTCAGGTTCAAAGCCTGCATCCCGCCCATGGAAAGGCCGGCAATTGCCCGGTGCTGCCGGTTATACGCAATCGCCACGGGGGATTTATCCTCTATATTGGCGTAGGTATTGAAATTGGCTTCGATAAAGGGGATAAGGTCATAGCGCAACTCATAATCAAAGTAATAGAAGCCTAGTGAGTTGCTAAAGGCGGTATTCTCCCATTCCTCACAACTCCTCCCTTCCGGGAAAACAACAATTAACGGTTCAATCTCGCCGTTGGCAATCAGGTTATCAAGGATATTGCAGATGACATAGTTCCCGTCCACCCGGCCGCTGCCGTATAACCATTCAGAGCGGTTTCCGCCTATGCCGTGCAGGAGATAGAGCGCATTGTATTTCCGCTTCTGGTCATTTTCATCATATCCTGGCGGCAAATAAACATTGAATTTCTTTGTTATTGGCTCCCCTTGGACTATTTCTCTTCCTGCTTCTTCACTGCTGATATCCTGGTCGGTCACCAGCTGGCCCGAACTGTTAATGTAGTTCCGGACAGGGTAAGAGTATTCTCTGATTTCACCCATGAGTTCCTCAGAAACAGCTTTTTTATACTCGGCCGGCACAGGCCCCACTACAATTTCTTTTCCTCCTCCAAGTTTCTTGCATCCAATTGTCGACAGGGACAGGATTATTAATAATATGATGAGACCAATAACCCTTCTCACATTTTTCGCTCCTTTCTCATAAAATTAATTCTTCCGTTTTTCCCACTCTTTTTCGGCTTTTTTAATATATATTCTTGAAGCAGTACTTAATTTCCTTCTCTTTTGTTGGTGCTCCTATAGTCGCTTTATTTTTTGTAACGGATACCATAATATGCTATAATTATCTAGACTGGGAAGAATTTGATAAGTGGCTTGCATCTTTGGTTCCTCCAAACGTGGACAATCACCATTTATGTACAATAAAGTGCTGCAAAAACTTGTTATGAAATAATGGCTTTATTTATAAAATAACCTAAAACAAGGGAGGTATAAATTGTTTGCCTATAATAATCCAACGATAGTATTCCTGTGGGTTCTAGCTTTTTATTTCCTTCCTATGCTCGCAGGTTTTCTTTTGGGAAGGAAAAGGTTAATTAGTGTAGCGGGAATGAGCGAAATACGGAAGAGATTTACAGACCCTGTAACAATGAAGATTCATAACTGGTCGCGAAAGTATACGCTTGCGAGTATTAAAAACGGTAAATGGCTGCAGTTATTCTTGTTAATATTTTTGAACAACCTGTTGCTGGCGGCCTTTGTCTCCAGGATTCTTTACGGGGTCATTTTTATTATTCCTCTGTTTTTAACAGCTTGGACTGGTTTTAGTCATGGCGTTCTTTTTGCCCGCCCCAGTCCGAAAACCGGAGCGGGTATATTATTATTGTTTTTTGAATTTGGCGGTTACCTGTTGGCAACGGTTATCGGAGTGAGTATCGGCATAAGTTTATTGGTTACACTAGCTAAAGACAGCCAATTAATAATCAATATACCCTGGAATTATGCTCTGCTTATGGTGTTGTTCCTTTTGACGGGTGCCGCTTTAGAAACACTAACAATGAAAAAAGCCAGTAAGAATATGGACTTGAGCTGGATTGAGCAGTTTGATTATGAAAAACAAGGGAAAGAATTGGCCAAGAAAATGGATGAAGATTGGCGGGCGAGATGAAAAATGTACGATATAGTCATTATTGGCAGCGGGCCGGCTGGAGCAACCTTAGCGAGATTGATTGGTGATAAATATAAAGTTATCCTTCTGGAAAGGCGGACTTTTCAAGAACCGCTATATTCGGGGCTGCAAAAATGCTGTGGAGGGCTACTGGCTCCCGATGCGCAGCGGATGCTGGCTTCATTTGGCTTAAGCCTGCCAAAATCGGTTATTGTAAGCCCGCAAATGTTTGCCGTAAGAACCATAGATAATGATAATTTACTTGAGCGGTATTATCAGCGACATTATGTTAATATCGACCGGGAAGAATTCGATAAATGGCTTACATCCTTGGTTCCTCCGGCCGTAAATATCGTAAATGGGAGTATTTATAAGTCCCATGAAGTACATAAGGATTCTGTCACGATTAGATTTGCAAAGGGAAATAAAGACTATGTAGAAAAGGCGAAAATACTTGTCGGTGCTGATGGAGCTTTTTCAAAAGTCAGGAGAGTTTCTTTTCCAAACCAAAAGGCGCCAAAGAAATATGTTGCCCTGCAAGAATGGTTCGAGACTTCCATCAATGTTAACTATTATGGCGCCATATTTGACAGGGAAATAACAGATTTTTATTCATGGATAATCCCCAAAGAAAATTTTCTGATCATCGGTTCCGCTTTACTTCCCGGCGAGGACATACAGAAGAAATTTGCTTTGCTCAAAGCAAAGCTAAGGAATTATGGATTTGAGCTTAACAAGAGCATCAGGAAAAATGGCACATACCTGCTAAGACCGCAAGCTGTGGGGCAAATCCAGACAGGCAGTGGCCGGATTGGCTTAATTGGCGAAGCGGCAGGCTTTATTAGTCCCAGTTCGGCGGAGGGAATCAGTTATGCCTTAAAAAGTGCGTTGGCACTTGCCAATGCGCTTTCGCAAGGAATTGAATCATGGCAGGACCTATATGAAAAAAATACAGCTAAATTGCGAAAGAGCATTGTCCTGAAGAATTTAAAATCACCATTTATGTATAATAAGACATTACGAAAATTCGTTATGAAATCAGGGTTAAAAAGTACTGCTTTGACTGTAAACAAGTAGACTATATGAGCAAGGGGGAGTTTCCATGGTTAATCACCCACCTGAGGAATTTTACAAGAATATAGCCCATAAGTATCATTGGCTCCTTTCCTCATGGGAAAAAGTGATGGAAAGGCAGATGGAAGAGTTGGTTCCGCTATTAATGAAATATAATGTCAAGTCGGTGCTGGATTGTGCCTGTGGAACCGGACTGCAGGCAATTGGCCTTAAAAAGGCTGGATTTGATGTTGTGGGCAGCGATCTGAGCAAAGAAATGCTGGCAGTGGCCAAGGCAAATCTGGAAAAAGAGAAAATCAAGGATCTGCAACTGATTGAGGCCGATTTCCGGGAGGTAAGCAAAAAAGTAGGCAGGAAGTTTGACGCCGTAATCTGCATGGGAAATTCACTGCCCCATTTGTTTGGCGATAAGGAAATTCTCAAGGCGTTGCGGAGTATTTATGATTGTCTTAAGGATGATGGGATAGCCATTATTGAAATAAGAAATTACGATAAAATGCTGCAAGAAAAGAACCGGTTCCTGCCCTTGCGAATTCATGAGGAAAAGGATGACAAGGTCATTAGTATCCTGTATGTCTTTGATTATCTGGAAGACCGGATCAGATTCAACGTTGTCTATTTAATCGAAGAAAAAAGCACCGGTGAGAAAAGAATCGAAGTCGAAGCGGTCGATTATAACCCGATTAGAAGCTATGTATTTATGGAGTTGTTGAATGAGGCCGGGTTTGTGGATATTCAAAAGGCAGAGTGCGGTCCGAATGTACAATACACAGCAGCAAAAGAGAGTTTTGAAAAAAGAAAGTAGTTTTTTCTATTGACTCTGTCGTTGGGGAAACATTTATACTTAATGCAAAGCAGCGAACAAGGAGGGTTATTATGAATGGACTGATCAAAATTACAGATATGTCGTCCAGGTATAACATATCTGCCCGCGCCTTACGTTATTATGAAGATATGGGGTTGATAACCAGCATCAGAAGCAACGATTATGCATATAGGTTGTATGATGAAATAGCCGTGAAAAGACTAGAGCAAATCCTAATTTTGCGAAAACTGAACATCAGTATCAAGGATATTATGCGTATATTCAGCACTTCCGGCTCGGAAATCGTTTTGGAGGTGTTGGGAAAAAAGATTAATGATATTGATGCCGAAATACATTCCAGCAGTGGCTGAAAGAGCATAATCATTTGCTCAAAAAACCAATATATGGCGCTCCCGATTTTCTTTGGTTCGAGGAAGATATGAGGGTGGTTTGGATTTGGGCTGTGGAAGACTGGGTAAGAGGAGCGGACGTAGAACCATATGAAATCATAAAGTTCGAAGGGGGATTGTATGCAGCCGCCATGTCTATTGACGGAGATGACGACATAAACGGCAGGGTTTATGAAGGTATAAAGAAATGGCTGGAAACCAGCGAATTTGAGCTTGACGAGCGGCCTGGCCACCGGACACTCTGTCAAATGGTAAATCCAACTGACGAGATTAAGGCGGCGCTTGGGTACCACCAGCTTGACATTTATGTACCAATTAAGGTACGCGGAAAATAAGTGTAATCTGCATTATGGTCTTGTTACAGCGGCAGGAAATTTTACATCAATGCGCAAGTGAGGAAAATGAGGAGCTTAAGCTGATAAATTGAAAAATAATCATAAAAAATGGAAGAGTGATCCTGAGATGGAGTTTAGCGAAATGACCATGGATGATCTTGCAGCAGTTGCAAGGCTGTATAATGAATTGGCCTGCTTTATCAAGAATGAGACCAAAGATGAATATTTTGATATTGATACCTTTCCGAATTGGAAAAGCAATTGAAGGAAGCGATGGGGAAACCGGGAGTAATCACTTTTGTGGCAAAAGATGGCGGTAGGGTAATTGCTTTTATCTCCGGTGAAATCAGGGAAAACTTCTTGCCAATATCAAAGGTTAAAGAGGTTGGCTATATCAGCGGCGCTTATGTCCGGCCGGAATACCGCAAACAAGGAATAATGAAAGAATTAGAAAGAATGCTCGTGGAGTATTTTAAGAAACATGGTTTGGCTTATGTGGAGCTGAATGTGATGGCAAATAATACTATAGGGAAGAAGAGTTGGGAAGCATTGGGGTATAAGACTTTTCGTGAGCAATGAGAAAAAGAGTCTAAAAAGGACAAGCTCATGATGGTAGGGGGCTGCAAAATGGATTCTACATTAAGATTCTATAACGCCCTGGCCGGTGATTATCACCTGATCTTTGATGATTGGGCGGCAGCCGGCGAACGGCATGCAAAAATGATTGATGCTTTAATCCAGGGCAAGAAAAAAGCGTCCCCGGACTCCCTTAAACTGCTGGATTGTTCCTGCGGGATAGGGACGCAAACGATCGGTTTGGCCAAACTGGGTTACAATGTGACCGCTTCCGATCTGAGCCCCAAAGCGATAAGACGGGCAAAAAGAGAGGCAAAGAGGTTTGGCATCCTCAATGCAAAATTTAGAGTCGCCGATTTCTGTGAGTTGGAGCGCAAGGTGAAGGAGAGGTTTGATGTTGTCATTTCCTTCGATAATTCGTTGCCGCATTTGTTGACAGAAGAAGATCTGGAACTCGCATGCAGGAACATAAGAAACATCCTGAACGACGGGGGGCTTTTTTTCGCAAGCATCAGGGATTATGATAAAATCCTGGGTGAAAAACCGTCTTCGACCATTCCTTACTTTAGTGATGACGAGCATGGCAAGCGCTGGGTATTTCAGATCTGGGAATGGGAGGAACGCATTTATACGTTAACTCTTTTTATTATAAGAAAAACGAAGAGAGGGGCATGGAAAACCAGTCATTACTCCACAAAATACAGGGCTGTAACGCGGGCTGAGTTCAGCGAGATTCTGGCAAGGTTTGGTTTTGACGAGATCAGATGGCGCCTGCCGGAGGAAACAGGGTTTTACCAGCCAATTGTTGAGGCCAGAAAGAAGTAGTTATTGTTTCTTTATTTTCTGCGCCATCTGCCATCTTCCGTCCTGAGACTGTAAAGGGCGGTAGATGGCTTTTATGGTATCTATAAAAGGATTTTTGCAAATGACCTTTACGAAGGAACAAAACTATTTGAAAAAGCGATCAGGGCAAGAAATGTTAAGACCATTTCCGCAAAAGCTGGTACACTATAGTCAGTTCATTAGAACAGCACGGGAGGAGGAGAATGGATAAGCTTCAAAGAATAAGCGAGGTTTTGCAGTACATAGAGGATCACCTGGATGAGATCGCTGACTACGAAGAAGTGGCCAAGGTCTTTAATTTCTCACCCTACTATTTCCACCGGCTGTTCTCTGCCGTTGTCGGGAAACCCATTGCCACATATATCCGCGAACGCCGGTTGGCAAAAGCCTCGGAACTGCTCACCGATCCGGGGAAAACCATCACCTCGCTCTCTTTGAATGCGGGTTCAATTCATCCCAGGCTTTTTGCCGGGCCTTCAAGAACAGCTATGGTATTTCACCGGCCGATTACAGGAGGCAGGGTTATACCCCGGTAATCATGTCGGTGGAAGAGATTATTGAGAAGTTTACGAAGAAGTTGAGAGGGGGTATTCTTGTGCATCCGAAAATGATAAAAAGAGGAGAATTGTTAATTGCCGGTCTTACCGGCGATGGGAGTAAAACCCGGGAGTTATGGCAGGAGTTTTGCAAGCTCTACGAGGAGATTGGCTTTACGAACAAGGTAGCGGATAACTCATATGAGGTCCGCATTTACAATGATGACCAGTGCATATGTCATGTGGGTGTCTGCGTAATAGACAGTGATGTTGATCGTGCTTTTACCCTGTTAAAACTACCTGCATCCACCTATGCAGCATTCGAAGTATATGTGGCCCGCGGCTATGACAGTGAAAACGCTGCCATGGATGAATGGCTGGAGGCAAATAAAGAAAGGTATAAGCAGCGCCGGCTTGATGGCAGCCCCTATGTTGTCGAGTTTTATGATGAAAGGTTCGCCGGCGACAGTGAAGACTCCATAGTGGAGATATGGGTTCCTATTGAAGAGATTAAGTGACTAAAGGTTTTCAATAAAGAATAATGATGATTGGGGTATAAGTATGGATGTAAAAAAGATGGTGGCTGAAGCGGCGGTGGAATTCATTGAAGATGGAATGATCGTTGGCCTTGGTACAGGCTCAACCGCTTGTTGGGCGATTCAGAAGATCGGGGAGAGGGTTAGTGAAGGGCTGAAGATCAAAGCGGTAGCCACATCGAAAGCCTCGGAATTGCTGGCAAAGGAGTTGAAAATACCCCTTGTCGATCTTTCTGATATCGATCATGTTGATCTTACGATCGATGGGGCTGATGAGGTTGATCCTGATCTGAACCTGATCAAGGGCGGCGGCGGGGCGTTACTAAGAGAGAAAATGGTGGCAACAGCGAGCCGGGAATTGATTATTGTCGTTGATGAAACCAAATTGGTTGAGAAATTAGGAACGTTTCCGTTACCAGTGGAAGTGGTTCCTTTTGGCGTTGAATTTACAAGGCGGAGAATAGAAAAACTGGGCTGCAAAACAAGCATACGCATGCGTAATGAAAAAGATTACTACCAAACAGACAATGGGAATTATATCATCGACTGTGAATTTGGCAGGATAGAGGATCCGGAAGAACTGAACCAAGCTCTTAATATGATCCCCGGGGTAGTGGAGAATGGTTTATTTATCAAACTGGCTGCGCGGGTTTTGGCCGGCCGCAAAAATGGGGAGATAGATATAATAAAAAGAATTGAACGTTAAATACCGGGAGAAGAAGATGAATATAATGCTGGATAAATTTAAATACTTGACAAAACAAAGGTAGTTAGGTTACAATATTTTTACCGAAAACGATAACGGTAAGGTTTTCGATACATATTTGATACATAATAAGAATCCGGAGTGACTTGTGGTGGTAACTATAAAAGATGTGGCAAGAGCGGTAAATGTCTCTGTCACCACTGTCTCCCGCGTTTTAAACAATAAGCCGGATGTTAGTGAGGAGACAAAAAAGAAGGTAAAAGAGGCCATTAGGACACTGGGGTATAACCCCAACAATATTGCCAGGGGCCTGGTTTTGCGGAAGACGAATACCATCGGTTTGATTATCCCGGATATAAACAACCCCTTTTTCCCGGAGATTGTCAAGGGGATAGAGAGAAAGGCAAAAGAGGAGGGGTATTCCTTAATCCTCTATAATACCGACAATAATAAAGAGGAAGAAAAGGAAGCCCTTGCTCTTTTGAGGAGCAAAAAGGTGGACGGGATCATTTTATCGTTTTCCCTTGAAAACAAGGAAATATTGAAGAAATTGGAGAAAGAAGAATATCCGGTCGTCCAGATCGACAGGCAGATAAGGGATTCTCTCTACCCGGCCGTCACCATTGACAATAAAAGGTCGGCGTATAATGCTACGGAATATTTGATAAAACAGGGTCACAAAGAAATAGGGCATATTACCGGTGATTTAAGTACGGAGACCGCTCTTGAACGGCTGAAAGGGTTTAAAATGGCGCTTGAGAAATATGGGATTCCATTGCGGGAAGAATGGATCCTTGAAGGTGATTACAGCAGGGGTTCAGGGAAGGAACTGATGGAACGGATAATCAAATTAAAGCACAGGCCAACAGCGATCTTTTTCGCCAATGATCTTATGGCTTTTGGCGCCTATGAAACCATTTATAACTACAACTACCGCATACCGGAGGATTTTTCCATTATCGGCCATGATAATATTGAAATAACATCCTTTGTGAAGCCCGGGTTGACCACAATGGATCAGCCGAAATACCAGTTGGGGGCGATCGCCGTTGAAAAACTGATTAATCTTATTGAAAAGAAAAATGATTTCCACAGTGTCATACTGGAGAATGAGCTCATAATCCGGGATTCTGTCAAAGCAATTAGATAAGGGAGTTAGTTTTTTTGGCCAAAACCGGTAACGTTTCCGGAAAAGGAGTTGACTACTAATGCAAGTACTGGTGATTGGAAGTATGAACATAGATCTGGTCGTAGAAACGGACAGGTGCCCGGTTTCAGGCGAGACGGTTACCGGCCGGTCTTTCTCGCAAATCCCCGGCGGGAAAGGGGCAAATCAGGCTTGCGCCGTTGGCAAGTTAGGCGGAGATGTGGGCTTTATCGGCGCTTGCGGGAAGGATGAATACGGTAACTTATTGCTTAAGAGTTTAAAAGATGCCGGAGTCCAGCCCGACCATGTGGAAAGGGTCGAAAAAAATACCGGTATTGCGGTAATAACTCTTGAACAGGCTGGTGATAACAGGATCATCATCATACCAGGAGCCAATAACGAACTAACCCCTGCGATCGTAAAAAAGAATGAAGAAATCATCAAGCAAGCAAATATCCTCTTGTTGCAGTTGGAGATCCCTTTGGATACGGTAATTTACGCGATTGAGATGGCCAGTGAATACCGTAAGACTGTCATTCTTGATCCCGCACCAGCCTGTCATCTTCCTTTTGAGATTTACGATAAAATAGACTTTTTATTACCGAACGAGGTGGAAATAGCAGGATTAGTGCCGGATGAAAGGTATAAAACCCTCGACGACAAGGCCAAAAGATTACTGGAACTCGGTGCAAGGCACGTCATATTGACCCGGGGAGCGGAAGGGGTAAGCCTCTATACGCCGGGCTATAAAAAACACTTTGCCGCAAAGAAGGTGAAGGCGGTTGATACCACCGCTGCCGGTGATGCTTTTGCCGGCGCCCTGGCCTATGGTTTGCATTTAAACTGGGGGGTGGAGGAGGCGGTCGAGTTTGCCAATGTCGCCGCCGGGTTATCAGTAACCCGGTTTGGCGCCCAGAGTTCACTCCCTGATTTAAATGAGGTTTTGCAGTTTAAAAGTGAAGTGGGATGAGCAAAACCAAATAAAAAAGGAGAACAGAAGGAGGAGGAAATCATGGCGGGAAAAAAGGTTTTGGCTGTAGTTTTGTTGGTGGTAATCTCTTCAGTCTTGTTCTTCCCAGGTTGTTCGAAGAGTAAAGAGGAGAAGCCGCTTGTACGGATCCTCGGGCCGACGAAGGGTACGGCTGAAGAGACCGAGGCCTGGGCAAAAGTTATGAGAGACTTTGAAGCGGAAACAGGCATCAGAGTCGAGGCCCGGTGGCAGGGGAACTGGCCGGATTTACCCCAGAACCTTTCGGCAGCGAAGATGGCTAAAGAACAGGTGGATCTGATTGTTGCGGGCGCCGGCACCCTCCGGTCCAGCCTTGTGCGGAGCGGGGCAATAATGAATATCACAGAACTTATGAAAGACCTGGTAGACAGGTTTAACGAAGGTATGCTTGACGCCTTTATTATCGACGGTAAACTTTGGGGATTTCCCTATGCTGACGCTTCGGCCAGTGTGTTTTATTATAACAAAACCCTCTTTGATGAACTGGGAATTAAGCCGCCCAAGAATTATCAGGAATTCTTGAAAATAAGCAAGATTATAAAAGAGAAGAAGGGAATCCAGCCCGTTATTTTCCAAGGGAAAGAGAACTGGGCCTGGCCGATGCTCTTCTTTGAGACCTATGAACAGACCAGCGGCAACACCTCCGTGGCGAAAGTTGAGGAGTTCTTATCCGGCAAGCGGCGCTTTAGTACGGAAATTGAGAAAGAAGCTTTTCTTCTGGTGAAGAAGCTTTTTGACGACGGGATCTTTACCCTGGACAGTCTTGATACGGACAGCGAAGGAATGAGGGCCGTATTCTCCCAACAGAAGGCGGCGATGTTCTACGGCGGCACATGGGAATATGGTGCGGTAAAAGATGTGGTTAAAGATTTTGAGATCGGGGTCTTTGAATTCCCCTTGATGGTCAATACCCCGGGGGTAAAACCGGGACACGGGTTTGGCGTGGGTGACTATGGCATTGCCATTCCCTCCTTTGCCAAGGAAGAGAACTTGGAAAACACCATGCGGTTTGTGGAGTATTTGCTCCGGCCGGAAGTCGTGAATACAATTCTCTCGATCAACGATCCGATGGTCCAGGTCATCAAAGGGATGCAGGTTGCCGACACCCCAATCGTCCAGACCCTGAACAATGAGGTATTAAAGAATTCCGTCTTGTTCCTGGACTGGATCTGGCCGGCCGAAGTCAATGACGCCTTTTGCCGGTGTATCCCCGCGGTGGTGAGTGGAAACATGACACCCGGCGAGGCTGTTAAAATCGTTGAAGAAAGCCTGAAAACAATTGAGGAGGAAAAGGATTACAAGTTTGACTGGTGGACGAGTTGGACAGAAGAAGACTGGGCGAAAGTTACCCCGAAAAGGGTGCCGGATATTAAGAGATATATGAAATAAAGAGAAGATGGCTCCTGCCGGGAAAACATTAACCCTCATCCCGTAAACCGGGATGAGGGTTAATATAACTCTTTTGGGGGGCAACGTAATGAAAGACCTGTTAAAGAAGAAAGAGAAGGCTTTTCCCTATTTAATGTGCCTTCCTGCACTCTTGCTTTTTACGTTATTTATTACCCTGCCGTTTATCAATGGCTTATGGATCAGCTTCCACCGATGGGACGGGTTTTCCCCCATGAAGTGGATTGGTTTGAAGAATTACCGCTTTGTCCTGACGGATGAGATATTTTGGAAAGCCATATCCAACACCTTTATCTACGCCTTTTTTGTCACGTTGATCAAGAATATAATCGGTCTTGGCTTGGCCATTATCCTGGCCAAAAAGATCAGGTTCAGAACGGCGTTTCGGACAGCCGTTTATATGCCGGTGACCTTCTCCTACGTGGTTGTTGGTATCCTCTGGGTCTGGATTTTAAACCCCAATTTCGGCCTCCTCAATCATTTTCTGAGGGCACTGGGGCTGGATTTTCTTATCCGGGGCTGGCTCAGCGAACCCAGATATGCCCTGGCTTCTGTTATCGGCGTTGATATCTGGAAATGGATCGGGTTTCATATGGTTCTTTATCTCGCCGGGATACAGGCAATCCCAAAACAGCTTTATGAAGCCGCTGAAATCGACGGGGCCAGTGCCTGGCAGAGGTTTTGCCACGTTACCATCCCCCAGTTAAACAGTACTATTATCGTCAATGTCCTGCTCTCAATTACCGGGGCCTTTGTGGCCAATTACGATATTGTCAAGATGATGACCGACGGCGGACCGTTTCACAGCACAGAGGTCTCACTGACCTATATAGTCTCCACCGCTTTTAGGTACTCGTCGGTCGGTAAGGCAAACGCCATGAGTATGATCTTATTCCTGCTTGTCCTGGTCTTTGGCCTGCTCCAGCTCAAAATAATGACCAGGGAAGACGTGTACGAATAAGCAACCGGGAGTGAATTGGATGCGCAAGGGTGTTAAGACCACGATTACCTATATTGCCTGGTACCTGATATTAATCTTCTTCTTTATTCTTTGTGTGGAGCCGGTTGTCTGGATGGTTTTTGGTTCCTTTAAAGACCGGGCGGAGTTCTATGCGAATATCTGGGGGCCGCCCAAAGTATATCATTTTGAAAACTATGTGAAAGCCTGGAATAATGCGGGGCTGGGAAGAAAGATCCTTAACAGCATTTTTGTCACATTCTTTGCATTGCTCATCAGTATCCCGGTGAACAGTTGCGCTGCTTATGTGCTGGCAAGGATGAGATTCAAGTATGCAAAGCTGATCTACTTTTATCTGTTGACAGGAATCATGATCCCCTCCGGAATTATGGCCATACCCACGTTTTCGGTGGCGTTAAGAATAAACCTGGTAAATAGCTTGTTTGGTCTTGTTTTAATCTTTGCCGCCCAATCCATTGCCATGGGCATGTTCATCATGCGTTCTTTCTTTATTTCCCTGCCCAAAGGGCTGGAAGAAGCAGCTTTGATCGACGGCTGCACCAGATTTAAATGTTTCACCCATATCATTTTGCCATTGACCAAGCCCGGCATTATGACCCAGGTGATCTTTAGCGGTTTGACGATTTGGAATGAGTATTTGCTCTCCAGTATAATGATTCGCAGTGAAAATTTGCAAACCATCCCCCTGGGCCTTGCCTCGTTTGTCGGCAAATATACAGTGAACTATCCCGAACTTTTTGCCGCCCTGGTGATCGTAACGGTGCCAGTAATTATTATCTATATTTTGGCCCAAAAGAGCTTTATTGAAGGTCTTTCAGCCGGGGCGATCAAGGGCTAAACACGGCTTAATGTGATAAGGGATTAAAAAGAGATAAGGGTTGAAAATGCGGTTTAAGGTGAGAGAAAAGAAGGCTAAACAAGGGAGGATTTTGCAGATGAACTATGAGTTTCAAGTGGCGGATCTGAAGAAAATACGGCTGATTATTGATACCGATGCTAAGAATGAAGCCGATGACCAGTTTGCAATTGTCCACGCCTTACTGACTCCCAAATTTGAGATCGAAGGGATTATCGCCACCCATTTTGGCAACGACCGGACCGACCATTCCATGGAAGAAAGTTATGCCGAAGTGATCAAGATCTTAAAGCTCTCCGGGTTTTACGGCCAAGTGCAGGCTTTGCGGGGGGCGGAGAAGGCCCTCGTGAAAAAGGAGAGAACATCATATTTTGGGAATTTCCTGCCTGCCGATAATGAGGGCGTAAGATTTATTATTTCCCAGGCGAAGAAGGCGGACCCCAGGCCGCTTTACCTTGGTGTCTTGGGGCCGTTGACCAATGTGGCTTCCGCCCTGATGATGGAACCGGCGATCGCCAGGAAGCTTGTTATTGTTTGGAATGGCGGGGGCAGTTACCCCCATGGCGGGAAAGAATTTAACCTGATGAACGATATTGCCGCAGCCAATATTCTCTTCTCATCTTCTGCAGAAGTCTGGCAGATCCCGGCTGATGTCTATTGCAAACCCAAAGTGGGCCTGGCTGAGCTCCAGTATAAAGTCGCCCCCTGCGGGGAGATCGGGGAATACCTATTCACACAACTGGTGGAGTTTATCAATGAAATGGCTTCCCCGGCAAAATGGCCGCCTGCGGAATCCCTGGATATTTGCGATCTGGCGGTAACCGGTGTTTTACTGGATGAACATGAGTATTGCTATGAGTGGCAAGAAGCGCCTTTTATCACCGAAGAGATGCATTATATCTTTGAGGGTCTGAACAGGCCGATCCGTGTTTATAACGATCTTGACCAGCGGTTTATCATGGAAGATTTCTTTGCCAAATTGGCGCTGAATTACCGGAAATAAGTGGGAGGTGCAATTAGTTTATGAGGACTATAACGGCGAAGCGGATGACGTTGGAGAACTTTGCACCCTACGGGTTCTTTGCGGATATGATTAATCCCCGTTCCGTAAAGATCGGGGAGAGGCCGGTGGAATTCTACCGCGATATGGTCCAGGCGAACCTGGGTAACCCGGTGGTCTCCTTTTCCGTGGTGAAGGCGGAAAAGAGACCGATGATTATTGACGAAGCGGAACAACATTTTTACACCGCCGAGGTGATATTGCCCCTCGATGATGATGTGGTCATTTTTGTCGCCCCGTCCACCAACAAGACGGTGCCCTACAGTGAATTCGAGGCCTTTATTGTCCCCCAAAACACCCTGGTGGTCTTAAAGGCAGGTGTCTGGCATAAGGCCCAATTTCCCATCAATAAAGAGCTGTGCCACACCCTGATCGCCTTACCGGAACGGACCTACGCCAATGATACCCTGGTGGCCGCTTTTCCGGAGGAGGAGCGGATTAGGATCGAAATGGTCTCTACTCCCACCTGAATCTTTTCACTGTGATTATCAGGCAGAGAATGGTGAGCCCCAAAAGAACCGCGAGATCGGTGGTAATTCCATAGAGCGACGGGTTGCCGGCGATGGCATAGCGCATCCCGTCCGCCAGGTAGGAGAGGGGCATGAACCGCATTACCGCCCGCAGGTAACCGGGGATAAAATCTAAAGGCATGAAAATACCCGAGAGAAACATCATCAACAGTTGCGCCAGTTGCATGATGGCGTTCCCGCTTTCTACGGTCTTCGCGAAGGTGGTAAACATGTAGCCCATGGAGACAAAGGCGGCTGTCCCGAGCAGTACCCACCCGGCAATATAGAGCCAGTTATTGGCCAGCGTCAGCCCGAACCAGTAATGCCCGATGACAATGACGATCAGGGCCTGGATAAAGGAGAGCCCCACACGGATCAGGATCTCGCCGGCTAAATACATGCCCCGCGGCAAAGGGGTGGCGCCAAGGAGTTTGAGGATCCTTGTCACCCGTAAAGCCAAAACCCGTATCGAACCGAACAAGCCCAATTGCATGATTGTCATGGCAAGGACCCCGGGCAGGATATAATCAATAGTATTAAAGCCGGTATCATTACCACCATTAATGTCAAGACCGTCCTCATGGGTGACAGCGGTGTTTAGTTTTATCTCCATAACGCTTGGCTGGCCCAGAACTTCCTTTTCCGCCCCGGATAGGATCTTGTTAACTCCATACATGAGAAACATCTTGTCCGGGCGGCAGTATACAGGGATTTCGATTTTCCGGTTTTCCTTGATCAGATCTCCTGCGGCAACAGGCAAAGCCTCCAATTCGGCTGGTAAAATAAGAACCAGCCCGGTTTTCCCTTCGGCAAACTCCTGCAGCGCCTCTTTTTTTGTCCTGGTCTGCACTGCAAACTCGGGAACCTCCATAAAGGCCCCGGTTATTGCCGCGGCGAAAGCTCCTTCTTCTTCATTTACTATGCTTACTTCAAACTTCATAGTCTCATCCCCGGCCGCAGGGTTGACGACACCGGAGTAAACAACGCCAAAGCCGGTGACAAAGAGAACCGGGAAGAGGATAAACCACCAGAGTTGCATCCGGTCGCGGAAAATCTCTTTCATATTCGCTGTTAACAGTTGAAAAAAGGCCTTCATTGACTTATCCTCCTTCCGGTCAGCTTCAGGAAAACATCCTCCAGATTTGCCTGGCGGATCCGGAAATCATCCAGTTTTATGCCTAATGTATTCACCAGCGCCGACAGTTCTTGAATTGTCGCTGTCAGGTTGGGGGTGCGGAGGACAGTGTGGTCATTCAACTGTACCACCTCGGTGACGCTGGTTAATTCCCGGAGTTTTGGCTCGTTACGCAACTCCGGCTGGACCAATTCCAGGGACATCTCCTGGAAATGCGCTGAGATGAGTTCCTGTGGAGTGCCAAGGGCAACAACCCTTCCATAGTCAATAATCGCCACCCGGTCGCAGAGGTTCTGCGCTTCCTCCATGAAGTGGGTGGTCAGGAAGACGGTCTTCCCCGCATCCTTCAGTTCAAGAATTGCACCCCAGAGATTGCGCCGGGCTTGGGGGTCAAGGCCAACGGTGGGCTCGTCAAGGAAGATGATCTCGCCGTTGCTGATTATCGCGATGGCCACGGCGAGCCGTTGCCTTTGCCCGCCGGAGAGGGTTTCCACCCGGGAATTCTTCTTTTCAAGCAGATCCAAGCGGGCCATTGTCTCCTCAACCGGCAGGGGATTCGGATAAAAACCGGCAAAAAGCTTGAGGGTTTCTTCCACAGTCAACTTGCTGAAAGTCTGCGCCGCCTGGAGTTGGACGCCAATACGCGTTTTAACCGCTGCCGGCTGCTTCTCCGGGTCAACCCCCAAGACCTTGACGTCGCCGGCATCCCGCCGCAAAATACCGGTGATTATTTCAAAGGTGGTGGATTTCCCCGCCCCGTTCGGGCCGAGCATCCCGAAGATCTCGCCCTTGGCAACGGAAAGGCTTAAGCCGTCAACGGCTTTCAGGTTCCCGTATTTTTTTGTCAAGTTCTTCACTTCGATAACGGTCATGCTCTTTGCTCCCTGTTAAATTCTTAAGACCATTTTACTTGATATGGAAAGAAACCGCAATCGGGCTAATGGAGTAATCAGCCTCGGTCTTTAGGATGAATCGCCGGAGTTGAACAGCCCGCGGAGTCTTTCAGCGACAAGGAAATGCCGGTTCAACCTTTGCCGGTGTTGTAGGGGGAGAGATAAACCTGTATAATAGAGAAGAAGCAATATTTGGCTTTTCAGAAAGCCAGGCAAGGAAATGAGCAGGTGAGGGGTTTTGGAACAAGAGACCAACAATACCATGCCGAAATATTCCCGGCTAAAAGAGTACCTGAAAGAACAGATGAAACGGGGGGTGATTGCCCCCGGCAGCCAGCTCCCTTCCGAGAATATGCTGGCTGAAGAATTTAAGATCAGCAGGCACACGGTACGCCAGGCCTTAAATGAACTGGAGAATGAGGGTCTGATCTTCCGGGAGCAGGGGAGGGGAACATTCCGTTCCTATCCCACCAGGGCAAAGGGGAAAATCGTCGCCCTGGTCACCACCTATATTTCCGAGTATATTTTCCCCGAGGTAATCCGCGGGATCGAAGAGGTTTTGAGCGCGGCCGGGTGTACCTTGCTCCTGGCCAGTACCGGCAATGACCAGAATAAGGAAGCGGCCTGTTTGGAGAGCCTGCTGCAGCAGAAGATCTCCGGGTTGATTATTGAGCCGACCCAGAGCGCCCGGAAGAACGTGAACCTCAAATACTACAGGGACCTGGAAAAACGGGGGATCCCCTATCTGATGCTCCACGCTTATTACCCGGAGCTGGACCCGGCTTACATAGTCATGGATGATGAGAAAGGCGGCTACATGGCGGCGGAATACCTGATCCAGTTGGGGCATAGGAAGATCGTGGGGATCTTTAAAGGCGACGACCTCCAGGGGATAAAGCGCCGGGACGGGTTTTTGAAAGCCCTGAATAAATACGGGATTGAAATAACCCCTGACCTGTTGGGATCCTATGAAACCGCCCAGCTTTATTCCTACCCGTACCAGTTTGGCCGGGCCCTCTTTGCCAAAGGGGAGCCGCCAACAGCGATGGTCTGTTATAACGACCAGATTACCTTGATGATCCTTGAAGCGCTGCGTGATGAGGGGATCAAGGTACCGGAAGACTTCTCCCTGATCAGTTTTGACGATTCCAGCTTGGCCGTGGCTTCCGAGGTCAAGCTGAGCTCGATAAAGCACCCCAAGGCGGTTATGGGAAGGCAGGCTGCCCGCTTTATTCTGGATATGATCGAAAACAAGGTCAGTAAACCGCGCCAGGTCTACCAGCCGGAATTAACCTTACGCTCCTCCTGCCGCGCGCTGGTTTAATGGCTGGTACGGCCGGGGAGGTTTTTTTGGGAAAAAGGAGGAGAACGTTAAGAAAGGAGCGAAAAAATATATTACAAGTTGTCTGCACAACTGGGATTCTCATCCGCTAATTCAATAACCCGGGAATCTGCTAATTAGCGAATATGGTAACAGGATATTCAGAACAGAAAGGGGCTTATATTATGAAGCTCAAGACGCCGGCCTTACTTTTGCTCGTAATCTTCTTTGCCGGGATGCTGTTGGGAGGGGCGGTTAAATCCGAAGAGGATATTCCTTCCCTATACCAAGCGTATCAGGAGTATTTCCCGATTGGCGCCGGTGTGGAATACTGGGATTTACTGAACTATGGAGAATTTATCGTCAAGCATTTTAATAGTATTACCGCGGGAAACGAGATGAAATTTGCCAGCATTCAGCCGGGGGAAGGGGTATTCTCCTTCTTCCGCGCCGACGAGATGGCCAACTTTGCCAGGAAACACAAGATGCTGATGCGCGGGCATACCCTGGTCTGGCACCAGCAGTACCCCTCTTGGCTCTTTGTGGACGGGGCGCAACCGGCCTCCAAGGAACTGGTCCTCAAGCGGCTGGCCGACCATATCAATGTGGTGGTTCCCCGTTATAAAGATGTGGTTTACTGCTGGGATGTGGTCAACGAAGCGGTAAGCGACAATATGTCCGAATTTTTGCGACAGGATTCACCCTGGTACAAGGCGACTGGGGAGGATTATATCGCCGAGGCTTTCCGCCTTGCCCACCAGGCCGACCCCGACGCCAAACTGTTCTATAATGATTACGGTACAACAGAAACCAACAAACGGGAGAAGATCTATGTTCTACTGGAAGATCTGCTGGCTGAGGGCGTGCCGGTCCATGGCATAGGCATGCAAGCCCATTGGGATATTACTTCTCCCTCGGTTAGTCAATTGGAGGCCGCCATCCGCCGCTACGCCTCCCTGGGGCTGGAGGTGCAAATCACCGAACTGGATATCTCCCTTTATGGCTGGAGTGATAAGAGGCGGTTTATTAACGACCCCGAGGAATTAAAAGAACGACTGGAGATGCAGGCGGAACAATACCGGGATATCTTTGCGGTCTTCCGGGAATACCGGGATGTGATTACCGGCGTGACTGTCTGGGGTTTGAGCGACGCCCGGACTTGGAAGGACAATCACCCGGTGCGGGGAAGGAAAGACCTGCCGCTCATGTTTGACCTGGATTACCGGCCGAAAGCGGCCTTTTGGGAAGTGGTCAACTTCGAAAAATAACAGCTCCAGCCGGGCCGGCTTAAACCGGTTTATACAGGATAACGCCGGCTGCCGGTGACTGGCACGCACAACCAAAGAGTCGTGTTCTGTCAATCGCCGGTCGTTGGTGGACGATCGGCGATCAATATAAAACAAGTTGTCTGCACAAGTAAAAGAAAGAAAATGGGGGGATTTAAAATGGCGACTTTAGGATTGATCGTGGGGAACCGGGGGTTTTTCCCCTCGGAGCTTTGTGAGGATGGGAGGAAAAGGATACTGAAAGTCCTGGCGGATCTGGGGATAGACGTGGTTGCCCTCACCCCGGCGGATACGCCCTACGGCACGGTGGAGAGTTACGAGGATGCCAAGAAATGCGCGGCTCTCTTCAAAGCCAACGCCGGGCAGATCGACGGGATCCTGGTGACCCTGCCCAACTTTGGCGATGAGCGGAGCGTGGCCAATGCGATCCGCCTCTCCGGCCTGGATCTTCCCGTATTGGTCCATGCCTTCCCCGATGAGATTGACAAGATGTCCCAGGTCAACCGGAGGGACAGTTTTTGCGGGAAGATCTCCGTCTGTAACAACCTGAAGCAGTTTAATATCCCTTTCACCCTCACGGAGTTGCATACGGTTGCCCCGGAGACCGAGAGCTTTAAACGGGATTTACTGAAATTTGTCGCTGTCTGCCGGGTGGTTAAAGGGTTGCGGAAAGCCCGTTTTGGCCAGATTGGGGTACGCCCGGTCAACTTTACCACCGTGCGCTACAGTGAGAAGATCCTGGAGAAGTACGGGATCTCGGTGGAGCCTTATGATCTGGCCGAGATTCTGGGGCAGATCGACCGGCTTAAGGAAGGCGACCCGGCGGTAAAAGAGAAGGTTGAGGCCCTGCGGAATTATGTGTCAACGGCCGGGGTTGCCGAGGAACCCTTGACGAAGATGGCTAAGTTTGCCGTGGTCCTTGAGGAGTTAATTAAAGAACACGAGTGGGACGGTACGGCGATCCAATGCTGGACGGCGCTGGAGGAGTACTACGGTGTTGTGCCCTGCGCTGTGATGAGCATGCTTTCGGAGATGAAGAAACCCAGCGCTTGTGAGGCGGATATTACCGGCCTCGTTGGGATGTATGCCTTGACGCTGGCTGCGGACCGGCCCAGCGCTTTGCTGGATTGGAATAACAACTACGGTGACGACCCGGACCAGGGCGTGGTTTTCCATTGCAGCAACTTGCCGCAGGATATCTTCGGCCATGAGGCGGTCATGGATTACCAGGCGATTATCGCCGGGACCGTTGGCAAGGAAAACACCTATGGCACTGTGACCGGGCGGATGAAACCGGCCAGGTTTACGTATTGCCGGGTGACCACCGATGACACCGGCGGGCAAATCCGCGCTTATACCGGCGAGGGAGAACTGACCAACGATCCGCTGCAGACCTTCGGCGGGTACGGCGTGATCCGGATCCCCCGGTTCCAAAAGCTCTTGCGGTACATCTGTGAAAACGGCTTTGAACACCATGTGGCCGTTTGCCCCGGTGAGACCGGCGCCGTGATTAACGAGGCCTTCAGTAAATACTTGAAATGGGATATTTATTATCACCAGTAAAGGAGGGGCGCGGATGGAAAAGGCCGATCTGGTCATTGGCATTGACTTTGGTACCGACTCGGTCCGGGCGGTGGTGGTAAATGCCGCTGACGGGAAGGAGGAGGCGGCTGCCGTCTGCGATTACCCCCGCTGGAAGCAGGGGCTCTATTCCGACCCGGCGGTGAACCAATTCCGCCATCACCCGCTGGACTACATTGAAAGCATGGAGACGGCGGTCAAAGAAGCCCTGGCCCAATTGCCTCCCGGCGCCGGGGAAAGGGTGGCCGGGATCGGGGTTGATACCACCGGTTCCACACCGTGCGCAGTTGACCGGGAGGGAAGGCCTTTAGCCCTGAAAGAGGAGTTTGCCACGAACCCCAATGCCATGTTTGTCTTATGGAAGGACCACACCGCGGTCCAGGAGACGGAAGAGATCAATCATCATGCGAAGAATTGGGGCGGAAGGGATTTCACCTGTTACGAGGGGGGCATATACTCCTCCGAATGGTTTTGGGCGAAGATCATGCATATTTACCGCCAGGACCCGCAGGTGCGGGAAGCAACCTATTCCTGGGTTGAGCTTTGCGATTGGATCCCCGCCCTGTTGACCGGGGTGGAAGACGCCCATGCCATCAAGCGGAGCCGGTGTGCGGCCGGGCATAAGGCCATGTGGCATCCGGACTGGGGCGGCCTGCCGGATGAGGAGTTTCTGGTCCTCCTGGACCCGTCCCTCCGGGGTTTGCGGGACCGCTTGTACCAGGAGACCTACACCATGGACCAGAAGGCCGGCGGCCTCAGCCAGGAGTGGGCGGAACGGTTAGGGTTGCGCCCTGGGATCGCGGTGGCTGTCGGCGGTTTCGACGCGCACATGGGTGCGGTCGGCGGCGGGATCACCAAGGCAACCCTGGTCAAGATAATGGGGACCTCCACCTGTGATATTATGGTGGCCTCCCCGGAAGAGGTCGGCGGGAAGCTGATCAGGGGGATCTGCGGCCAGGTGGACGGCTCGGTGCTCCCGGGGATGATCGGGCTGGAAGCCGGGCAATCGGCCTACGGCGATGTTTATGCCTGGTTCCGGGAGATCCTCTCCTGGCCCCTGAAAACCCTGTTGAAAGAGAGTACCCGTTTGGATGAGGCCACCAGGGAACTGGTTATTAGCGAAGTACGGGAAGGGATCTTCCCCGCCCTGACCAGGGAAGCCATGGAGCTTGCTGTGGATGAAAACTCATTGCTGGCGCTGGACTGGCTAAACGGGCGCCGGACCCCCGATGCCGACCAGAGCCTTAAAGGCGCCCTGGCCGGGCTGACCCTGGGAACAACCCCGGCGAGGATCTTCCGGGCGCTGGTGGAGGCGACGGCCTTTGGCGCCAGGGCCATTGTCGACCGGTTCATTGCGGAGGGTATCGCCATTGAACAGGTGATTGCCATGGGCGGGATCGCCAAGAAAAACCCCTTTGTGATGCAGGTCACTGCGGATGTGTTGAAAATGCCGATCAAAGTGGTCCGGTCCGAACAGGCTTGTGCATTGGGAGCGGCGATCTTCGCTGCGGCCGCCGCCGGGCTCTATCCTTCCGTCTACGAGGCGCAGGCCCGGATGGCCAGTGACTTCAGTGAGACCTATTTCCCCAACGGGGAAATGGCGGGGGTTTACGACCGGTTGTACGAGAAATACCTTCTCCTCGGGCGGTTTATGGAGGACCAGTTCTGATGCTGGCGGATCTGAAAAGAAGAGTGCTTGAGGCCAACCTTGAGCTGCAAAGGGCGAAACTGGTCATCTGTACCTGGGGGAATGTCAGCGGGATCGACCGGGAAAAGGGCTTGATTGTGATTAAGCCCAGCGGGGTACCGTATGAAGAGTTAACCGTGGAAAAAATGGTGGTGGTGGATACCGGTGGCCGGGTGGTGGAAGGCGATTTCAAACCCTCCACCGACACCCCTACGCACCTGGAACTCTACAAGCATTTCCCGGAGATCGGCGGGGTGGCCCATACCCATTCCCCCTGGGCGACGGCGTGGGCACAAGCGTGCCAGGCCATTCCCTGTTTCGGTACGACCCATGCGGATTATTGCTACGGCGAGATCCCCTGTACCCGGCGGTTGACAGCCGCTGAGATCGGGGAGGACTATGAAGCCAACACCGGCCGGGTGATTGTGGAAACCCTGCAAGGCCGGGACTGCATGGATTTCCCCGGGGTCCTGGTGGCCAGCCACGCGCCGTTCACCTGGGGCAAAGATCCGGAAAAGGCGGTAGAGAATAGCCTTGTTTTAGAAGAGATCGCGAAGATTGCCTTTATGACCAAGATGATTGCAGAAGAGACACCGGCAATCGGCCAGGAATTGCTGGACCGGCATTTCCTGCGGAAACATGGCAAGGGAGCCTACTACGGACAAGGTAAATGAAAGAGCGGGCCTCGCGAGGCCCGCTTCTTCATTTCTTAAGATCGGGTTTTATCTCAAAGTTCGTTCAAGGTTTAGCCGGGCTTAACGCCACGGTTTAGAGATCAGACCTGATGCCACTTGTAATAGAGGCCCTTCTTAGCCATTAACTCCTCGTGGGCGCCGCTTTCAGCGATGACGCCGTCCTGGAGGTAGATGATGCGGTCGGCCTTTTCGACAGTGGACAAACGGTGGGCGATGACAATGATCGTCCGGTCTTTCACCAGGTTATCGATGGCCTGCTGGATCTGGCGTTCCGTCTCCACGTCCACGGAGGCGGTGGCTTCGTCCAGGATGAGGATGGGCGCGTTACGCAGGATCGCCCGGGCAATGGAGAGCCGTTGCTTCTGGCCGCCGGAGAGCCTGATCCCCCGTTCGCCGATGTAACTGTCGTAACCGTCGGGCATGGCCATGATGAAGTCGTGGGCATAAGCCGCCCGGGCCGCCGCCTCAATCTCCGCCATGGTAGCGTTCCTGCTGCTGTAGGCGATGTTCTCGGCGATCGTCCCGTTGAAGAGGAAGACATCCTGCAGGACCATGCTGATCTGGTTGCGCAGGGAAAAGAGGGAGACGTCCCTGATATCGATATCATCGATTAAAACCCGCCCGGCGGTCGGGTCATAGAAGCGGGGGATGAGACTGACCAGGGTGGATTTGCCGACGCCGGTGGGGCCGACGATCGCCAGCATCTCCCGGGGGTTGACAGTGAAGGAGATATCCTTCAGCACATCCTCCCCCTCGCTATGATAACGGAAAGAAACCCGGTCAAAGGTGATCTTTCCCTCCACCTTCTTTAAGATGATCGGGTGTTTCTTCTCTTTTACATCCGGCTCTTCTTCCAGGACCTCAAAGACCCGTTCCGCGCCGGCCAGCGCCTGCTGGAGATCTTCCAGGACCCGGGCGAGGGCGCCGATGGGCTGGTAGAAGATGCCCAGGTAGAGCAGGAACCCCACCACGTCTTCCAGCGGCAGGAGGCCTTTTAAGGCCATAACCCCGCCGATCCCGACAACAATCACATTGCCAAAACTGCTGAAGAACTCAATTGCCGGGTGGAAGATGGCGCTCAGCTTCAGGGCATGAAGGAGGGTGGCCGCGTGGTTCCTGGCACCCGTCCGGATGCGGCAAAATTCCCGTTCTTGCTGGTTGAAGACTTGGATCTCCTTGATTCCCGAGAGGTTATCCTGCAAAACGGCGTTGAACTCGGCCAGCCGGTGCTGGGCCCGGCGGAAGCTGGGCAGGACCTTTTTGGTGAAACCAATCCCCGCAAGAAACATGAAGGGTACGGGGAAAAGGGCGCAAAGGGCCAGGAAGGGATTGAGGTGAAAAAGAATGATACTGACGCCAATGAAGACCAGGAGGTTAACGATGAGATCCGGAACGGCGTGGGCGATCAGCACCTCAAAGGTGGCCGGGTCATTGGCGGTACGCGACATTAACTCACCGGTTTGCCGCTGGTGGTAATAGCGGAGGGAAAGGCCCTGCAGGTGGCTGTAGACCCGGGTCCTCATGTCGGCCACCAGGTTCCAGGCGGCCAGGTGCGCCAGGTAGCGGTAGAAGAAGGTAAAAACCGCCCTGGCCAGGTATGCTATGGCCAACAGCAACGCCAGGGTTTTTATGCCCGAAAGGAGAGGGTTTTCAGGGCCATAGGCGCTGTTGTTGAGGATCGCCACCAGGCTGCGGATGAGCATCGGGGCGACCAGGTTAATCCCGGTCACCAGGAGCAGGCTGATCCCGGCGATTATCAAGTAGCCCCAATAGGGCCGGGCGTATTTTAAGATTTTCAGCAGGTTTTTCAAGGACAGATGCGCCTCCTTTTTCCTGTTTTCATGATACCATGAAAGCAGCAAAAATTCCAGAATGCGCCGGTAGAATAGGATTTGCCCCAGTTTTGCCAGGATAATGGGGACCCGGAAACGCGCCGGGAATTACGGGTCGGGGGAAGGGAAGGAGGCGCGCCGCGGGCTGTAGATGTGCATATCAAAAAAGTCTTTTTTGATGTATAATAGTAGATAAGTATTAGAACACGGGGGTTGGCGGATGGTCCGTTATCATATTATCGTCTATGGCCGTGTCCAAGGAGTGGGGTTCCGTTTTTTTGTGCGGGAAAGGGCTTCTTTGTATGGAATCCGCGGCTGGGTAAAGAATAGGTTTGACGGGACCGTGGAGATAGAGGCCGAGGGTACGGAAGAAGACCTCCGGCTTTTTCTGGAGAGCGTCCGGGAGGGACCCCGCTATGCCTATGTTGAGAACCTGGAGATAAACAAGAAGGCTGACCTGAAAAACTACGAGGGGTTTGCGATCAGGTTTTAAAGGCGGTTTGCCGCTTATACTGGGAAACAAAGGGGTTGCGATTACCGGAGAAAAGGAGGCGGAAGGGGAAATGGAGTATATCGAAGTAAAACTGCCGGATGGGAAGAAAAAGGTGCCAAAAGGCGCGACTTTGGAAGAGATCCTGGGCGCCGGGCCCGGAAAAGAAGGGCCGTTGGTGGTGGCCGCCCGGGTTAATAATATTCTCAGGGAATTGACCACCAGGATTGAGGAGGATGCAGAGATTGTCCCGGTTGACCTCGGGATCCAGGCGGGCGTACGGATTTACAGCCGCAGCCTTATTTTAGTCCTGGCCCGGGCAACGCGGGAGCTCTTTCCCAACAGCCGCTTGCGGATTGAACATTCGCTGAACAAGGGGCTGTACGGTGAAATCTACCACCCCGGACACCCGTTTTCCGAGAAGGACCTCCGCCAGATTGAAGAGCGGATGCGGGAGATTATCGCCGCCGACGAGAAGATTGAAAAGCTGATCATGCCGGTGGCGGAGGCCCGGCGCCTCTTTGCCGAGGACGGCCAGGAAGACAAGGTCCGCTTATTGGAATTTGCAAACACCCCTAAAGTCCAGATCTACCGTTGCGGTTGGTTCCATGATTATTTTTATGATTATATGGTACCTAGCACGGGTTATCTCCGCCTTTTTGAACTCCGCTTCCACCTGCCCGGTTTTGTTCTCCGCTATCCCACAGTGGAAAACCCGGTGGCCTTACCGGTCTTTGTCCACCAGCGCAAACTCGGGGAGGTCTTTTACGATCACGCGCTCTGGGGCCGGACGCTCGGTCTTTGCGATGTGGGTTACCTGAATAAGTATATAAGGGATGGGAAAGGCCCGGAATTAATCCGGATCAGCGAGGCCCTGCACGAGAAGAACATTGCTTACCTGGCGGACGAAATCACGAAGGACCGGGGGCGGATCCGCCTGGTCCTGGTGGCCGGGCCTTCTTCCTCCGGGAAGACCACCTTTGTCCAACGCCTCTCCGTGCAGTTGCAGGTGAACGGGGTGCGGCCGGTCTTAATCTCTTTGGACGATTATTTTCTGGACCGGAAGTCCGCCCCGCGTAAACCCAACGGTGATCCGGATTTTGAGGCCATAGAAAACATTGACCTGGAGTTGTTCAACGAACATCTAGCCTTATTGATTTTGGGCGAAGAGATTGAGATCCCCCGTTTCAACTTCCTCACCGGCAAACGGGAGTACCGGGGGGAGAAGTTAAAGATCTCCCCGGACCAGCCGGTCATTATCGAAGGGATTCACGGCCTGAACGAGCGCTTAACCGAGATGGTGCCGAAAGACCGGAAATTCAAGATCTATGTCAGCGCTCTGACCCAGTTGAACTTGGATGATCACAACCGGATCCCCACCACGGACAACCGGCTGATCCGGCGGATTGTCCGGGACAGCCAGTTCCGGTCCTACGGGGCCGCCGCCACGCTGCGCCTCTGGCACGACGTCCGCCGGGGGGAGGAGCAGAATATCTTCCCCTTCCAGGAAGAGGCCGACGCGATGTTCAATTCCAATTTAATCTATGAACTGGCGGTCTTAAAGCCGTATATCGAACCGCTATTGAAAGAGGTTACGCCCGACTCCCCCGATTATTCGGAGGCCGAACGCCTGCTGCGGTTCCTCAGTTATTTTCTCCCCCTTTCCGACAAGGAGGTGCCGGCCAACTCCCTTCTCCGGGAATTCATCGGGGGTAGCTGTTTTTTCCTTGACTATGAATAAAAACCAATGATAAAATTGATAAAATGGAGAAAACATGGGAGGAGCATCTTGATGACGAATATCCCGGAGCATTTCCAGATTAATTCCCAAGGCCACTTGGAAGTTTCCGGGTGTGACACGGTTGAACTGGCAAAAAAATTCGGGACTCCCCTCTATGTGCTGGATGAAACCAGGATCCGCCAGAATTGCCGGGATTACGTGGCCGGGTTGGCGGAGGCCTACCCGGAGACGCAAGTCTGTTATGCCGGGAAAGCCTTCTTGTGCCGGGCCATCTGTTGCCTCGTGGAACAGGAAGGGCTCGGCCTTGACGTGGTCTCCGGGGGGGAGCTTTTTACCGCCCTGAAAGCGGGGTTTCCCCCGGAGAAGATTTATTTTCACGGCAACAATAAATCCCGGGAGGAATTGGCGCTGGCCCTGGAAAACGGGGTGGGGTACCTGGTCGTTGACGGCCTTTATGAACTGGAATTATTAAGGGAGTTACTGGGCGGGACCGGAAAACGCCAGCGGGTCCTGTTGCGCCTGGCGCCCGGGGTTGAAGCCCATACCCATGTCTATATCCAAACCGGCCAGGAAGACAGTAAATTCGGGCTGGCCATCAATGGGGGACAGGCCCTGCGGGCGGTAAAGACCGTCCTGGAATCGCCCTATTTGGAACTGGCCGGGTTTCATGCTCATATCGGCTCCCAGATCTTTGATCTGACTTCTTACGAGGTTGCCGCCGGTATTCTTGGCCGTTTTATGGTGGAGGTCCGGCGCGAGACGGGTTTTATCGCCAAGGTGCTGAATTTAGGCGGCGGCCTGGGTATCCGCTATACACGGGAAGACAAGCCGCTGCCCGTCCGGGAAGCGGCCAAACGGACCGGGCAGATGGTGCGGGAGGTCTTTGCCGCTCTTGATTACCCCTGGCCGAAACTGGTTTTGGAGCCGGGCCGTTCGATTGTGGGTGACGCCGGGGTTACCCTGTACACCATTGGCAATATCAAAACCATCCCCGGGATCAGGAGATATGTGATGGTGGACGGGGGGATGGCGGACAACCCGCGGGTCGCGCTTTACCAGGCGGTTTATGAGGCGGTGGTCGCCAACAAGGCCGGCCGGCCCGCTGGGGAAGTGGTGACGGTTGCCGGGAAAGCTTGCGAATCAGGGGATATTTTAATCCGGGATATACCGCTGGCCGCACCGGAACCCGGGGATATCCTGGCGGTTTTTGCCACCGGGGCCTATACTTATTCCATGGCCAGTAATTATAATCGACTGCCGCGCCCCGCGGTTGTGCTTGCCGCCAACGGGCAAGGGGAGTTGATCGTGGCCCGGGAGACCTACGAGCAGATCGTGGCGAATGATCTTCTTCCCCCCCGTTTCTGTGGGAAAGGAGTGCGGGAAGCGGTTGAAGGGTGAAGGAGATGCACTTATGGCTGCTCACGGACGGGAGGTGGGCGTATTTATGGGGTGGTGGGAACGCCTCTGTTACTCGCTGGGGATAAAACTCAGCCCTGACAAACAGGCATTTGCCAAGGAATACCTGGATGATGCGGGATGGTTTCTTTTTTCCCAAATGAGCCTGTTGGACCAGAGACACAGCCTGCGGGTGGCCCGGTATATAGTACGCAAGGCCGCTTTTCAACGGGGGATCGCCGATCTTAAGGAACTGGTGCAGGCGGCTTTATTGCATGACGCGGGGAAGATCAAAGGGGAGATTCTTTGGCTCTACCGGCTCCCCGTCCGCCTGGTACGGGACCTGCTCCCCCGGGGGCAGAAGCGCTGGGCGGTACGGGACAAGAGCCGTTCTTTTCGTTACGCCCTTTATGTGGATTTGGTCCATGCCACGCGGGGAGCTTATATGGCGAAGAGCCTGGGCCTTTCCCCCAAGGTGGTCAGTCTCATCAAGAGACACCACGACCCGCGGCCCAACTTTTATGAGCCGGAATTGGCGTTGTTGCAGGAAGCGAATAGCCGGAATTAAAGCGGGGAGAATTGCGCGCCCGGCGCGTTGAGGAAGTGGGTTTTATGGTGTTAGCCAAGAAACAGCCGGTTTTTGCCCGCCGCCTACGGGGCTCCTCCATCAGCGGGGAAGAGGCCGGGCAACCGGGATACAAAGTCAAACTGGATGTTTTTGAAGGCCCGCTGGATTTACTTTTGTACCTGATCGAACGGGCGGAGATTGACATCTATGATATCCCCATTGCCTACATTACCGATGAATACCTGGCATACCTTAGAACCATCGAGTTGTTGGATCTTTACTGCGCCGGCGATTTTCTAGTGATGGCCTCCACGCTTATGCAGATCAAAGCCCGTATGCTTTTGCCGCGTCCGCCGGAAACCCTGGTGGAAGAGGGGGAAGAAGAGGAGGAAGATCCCCGCCGCGAACTGGTGGAGAGGCTGCTTGAGTATAAGAAGGTGAAAGAGGCGGCCGCCGCCCTCCGGGAGCAGGAGGAGAAATGGAGCCGGGTTTATTACCGCACGAGCGGGGACTTCCCCGACCTGGAAGAGGATAAACCCGATGACCCGCTGGGAGGAGAGGTCTCTTTATGGGATCTGATCCAGGCCTTCAGGAGCATACTGGAGAGTTTCACCCCCCGCCTGGAAGTGGAGGGGATGCCGACAGAGCACGAGTCGATCCAGGAACGGATGGACGCGATTATAGCGAGGCTTTCCCAGAGCCCACGGGTTTATTTCAGTACCCTTTTTTCCGGGCTTACCACCAAAAAATCGATGATTACTTGCTTTTTGGCGATCCTGGAACTGATCCGCATGCAAAAGATCCGGGTCAGGCAGGACCGGCTTTTCGGGGAGATTGAGATTTTACGGGCAGAGTGAGATCATACGGGTAGAGGAGGATGGGAATGGGATTTAGTCAGGTCAGAGGGATCATTGAGGCGTTGGTTTTCGCCTCGTCCGAACCCGTACGGCTCCGGGAGATCGCCGGGATCCTGGGCATCCATGAGCATACGGCCCGTGATCTCCTTGACGACCTGATCAACGAGTACCGTCAAAACCAGCGGGGGATCCAGATCACGCAGGTTGCCGGGGGCTACCAGTTTGCCACCAACCCCGCATATGCTGATTATATAAAAAAATTGAAGAAAATCCCGCGGCAAACCCCGCTTTCCCAAGCCGCCCTGGAGACGCTGGCGATTATCGCCTACAAGCAACCGGTGACCCGGGCGGAGATCGAGGCGTTGCGCGGGGTAAGCGTGGACAGTTCCATAAACACCCTTTTGGAACGGGGTTTGATTGAGGAAAAAGGAAGAAAGGACGGGCCGGGGCGGCCGATTCTTTATGCCACCACCGGGGATTTCCTTAAGTATTTCGGCCTCAATGACTTGAGCGAGTTGCCGCCGATTGAAGAGTGGTCGGCTGCGGGCACGGCCATTGAGTCCATTATGAATATCGAGCATTAGAAGAGGAGGTTGGCTATGCGGCGTTGGCAATGGAAAATCCAAATCCAGCGGGATACCAATTACTATTTTGGCCTTTTTCTCCTGGTGATTGCTTCCGCCTCTTTAATCTGGGCGATCTGGAAGGACGCTTTTGAGCCCCATCACTTCCTGGTCTACTTCCTGGTTTACGCCTGGGGGTATATCCTGCTCTTGAAGAGCGATACGGAGTACCGTTTCTCAAGGCTGGAAAAGAAGATAACGGAAGTTCTCGCCCGCCTGGAGGATCTCGAGAACTCCAGGGAAGAAGGGGAGGCGGGCCACTTGCCCTCCGGCGAGCTTTTTACCGGCCCCGGCGGGGTTTCCGGGGAGCCTTCTACCGGCGATCCCGGTGGGATTTTCGGTGATCCCTCCGGCGGCGGGTCCGGGGATTCTCCTGCCGGCGGTTCCAGCGAGTCTCCGGTGGTTCCTTCCGGCGACGGTCCCGGAGAAGAACCGGCCCCGCCAGAAAACGGTGATTAGGTTAAAATTCTGTTAGACGGGGAGGATTTTCATATTTTTCTCACGAAAACCCGTATCCGGTAGAAGATGCGGGGAATGGGTTAAGAGAGAAAACGGTGACGGAAAGACAAGAGCAAACAAGTAAAAACAAGAGAAAAAGAAGCAAGAAGAGAGAGAAGAAGTAAGAAAGAGGTGGGCTTGGAGTGATTAAGAAAATTGCCTTTGTCACCGGCGGCGGCGACTGCGCCGGGATTAATGCTTTCATTGCCGCCGCTGCCCGGAAGGGGATGGAGAAATACGGCGTGGAGTTTGTCGGGATCCGGAAGGCCTTCTCCGGCGCTACGGACGACGAGATCGAGAAGCACCTGGTCCCCCTGGACCGGGAGGCCATCGTCGGGCTGGAGAATAAGCCCAGCACGATCCTGGAGTCTTCGCGGTTCAACCCCTTTTCCGAGGAGAACAAGGCCAAGAAATACCCGGAAAAACTCGTGGAGAATTTGCGCCGGATCGGTGTTGACGCCGTCCTGGCCACCGGGGGCAACGATACGATCAAAACCTCCATGGGCCTCTCGGAGATGGGTTTCCCGGTAGTGGCCGCCCCGAAAAGCATTGACAATGACGTTTCCGGTACCGACACCATGCTCGGGTTCAAGACCGCGGTGACCTTTGGCACCACGGCTTTCCGCAGCACCGTTGAGTCGGCCCGGACCCACCGGCGGATCTCCCTGGTCGAGATTATGGGGAGGGAGGCCGGATGGCTGGCCCTGGAGATCGGGTTGGCCGGGGGCGCGGATCTGATCCTTATCCCGGAGAAACCCATCGACCTCGCCGGCTTCGCCAAGAAGGTCGAGGAGATTTACCGGCGCCAGGGCTATGTGAATATCGCCGTTGCCGAAGGTGCAAAATTCAAGGCGGACGACCCCGTACTGCAGCAGGTCAAGGCGGAGAACCCGGTGGTCAAAGCCTTGGTTGAGGAGGATTTGGGGAAAGATGCCCACGGCAACCCGAAACTGGGCGGGGTAGGCCAGATCCTCCGGAGGATCATCTGTCACCAGTTGGGACTGAAGAAAATCGAAAGCGTCCGCGCGACCGACCTTGGCTTCACCCTGCGGGGCCTGGCCCCGGTGGCGGACGATGTGATCCTGGGTACCCGGTTCGGTTTTGCCGCCGTGGAGTTCCTCTTCAACGGGGTTACCGGGAAAATGACCGGCCTGCAAGGGACGAAGATTGTTGCGGTCCCGTTCGCCGACGCCCTGGTACAGAAGACTGTCGACTGGCCGGACCAGGAACTGAAGGACGCCGGGGTCTACTTCTAACCCGGAAAAGAGAGAAAAGAAAAATCAGACAGGAGGAGTCAGAATGCTGGTAACATCAAAAGCCATCCTCGAAGCCAGCCTGCGGGCTTATAAGGAGGGCCGGCCCTTTGGCGTCGGCGCCTACAATGTTAATAACATGGAGCAGATGCAAGGGATTATTATGGCAGCCCAGGAAACCAAATCCCCGGTAATTGTCCAGGTCAGCCGGGGCGCATTGAAATACGCCCAGGACAAGTATTTGATTAACATAATCCAGGCAGCGGTGGAACTGGCCCCTGAGATCCCCATCGCCATCCACCTGGACCACGGGAACAACATGGATGCGGTTAAACGCGCTATTGACCTCGGCTTTACCTCGGTGATGATCGACGGTTCCTTGATGGAGGACGGCAAGACCCCGTCGGACTTTGAGTATAATGTCAAGGTCACCAGCGAAGTGGTGAAATACGCCCATGACCGCGGCGTCTCCGTCGAGGGTGAACTGGGGACCCTGGGCGGGATTGAAGACGGGGTTGGCTCCGGAAAGACCCAGCTCACCGACCCCGACCAGGCGGTGGAGTTTGTTGAGCGGACGGGTGTCGACGCCCTGGCCATTTCCATTGGTACTTCCCACGGGGCCTATAAATTCAAGGGCGAGCCGAAGATCGCCTTTGAGATTGTGGAGAAGACCCGTAAACTCCTGCCCAATACTTACCTGGTTTCCCACGGCTCTTCCAGTGTTCCTGAGGAACATCTCGCTCTGATTAACCAATACGGTGGGAAGATGGAGGCGGCCAAGGGCGTGCCGTTGGAAGCCTTGAAAAAAGCGATTGAACTTGGGATTAACAAAATCAATGTCGATACCGACATCCGCCTGGCGGCCACAGGGGCTGTCCGGAAGTTCCTGGCGGAAAACCCGGCGGACTTTGACCCCCGTTCTTATCTGAAGGCCTCCCGCGCGGCGATTGCGGCGGAGATTAAAAAGCGGATGGAGGTCTTCGGCACCGCAGGCCATGCGGAAGCGGTTCCCCAGTGGGGTCTGGAAGAGATGAAAGAGTACTATAAGAAGAATTAAAAGCCGTTTACCAGAGTAGAGCCGTAAAAAAACGCCGGAAACGGCGTTTTTTTACGGCTTACAGCAAAAATCAGCCGGAAAAGCCTATGGGAAAATGTGCTTTTTATGATAAAATAATAAAGTATATTTACATACGGAATTTTTTCTTCAGGAGGCACGGCATTGAAGATTACCCAGATTTTTCAAGAAAATAAACCCCTTCTCTCCTTTGAGGTTTTCCCGCCCAAGCCCAATTACCCCATTGAGACGATCTACCGGACTCTGGAAGAATTGCGGGACCTGGCGCCTGATTTCATCAGTGTCACTTACGGCGCGGCGGGCGGAACCCGGAAACGCACGGTGGAGATTGCTTCCCGTATTAAAAACGAGGAGAAGATAGAGGCCCTGGCCCATTTAACCTGCATTACCCATTCACAGGAAGAGATCGATGAAATCAGCGGGCGGTTGCGCCAGGAAGGAATCGAGAATATCCTGGCGCTACGGGGCGACCCGCCGGCAGAAGGGGCGGGGCAAACCGATTTTACTTATGCCCGGGACCTGATCTTGCACTTGCGCCGCTCTGGGGAGTTTTGTATTGGCGCCGCCGCCTACCCGGAAGGGCGGCCGGACGGTACCGGCATGGCCGCGGAGATCGGGCATATGCAAGAGAAGGTTGCGGCCGGGGCCGATTTTTTCATTACTCAACTGGTCTTCATCAACGAACATATCTATGATTTCCTGGAACAACTGGCGAAGAAAGGGATCACTGCCCCGGTCTTTATCGGGGTGATGCCGGTCTACAATACCAGGCAAATCTGGCGGATTACCGAACTCGCCGGGGCGGAAATCCCCCGCGAGCTTAATTCGTTATTAGAGAAATACGTGGATTCACCGGCCGACGCGGAGAAGGTGGGCATTGACTTTGCCGTCAGGCAGATTGCGGACCTTTTGGCCCACGGGGTCGACGGGATCCACCTTTATACGATGAACCGGGCCAGGCAAGCCCGGGAGATCTTGCGCCGGTTGGGAATGACCGTCAGTTCCCTGCCGGTCGCTGACCAATAACCAACAGGAGGAATAAAGATGGGGAAGGAGATTATTCTGCGTTACGGGTGTAACCCCCACCAGATCCCGGCCAAAATCTATTCTGAAGACAACGGGCTGCCCTTGAAGGTGCTTAATGGGGCCCCCGGGTACATCAACCTGCTGGACGCCCTGAATTCCTGGCAATTAGTGCGGGAACTCCGGGAAGTCACAAACCTGCCGGCAGCCGCTTCTTTTAAACACGTCAGCCCGGCCGGGGCGGCGCTGGGGATTCCTCTCTCCAAAACCCTGGCAAAGGCCTATTTTGTCGAAGGGATAGAACTTTCCCCCTTAGCGGCGGCCTATGCCCGGGCCAGGGGAGCGGACCGGGTTTCTTCCTTCGGCGACTGGGTGGCCCTTAGCGATCCGGTGGATCTGCCCACCGCCCGGCTCCTGAAGAGGGAGGTTTCCGACGGGATCATCGCCCCGGGCTACGACCCGGAGGCCTTGGCGCTTCTCCGGGAAAAGAAGAAAGGCAGCTACAACATAATCCAGATTGATCCCGATTACGAGCCGCCGGAGATGGAGATCAGGCAGGTTTTCGGGGTGTTCTTCGCGCAAAAGCGCAATGACCTCCTGGCCAGCCCGATGATGACCCGGAGGATTGTCACGGAAAACCGGGACCTGCCGGCCTCGGCCGAGCGCGATCTTTTGCTGGCGATGATTACGCTCAAATACACCCAGTCCAATTCGGTCTGCCTTGCCGTGGACGGGCAGGTGATCGGCGTCGGCGCCGGGCAGCAATCCCGTATCCACTGTACGCGCCTGGCCGCAGCCAAAGCGGACACCTGGTACCTCCGGCAGCACCCCAAGGTACTGGAATTACCGTTCCGTGAAGGGATATCCCGGCCGGAACGGGACAACGCCATTGACCAGTATTTACGGGAGGATCTGACCGCAGCGGAAAAAGAGCAATTACGGGAGACCCTTGCCGGCGACCCACCGGAATTCACTGCTGAAGAGAAAAGAGCTTGGCTGGCCAACCTCCGGGAGGTGGCCTTGGCGTCAGACGGTTTCTTCCCGTTCCGTGATAATATCGACCGGGCCCACGCCAGCGGGGTGAAATACATTGTCCAGCCGGGCGGTTCCGTAAGGGACCAGGCGGTAATCGCCGCCTGCAATGAATACGGCATGGTCATGGCCTTCTCCGGGGTAAGGCTTTTCCACCACTGAGCAAGGGGGCAAATACCCCCGGGAGACTGCTACACCGGGAGATTGCCTGTTACCTGTAAAAGCAAAAGGACCCGCATCGTGGCGGGTCCTTATTTGTTATATGAGTGATCCCGACCCCGTCCGGGCTATTACTCGCCAGATAATGAAGGGAGAAGACCTCTCTTCTGCCGGTCCGGGTCTTAAAGAGGGAGCCCGGGTTTTGTGGTCCGTCCCGGTTTTACCGGGGCGGCCGGTTTTCTCACCAGGGCGCCGATCTTCCGGCCGGTGCAGCGAACCAGCGCCATCAGCCCCCGGTAAAGGCCCCAGGCAAGAAAAAGCCCGGCCAGGCCGTAGATTAGCCCTTCGACGGTCGTCGGCAAGCCGGGCTGGAAGTAGCGGAAGGTTTCCCTGATAATAAGGGGATCGGCTTTTAACAGGAAAAACCACCAGCGGGTAAAGGGCCCCGCTTGTTGCAGGGCAAGAAAGGCCTCTTCCAACTCGCCAAGGCGTTGGAGAACCCCGGTCATCACCTGCCCGGAGGAGACAAAAATCTCATTTCCGGAGGCCAGGTGCTCCGCGAGGTATTCTTCCAGGGTCAGGTCGAGGGTTTCCGCGGCCGCCCGGTAACGGGCGATCACTAAACGGGCCTCTTCCAGATGCCCGCCCAAGCGCTGGAGATACTGGGCGAAAAACTGGGGAAATTGCGCCAGGCCCACCGCTCCGGCCAGGGAAACTACCCGGTCGACCAGCCCGTCCAAAAAACGAAAGGGATAAAGAAGGATTTTTTTCATTTCCATCCCCCTGCAGGCATATTCGTATTTACCGCCAATATAAGATTACGGCAGAAAACAAGATTTTCCTGCAGAAAAAACCGGGGAGGCGGCAGGCGGCCTTATTTTTCTCCAGTAATGCTCTTACTGTACTCCGCCACCACCTGCCAGATCTCCGGGTCTTCCCGGCCCAGCCGCCAGAAGGTAATCCCTTTCACCAGGTGGCGGTATTTTTTGATCAACTCCAGCCGGGCCCTGGTGGCTTTAGCGTCCTGGTAATAGACGATATGTTTCTTGCCGGCTTCATCATAATAGATAAAATAGGGTTCGACATTGGTGGAGAAATTACAATTGCAAGGGTAATGCCGGGTGTTATCCCTTTTGACTTCACTCTTATATTTGTTTCTTAAGGCAATGGCTCCTTTGTCTCCTTCATACATGGCCTCACTGGCGGCAGGGCCGCGATCGTCAGACGTTTTCCATGCTTCCCAGTTCAGCCCGTAAAGGGGGAGGCCGACAATGAGCTTTCCTTTCACTTCGGGGATCCCCTGGGCGTAAATCAAGACCTTTTCCAGCCAGTCCAAAGGGGCGAGCGGGCCGGGATGCTGTGTGGACCAGTGAAAGTCATAGCCCATGATCTTCAGCGAATCGGCATATTTGGCCAGTTCCGCCCAGTCTTGCGCCCCGGCGCCAGCCCATTGGGCATCAAAGGTTTTGGCATAAACGGCTACAGAGAGGAGCTTGCCCCTTTTATGCAATTCCTCGCCCAGTTCGGCGATGAAAGCGGAGAAGTCCCCCCGCGCACTAGTGCGCAGGGCTTCGTAGTCGATATCGATCCCGTCGTAACCGTTCTCCGTCACCAGAACGACGATCTCCCGGACATGCTTTGCCCGTTTTCCGGGGTCTTGGATAATCTTTACGAGCACCTGGTCGTCGAAATTATTTTCTCCCCAATTCTGGATGGAAGGAACAAGCTTAATCCCGTGTTTTCGCGCCAGGGTGATAATGGCGTTTTTGTCTTTTTCCGCATTATATGTATGGACAATGGGGGCTTGTCCATCTTCAAAGTAGTCGGGATTCAGGTTGTACCAGACAGGATTAATCTCATCAAAGAGCCAATAGTGGTCTTTAAAAGTATCATAACCACCGCTGGCATATGCCGCATACCAGGCGGCAACATAGAGATCGCCCTTTACGTGCACAGGGGGATTGACCGGGGAACAACCGGTAATAACCAGGGGGATCAGGAAAAAGGGGAAACGTTTCATGGTGTATCACTCTCTGCAGCAAATTTCCGGTGAAATCTTTTTCAATATTTTAGTTCGCCATGGAATCCCCTTTCCCCTTTGGGTAATTTCACCATTTTTTTAACGGTAAAGATTATTTTGAATTTTCAGACAAACCACCGGGCAGGGAGAAACAGGGGGAAAGAGGTCACCCGTTTTTCGAAAGGGGTCACCTGTTTTTCCTGCGCATGGCGGCGGACAACCGTTCCCACCGGCGTCTGAAGGGCGAGAGCTCTTTCTTCAGTTGCGACAGTTCCTTATGGTTCAGGGCGTCTTTTTCCCCCAAAGCGATGAGTTCGGCTATGCGCTCCGGGGAAAAATCCAAGAGGGCTTTGAGGCTCCCCATCTGCAGGATGGGTGTGGAAGGACGGATCTCCACCACCTTGACACCGGGCCATTCCTTGTGATCCAGGCGGCTGCTGTTTTCGAGGATGACGGCGATGATGTGGGTACAGCCGCAGGCGACAAGGGGCTCGATGGGGATGTTCCCCCTGTTCCGGCTGCCAAGGCTCCCGTCCCGGTAAAACCGGCCGTTGATCTCCTGGGCCGGGAAGGCCAGGGGTACCGCGGCGCTGGCCTTTAAAACCGTAAGGATCTTATCCGGGGAAAGGGATTGAATATGGAAAAACTCGGATTTGCCCCTGGCCAGCAGCCAGTCGAAGAGGTCGGCGACGGCCCCGGTCAACCCCTGCGAACCGGGGAAAGCAGAGGCATAAAACTCTTTTCCCCTGTATAAACGTTTGAGGTTTACCGCTGAATTGATGATGTTGTCCAGGGGGGTTTCATCGTAAATGGCAAAGGCCTTGTCCATCAAGAGACACCGGAGCTTGGCAAAGAAATCGCTGGTGGTCTCGGTGGCGCTGTTTGCGGCCGGCCCGGCCGCCCGCCGCAGGCGTAAAAGCGCCCGGCGCATGCCCGTAGTGGGGCCTACGGTCTTGGCCGGAAGCGGCTGCTTCCGCAGTTGCAGGACTTTCTCAGGGTATAAATCCAACCAGATCTTTTCCAGGCGGGCGGCGGCTTTTTTCAGCCTGAAGGCGGCTACTACCACGCCGTTGAGCGCGCCGATACTGGCGCCGGCAACCGCCCGGGGCTCAAAGCCCATTTTTGCCAGGACCTTAATGGCGCCCACCTCATAAGCGCCGCAGGCGCCGCCGCCCGAAAGGGCAAGACCTAATTTAACCTTTTTCACGAAGAATTCTCCTCTCTTACCGGGTCTAGCTATATTTTATCAGAAAAAGTGATGGGAAGTAAGGTATTTACTTCCAAAAACGAGGTTGCGCAGGGGAAAAAGGGCGGCGCCCGCCAAGGGCCGCGGTGGAAGAAGACGCCAACTGGAGATCCGGGCCGCGGAAGGGTGGCGCCCGAGGAGGATTCCGGGCGTTGCCGGAAAAGGTTATTTCATGGCAGAAACAGAATGAGACAAAAGAAGTATAAAAAGAAGATGGGCAGAGATTCAAGAAAAGGGAGGGGTTTATGGTGAGCTTTTTGGAGTTGGTGAAGAAGAGGTACAGCGTGCGGAGGTATTCCGGGCGCCCGGTGGCAAGGGAGAAGATCGAGCGTTGCCTGGAGGCGGCGCGCCTGGCGCCGTCGGCTTGCAACGCCCAGCCCTGGCAGTTTATTGTCGTAGATGACCCGGGGCTAAAGGAGGAAGTGGCGAAGACCACCTTTAGCCCACTGGTCTCTTTCAACAAATTTTCTTTGCAAGCCCCGGTACTGGTCGTTGCCGTTCTTGAGAAATCCAACCTCATTGCGCAGGTCGGCGGCTTTCTGCGGAAAAAAGAGTTCAACCTGGTCGACCTGGGGATTGCCGCCGCCCATTTTTCGCTCCAGGCGGCTGAGGAAGGCCTGGGCACCTGTATCCTGGGGTGGTTTGATGAAAAGAAAGTCCGGGAAATCCTGGGGATCCCCTCCGGGAAAAGGGCCGCGCTCATTATTACCCTGGGTTACCCGGAGACCGGCGAAATACCGGAGAAGAAACGGAAGCCCCCCTCAGTGTTCAGGTTCTACAATCGATACGGTAAGAACGGGGAGCTTTTGCCCGGGTAATCTTGGTGGAACCGGTACCGCTCATTGAAGGCTTTTTTCCGTTCCCGCCTTTTCTTCTTCCCGGGCTGTGGCCGGCGGGTGGTAGGGCATCCTTTCCCGGTAGGCCGGGGCAACGCCGGTAATCGCCGCCGCATGCGGGGTCAGGGCGCAGAGGTCTTCCCGGTTGATGGCGCGGAGATCGTCTTTCCCCAGGGCTACTGCGCCCAGGACCATCTCGGCAACGCAGGAACGGAGGAAATTGGTCAGGCTTTTTGCGGCCAGTTCCACGTCCAGTTCCTCCTTGAGTTTTCCTGAGTAGAGGGCCAGTTGGGTAGGGGGTTCCATGGGCGAGGTCTTTGCCATTTGCGTGTGGATCATGGCCATGATCGCCACCGTGCCCAGGTAAACGGCGTCCGCTCCCAGGGCCATGGCTTTAAGGAAATGGCCGGGGGTAAACAAGCCGCCGCCGGCAATCAGGGAGACCTTGTCCTTGACTCCTTTTGCTTCCAGAAAATCCGCCGCCCGCACCAGCGCGTGCATGGTCGGGAGGCCAAAATCATCTTCCAGCAGCGGTTGGCCGGCGTGGGTGCCGGCTTCCGCCCCGTCGATGACGACCACATCGACCCCGGCAAAGAGGGCGATCTCCAGTTCCTCTTCCAAATGGTGGGTGGCGGCGAATTTATAGGCCACCGGCACCCCGCCCGTCTCTTCCTTCAAACGGAAGACCAGGTTTTTCAGGTCCTCTTTGGATTCCACTCCCGGGAGGCGCGAGGCAATCACCGCATCTTCCCCCTCCTTGAGGCCGAAGATCTCCCGGAGTTCCTCGTCGATTTTATGCGCCGGGGTGGTCTGGGGGGTTGAAGCCTGGGCGCCCTGTCCCAGTTGGATCTCGATCATATCGGCCAGGGCATAAAACTCCCGTTTGTTCCCGTGGGGCCACTGGCCCCGGTGGTACTGGTAGATGTACCGGGTGGCGCTCTCCCTCTCCTCCGGGATGAAGGCGCTTTCCCCCGTGTTGACGGCCGTTCCGGCGGCAGTTGCCGCCCGGGCCAGGGCAATCCGGGCTTTTTTGCTGAGGGCGCCGCCGTAGGACATGCCGGTGATTATGAGGGGAATCTCCAGTTCCAGCGGTTTTTTGGCCGCAGGCCCGATGGTAACCTGGGTCTTAACCATACTTGGCTCCCGGACCGGCAGGCGAAAAAGGTGAACCGGGTTGAACATCAGTTCCTGCCAGGGTGAAAAGTGGTAGACACTACCAAAGGGGCGGCCCAACGGTTTTCCTTTTTCCGCCCGGAGAACGGTCTCCATCAGGTGCAAGGGGGTGACCTTCATCGTGGTGGCCACCAGTTCCCAGAGGTTTTCCACGTATGGGTCGCGCATCAGACGGAAGAGAAAATTGTCGACCACGTTATCGGCAACGCGCCGCAAGGCTTTTTCCACCAGGCCGGACATGGCAATCCCCCTTTTTGGGCTTTAATTTTCTTGGAACAAAGGTTTTTCCGGAAGGAGATCCGGGGTGACTGTAAAATTATTATAAACATGTTTTCCCCGTTTCATGCCGTATTTTCTGCGGCAGGTATTGTGGCATGACAGCCCGCACGCATTAGCAACCCATGGAGCGACCCAAGGGTGGTGCGGGTGCGGGCAGAAGGAGCGAAATAATGCGCAGGTATTTTTTTAGGGTTCTTTCCAGTTTCATCATTATTATTTCCCTGGTTTCGATTACTTTTGGCTGGTCTGTCGACCGCTCTCAGGTGTTAACGGGTCTGACCTGGAGTATTTTACAGGAATGGCATTACCGCCCCAGAGAACTCGATGACCAGTTTTCCAAGGACGCTTTTGCCCTCTATATTAATAGCCTGGATCCGGATAAACGGTTTTTTACCAAAGACGATCTGGAAAAACTGGAAAAATTTGAACGGGCCATCGACAATGAGGTTCAAGAGGGAAAAAGCCGCTTGACGGCGCTCTCCTCCTGGTTGCTGAGCCAAAGGATTGAAGAAGTGCAGGCCATGGCCGGGGAGATCCTGGCGGAGCCCTTTGATTATTTCATCGATGAGGAACTGGAGCTTGATGCCGACAAAAGGGATTATGCCGATGACAGCCGGGAATTACGGGAATTATGGCGGAAAATGCTTAAATACCAGACAATCCTTACTTACCTGGATTTGGCCGCAGCCGGGAAAGAAGGAAAAGAAGAAGCGGTTCTCCTGGAAGTCATTGACAAGGAAATAGAGGCGCAGGCCAGGGAGAGGGTGGCGAGAAACATCCGGCGGACTCTGAGCCGGCTGCTTGAGGATGGCCAGGAAGAGGCCTTCCACCGTTATCTCAATGCTGTAACCAAGAGTTTTGACCCGCATACTACCTATTTCACCCCGGAGAAGCGGGAAGATTTTGATATTGAGATGCGGGGGACCCTTGAGGGGATCGGCGCTTTGCTTCAAGAAGACGGGGAATACATTAAAGTCGTGGAGATCATCCCCGGCGGCGCGGCTTGGCGCCAAGGCGAGTTGAAACCGGGCGATCTGATTTTAGAAGTAGCCCAGGGCAAAGAGGAAGAAGTAGTGGACCTTTATAATATGCGGGTCGACGAGGCGGTCAGATATATCCGGGGCAAGAAAGGCACCGAGGTCCGGCTGACGGTGAAGAAACCGGACGGGCAGATCGTCACCATCTCCATCATCCGCGATATTGTGGTTTTGGAAGAGACCTACGCCCGGCAGGCTTTGCTTTCCCCCGCCCGTGCGGGAGGAGACGCGGCGCGGAGGTACGGCTATATTTATCTCCCTTCTTTCTACCGGGATTTTGCCAATGTGAACGGGCGCAGCGCCGCAGCGGACTTGAGAAGGATTCTCCAGCAGATCAACGGGGAAGGGGTGGACGGGGTCATCCTGGACCTGCGGAATAACGGCGGCGGTTCTCTCGACGATGCCTTGAAAATTGCCGGTTTCTTCATTGACAGCGGTCCCTTGCTCCAGGTTAAAGGGAGAGAAAAAACCAATGTTTTCTGGGATCCGGAAAAGGGCACGCTTTACAACGGCCCGCTCCTGGTCCTGGTCAACACCTTTACCGCCTCGGGAGCGGAGATCCTGGCCGCCGCTTTGCAGGATTACGACCGGGCGGTAATCGCCGGGAACAGGACTTTTGGTAAAGGGAGCATCCAGACCATCCTTGACCTGGACCACTTTTTACCGTTGGATTTGGGCGGGCTTAAGCCCCTCGGCTCCATGAAACTGACCATCCAGCAGTTTTACCGGGTGACCGGGGAACCCATTCAATACCATGGCGTGGTTCCCGATATTATCCTCCCCGATCCCTACGGCTATATCGAAGCCGGCGAGAGGACGCTAAAGCATGCCTTGCCGGAGGAACGTTTGACCGCCCTGGACTACCCGAAATGGGATGCGCCCGTTGATTTACGGGTGATACAGGGGAAAAGCAACGAGCGCGTGGCCGCCAACCGGTCTTTCCAGGAGATCGTCGCGTATGTGGAGAAGGTCAATAAAGACCGGCAGGAGACCCGGCAGTCTTTGCACCTGGCAAAGTTCTACCGCCAGCAGCAAGCGCGGAGGGAAGAGCTGAACCGCTTTGAGGAGACGCAAGCCGGCACGGAGATCCTCCTCGAAGTCAGCCTGCTGAAAGATGATACGGCCCTGCCTGAAGAGAAACTCAAGGAGTGGCGCGATGAGATCCAAAAGGACGTGATTATCGGCGAGGCCGTGCAGATCCTTGATGATATGTTGACCCTTGTTTCCGGGGAATAATATTCTGAAATCCGTTTCGCAAGAAATTAACTTGACAGGCCAAGGGGGAAATGCTAATCTGAAAATTAGATTTATTTAACTTTTTATTCCTCCAAAAAAAATAAAAATAAAAGCGAAACAGGAGAGGGCAGATGACGCTGGGCATTACCTCTCCTTTTTCTTAGAAAACGGTTTAGTGCATAAAAGATTTTTAGTACATAAAAAAACGTTCAGTATAGATAAAACCCTTCTGTTCGTAATAGATTTTCAGTACCGGCGAAACGGGATGCAGCATACTTGCCGGAGACGCACGCGCGAAGGAATGCAGGTGATAGGTGATGGAGGCCAAACGCGTACTGCTCTTGGCTGATCTTTCCCCGGGCTGTAGCGGGCGGGTGGTGAGGATCGACGGGGGCCGGGGGATACAGCAGCGCCTGGAAGCCATGGGGGTTTACCCCGGAGTGCAAATAAGGAAAAAGAGCGCGCTTTTTGGGTACGGGCCTTCAATTGTGGCTGTGGCCGGCAGTGAACTGGCGATCGGATACGGAAAGGCGCGAAGGATCTGGGTGGAGGTGGAGGAAGTTGAAGATCCTTCTGGTCGGTAACCCCAATGTCGGGAAAAGCTTGATTTTTTCCCAGTTAACCGGGTTAAATGTCACGGCCTCCAACTACCCGGGGACGACCGTTGAATTTTACCGCGGCCATATGTGGAAAGGAGAAGAACGGTACGAGGTGATTGACGTCCCGGGGATGTACAGTATGGAACCGGGTTGTGAAGCGGAACGGGTTGCCCGGAGGATGCTGGACTACGGCGACCTGATCATCAACGTCTTGGACGCCACCAACCTGGAGCGGAATTTAAACCTCACACTCCAACTGGCGGTTTGCCGGAAACCCATGATTGTTCTCTTGAATTTCTGGGATGAGACGAAACAGAAGGGGATCGAGATCGACCCGGAGAAATTAGAAAAATTCCTGGGCGTGCCGGTCATCCCGGTCAGCGCCGTGACCGGCGAGGGGCTGGGCAAGATGGTGGAACGCCTGCCCGAAGCCGGGATCCCTCCTTTTTACATAGAGAAACCGGATAAGCGCTGGCGGAGAATAGGCCTGATCGTCCGGGAGGTGCAGTCGCTGCGCCGCCGTCGCCCGACCCTCCTCGAACGGTTGCAAAACCTCAGTTTACACCCGGTCTACGGTTTGCTCACTGCGGCCGTAATCATGGGGCTCGCTATTTGTTTCATAGTTTACACCGGCGAGTTTTTCAGCGGTATTATCGAATCCTTGATGACCCGGTGGTATCTGCCGCTCATCCAGAAACTGAGCGGGCTTTTGGGAAGGAAAGGCCTCCTCCATGAGGTTCTCATCGGCAAACTGGTCGCCGGCGGGGTGAGCCTCAAAGAATCACTGGGGCTCCTTACCACCGGGGTTTATGTGGCTTTTGGCGTTGTTCTTCCTTACATCTCCATTTTCTATTTTATCCTTGGCTTTCTGGAAGACTTCGGCTACCTGCCCCGTTTGGCGGTTTTGATGGACCGGGCAATGCACCGCATCGGCTTGCACGGGTTCGCCATCGTCCCCCTGATTTTGGCCTTCGGCTGTAATGTCCCGGGGGTGATGGCCCTGCGCAACCTGGAGAGCCGCAGGGAAAAGTTTATCGCCGGGATCTTAATGGCCATCGGCATCCCGTGCATGGCCCAACTCTCGATTATCATCGGCCTGGTCGGGCGGTACGGGTTCTCCTATCTTTTGCTCATCTTTGCCTTTCTCTTTTTTGTCTGGACCGTCCTGGGCGTGGTTGGCAACCGCCTTGTCCACGGGCACACGCCCTCGCTATTAATGGAGATCCCCCCGTATCGCCTGCCGCGGGCAGCGGTACAGTTAAAAAAGTTAAAGATGCGGATAACCGCCTTTCTTGTGGAGGCTTTGCCTTTTGTCTTCGGCGGGTTGCTCCTGGTCGATCTTTTACATGCCTTGGGGGTTATTAAGTGGCTTTCCAGGTTTTTGGCCCCAGTGATCAGCGGGTTTTGGGGGCTCCCGGAGACGGTCACCTCCACGCTGCTCATTGGTTTCCTCCGGAAGGATGTGGCTGTTGCCCTTTTGGAACCGCTGGCCCTGACCCCCGCCCAATTAACCATTGTTTCTTTGGTTTTAACCCTTTATTTTCCCTGCGCGGCAACGTTTGTCATCATCATCAAGGAATTGGGGGTTAGGGATACGGTCAAGGCCGTGGGGGTCATGATTACCGTTACCTTGCTGGCGGGGACATTTCTCCATCTCACCCTGGACCGGCTGTTTACCCCGCAGGTTTTAGTGGCTTTGCTGGCCGGCGCCGCCATAGCCCTGGGCGCAAGGGCGGGGGGGAAGCATGATCCGGAGGAGTTTGCGGATTTACCCGGAGAGGATGGAACTGGGGAAGAAGGAGGATACAATTCAGGAAAAGAGGGAATCAGGTAAGCAAAGGGGATCTGGCGGGGAAAGGGAACCGGGCAAAAAGATAAGGAAAGACTGGCGAAAACCCATAAATAGCAGCCTGTATGGGTTAATGGGGCCATGAAATATCTGCACAGGCTGCTATTAATCTTCTTAGAAACATAAAAAAGGAATTAACGGAAAAAACGCGAATAGAAAAGAAATTACTATAAAACCACTACGAAAAGGAGGAAAAATATTGACGAAAATTGCTTTACTGACGGATACCAGTTGTGATCTGCCGCTGGAGGTGCGTAAGGAACACAATGTTTTCCTGGCCAGCATGAAGATACATTTTGGGGAAGAGGAATATACCGACCAGGTGACCATTACCCACGAAGAGTTCTACCGGAAAATGGCGGAAAACCCGGAGATCATGCCCAGGACAACGCAACCGCAGGCCAAAGATTTTCTCAAGCTCTACCAGCAATTGCATAGAGAAGGCTACGACACCGTCTTTTCCCTGCATATCTCCAGCAAAATGAGTGGCACCATCCAGGCGGCGGAGGTCGCCGTTGAGATGATGCAAGAAAAAGACCTGGAGATCCTGACGGTCGATACCGGCCAGGTCGGGCCGCCGCTTGGCCTTTTCGTCTATATGGTGGCGGAGAGGATCAAGAGGGGGGAGAACAAGGAAGAAATAAAGAGTTTCATCGGAAAACTGGTGCGCCAAAAGGACCTTATCTTTGTGGCCTTTACCGTAAACACCATGGATTACCTGGTGAAAAACGGGAGAGTGGGCCGGGCCAAGGGTTTTGCCGCCGGGTTGCTGAATATCAAACCCATTTTAACCGTTGAAGAGGGGGAGATCACCCCCTATGACAAGGCCCGGGGAACCAAGGCGTTGCAAGAGAAGATGAGCGCAATCATCCTGGAGAAGATGGAAAAATGTAAAAAACCCCTGTTATATGTGGCCTGGGGTGACGATGCCATGAAAGAACTGGCCGGGAAGGTCCGGGAGAATATTGCTGCGGAATACGGCCGTCCTTTCCAGCTTTTCCAGGGGAACGTGGCGCCGACCATCGGTTGTCATACAGGGCCGGAACTTTTTGCGCTGGCAGTAACGGATCTGGCCTTGATCGAAGAGGATTAGTTGTCTTCCGGGATAAACCGGACGGGAACGCCTTGAAGCGCCATGGCGGTCCCCGGCTTTTTGCTCAGGCAAATTAATAAAAATTATTAAGAGGAAAATGGCAATCAACGGCTAAATAAAACCGGAAGACGATATGCCGCCGGCGTATCATATGCTGAAAACATCAGGAAGTAGCACGGTTGAAAGGAGATTGGTTGCACTTGATTTGGAATTTGGAGTATGAAAGCATGTCGCGCCCGCGCTTGGCAGAACTGCAGTTAAAAAGGTTACGCGAAGTTGTTGACCGGGTCTACGCAAGAGTCCCCTATTACCGTCAGAAGATGGAGGAAGCCGGGATTAAGCCGGAGGATATCCGGAGCCTGGACGATCTGGCGCACCTTCCCTTCACCACCAAGGAGGACCTGCGGGAGAATTATCCCTTCGGCCTCTTTGCCGTGCCCATGGAGGAGGTGGTCCGGATCCATGCCTCTTCCGGGACCACCGGCAAGATGACGGTGGTGGGGTATACCCGGAATGACATTAAAATCTGGGCGCAGGTGATGGCCAGGACCCTGGCTTGCGCCGGGGGAACCGCCAATGACCGGATCCAGGTGGCTTACGGGTACGGGCTTTTCACCGGCGGGCTCGGCGTTCACTATGGCGCCGAGATGATGGGGGCCACCGTCATCCCCATCTCCGGGGGTAATACCAAACGGCAGATTCAGATCATGAAGGATTTTGCCACCACCATCCTGGCCTGTACCCCTTCTTACGCGCTTTACCTTGCCGAAGGCGCCGCGGAAGAGGGGATCGACCCCAAAGAATTGCCGCTCCGGGCGGGGATCTTTGGTGCGGAACCCTGGTCGGAGAATATGCGCAAAGAGATCGAGGAAAAGCTGGGGATTACCGCCATTGACATCTATGGCCTTTCCGAGGTGATCGGCCCGGGAGTGGCCAGCGAATGCCTGGAACAAAACGGGTTGCATGTTTTTGAAGACCATTTCCTCGTAGAGGTAGTTGATCCGGAGACCGGGAAACCACTGCCCCCGGGGGAAAAGGGGGAAGTGGTCTTTACGACCCTGACCAAAGAGGCCTTCCCGGTTATCCGTTACCGGACCAGGGATATCAGCATATTATACCCGGAACCGTGCGCCTGCGGGCGGACCATGACGAGGATGCACCGGATCCTTGGCCGTACCGATGACATGTTGATCATCAGGGGCGTTAATGTCTTTCCTTCGCAAATTGAAAACGCCCTTCTGGAAATCGGCGAGACCGAGCCCCATTACATGCTGGTGGTGGATAGGCAGCAGCAGTTGGACGAGTTGGAGGTCTGGGTGGAAGTTTCGGAAGAGCTCTTCTCCGATGAGGTGCGGAAGATGGAGCACCTGGAGAACAGGATCCGGCAGAAGATCGAGAGTACCCTGGGCATTGGCGTCCGGGTGAAACTGGTTGAGCCCAAGACCATTCCCAGGAGTGAAGGGAAGGCTAAACGCGTGGTGGACCGGAGAGATATTTACGGATCGTGACTCCGGAAAAGGAAAAAGGGGGGATTGTCAGTGGTAAAACTCAAACAGATCTCCGTGTTTCTGGAGAACAAGTCGGGAAGGCTTTCCGAGTTGAGCAAGGTTTTAGGGGAACATAACATTAACATCCGGGCCCTTTCGATTGCCGATACTGAAGACTTCGGGATTCTACGGTTGATCGTCAACGATCCGGAAAAAGCCTGGAAAGTCTTGAAGGAACGGGGTTTTACCGTCAGCGAAACCCGGATCATCGCCGTGGAGATCCCCGACGCGCCCGGCGGCCTGGCGAGCGTTTTGGAGATTTTGGAGGCCCATGCCATTAATATCGAGTATATTTATGCTTTTGTCGGGCAACGCGAGGGGAATGCCGTGGTGGTCTTCAGGGTGGAGGATATCGACAATGCCGTAAAGATCCTGCAGGAGAAGGGCTTTCATTTGCTGGACGGGGATGAGATCTACTAAAACCTTTACCAACGGCAAAGCGGAAGGGAAGGAAGGGAAAAATGAAAGTCGTAGCTTTTAACGGGAGCCCGCGCAAGAACGGGAACACCGCCTTTCTTCTCCGCCAGGTTATGGAGGAACTGGAGAAGGAGGGGATCCAAACCGAACTTGTGCAGGTGGGCGGCCAGCCCGTCCGTGGATGTATGGCCTGCTACAAGTGCCGGGAGAGAAAAGACCGCCGTTGCATATATAATGATGACAAGCTCAACGAGTGGATCGGGAAGATGCTGGAGGCCGACGGCATGCTGATCGGCTCTCCCACTTATTTCGCGGGTTTGACCCCGGAAACGAAGGCCTTGATTGACCGGGCCGGTTTTGTCTCCCGGGGAAACGGCAACATCTTCCGGCGCAAGGTGGGAGCGGCGGTGATCGCCGTCCGGCGGGGCGGGGCGCTGAATGTCTTCAATGCGATTAACGCCTTTTTCCTCATTAATGAGATGATCGTCCCCGGGTCAAGCTATTGGAACCTGGCGCTGGGTGGCGGCATGGGTGAAGTGCAGGATGATGCCGAAGGGATACAGACCATGAAGACGCTCGGGGAGAATATGGCCTGGCTATTGAAGAAACTTAACACGGGTTGAAATAGTTAAGCGGATGAAAGAGTTTAGTACAGATTGAGAAACTCTCTGATTGAAGAGGCTCAGGTTGACCAAACCCATGATTTTATGTTTTGCGCGGAGGCGCGGGTAGAAAGGGGAAAAATCATGACCTACCGGAAGATCATCCCTTGCCTGGATGTGAAAGACGGGCGTCTGGTCAAGGGGGTAAATTTTTCGAACCTGAAGGATCTCGGCGACCCGGTGGCGGCGGCCGCGGCTTATAGCGCCGCAGGCGCCGATGAACTCGTCTTTCTGGATATAACCGCCACCGCCGAAAAAAGGAAGACCTTGCTGCCAACGGTAAAAGCAACGGTGGCCGCCGCGACCATCCCCCTGATTGTCGGCGGCGGGGTTGCCGCCCTTGAGGATATCCGGGAACTGCTGGCGCTCGGGGTCTCCCGGGTTGCCGTCAACACCGCAGCCGTCCGTGACCCGGAATTAATCCGCCGGGCAGCCCTTGAATTCGGCAGGGAAAAGTTGGTCGTGGCCATTGATACCCGGCGGTCCGCGGCAATGCCCTCTGGTTTTGAGGTGATGATCCGCGGCGGCACGGAAGCAACGGGGATCGATGTGGTGGCGTGGGCGAAAAGAATGGAAGAACTGGGAGCGGGCGCCCTCTTGCCCACCAGTATGGACCGGGACGGGAGCCAGGAAGGGTACGACCTGCCGATGCTCCGCGCGGTGACGGAGGCGGTGGAGATCCCGGTGATTGCCTCCGGAGGCGCCGGGAAATTGGAGGATCTGTATGCCGCCATTGTTGAGGGCGGGGCCGACGGGGTGTTGGTGGCCTCCATGGTCCACTATGGGAAATATACAATCCGGCAGATGAAGGAATACCTGGCAGAACGGGGTGTGCCTGTGCGTTTGTCAGCAGGTGAAAATGGAGATTAAAAATATTGGCGAATTTGAATTGATTGCCCGGCTGACCGCGGGCAGGAAATACGACCAATCGGTGGTGCTGGGGATTGGTGACGACGCCGCGGTTATTCAGGCACCGGACGGCGGTTCCCTCCTGGCCTGCACCGATATGCTGGTGGAAGGGGTCCATTTTTCCCGGGAGAAAACGCCCCCGGCGGCCGTAGGCCACAAGGCCTTGGCCGTCAACCTTAGTGATATCGCGGCCATGGGCGGGATACCGCGGCAGGCCTTGGTCGCCGCCGGCTGGCCGCCCGGTTGTACCCTGGAATATGTGGATGGTGTTTATGAAGGGTTATATGCCCTGGCGGAAGAGTACGGGGTGAATATTATCGGCGGCGATACGGTACGGGCGCCGGTGGTGACTATAAATGTTACGGTCATCGGGGAAAGCCGTGGGAAAGCCGTGGGCAGGAACGGGGCCCGTCCCGGCGACCTGTTGGCCGTGACCGGCCGGGTGGGGGCGGCCGCCGCCGGTTTAGCCCTGCTCCGCGCGGGTTTAGAAGAGGTCGCGCCAGAGGGTTTGGAAGAAGGTACGGAAAGGGCGGGCGTGCGGGGTCAAAAACCGGGGTTACCGGAAACGGTCCGGGAGGACCTGCTCCGGGCGCAACTCTTTCCCGTACCGCGCCTGCGGGCGGCGGCGATTTTGATGGCGACCGGCGCTGCAACAGCCATGATCGACCTCAGCGACGGGCTGGCCGGCGACCTCCGGCAACTGACCGCCGCCAGCGGGGTGGGGGCCCTCCTTTACGGGGACGAGCTGCCAATCGACGGTAACACTAAAGCGGCGGCGGCGTTCCTGAAGGAGAACGTCCTCAACTGGGCCCTTTACGGCGGTGAGGATTTCGAGCTTTTGGTGGCCCTGGCGCCGGAAAAAGCGGCGGAAACCCGGGAAAAAATGAAGGCTGCCGGGGTCGCGCTTACTGTGATTGGCAAGATCACGCCGGCAGCCGAAGGGCTCAGGATTTTACAGGATGGAAGGATTACCCCCCTTAAGGCCCGGGGGTTTGATCATTTTTTCCCTTCTTCATGACGGGCGAAGGCGTTGTGGTTATGGATCGACTCAAAACTCTCCACTTCCACCCGGAACCAGGTGATCCGCTCCTCGCCGCGGAGGACCAGCACGCAGTCTCTGAGGATATCCTCGACAAACTTCGGGCGCAGGTAGGCCTCTTCGGTGACGAATTTCTCGTCTTCCCTTTTGAGTAGGGGGTAAACCCGTGAACTCCCTTGTTCCTGAAGGAGGCCGATTAGCTCCTCCAGCCAGAGATAACGGCCGGGGCGGCAGCGGATCCAGGCCCGGATCATTGCCCGCTGGTTGTGGGCGCCGTAATCGGAGATCTCTTTGCTGCAGGGGCAGAGGGAGATGACGGGGATCTCCACGCCCATCTGGTAATCATAGGCCGGCGCCTGCCCGGTATTGGTGAGGCGCCCGTGGAATTCGCAGGAGTAATCCAATGGGGAAGGGATCTTGCTGACCGGCGCCGTGACCGGCAGGAAATACCGGAAAGCCAGGGCGATCTCGGCCGCGGGGGCCGCAAGGCGGCTGCAGATCTCCTTAAGCACGAGCTTTATCTCCCGGCCGGAGATGGGTTTCTGGCTCCATTCCGCCAGGATCTCGATGAACCGGCTCATGTGCGTACCCTTGAACTCCCGGGGCAGGCTGGCGGAGGCGGTGATCCTCCCCAGCACTTGCTGGAAAGAACCGGATTGGGTGGCGATGAGGACCGGCAGGTGAAAGTCTTTCACCCCCACCTGCTGGATTTCGATGCCCCGTTGGTCCGGGGAGTTTTGAATATCTTTCATGGGATTCCCTCCAAGAGCCTGTGGGTTTCTTCGTGCACGGCCCAGTGCCTACTTCTTTTTCTGCCGGGTTAATCACCTATTCGTGAAAGACCCCCCAAATCCTCTTGGAGTTGCTCTTTATTGCTTATTTATTCTCAGTATTTTTATTCTCCGGATCGTTTCATTTATTTCTTATGTTGCTTATTTGTTTTCCATATTACTTATATTCAGGTTTATTTATCCCCGCGATCGCCTGGATTTGCTGTAACCTTTTGGCAGTAAAGACCATGCTGTAGTAAAGCCGCCGCTCGGGGTAGGTCCGGCGGATGACTTTGAGGTTTTCATCGGGGGAATAGTCGCCAAAATCCACATCAAACCCGATGCACTCCGGGATCAGGTAGGCCATTTTCGCCGACATCCAGGCCCCGAGAATGACCTGTACGCCATGGCCATCGGCGTATTTCATCAACTCGCGGAGGTTGTTGTTGGCCATAGTCAGCGCGGGGTCGCCCGACTCGATCAAGACCACCGGCTGGGTGATGATGAAAGCCGCTCCCGCCGCGATTTTTCTCCGGAGTTTCTCCATTTCCGCTTCTAAGGGTTCATACTGGTTAAAAGCCGCGCCCAAAATAAAGACCCCGGGGTACTCCCGGCCGAGATACTCCAATAACTGTACGGAAGTGACGGTCTTGGTCTTTTCCGGGTCGTAGCCGAGGTCTTCCGGTTGCAAGCGGGGGAGGCGTTCGCTGCCGTCGCCGGAGATACAGAGGATATATTTTATGCCCAAGGCCGCGGCGTGCCCCACGAGAATATCGAAGTCTTGTTCGTTCTGGTCTTTTGCCGGGTCGTATTTTTCCCCGGTTTTCCGGTGAAAGGTATTCAGGTGCAGGACGAATTTTTCCGGTTCAACCGGTAAATCCAGGGCCTCAATCATCTCCGTACCCATATACGAGAGGTGGCTCATGGGGTTGTCAGGAACGCTGATTACCAGGTCGTTTTCTAAAAAAAGCTGGTAGCGTTCGGCAAACTTCTCCATTTCTCCCTCAAAGTCCTCCACGTTATGTTTGACGGCAAGCAACTCGAATAAGTCTTTATCAATTCTTGTTGTAACCATCCGTATCTCTCCTTAAAGCGCGTGGAGGGCGCCCGCATGATATTGCCACAGATGATTTATTGCAATATTGTAATAATTTACAATAATTCTTAATATTTCTTAAAAAAGCCCTGTGACCCGCCGGGTGGTTAAATCCACATCGATCTTCCGGTAGGAGGGGTTGGAGGCCGTACCCGGCATCAGTTTGATTTCGCCGGTTACCGGGACCACCAGGCCGGCGCCGCGGTAAACCAGGATGTCCTTGACCGGCAGGGTCCAGCCGCGGGGACGACCCTTTAAGGCCGGGTCGTGGGAGAGGCTCAGGTGGGTCTTGGCCATGCAAACATCGAAACCGGCCAACTCCTGGTCCGCCTCTACCCGTGCCAGTTTTTCCTCGCTTTCCGGGGTAAAGGAAACCCCGCCAGCGCCGTAGATTTCCGTGGCAATCCGCAGGATCTTCTCTTTGACCGGCAGGTCTTTGGGGTATAAAAACCCGAAGGACGCGGCGGATTCTTCCCGGCAGGCTTCAATCACCGCCTCCACCAGTTCCAGCGCGCCTTCGCCCCCTTTCTCCCAGTGTTTGGAGACGACCACTTTGGCGCCGGCGGCTTCCGCCGCCTTTCTGACCAGGGCAACTTCTTCCTCTGTGTCGGTGTAGAAGTGGTTAATGCAGACAACCGGTTTTATCCCGCTTTTCTTGACGATTTCGATATGGGCAAGGAGGTTTTCCACGCCTTTTTCCACCAATGCCGGGGCCGGTTCGGTGTAGACCCTGTCCAGGGGCTTGCCCGGTTTGACCTGCGGCCCGCCGCCATGCATCTTCAAAGCGCGGATGGTGGCGACAATCACCGCGCAGGCCGGGGTTAACCCGCTGTGCCGGCATTTGATATTCCAAAACTTCTCAAAGCCGATGTCCGCACCGAAGCCGCTCTCTGTGACCACGTAATCCGCCAGCCTCATCCCGACCAGGTCGGCAATGATTGACGACTGGCCGATGGAGATATTGGCAAAGGGACCGGCGTGGACCAGTACCGGCTGGCCTTCCAGGGTCTGGAGGAGGTTGGGGCAGAGGGCATTCAAGGTAAGGGCGGTCATCGCCCCGTCCACCTCCAGGTCGGCGGTGGTCACCGGCCGCCCGTCCTTGCTGTAGGCAACAACCATTTGCCCCATGCGTTTCCGGAAATCCGCCAGGCTGGTGGTGATGGCGAGGATCGCCATGATCTCCGAGGAGACGCTGATCTGGAAGCCGCTTTTCATCATAAAGCCGTTGTTTTTCCCGCCCAGCCCGATGATGATCTCCCGCAGCGCCTGGGCGCAGAAGTCAATGGCCCAGTTTATAGCGGTGTTTCGCGGATCGATATTTAACCGTTGCAAATTCTTCTCCCGTAAAACCTCGTCACTGTAGTTGAATTCATGTTGCATCCGGCTGGTCAGGGCAACCATCGCCAGGTTGTGGGCGTTGGTGACCGCATCGATATCGCCGGTCAGGCCCAGGCTGAAGGAGGACAGGGGGATGCACTGGCTGAGGCCGCCGCCAGCCGCCGAACCTTTGATGTTGAAGGTGGGGCCGGAGGAGGGCTGCCTGATGGTACCCAGGGCCCTTTGGCCCATTTTCCCCAAACCCTGGATGAGCCCGATGGTGGTGGTGGATTTCCCCTCGCCCAGGGGGGTGGGGGTGATGGCTGTTACCACCACATACTTGGCGCGGGGGTTCTCCTTGGTCCGCTCAAGGATCCGGGCATAATCAAGTTTTCCGGTGTAATGGCCATAGGGTTGCAACTCCTCTTTTGCCAGGCCCAGTTCCTCCGCGAGTTGGAAAACGGTTTTCATTTTTTTCTCTGCGGCCTCCGCGATCTCCCAGTCTTTCATGGTTAATGGATTTAACTCTGCCATTTTCTCCTCTCCTCAAGAAGTCCTGATCCTCAAAATCCTTATTTCCAGATTCCAATCGCCAAACCTTTATCTCCAGTCCTTATCCAGTCATTATCAGGTCCTTATCATCTTCGAACGCTCAGGAGTAAAACTCTTTTATCTTCAATAAGGCGTCAAACCCGTCCAACTCCAAGTATTCGTTGAGGCAGACCATGGCCGGGTGGTCGGGGGGGAGGATCTCGTATTTCCTGTTCACCGAGCCGATAATCATATCCAGGCCCAGGGGCATGGCTTTGGTCAGGAAAGCGCTTTCCAAGGCGCTCTTAACCGGGATCCCGTCGGGCCTTTTCGAAGGGAGCATCACTGTGAAGTTGCTCAAACCCACAGAGATATGGACGCCTTTTAACTCCGGGTCCTCATGGATTAAAGCCAAAGCGCCCAGCAGCCGCTTGAGATTGCCCTCCAGATCAGTGCCAACGGGGGCGATCCCCGGGTCAATAATGCACTGGTCCACCGGGATTCCCAGGGCTGCGGCTTTGGCCACCATTTCCCTGGCGGTTTGGTAGGTCTCCTCCGCGTTACGCGCGGGTTTCCGCTCCCCGTCTTCCATGCGCTCGGAGACGAGAAGGATCGGGATGAACGGTTGTATCCGGTAAAGGTCAAACATCTCCGGGCGCAGGGGGGAGATGGAATTGAGGATCGGCAGGACGCCGCCGGGTTTTTGCGGGCGCACACGCCCGGGGTCATAGGCCTTCAGGCCAGCGGCTGCCAGCTCCGGATCGGGGGTGTCAATGGATAGCGGCCTGTCGACCACCTTTTGGATCTCTTCCACAAGGTAGGCCATGAATTCCGGCGATTGCCGGCCAACGTTGACATCAATATAGGCGGCGCCTTTTTCCGCCTGGCGCACAGCCAGGGCTTTTATACCCTCGATGTCCTGGTTGACAAAGAGCTCATGGGTGGAAGGCACGGAATCGTTGATTGATTCGCCAATAATTGTCAACCCTTCAATTGCCATCTGTCAAAATCACCCTTTCTGATCTGGTAAATCTCTATTCTTTCAAAAATAAATATTAATGACTTAATTTTAATACAATTTTCATTATAGGGCAAAGCCAGGTTTTTATATATAATTTTTTTTTGATTTATGGCAATATTTAAACCTTTCTCCGGGGGCGGGCTCCCCGCTTGAAAGACAGGCTCCCCACCGGGGGTGGGGCCTTTCTTTACCAACCGGCCGGTGGATGGCGGCAGGGAATAAAGGCCGGTTTTTCTGTGCAGACTTTTTGCAGAAGAGTTTTTAGGGGGAAGAAGGAAATGCGCCCGTTGACAAGAGAAGAAAAGCGCAGGCGTGGGCGGCATGGGCAGGTACCGTACATCTCTTTGTGGCAGCGCGTAGATTCGCAGCAGCGCGCCTGCCCGTGGCGGCGCTGGGCCGGGATGATCCTGGCCGTCCTCATTATCTTTAACACGGCGGGTTGGGCCGGCGCCGCCGGTACGGACGGGCTGGACCTCCGCTCGGAGGCGGCGGTTTTGATGGAATACACCACCGGTGAAATCCTGGTTGAAAAAAACCCGCACCGGCAGTTGCCCCCGGCAAGTATCACCAAGATGATGGTGATGCTCCTGGTGATGGAGGCGGTGGCGGCGGGTGAGATAAAACTCTCCGATGTGGTGGTGACCACCCCCGAGGCGGCCAGGATGGGCGGGTCCCAGATCTGGCTGGAGCCCGGCGAGGAGATGACCGTCGCCGAGTTGTTAAAGGCCGTCAGCATTGTCTCGGCAAATGACGCCAGTTATGCCCTGGCCGAGCATGTGGCCGGTTCCCATGAGTTGTTTGTGGAGATGATGAATAAACGCGCCCAAGAGTTGGGTTTGGCCAATACCCGGTATGTAAATGCCACCGGCCTTGACCCGGACGGCGGGGGCGAGGGGAACATCACCACCGCTCATGATATGGCGGTTCTCGCCCGCGAACTCCTGAAACACCCGACGATCCTCCAGTGGACCGGGACTTGGATCGACAGCCTCCGCGGCGGGGAGTCTTTCCTCCGTAACACCAACAACCTGGTGCGTTTTTATGAAGGATGCGACGGCCTGAAGACCGGATATACCGATGAAGCCGGCTACAGCCTGGTGGGGACGGCGCAAAGGAATAATGTCCGGGTGATTGCCGTGGTAATGAAGGCGCCCACTTCCGCGGCGCGGAACAGTGATATCACCAAACTCTTTAATTACGGGTTCAGCCGGTTCAAGGCATTGCCCGTGGCCAAGAGCGGGGATAAGGTGGGCAAAATCCGCGTCATTAAGGGAGAAGACCGGGAAGTAGAGGTACTGGTGGGAAAAGACCTGATCCTGGTGGTAAAGAGGGAGGAACAAGGGGAACCGGAGGTTGAGATCGCCCTGCCCCCCCATGTCAAGGCGCCGCTGGCCCGCGGGGAAAGGGTGGGTGAAGCCCTGGTGAAGATGGGCGGGGAAGTTAAAGCCCGGGCCGATTTGGTGGCCGCCGCCGACGTGGCGGAAGTCGGGTTCTTCCGTTTCCTCCTCCAGGTTACCAGGGATTTTTTCTCCGTCTTTTTCGGGGGTTAGGCAGGATCTGGGGCGGAGATTCCATATAGGGTTTTACCTCTCATGTGTGCACAACTCTCATGTGTGCACAGTATACCGGCGGGAGCCGGTTTTTTTTTGCCCGGGTTTTTTCCGGCGCAACTTTTCTTTGGCGGCAGGAGAAAAGGGAAAAATGACGAAGATTTAATGCCAAAAGATTCAAAGTAAGGAGGAAGTTGGTTGAATATCGAACTGACCCGGGCCGGTTGCACCCTGGTAGTTAAAGTCCGCGGGGAATTGGACTTATCGACTTCGCCGGTTTTCCGTGATAAAATTGAGGCGGAGTTGGCACGGGACGAAAACATCCGCCATTTGGTCCTGGACCTCGAAGACGTTTCTTTTATTGACAGTTCCGGTTTGGGCGCTGTTCTGGGACGCTTTAAAAGCATTTCCCAGCGGGGTGGTAAGCTGGCGGGGGTGAAGGTCCCGCCGCATCTGGAGAAGTTGTTTGCCTTATCCGGACTGCTGAAGATAATGATCATCTGTCCGACAGTCGAGGACGCCCTCAATACGCTTTGAGGAGGCCTTAGAGAAGATGAAAACCAACTATTTGCAGGTTAAATTTCCCAGCCTGCCGGAGAATATCAGTCTTTCCCGGGTTATTGTCGCTTCCTTTGCCGCGCAATTGGATTTTACCCTGAACGAACTGGAGGAGATCCGGGTCGCGGTCTCGGAGGCTGTTTCCAACTGCATTATCCACGGGTACCCTGGAAACCGCGAGGGTGAAATCCACCTGGAACTGGCGATTAACCGCGGGATGCTGGAGATTGTCGTTGTTGATTACGGCCGCGGGATTGAAGATCTGGCTTTGGCCAAGACTCCCGCCTACTCCACGGATCCGGAACGGATGGGCTTGGGCCTGGTTTTTATGGAATCATTTATGGATGAGATGGTTCTTGAGTCGGAGCCCGGCAAAGGGACCCGGGTGGTGATGAGGAAAAAACCGGAACGGGGTAAAGGCCATGGCTGATCCCGGGAGCGAACATGCCGTCCCCCGCCTCCTCTCCGAGGAAGAAACCCGCTCCCTGATTGCGCTGGCCCGCAGCGGCCAGGCCGAAGCCGCAGAAAAACTCCTCAAACACAACTCCCGCCTGATCAAGAGTATAGTTTTGCGTTTCGAAGGCCGGGGCGTTGAATTTGACGACCTCTACCAGATTGGTTCCCTCGGCATGCTCAAAGCGATTGACCGGTTTGACCCGGCAAAGGGTGTGAAGTTCTCCACTTACGCGGTGACGGTGATCATGGGTGAAATCCGGCAGTACCTGCGGGATGACGGGTTAATAAAAACCGGTAGAAACCTGAAGGAACTGGCCGGGAAGGTTTACCGGGCGCGGCAGGAGTTTTTTGAGCGTTACGGGAAGGAACCGACCATCTCTGAACTGGAAGAGGCAACGAAGCTTTCCCGGGAAGAGATCGCCGCCGCTTTGGAGATCGCCCAGCCCGTCTCCTCCTTACAGGAGATCCTCCATAGCGAGGACGGGGCCGCCATCACCCTGGAAGACCGGGTGGGGGAGGAACCGGAAGAAAAATGGATGGAGAGCCTTTCCCTCCGGGAAGCACTGGCCCGGTTGGAACCGCGGCTCCGGTTGATCGTGGAAGAACGGTTTTTCCGCGAGAAAACCCAGGAAGAGATCGCCGCCAGGATCGGGATCTCCCAGGTCCAGGTGGGCCGTTTGGAGAAAACCGCCCTCAAACTCCTCAGAGAACTGCTTCAAGAGGAGATATGAGAGATCTAAGCCTTGAATTTCCGGCGCGGCATTGTATAATATAAGCAATACTTTTTTGCTAGAAGCGGGAATAGGCAGTAAACGGCGGCAATTTTTCGAGGGAGGCCTTCTACAAAAATGAGATACAACCTTCGTTTGCTCTCTCTTTCCACCCCCGGGGAACTTCTGGAGGAACTTGAGGCAATCAATGTCAGCCCCGAAGGCATAAAGATCATGGAGCCGAAAGGCGATTTTATCCTGGTCAAGGCTGAAGGGGTCTCACCCCAGGCCGCCAATATCCTTAAACAGGAGATGCTGGCCAAAGGCGGGGAAGTGGCGGTAAGCTGGGAACATGCCCGCCTTGAGGGCTGTAGCGGGCCGGTGATCATCATGGGGACCCGGGCCCAGTATGAGCGGCTTCTGGCCGTTCTTCCCCTGCAACCCTTTGACCTGCCGGCACTGGCCGGGGAATTGCAGGCCCTCCTGGCCGCCCGCAACACCCCCCCTGCCCCCTTGACGGTTAAAGGAAAGCGGTTTGCTTGGGGAGAAAGGACCTATGTTATGGGGATTATCAACCTCACCCCGGACTCCTTTTCCGGGGACGGCCTGCTAAAAGCGGGCAAACCGGTGGAATCCGCCCTCCGGCAGGCTGAGAGGTTTCTGGAGGAAGGCGCGGATATCCTGGATCTTGGGGGCGAATCGACCCGGCCCCAGGCCACGCCGGTTTCTGCGGAAGAAGAGAAAAGGCGGCTCCTTCCGGTGGTCGAAGCCCTTGCCAAGCAGTCGCCGCTCCCCATTTCGGTGGATACCTACAAGGCCCCGGTGGCGCAGGCGGCCCTGGAGGCCGGGGCAGACATAATCAACGATGTCTGGGGTTTGCAGTATGACCCGGAGATGGCGGCGGTGGCCGCCCGTTTCAACGCGCCGGTGATTGTGATGCATAACAAAACCGCCCCCGGCTACCAGGACCTGATGGGGGAAATTGCCGGGTTTTTACGGAAGAGTATCGCCCTGGCGGAAGCCGCCGGGTTGCCCGGGGAAAAAGTGATCATCGATCCGGGCATCGGGTTCGGCAAGACCAGGGAAGACAATTTAGAGGTCATCGCGCGGCTGGATGAGTTAAAATCCCTGGGGGTCCCAATCTTACTGGGCACTTCCCGCAAGTCGGTAATCGGGCTGACCCTGGATCTGCCCGTCACAGAGCGGCTGGAGGGGACTGCAGCCACGGTGGCGGTGGGGATCAGCAAAGGAGCGGATATCATCCGGGTCCACGATGTGAAGGAGATGGTCCGGGTCGCCCGGATGACCGATGCGATTATTCGTGCTACCCGCGCGCGCACGGATGTACGCCGTTCATAACAGGGGGAGGTTTCATGTTTACCGTTGCAATAGGTCTCGGTTCCAACCTGGGCCGCCGGGAGGAAAACCTGCGGCGGGCCGGTGAATTCTTGCGAAAACTCCTCAGCGGCGAGGTAACCTTTTCCCCGGTCTATGAGAGTGAACCAGTGGGGTACTTGGAACAGCCGTGGTTTTTAAACCAGGTCTGCCTGGGCAAGACCAAACTCCCCCCTGTACAATTGCTCTTCCGGCTCAAGGAGTTTGAACGGGAAATGGGGCGCGAGCCGGGCGGGCCGCGCTTTGGCCCGCGCTGCATCGATCTGGACCTCCTCTTTTATGAGGATTGGGTCTTCAAATCGCACCTGTTGACCATCCCCCATCCCCGCATGGTTGAACGTTCTTTTGTCCTTCTCCCCCTGGTGGAGATGGGGGCCGGCTGGGTCCACCCGGAACTCGGCCTCACAGTGCAGGAACTCTGGGCGGCAAAAAAGGAGGCCCTGGCGCCCTCCGTGCGCCGGGACTAACAAGTTACGTGCGCCGGGACTGACAAGTTAAAAGAAATATTACAGAATATTTACTTACTTGGTTACGGATCTTTTACGCCAGCCAGGAGAAGGGTTTTTGCCGGGTCTTGGTTATTTCCTTTTAATACCGGCATTGACCAAGAGGAGATAAATGAGGTATAATTGCCTTGAGTATAATATGGGAAAAGGTTAGGAGCTGGTTTAAGAGGGGGCTCTGAAGGTGGCCGTTCATTCCGGCGCCTGTTTTTTGGGCCGGATTTGTGAAATTTGGAACAAACCAAGTAAGACGCGACGGGCAAAGGAGGAGGATAAGAGGTGAAATCCCTCGAGGAACTGGCCAAGATTAGAGACGAAGCCAGAAAAATGATGGAGATCCGCGACGGTGAAAGCGGGGAAAAAACAAAGATTGTTGTTGGAATGGGAACCTGCGGGATCGCTGCGGGCGCCCGGGAAACAATGGGGGCTGTTCTTGAGGAGCTGGAGAAGCGCAACCTTGATAATGTTCTGGTCACCCAGACCGGGTGTATGGGCTTGTGTGAACAGGAGCCCATTCTTGAAGTGGAAATACCGGGCCAGCCGCGGATTAGTTATGGCAAGGTAACGGCGGAGAAAGCCCGGCAGATCGTTGCCAGGCATGTGGTGAACGGTAACATCATCGGCGAGTGGGTCATTAACCGTTAAAAGATGTTGGAGGTGAAAACCGGTGCCGGTTAACTCTGCTACCGAACGGAAAAAGAGTCTTCGCCAGGTGATTGCGGAGCATAACTCCGATCCCGGAGCGTTACTGGATATCCTCCGTGAAGCCCAAGAGATTCACGGTTATCTTTCCACGGCGGTTATGGAAGAGATCGCCGACCAACTGGGTATCCCCGTGAGCCGTGTTTACGGGGTGGCCACCTTTTACACCCTGCTGGCCACGGAACCCAAAGGGAAACATATTATCCGGGTTTGCGAGAGCCCGCCCTGCCATATCCGGGGGGCCGTCAATATCCTGGAAACCCTCCAAGAGGTGCTGGGGGTTAACCCCGGCGAAACAACGGAAGATAAAAAATTCACATTGGAGCTTACCAGTTGTCTTGGGGTCTGCGGCGTCGCCCCGGCGATGATGATCGGGGACCAAGTATACGGCAACTTGACTCCTGAACGGGTGAAGGAGATCCTGAAGACTTACGAGTAAAGGAGATTATTTGTAAGGAGGCGTATCCATGAGTTATTTCCGCGCTCATGTTTTGGTCTGTGCCGGGACGCCTTGTATGTTAAAGGGCGCCGGGGCGGTAAAAGACGCGCTTTGCCGCGAGATGGAACGCGCCGGTTTGCAGGAGGAGATCCGGGTTGTGGAAACCGGATGCCTGGGTCCCTGCGATGACGGGCCGGTGATTGTTGTTTACCCGGAAGGGGTTATGTACAGCAAATTAAAGCCGGAAGATATGTCCCGCATTGTCCAACAGCATCTCCTGAAGGGCCGGGTGGTGGAAGAACTAGTTTACCGGCCGGAGAAGGGGAAAACCAAGCCGGTGGTTTCCCTGGAAGACCAGGGTTACCTGGACCGGCAGTACCGGGTTGTCCTCCGCAACTGCGGGCGGATTGATCCCGATTCCATTGAAGAGTATATTGCCAACGGCGGTTACGAAGCCCTCGGGAAAGCCCTGACCGGCATGACCCCGGAACAGGTGGTGGAGACGGTCAAAGCTTCCGGCCTCCGCGGCCGGGGAGGCGCCGGTTTCCCCACCGGGCTCAAGTGGTCGTTCACTGCCCCGATTACTGCGGATCAGAAATATATCATTTGTAACGCGGATGAAGGGGAACCGGGAACCTTCAAGGACCGGTTGATTTTGGAGGGAGATCCCCATTCGGTTATCGAGGCCATGGCCATTGCCGGCTATGCCGTTGGCGCGGACAAGGGCATCATCTATATCCGCGGGGAGTACCACCTTTCCATCGAGCGGTTGCAGAGGGCGGCCGCCCGTGCCCGGGAAATGGGGCTCCTCGGGAAGGATATCTTCGGCACCGGTTTCAACTTTGACGTGGAGATCCGTACCGGCGCCGGCGCTTATGTTTGCGGCGAGGAGACCGCGCTCATCGAATCCCTGGAAGGGAAGAGGGGAGAGCCGCGGCTGAAACCGCCCTACCCCGGAGTGGCCGGGTTGTGGGGGAAACCGACTGTTGTCAATAACGTCGAGACCTTGGCGAATATTCCCCCGATTATCCTGAAGGGCGCGGAATGGTTCCGCAGCATCGGCACGGAAAGGACCCCGGGCACCAAGGTCTTCACGATGCTGGGCGATATTGCCAACCAGGGGTTGATTGAGGTTCCCATGGGGATAACCCTGCGCGAAGTGATTTATGGCGTCGGCGGCGGGATCCCCAATGGGAGAGGGTTTAAGCTGGCCCAGACCGGCGGAACTTCCGGCGGTTGCCTCCCGAAGGAATTTCTTGACCTGCCCATGGACTACGATACGCTGGCGGAGGCCGGTTCCGCCCTGGGTTCCGGGGCTTTGCTGGTGATCGATGATTCCCATTGCATTGTCGATGTTTTGCGTTCCTTTATGAAATTCTTCCAGCACGAATCCTGCGGCCAGTGTACGCCTTGCCGCGAGGGGACTTACCGTCTTTATGAACTTTTTTCCGCCCTGGCCGACGGTAAAGCCGGCCAGGATGTGGTTAAACTCATTAAAGAACTCTCCCAGGCCATGCAACTCTCATCCCTTTGCGGCCTGGGGCAGTCCGCCCCGAACGGGGTAGTCACCGCCCTTAAGTATTTTGAAGATGAAATCCTGCGCCATGCTGCCGGGGAGTGTCCGGCCGGGGTCTGCCGGGCCCTTACCACCGCCTCCCGGGCGGTCTAACCGGGCGGTTTGAGGAATTGCGCATCGATGTTCGAAATCCAGAAAGGAAGTGACCTGCATGGAAACGGTAAAAGTAACCATTGACGGTCGTGAAGTGCAAGTACCAAAGAACAGTACGATTCTCGCAGCGGCCCGGGCCGCCGGGATTGAGATTCCGACTCTTTGTTATAACGAAGATCTGGATGTTAAAGGGATGTGCCGGGTCTGCGTGGTGGAGGTGGAGGGCAGCCGGACCTTGCAGACCGCCTGTTCCCAGCCGGTCAGTGACGGGATGGTGGTTCACACCAATTCGGCCCGGGTACGGCAGGCCCGCCGGGTCAATGTGGAGCTCCTGCTCTCCAACCACCCCCAGGATTGCCTGAGCTGTATCCGGAATCAGCGTTGTGAATTACAGACCCTCGCCGATCAGTTGGGCGTCCGCGAACTGAGATTCCCCCACCGGGTCAGGGCGGAAGAGAAAGATATCTCCACCCCGGCCTTGGTGCGGGATCCGTCCAAATGTATCCTCTGCCGGCGTTGTGTGGAAGTTTGCCACCAGGTGCAGGGGGTAGGGGCCTTATACCCGGTGAACCGGGGGTTTGACACCACCATCGCCCCGGCCGGCGGTGTTGATCTGGGAAGCGTCGCCTGCGTCCAGTGCGGCCAATGCTCGCTGGTCTGCCCGGTCGGCGCCATTTACGAACAGGACCATACCGAGCGGGTCTGGGCGGCTCTGGCCGACCCCGATAAACATGTGGTGGTCCAGACGGCGCCGGCGATCCGGGTCTCCATCGGCGAAGAGATGGGGCTGGAGCCGGGCGCGGTGACTACCGGGCAAATGGTGGCCGCCCTGCGCCGCTTGGGCTTTGACAAGGTCTTTGATACCGATTTCAGCGCAGACCTGACCATTATGGAGGAAGGCCACGAACTGCTGGAACGCTTGGAAAAAGGCGGAACCCTGCCGATGATTACATCTTGTAGTCCCGGCTGGATCAAGTATATTGAGCACTTTTACCCGGATCTCTTGCCGCACCTTTCCACATGTAAATCGCCGCAGCAGATGTTCGGCGCCCTGGCCAAGACTTACTACGCGGAAAAGGCGGGAATCGACCCGGCCAATATTTATGTGGTCTCCATCATGCCCTGTACGGCCAAGAAATTCGAGTGCCAGCGCCCGGAGATGACCGATTCGGGTTATCCCGATGTGGACGCGGTTTTGACCACCAGGGAACTGGGGCGGATGCTCCGGGAGAGCGGGATCAAATTCAGTGACTTGCCTGAGGAAGAGTATGACGATCCCCTCGGGATCTCCACCGGCGCCGGGCTGATCTTCGGCGCCACCGGCGGGGTAATGGAAGCGGCTTTGCGGACCGTTTATGAAGTAGTTACCGGGGAAACCTTGGCTTCCCTTGACTTCACCGACGTCCGCGGGTTGGAAGGGATTAAGGAAGCGGAAGTCGACCTGAAAGGGAAAAAGGTCAAAGTGGCGGTGGCCCACGGGCTGGGTAATGCCAGAAAACTGATGGATTTGATTAACGAAGGAAAAGCCGATTACCAGTTCATCGAGATCATGTGCTGCCCGGGCGGTTGTATCGGCGGCGGCGGGCAGCCGATCCCGACGACCAGGGAGATCCGGCAGAAGCGGATCAACGCCATTTACCGGGCGGACGCCGGCATGCCGTTGCGTAAATCCCACGAAAACCCGGCGGTCCAAACCCTTTACAAGGAATTCCTCGGCAAGCCGCTGGGGGAGAAATCCCATCATCTCTTGCATACCCAATACACCAAGCGCGTGAAATACCCGGAAAAAGCAGCGGAGGTGTAGCGGGACACCGGGTCCGGACTGGAAAAGGTGGCGGGCCCGGCTTAAAGCCCAGTCTAAAAAAGCCCCGGCAGAAGCCGGGGCTTTTTTTCTGTACAGCCCGGTTTGGACCGGGGAAGGGTCGGCAGGCAGGAGTTTTCTCCTGGTCGCTCTTTAGTCCTTTGCGAGTTTTGTTTATGCCCGGGGATAAATGGTGGCGGCCGGGAAGACCAATGTAAAAAAAAGACAGCAAGAGGATAGAAAAAAGACCACCGCGTTAGGTGGTCAATGATTTAAACTTTGTTTTCCCTTCTCTGACTGCCGGCGTGGTCAAGAGAAGCGAGCGACTACTCAGCCGCTGGCGCCAGAGCGTCGTAACGCTCCACCTTGAAATAGTATTTCAAGGTGTAAATCATTATAACACAGAAGAAAAAATAATGCAAGGGTTTTTTAAAAAATTTTTTTATTCAAGAAAAAACCAGTATAATAAGGCTTTTTTGCCGATTGGCCACAGAAAAAATTTTTTATTTCGATATTGACATTAATACAAATTTGTATTAAAATCAAAAATAAAAATATTACAAACTGGAGGGATGGCAGAGATGGAAAACAGGATACCTTTGATTGGAGAGAAGTTTCCCAGGATGATTGTGAAGACGACCCACGGTGAAAAAACCTATCCCGATGATCTGAACGGAAAATGGTTTATCTTCTTCAGTCACCCGGCGGATTTCACCCCGGTCTGTACCACCGAATTTGCTGCTTTTCAAAAGCGGGCGGATGAATTCAGGAAGCTCGGGGCGGAACTAGTCGGGCTCAGCATTGATCAGGTTTTTTCCCACATCAAATGGGTGGAATGGATTAAAGACCATTTGAAGGTGGAGATCTCTTTCCCGGTGGTAGCCGACGACACCGGCGAAGTCTCGAAAAAACTCGGTTTGATCCACCCCGGCCAGGGAACCAACACTGTCCGGGCGGTCTTTATCGTCGATCCGGAAGGGGTCATCAGGGCCATCCTTTATTACCCGCAGGAATTGGGGAGGAATATCGACGAGATCCTGCGGATGGTTAAAGGCTTGCAGGTTGCCACAGACAATGAAGTGGCCCTCCCCGCCAATTGGCCCAATAATGAACTGATCGGCGAGGAAGTGATTATCCCGCCGGCCACTGACGAAGAGACCGCCAAGAAACGGAAAGAGGCCTATGCCTGTTTCGACTGGTGGTTCTGCCATAAAAAATTGGCCTAGAGATTAAGAGCAGATACAGGCAGGAATAACAGGAGTCCGGTAGGAAACTGGGGTGCGGCAAAAGAGCCGGCCCCCTTTTTATCCCCGGGTTTGGCGGGGGAGGAGATATCTGCTTGAGGTGGAGGACGGTCTGTGTTAAGATTAAGAAGGAAAAATTGGGGAACCCGCGGGTGGCGGGGCCGGTAAATGCCCGGCGGTGAAGGCCGGGAAATACCCGAAATGGAGAGGAAGAAGATGAGAACGGAACTGGTAAAGGAGATCTGCCGCCGCTTGGAAGAGGTTGGGATTCGCCCGACCCACCAGCGGATCGAGGTTATGAAATATTTGACCGAAAACCGGGTGCACCCGACCGCCGAGATGATCTATTCCCAGTTGAAAGCGGTTATTCCCACTTTCTCAAAGACTACAGTCTATAATACCCTGAAGCTGTTGGAGGAAAAAGGGGTCGTCTCCGCGTTGGCCACCGATGAGGACCAAATCCGCTACGAAGTGGATTTAACCCCTCATGCCCATTTTAAATGCGTTAAATGCGGGGCCTTTTTCGATCTTGGCCACGCCGGGGTCCTGTCCCTGGAGAAAGAAGACGAGATCGAGGGGAACCTGGTCCGGGAGGTACAGGTTGTTATGAAGGGAATTTGCCGCCATTGCCGGGCTGAGCGGGTAAACTAAGGAATATTTGTTGCAAAAACCTTTGGCAATTTCCGCAGATCGCCCTTGACGAGGGCACAGCCTTGTGGTAAAATAAATGAGGCTGCCGGGGGAGTAGCTCAGCTGGTTAGAGTGCTACGTTGACATCGTAGAGGTCAGCGGTTCGACTCCGCTCTCCCCCACCATATTTTGGCATTAGCAACAAGCCGGCTTGCAAAGGAACCGGCTTGTTTTTTTATGCAAACGAACCGCGCTGGCATAAGAAGGGGACTTGTAAAGAGAAAATGCTTGTGCTATAATGGAAAAAAGAAAGGATGGCTCGACCGAGTCGATAAGGAAGGGGAGGGACGTGATGATCCTTTCCGCCGAGTTTTTTTGGAAGCTCTTCAAGATTACGGGGTCGATATCAGCCTATTTAGTATATAGAGAATTTCTGAACCGGGTGAATTGATTATTTATAAAAATACAAATGCGAGGAGAAAGACGAGGAAAGAGAGAGTAAGTCGGAGCAAACGGTACAGAGAGGAATGGGGGGCTGCGAACATTCCCCGGGAGCCCGATTGAAGTTCACTCTGGAGTCGCAGGCTGAACAGGCGCAAGAAAGCGCTTAAGTAGGCCGGGCCGGAACTCCGCCGTTACCGGAGAAGATGATGTGGGAGACCGGTAAAGACCGGGCTTAATCCCACATGCGATCGAGGAGAGCCTTTGCCGGCTAAAAAGGGTGGTACCGCGGAAAAACTTTCGTCCCTTACAGGCGAAGGTTTTTTTTATTATCCATTTTACCCAATTCAATTTTACTTATGAAGATTATCCTGCCGCTGGCCGGCGTGCGCCCGCGTACGCCGGGACCGGCAGGGGGGGGAGGCAGAGCGATGCACGAAGAACTGGAGAAATTAGCGGAAGAGGCGCGGCAAAAAATTGCGCGTACATCTTCAACGGCCGAGCTTAATCAGGTCCGGATCGATCTCTTTGGCAAAAAGGGGTCAATAACACAGCTCTCCCGGAGGCTGAAAGAGTTTTCCCCGGAAGAGCGGCCGCTTTTTGGCAAGTTAGTGAATGATCTCCGCCAGGAACTCACCGGGATCCTCGAGGAGAGAGAAGAGGCCATCTCCCGGCAGGAGGAGGAAGCCCGGCTGCAAGAGGAACGGATCGATGTGGAGCTTCCCGGCAGACGGCCCCGGCGGGGACGGCCGCATCCCCTGCTGATGTTGATTGATGAAATCACCGGAATTTTCCTGGGGATGGGTTTCGACCTTGCGGAAGGGCCGGAGATCGAATGGGATTATTACAACTTCGAGGCTTTGAATATCCCCCCGGAGCACCCGGCCCGGGAGATGCATGATACCCTTTATATCACCGAGAAAATCCTCCTGCGGACCCATACCTCTCCGGTGCAGATCCGGACGATGGAAAAACTCCGCCCGGAACCGGTCCGCATCATCGCCCCCGGCCGGGTTTACCGCCGGGACACGCTGGATGCCACCCATTCGCCGTGCTTTTTCCAGATCGAAGGTTTGGCGGTGGATGAGGGGATTACCTTTGGCGATCTCAAGGGGGTTTTGACCGTTTTTGTCCAGGAGATTTTCGGCAAAGACCGGGTAGTCCGTTTTCGCCCCAGTTTCTTCCCGTTTACTGAGCCCAGTGCGGAAGTGGATGTCTCCTGCGGCTGCCAGGGAGCAGGGTGCCGGATCTGTAAAGGCACCGGCTGGCTCGAGATTATGGGCGCCGGCTCCGTTGACCCGTGGGTTTTGGAGATGTCCGGTTATGATCCGGAAAAGTATTCGGGGTTTGCCTTTGGCATGGGAGTGGAACGGATCGCCATGTTGCGCTATGGGATTCCGGATATCCGCTACTTCTATGAGAACGATCACCGTTTCTTGGCGCAGTTTTAGGTTTTTTTCGAGCTTTGCCAGGTATTTTTCTGGAGCAATTTGGTGAAGGAGGCCGGAGAAGATGCGAGTTCCCTACAACTGGCTGCGTGAATATGTTCCCGTGGAACTGGATCCTCAGGAATTGGCAGATAAAATGAGCATGGCCGGGATCGCCGTGGAGGAATTGGACGACCCCGGCGCCCCCTACCGGGACCTGCGGGTGGGTGAGGTCTGCAGCCTGGAGCCTCACCCCAAAGCAGAAAAACTCCTTGTCTGCCGGGTCAGGCTTAGCGACGGCGAGATTACCGTTGTTACCGCCGCCCGGAACCTTAAGGCCGGGGATAAGGTACCGGTCGCCCTGACCGGGGCACGGCTCCCCGACGGTACGGCAATTGAGGAGGTTGATTTTCAAGGCGTTGTTTCCCAGGGGATGCTCTGCTCCGAAGAGGAATTGGGGTTGAGCCGGGAGGCGGAAGGGATTATGGTTCTGCCCCCGGAAACCGCCTTAACGGCCGATCTCCCCGTAATCCTTGGGCTTGACAGCCCTGTGCTGGTGCTGGAGCTCACCCCCAACCGGGCCGATTGCTATGGGATGCTGGGCGTAGCCCGGGAGGTGGCGGCTTTGACCGGCTGCCCGCTCCGGTTACCGGAATTGACCGTGGTGGAGGAGGCGGGCCGGGAGATCAAGGACTTCATCGATGTGGAACTCCTCGATCCTGAGCTTTGCCCCAGATACACGGGGAGGGTCTTTTACGACCTTAAGGTGGGCGAAGCGCCGTTGTGGCTAAAAACCCGGCTCCTGGCTGCCGGGATGCGGCCCGTAAACAATGTGGTCGATCTGACCAACTATGTTATGTGGGAGTTAAACCAGCCTTTGCACGCCTTTGACCTGGACCGGCTGGCCGGAAAGAAGATCTTGGTACGCCGGGCCAAAGACGGGGAACACCTGGTCACCCTGGACGGGGTGGAAAGGGTCTTGACCCGGCAAGACCTGGTGATTGCCGATGCGGAAAAGGCGCAGGGGATCGCCGGGGTAATGGGGGGCGAGGCCAGCGAGGTCTCTCCCCAGACACGCACGGTATTTCTGGAGTCCGCCTATTTTTCCCCGGTTAATACCCGGCGGACCGCCCAGAACCTCGGCCTCCACTCGGAGGCGGCGCTCCGTTTCGGAAAAGGGCTGGACCCGGAAGGGCCGCCGGCCGCCCTTGACCGCATGGCCCATCTTTTGGCCAAGATCGGCGCCGGCCGTACGGCCGCGGGGATAATTGACCGGTATCCCCGGCCGCTGCCGGCAAGAAAGGTCCGGATGCGGGCGGAGCGGGTCAACAACCTTCTCGGTTTGGACCTTGAGGCCGGTCAGATGGAAGAGATCCTCGGGCGGCTCAATTTTGAGATCAGCAAGGAACAGGGCGGTGTCTTCCAGGTAGGAGTCCCTTCCTACCGCCAGGATATAGAGAACGAGGCGGATCTGGCTGAAGAGATCGCCCGGCTCTACGGGTACGACAGGATCCCCGCCACCTACCCGGCGGCAAAACAGCCGGGGACCTTGACCCCGCGGCAACTGTGGGAAAAAGAGATCCGCGATTTGATGCAGGGTTACGGTTTCTCCGAGATTGTCACCTACAGTTTTCATGGGGAAAAAACCTTTGACCGCTTGAACCTGCCGGGAGATGATCCTTTACGCCGGGCGGTCCGTTTAAAGATCCCCCTCAGTGAAGAAGGGTCTTTGATGCGGACGACTCTCCTCGGTGGCGTGCTTGAGGTGCTGAGCTATAATGCGAAGAGAAAAATCGATAACCTGAGCCTCTTTGAGATGGCCCGTATCTACCTGCCGGCCGGGGACGAAGAAACCTTGCCGCAGGAGGACCTCCACCTGGCCGGGGGCTTGATGGGGCGGATCCATGAGAAAGGCTGGAACCAGCCGGCAAGGCAGGCCGATTTTTATGACGCCAAAGGGGTTATCGAAGCGCTCCTGGCCGAGTTGCCGGTGAAAGAGTGGAGATTCGAAAGGGGCGAGCATCCCGCCATGCACCCCGGACGCACCGCCTTCCTGGTCGTGGAAGGGAAGCGGGCGGGGGTGATCGGCGAGGTCCACCCCAAAGTCAAAGAGGCTTATGACCTGAATCTCCCGGCGATCCTCTTTGAATTGGATCTGGAGGTAATCTGGGGGGCGACAGAAAAAGAGATCATCCAGGTAAAACCGTTGCCGAAATTCCCGCCGGTCTTGCGGGATATCGCCCTGGTCCTGCCCGCCGGGATCCCGGTGGGCGAGGTCATGAGCCTGATACAAGCGACCGCCGGCTGTATCCTGGAAAAGGTGGAGCTTTTTGATGTCTATAGCGGCGGGGCAATCCCGAAAGACCGGCGCAGCCTGGCCTTCTCCCTTGTTTTCCGCCTGCCGGAGCGGACTTTGCAAGATGATGAAGTCAATACGGTGCTGGAGAAGATCCTTGCCCGGCTGGCCGCGGAGTATGATGCCGAAATCCGCCGGTGACCGGCAGCCCGCCGGGGGCGTAAAGCCGGTTTTGTGAAGTAGTTTTAAAAATCCCTCCTTCCCACGGAGCCCTAAAAGTCCTTGCGAAGGAGGGATTTTCAATCCAAGGAGGGGTTTTCAATTTTAAGGATGGGTTTTCAGTTTCAAGAAGGGATTCTCCTTTCCCAAGGAGGGGTTTTTATTTCCCGGCATTGCCTTTGTTCATTTTTTGTACGAGTCTTGGTTCTCCTTCTTCCGGTGCAGGAGTTTAAGATCTTTTGCCTAATACTTTAATGGCGCCGGGTGCGCGGAGGAAAACACCCCGGCCTTGGGTGGTGGAGATCTTGCTGACCAGAAAAAATGAGCGGCAGGGAGAAAACCGGGTGACAGTACGGATAATGGGGGACGATTACACGATTGTCGGTTCCGCGCCGGAGGATTACATTAATGATCTCATTAAAAATGTCGAAAAAAGAATTGAAGCGGTTTCGGCTGCCCACGGTAATGCCAAGCTATCCAAAACCCAACTGGCGGTCTTAGTCGCTTTACAGGTCACCGATGAACTGCAGCAGCTTCGTATGGAACACGAAAAGATGGTAAAATTATTACAAGAAGCAAAATAATGGCGGGTGCGGAACGATAAAAGGCGCAGTGATTTCCCGGCGACAAGGGGGAACCAATGATAATGAACGGCTTGGACTGGGCTATTATTATCTCCCTGCTCATCTATGTCCACCGGGGTTTTAGAAGCGGCCTTGTTCAGCAGCTTTTTGGCTTAGGCGGGTCAATTCTCGCATTGGTGCTGGCCTTTCGCTATTGTTCGGGATTGGGAACCGCTCTGACCGGTTGGCTCAATATCTCAGAGAACCTCGGCAAAATCCTTGCCTTTATCGTCCTGGTTGTCGGCATCAGTTCGGTAATGGCCTATCTGGGTTTGCGATGGCAGGAGACGGCCGTATCAACTCCGGTTTTTTTTATTGACGGGGTGGCCGGGGCGATCTTTGGCGGTTTAAAGGTCTTGCTGGTCTGGGTCCTTATTCTCCTGTTAATGGCCTCCCTGCCTTGGGATACCCTGAAGAAACCCTTGTACGAATCGGATCTGGCCGAAGATGTCTTGAAAATCACGCCGTTCTTCTATTTTCTCCAGGAAGAGGTCTTGCCGGCGGAAGTGCCCCGTTTTTTTCTGACCCCGGAAGGGGTGCAGATCCGGAGGGTTAGAAATGAAGATCTGGATGGAAGCACCTGTATCGCCTGTGGCGGCAGAGTCCGGTACCAAGGCAAGGAAAAGCAGGGTGCGTTTCATTTCCCCCGTTTCCAGTGTACTTCCTGTGGACGGGTGAGCGACGGGTGTTTAACCTTCGAAGGGTACCACCTTTTTTACCGCCGTTGCGTATATGATAGAAACACCGCCCTGACCGGGATCAACTGCCAGGTTTGGCCCGAACCGGTTCCGGTCTACCCCATGCTGCCCTGCCCCGTCTGTGGTAAAAGCCGTCCGGAGGGATTCGGGACTTTCCCCGGATTCAGCGGGTTCAGCGAGCTCGGCGAGTTCAGCGAGTATTACGGGTTTTAACGTAGCGTATCCGGTATGTTGCTGCGCGTACATTGCCAGGGTTATAGCGGCATGTTGCTTGCAGCATATACCAGTGGTTATAGCGGTATATTAGTTTGGAAGGAGAGGCGATGGCATTGAAATTAAAGGACCTGTACCAACTGGCGATTAAGACCGGGATCGAAAAGGATCCCCGTCCCAGTGAAGATGTCCAGCGGGTTCTTGATGAAGCCAAAAAAAGCTGGGAAGAGTGCAAACCGGCACAAAAGGAGTTTTTTGACCTGGACAGCCTGGAAAACCCCTATGCGGACACCCGGATCCTGGCGGGCGACCCCGAGCGGGAGATAAAACGGATCCTGGCCGGGATCGATATCGGCGTGGGCGAGGTGCTCCTGGCGGAACGCCTGGCCGACAGGGGGAAACCGGTGGACCTTTTGCTCTCCCACCACCCGGCGGGACGGGCTTTGGCCCAACTTTATAAGGTTATGCCGTTGCAGGAAGACTTTATGGCGGCCTACGGGATCCCCATCAACCTGGCAGAGGGGGTTCTGGCCGACCGGATTCAAGAGGTGAGAAGGGGCCTTCTCCCTCAAAACCACAACCGGGTGGTGGATGCCGCCCGCCTGCTGGATTATATGTTGATGTGCGTCCACACCCCGTCGGACAATTGCGTCACCACTTACCTCCAGGAGTTTCTTGACCGGGAGCAGCCAAAGACGGTCGGCGAGATCGTTGAGGCGCTGCTCACGATCGCCGAATACAAGGAAGCCGCCAAGTTGGGCGTGGGCCCGCAGCCCCTTGATCCCGGAGGCGAGCGCTTACGGGCCGGGAAGATTGTGGTGGAGATGACCGGGGGTACCGGCGGCTCGCCGGAGATGTTCGCCCAATGGGCCAAAGCCGGCGTCGGCACCCTGGTCTGCATGCACCTGAGTGATAAGAACCGGAAAGCGGCCAAGGAGAATCATATCCGGGTTGTGATTGCCGGGCATATCGCCAGCGACTCGCTGGGGATGAATCTTTTCCTTGACAAAGTGGCCGCCGCCGGTATTGAGATTATCCCCTGTTCCGGGCTGATACGGGTGGAAAGAAATGGAGAAGCAGATTAAGCCGGAGCTTTTAGCTCCGGCCGGTGATGAGGAATCCCTACGGGCGGCGGTCGCCGCCGGCGCCGACGCGGTGTACTTAGGCGCTAAGGCCTTCAGCGCCCGCCGCTATGCCCAGAATTTTGACAGGGAACAAATGGCCCGCGCCGCCGATTACCTGCACGTCAGGGGGAAAAAGATCTACGTCGCCGTCAATACCCTGATTAAAGAGGCGGAGTTGCCGGCGGTGTTGGAAGAGATCAACTACATTTATAGTTTGGGAGTGGACGGGATCATCCTCCAGGATTTTGGCGTTGCCGCCCTGGCCCGGAAACTCTGGCCGGACCTGCCCCTGCATGCCAGCACCCAGATGACCATTCATGACGCCGCAGGGGTTCGTTTTTTGCAAGAGGCCGGCTTTCACCGGGTTATCCTGGCCCGCGAGGTTTCCCTGGCGGAGATTAAGGCGATTAAGGAGGCAACCCGCCTGGAATTGGAGGTTTTTGTCCACGGCGCCCTCTGCGTCTCTTACTCCGGCGCCTGCCTCTTCAGCAGTATGGTCGGGGGGAGGAGCGGCAACCGCGGCGCCTGTACCCAGCCCTGCCGGATGGAGTATGAGTTGCTGGAAAACGGGCAGCCCGGGAAAACCCTGCCGGGCGCCGGCGCCCCGTTTCATCCCTTGTCAATTAAAGATCTTTTCCTCCTGCCGCACCTGGCGGAGGTGGTCGCCGCCGGGGTCGCCAGTTTGAAGATAGAAGGACGGATGAAGAACCCCCAGTATGTTGCAGCGGTCACGCAGATCTACCGGCGGGCTCTGGACCGCCTGGCGGAAGACCCCCGGGCTTTCCGGGTCTTGCCGGAAGAGGAAAAAACGGCTTTTTCCGTTTTTAACCGGGACCTTTCCTCCGGGTACCTGGAAGGGGACCCCGGCCCGGATTTGAGCGCCGCCGCCCGTCCAAGCAACCGGGGGTTCTTTACCGGACGGGTAAAGGAATATGACCGGGAGCGTCGCTCTTGCCGGGTAACCCTCGTTGAGGAACTGGCGGAGGGAGATGAGATCGAGATCTGGACGAGTAAAGGCGGGCGGCGGCGGGTGCTCCTCCGGGAGCTTCTCCTGGAGACGGGGAAGGAGAAGCCGGAGGCGGTTTTTCCCCTGGCTGAACCGGTGCAACCCGGGGACCGGGTCTTCCTTGTCAACTCCCGCCGCTTCCAGCAGGAGTACCACCGCCTGTTACGGGCGGATTCCGGGCCCGGCAAAGTCGAGTGCAGGATTAGAGCCCGGGTGGCGCCGGGGGCCCCCTTGACGGTCACCATCGATGATTACCAGGGGCATACGGCGACCGTAAGCTCGGCCGGACCGGCGGAAAGGGCGCGCCGGCTCCCCTTAACCCCCGGGGTTTTAGAGGAGCACCTCTGCCGGTTGGGGGATACCCCCTTTGTGGTCAAGGATTTCCATGGGGAGATCACCGGCGAGCCGATGCTGTCTTTCAGCCGGATCCACCAGGTGCGGAAGGAAGCGGTAGCGGCCTTGAGCAAAGCCAGGCTGGACGGGAGTTATCGCCTCCCTCTGGCGCGGGAGGCAATGGCAAAGGCGCTGGCCTGGGAGAAGGGCCCGGACCGCAGCGGCCCTTCTTCCCTGGTGGTCTTCGCCGGCGACCTGGAGACCGTTGAGACCGCCGCCGGCTTAGGCCCGGGGATCGCGCGGATCATCTTTGGCGGTGAGAGCCTTCTCCCCGGCGCCGTCTGGGATGAAACATCCCTGGCCCGGGCGGTGGCCGCCTGCCGCCAGGCCGGGATCAGCCCGGTGCTGGCCTTGCCACGGATTACCCGGGAACGGGAGCGGGAGCGGGTCGAAACCTACCTGGAGGTTGCCCGGAGTTATCCCCCCGACGGGGTGCTGGTCTCCCATGCCGGCAGTTACCAACTGATGAAGGAAGAGACCGATCTGCCGCTTTATATCAATTATCCCCTTTACACATTTAACACGGCCGCCGGTCTCTTCTGGGCCGGCGACCCCCGGGTCCGCGGGTTCACCCTTTCCCCGGAACTCTCCGCTGCGGAGCTTGAACCTTTCTTTACCGCCCGGAGGTTTTCCGGGTTGGAACTGGAGATCCTGGTCTTCGCCTCTTTGGAACTGATGGTCTCCCAGTTCTGCCCGGTGGGCGCCTTCAGCGCCCGGCAGCCCCCGGCCGCCTGCAGCCGGCCTTGCCGCCGGGCCCGGTACGAATTGCAGGATAAAAAAGGCTATGTTTTCCCCTTGGTCTGCGACGAGTTTTGCCGCAGCCACCTGATAAACAGCCACGATCTTTCCTTGCTCGGCGAGTTGCCGGCTTTGCGGGAAAAGGGGATCGGGCTCCGTTTGGATCTCCGTTTTTACCGGGCGCCGGTTGCCGCCCGCTTAATCCTCCTTTTTCAGAAGGCCCTGGAGAACAGGGTCATTCGCGGTCCCCGCGGCGTTTCCCGTGGCGATACCCGCGACGGTACCCGCGGCGCTACCCCCGGGCTCTGGCAGGAGGTTGAGGCAATAACCGGGAGAAAAACAACCCGCGGTCATTACCGCCGGGGCGTGGAATAATCTAAATGTTTACACTTCCCGCGAACTATGATAAAATTTACTCAGTGGTTTTTTTGCCGACCCTTGGCTGGGATTACCGCCCCTCCGCCGGTCTTCTCGGGCAAGGGATGAACGACAAGAGGAGGTGAAAAAAGTGGCTTTGAGCCAGGCAGGCAAGCAGCAGTTGATTGAGAAGTTCAGGATCAATGAGAACGACACCGGTTCCCCGGAGGTCCAGATCGCCATTTTGACCGAGAGGATCAATCAATTGACCGAGCACTTGAAGGTCCATAAGAAGGATTTCCATTCTCGCAGGGGCTTGCTGAAAATGGTGGGACAACGCCGGGGATTACTCAATTACCTGCAGAAAAAGGATATTCAGCGGTACCGGGCGATCGTGGAACGCCTCGGGCTGCGGAAATAACCAAAAAGCGGGAGGTCCCGCTTTTCTTTCTGTACAGCTCAGAAAAAGGGAGGTTTTGATAGTTGGAAAAATACCAAATCGACCTGGCCGGCAAGCCGTTGGTTTTTGA